>Ga0157380_10000101_pt1 | contig 48162 bp, 30 predicted proteins | sample S35metaG_FD_119757 | JGI IMG/M metagenome (GOLD analysis project Ga0157380, IMG submission 119757) | Switchgrass rhizosphere microbial communities from Kellogg Biological Station, Michigan, USA - S3-5 metaG | ecosystem: Host-associated > Plants > Roots > Rhizosphere > Soil | place: USA...
ACCCTCATCCCATCCTTTAATAACCTGGCCCTGGCCCAGTGTAAAAGTATACGGTTGTCCCCGGTCGCGGGAGCTGTCGAATTTGGTGCCGTCGGGAAGCGTGCCTACATAATGAACCGAAACGCGGTCACCCTGCTGAGGCTGCACTCCTTTTCCATGTTGTAAAATCTTGTATTTAAGACCGGATGCAGTTGTAACTTCTTTGGCCTCCTGTGCAGTTGCATTGAAAAAAGTCATTATCAGAAGGGCTAGTGCGATTATATTATTTATTTTTTTCATTGCTTCCTTTTGCTAATCAGGTTAAAATTATTTTACAGAAACAAGTTCAACATCAAAGACCAGTGGTGAGTATGGTGGAATTACGCCGCCAGCACCCCTTGCTCCATAGGCAATTTTAGAGGGCACCACAATGGTCGCCTTGCCGCCTTCTTTCATCATTCCAACTGCTTCATCCCAGCCCGGTATAACCTGTCCCTGACCCAGTGTGAACTCAAATGGTTTATCCTTACCTACTGAAGTATCGAATACTTTACCGTCCATAAATTTACCGGTATAATTCACCGTTACCATTTTACCGGCTTCAGCAGGCTTGCCTTTGCCGGGTGTGGTTTCAATAAAATAAAGTCCGCTTGCCGTAGGCTGAACAGCAATATTGTTGGCCTTGATGTAATCGTCAATTTTTGACTGCTCTTCAGTCATTGCTTTCTCTTCCTTCTCTTTTTTCTCAGCTTCATAGGCCTCTTTCGACTTGAAATCCCTCAGCTTGACTTCAAAGCGAAGGGTGCTTCCTTTTTTAATATACGGGGGTAGTTGTTCGTGGAAAGTCTTTTCAAAAACGGAGTCTGCTGAAACTATAAACGTTGCACTGTCGCCTGCGCTCATCATGGAAAATCCTTCTTCCACTGCACCTTTAAAGGAAGGCTCCATCAGCACTACCTGGAACAGCGTGTCGTTGATTTTAGCTGTGTTAAACAGCAGCGAATCTCCCGAGGCGCCCTGGGCGTAATAAGTCATGGCCATATTCATGATGTCGCCGGTTTTGGGCTTTACACCCTTGTTTTCCGTATGAAACTGATATTTCATACCGTTTGGATTGGTTTTCATTCCGCCTTTGACACAGGAAGCAAGAACTGGAATGCACAGGATATACAGAAGGGCTTTGGATGGATTAAATTTCATTTTTGTTTTTTTTCAGAATAATTATTTTTTGTTTGTAAGATTTGATAATTCAGAGAAACCGGATCTATTCCGGTTTAGCGATTTTTTTTAATGAAAGGAAATAAATGGTTGCGGAATTACCGGGTATTTTATCACCGTCGCCGGTGAATCCATAAGCGAGGTGTGAAGGTAATATGATTACGCTGCTGTCGCCTGCATGCATCATTTCAATGGCTTCTTCCATTCCCCTTGGCATATCATCTTTTCCGATCCGGAAATCAACCGGTGTGTTTTCTGTGTCATAACAGGGCGTTCCGTCAAGGAGAAATACCTGGTAAGTCACTGAAACCGTATCGCCTGCTATTGGGTATGCAGTGTCTTTTCCATGGGGGAAAATCAGGTACCGCAGGCCGGTACCGGAAGTTGTCATGTCGAGCTTATGCCGTTGCTGATAGGCAGAGATCTGTTCAGCCTCATTTTCAACAAATATTTTGTTCGCATTCACCAGGTGTTCTTTTATTTTGCCTGTATCCTGCGGCTTCTCACGGCTAACATTGCCGGAACAGCCTGCAGACAAGGCCAATGCAGTGCAAATTAAAGAACGCCATCTCATAACCACAGTCCTGAACTGGTCTTAAGAACCCAGTTTTAAACCGGGCAGCAAAGCTATAAATTTATCCACAGTTTGTTGCAGTGGAAGTAAAGATTTTCCCCCTGCAGCGTTTTTATGTCCGCCACCTTCAAAATGCTGTTCAGCAAGCTCTTTTACAGAGAAATCATCATGTGAACGGAATGAAATTTTCACAAGTCCCTGTTTTTCTGAAAAAAAAGCTGCCAGCCTGATTCCCTTGATCCCAAGCACATAATTGACAATACCTTCAGTGTCTCCTGTTCTGAAATGAAAAGAATTCAGCTCCTGCTCGCTGATGGCTATGTATGCTGTATTATACTGACTGATTACGGTCAGCTTTTCATGCAGGCAAAAGCCCAGTAAACGCAGCCGGTACTCGGGAAAATTATCATAAACCATTTCATGGACATAGCTGTGCCTTGCTCCCGCTTCCATCAGTAATGCCACAACCCTATGGAGGCCGGGTGACATGGAGGGAAACCGGAATGAACCGGTATCAGTCATTATTCCTGTATATAAACATTCTGCAATCGGCCTGTTCACCAAACCGCTGTCATCACATGCAACAATAAAATGCCAGACCAGCTCGCAGGTTGCTGCTGCTTTGGGAAATGAAAAAACATAGTTGCAGAAATCTTTCGGATCCAGGTGGTGATCAATCAATACCTTCACGGCACCACTGGAAAGCAAGGGCGCTTCAAGCTTTTCAATCCTGTCGGGTGAATTAAAATCAAGACAGAATATGATTTCAGCCTGTTCAAACAAAGCTTTTGCCTTATCAGGATTCGCCTGGAAATTGACAACCTGGCTGTGGCCGTCCATCCACCATAAAAACTCCGGATAATCGCTTGGTGCAACAACATTTACCTGGTGGTTTTTTAATAACAGGTAATGATAAAGCGCCAGCGATGAACCCATGGCATCTCCGTCAGGTTTGTAATGGGTGACAATTACAATTTTTTTTGGAGTTGACAGCAGTTTCCTGACTGCAGTTAAGTGCGCTGTTGCTGATGAAAAATACATGATCCCGATTTATGCGGTTAACTGTACGAAAGTATTAATATTTGTAAGAAGGATCAATTTTACAGCACAGGCAATATATCAGGAAGCTGTCCACAGCATTATTCATGCTCCAGATCAATATGCACATTTATATAAAAAAGCAATCCGGTTTTTTTAAATACATCTACCAGCGGCTGACTGATCCTGCTTTTGTTCCAGGTATCAGCAGGTGTGATATAAGCACTGTTATTTTCTGATGGATTGATGATAAGCGGCATATTAAACCCGGGCACGGTTTTAGTCCAGCGGTACTCCATCATGGTGGGATCCTTTTTGTCAGTGAGCCGCACTTCGAGAACCGGAATATCTGTTGTTCGAAGGTATTGATTAAAGACCGTAGAAAGGTCCCTTCCAAAACGGAAGGAAATATATTGCTCTATGTCTGCACTGGTTGTGGTAACATAGCTGAATTTTTCCTGGATGCCCCGGATTATTGAAAACCATTCAGCGTCATTATTGAGCACATGACGCAGCGTATTAAGTAACAATGCACCTTTTGGATACATATCGCCTGATCCCTCGCTGTTGACATCATACGGACCGATTACAGGGACATCATTTTTAATCCGCTTCTTTAACCCGTTTGCATAAGCGCCTGCTTTTGCTGAATCATTCATACATTCAACATAAAGCACTTCAGCATAGGTACCAAAACCTTCATGGATCCACATATCGCCAATATCCTTGGTTGAAACAGCATTGCCCCACCACTCATGTGCGCTTTCATGGATGATGATGTAATCAAAAGAGGCGCTTTTCCTGTATTGATTTCCGTATGCAATGCAGCTTTGATGTTCCATACCATAGTAAGGCGATTCAACCAGTTTGTAACCATCCCTTTGAAAAGGATACTTTCCGAAATATTGCCCGAAGCATTTCAGCATGGATTTAACTTCTTCAAACTGCTTTTTTGCTTTATCCAGGTTATAAGGCATCACATAGTAATCAAGTGTTATCGTATCAGCACCGTTGATGTACAGGTCATAGAACTTAGCATACTTTCCAATGTTCACCGTAACGTTATAGCTGTTTATGGGATAGCTCACAAACCATTCATATCTCGTATATCCCCCTCTGAGCGGAGTTTTGCTGCGAAGTCTTCCGTTTGATACTTCCGTCAGTCCGTCGGGTACGGATATGGATATACGCATGCTGTCGGGTTCATCTGACTGATGGTCCTTAAGCGGCCACCAGAGGCTTGCTCCTCTTCCCTGGCAGGCCACCACAATCCATGCATTGCCCTCATCATCGGTGGTCCAGTTAAAACCGCCATCCCAGGGCAGCATCTTTCCGGTTACCGGGCTGCCACCATACGAAACAGTCAGGGTGTGTTTCGAATCAATGGCAAGCGGTGTTTTCAGATCAATGAAAAAAGCGTTGAATTCACGGGTAAAAGGCACTTCCAGCGTGTCATCCAGTATGACTTTCCTGATTTTCATGTTATCAAACAGGTCAAGCTGAAGACGCTTTGTTCTTTCAGTGACCTTAAAAAAAATTCTGTTAACCCCGCTGATACTCTTTGTGGCAGTATCCACACGTAGATCAAGGTCATAAAAAATGACGTCAAAGCAGCTCCGTTCATCGGAAAGCGCGCCCCTCAGCGAATCGGCCCTTGTAAATGTTACTTCTGTCTTTAACAGCTGCGCTTTCAGGTGATGTGAAAAGAGCATCGCCAGGAATATGAAAAAGCTTTTTTTAAACATGGATCAGCTATTTGCCACCAGTAACCCTTATCTCTATACGATTGTTTTCAGCATGCTCCTCATCCAGGCAAAGGATACCGTTTCCGCAATTATTCAGCAGCTTTGTTTCTCCGCCTGCCCTGGTCTTTATACGCGACTGGGAAATGCCTTTAGCACTGAGGTAGTCGGCACAGGACTCAGCCCTTTTCTGGGTCAGTGCAATATTCTCCTGATCATTTCCCCTTGAATCGGTATAGGAAGCCAGTTCGATCTGTAAGGAAGGATTATCAGCCATCACGCCAACAAGGGAATCAAGCGCCAGTTTCGTTTCCGGAAGCAATTCCCAGTCTTTCTTGTTAAAGCCGAAACCACGCCAGATTTCAGGTTTATTCAGAACAATGGGATTTAAGCTGAACTTAAATATGATCCCTTCTGATTCGCGTTTGCCAATTGTTGACAGGCTGACTTTTGAAGCATAAAATCCCTTATAGGAAGCGATAAGCGTATAATTCCTGCCGGTGCTCAATGGAAAGGAATATTTTCCCGACTGACTTGTCACGAGTGTTGTATCAGCCAAACCTTTTGTTTTCAATACCAGGCGGGCTTCCTGGAGTGTAGTACCCAAAACTGCATCAGTCACTTCACCTGAAACCGATAAAAAAGGCGGCGCTTTTGCAAATGAATAGATCCTGTCGACTCCGCCATTCCTGTTAGAACAGAAAAAGCCGGAACGGTCAAGCGAATCAATAATAAAACCAGTGTCATCAAAAGATGAATTTACCGGATAACCCAGGTTGCGGGGATCGGACCATGCTGTTCCGTCATAAAACGACTGAAAAATATCCAGTCCGCCAAGCCCGTAATTTCCGTCTGAAGAAAAATAAAGGACCGTATCATTCTGAATAAACGGAAACATTTCATTTCCCGGAGAGTTAATGGAAGCACCCAGGTTCTGTGGATTGTTCCACCGGCCGTTGACCCATTTCACCACGTACAGATCGGTGCCGCCATATCCCCATGGCATATCTGAAGAAAAATACATTGCATCACCGGTACTGTTAATCACCGTATGACCTACCGAGTAATCTTCACTGCAGAAAGGCATTTCCCCGCTGATCTTCCAGCCATTTCCATCAGGCACGCATTTAAAAACCTTTAGCACATTGAAGTTCTTCTTATTCTTTTCAATATCCGCTGTTGCACCCTGGTAGTTGTTCCTGGTAAGATACATGGTATTTCCATCCCTGTTAAAGAATGCCGGACCGTCATTGTAAACGCCGTTGACTTCACCACGTATCAGCTCAGGATCCAGCCAGTTGCCACGTTCGGTTTTTTTGGCATAATAAAGGTCCGTATAGCTCTTACCGTTAGCCGGGTTTCTGAGATTCTTATCCATCTCATTTTTACGGTCGCTTGAAAAGACGATTCCCGAACGATAAAATGCGGGACCGAAATTAGAAGTTCCAGGTGCGTTCAGCTTCAGTAATTCAAGCCTGTATCTTGCCGTATCAGTGAAAAACTTTGGAATGGAATCACAGGATTCCATAAGCTTTTGCAACCGGTAATCTCCCCTCGTATAATGCGAATATATTTCAAGCCACTGTTTAGCCTCGGTATACTTACCGTTCATCATCAGCACCTGTGCATAATAAAGCTTATCAACAGGGCGCTGCTGCCTGATATTCATCACTTTCTTATACCACTGCTCTGCTTCAACAAGCTGGTTGGTTTGCCTGTAGCAATCGGCAATCCTGATCATGGCAGTAGGATTTTTCTTTTTCGACAGTACTTTCTGATATTCGGGTATGGCGTCGACAAAAGCATTCTGTTCATAATAATCATTGGCCACACGAAGCCTGTAGCTGGTACAGCCAGACAGCACCAGCAGATATAAAATCAGCAGGAGAAAACCCGCAGGATATTTTTTCATAATCCTCTAAAAATATCTTGGGTTTTTCATTTTGAGAATGTTATAGCCAAAATCATAACCCAGCATAATCTCGTGAGTTCCTGATTCATAATTGCTGAGCCGGGTCAGTGTAATATCATAGGAATAACCCAGCCTGAGCTTTTTGTTGATCTGGTATTCAATCATGGCGACAATTGCATCGTTTGAACGGTACGTTGCTCCTACCCACAGAATATCATTCAGCAGGAAATTGGCATTCAGGTCATACTGAAATGGTGCACCCTGCACATATTTAAGCAATGCCGAAGGCTTAAATTTGATGTCCCGGCTGAGGTTGACCACACCTCCTGCTGTAAGATAATAGTGCCGTGTTTGTCTGAATGCGTCCTTTACTTCAATACCCAGTGTTCTTTCAGGATCATAATTGAGCAGGTGAGGCACGGAAATACCTGCATAAAATTTCTCCCTGTAATAATAAATTCCGGCACCAAAATTCGGAAGCAGGTTGGTTTGTGTATTGAGCTCAAATACCTGGTCATTTGAATCCCATACCGTCAAATCAGAAAGCTTTGATTTAACGTAGGAGAATCCGCCCTGTATTCCCAGCGCCAGCTTTGCATTGGGCATGGGAATATGAAATGCATACGATCCGTAAACATCGGTCTGTGCAGTCACACCAACATGATCGTTGGAGATCAGCAGGCCCAATCCAACCTTTTTGCTTTTCAGCGGTCCGTGAATTGAGGCTGACTGGGTTACAGGTGAGCCAGGGAAGCCGGTCCACTGCTTGCGGAACATGGCAGTTATGCTTGCATAATCCTTGCTTCCTGCATAGGCAGGGTTTAACACAAGTCCGTTAAACATGTATTGACTCAGCAACGATTCCTGCTGGGCATTTACAAGCCCGGAATGCATCAATGCAGGCAACAGGAATATAAGTAAATAAATTTTTTTCATTTTAAAGCCGTATTATCTTCTGAGATCTACAAATCCTTTTTTAAGTATGGGGTAATTATTGATTTTAAGCACTACGAAATAAGTTCCTGCGGGCAAAGTTTTTCCGTCCATGCTGGTTCCGTCCCACCGGTTATCGTAACCGTCCATTTCATAAACGAGGTTTCCCCAACGGTTATAAATGGTAATGTTGTTGGAAGGATAGTCTTCCAGCCCGTGTATCAGGAAGTATTCATTTTTACCGTCACCATTCGGCGAGAATCCGGATGGCATTTCAACATCAGAAAGGCATTCTTCGGGGTTTCTGACTAGAATACTCACATAATCAGAATCGGAGCAATTGCCATTTACAACCGTCCATTTGAAAGTGCTTTTTCCGGGGGCAAGGCTTGTGACCAGGGTGGTCGGATCAAGCGAATCATGTATCATACCTGCTCCTTCCACGCCGCTCCAGAAACCATAACCGAAGGAAATTGGCGTAGCAGTAAGTGAAGCGCTGTCACCACAAATCGACAGGTCAATTCCTGCAATGGCATTTACATCGGTTGCCACTGAAATGGTAATTGCAGATGTATCATAACAGATTCCGTCCGAGATGATCCACGTCAGCACAACGTTTCCATTCGAAAGGCTGTTGACAGGTGTGGTGGGAGATGTGGAATCAGCGAGGATGCCGGAACCTGCAATGATAGACCAGAAGCCCGTTAGGCCGGTCGCTGGTATATCGGCATGCACCTGCGCACTGTCAAGTCCGCAAATGGTAAAATCAATACCTGCATTTCCGCTCAAAGGCGGTGGTTCGCTAAGGATAAAACCTGCCGTCATTGAACAGCTGTTGTTGTCACTGATGATAACCGTATACGTCCCGGCCGTAATGTTGCTGAGGTCCTGCGTCGTGCTGAAATCGGACCACAGGTACGTATAGGGAGGTGTACCGCCGGATATGAACAGGTCAATGCTGCCGTCCGAATAGCCGGTACAGGAAATGTTAAACGTATCATTCTTATCCGGTATGATGGCATTGTAGGACAGTAAAGGGGGCTGTGTTATGACAATGCTCTTGAGTGCAAGGCAACCCAGGAGATCAGTAACGGTTACCGTATAGGTTCCTGCAGGAAGTGAACTGATATCCTCGGTAGTAGCACCGTTCGACCAGATAAAGCTGTAAGGCACTGATCCGCCGCTCACGGTGATGTTGATGGCCCCGTTGGAGCCGTTATGGCATTTCACATTGGAAGAGTCGGTTACCGTAATATCCGGACCGGTAATATTGCTGATGTTGGCGGCATCCACTTTGATACAGCCGTTATTATCAGTAACGGTAATGGGATAATTACCTGCAGTCAGGTTCTGTATGCAATTGGTCGTAAAGCCGTTTGACCAGATGAACACATATGGTGAAATACCTCCGGAAATAGCCGCACAGGCAGAACCATTCGCCGAACCGCATGTTGCAGAAACGGTGGTAATGCTAATTACTATATCGGGTGGTTCACTCACCACAAGCGAATAAACCGCGCTGCAGCCAAACTGATCCGTAACTGTTACGGTATAGGTATTTGCGGTAAGGTTCTGGATGTCTTCCGTGGTTTCACCAGAATTCCAGACGTAAGTATAAGGGCCGTTTCCACCGGTTACATTGATATCGATGAATCCGTCATTACCCCCGAAACAATTGACATCCTTGCTTGAATTCAGCGAAAGCACTGGAGCAGCCGGGTTACTTACCGTAACAACCGTATCTTTTGTACAGCCGTTATTGTCAGTGATGGTGACCGTATAATTACCTGCTCCCAGTCCGCCGATGGAATCGCTCACAGCTCCGCTAAACCACAGGTAGGTATAGGGCGGGGTTCCGCCTGTTGTAAGGACCTTGATAGTGCCATTGGATACAAGACAGGCTGAAAGTGTTGTCTGAAGCGTGACTGCTATCGCAGCCGGCTGGTTGACCTGTGCCGATATGGTTCCCGTGCATCCGTTCGCATCTGTAACTGTAATCGTATATGATCCCGGACCCAGTGATGATATATCTTCAGTGGTTGCCGTATTGGACCAGCTGTAAGTGAAAGGAACCGAGCCACCCGTCACCGTCACATCAATGCTGCCATTGGTCAAACCAAAACAGGTAACATCGGCTACGGAAGTAATGGAAACTACCGGTGCATTGTTGCTGACCACAGTGCCTGAAGCGGTTTGTGTGCAACCCAGGGAATCAGTAACAGTAACTGTAAATGTCCCGCCTGCAAGCCCCGATATGGAATCCAGCGACTGGCCATTGCTCCATGAATACTGGTATCCGCCATTTCCTCCGGATACAACTGCAACCGCTGTTCCGTTGGCAGAACCGCAATTGGAAGAAGTAGTATTAACAGATACGGTTAACAAAGGAGGTTGAATAACAGTACCGGATGCAGTGTCAGTGCAGCCATGCGTGTCAGTAACGGTAACTGTATAGGTATTTGCCGGTATACCGGTAAGATTCTGCGTGGTACCTCCGTTCGACCAGGAATAAGTAAGCGGAATGCTTCCGCCTGTTACCGTAATGCTTATCGATCCGTTGGTTTGTCCAAAACAGGTAACATTGGTGGCATTGAGTCCTGAAATAACTGGTCCCGGCGCTGCGATTACGGTGTCAGAACCGGTAATTTTACATCCGTTGGCATCCGTAACCGTCAGGGTGTAAATTCCGGGACCAAGACCCATGATGCCTGACGTTGTTGCTGTATTGGACCACTGGTAAGTATAAGAAGGCACTCCGCCCCCTGCTGTGGAGGTGACGGTTCCGTTATTATTTCCGCATGTGGCTGCTGTGTCAGTCAGCAAAAGTGTCAATTGGGCTGGTTCTGACAGTATGTATGAAGCTGTATCAGAACATCCAAGTGAATCAGTTACGATCAGGGTATAATTATTTGCAGGCAGGTTAAGCAGATCTTCCACTGATGATCCATCAGACCAGTTATAGACATAATCCGGGTATCCGCCTGAAACTGTAATATAAATGCTTCCGCTGGAATCACCATGACATAATATATTAATGGAGGAATCCAGTGCTATTTGCGGAACACCGGGATCAGTCAGGGTAATTACCGTGTCTTCCACGCATCCCGCTCCGTCGGTAACCGATAACGTATACGTTCCGGCAGGAAGGTTTGCAATTGAAGCGGTTGTATCTCCAGTGCTCCATAAATACTGGAACGGAGCAGTACCGCCTGTAACAGAATCAGTCTGTATCACGCCTGTGCTGTCCCCGCAGGAAGGATTTAAAGCAGTAATAAAGATACCGATTGCACCAGGTTCAGTGATGGTATCCGACCAGGTGCTGATGCATCCCGCTGAATCTGTAACAGTAACTGTATATGACCCTGCAATCAATCCGGTAGCCGAAGCAACCGTTGAGCCGTTGGACCATTGAAACGAATAAGGTGGTAAGCCAAGTGAGGCAGAAATGTAAACTGCACCATTGTTTCCTCCAAAACAGGAAACATTAAAGAGTGAATCAAGGGTAATAAGCGGGCCTCCCACATTGGTGATTGTAATCACCTTCGTTTGCGAGCATGCTGCAGAATCAGTAACGGTTACCGTATAATTTCCAGAAGGATATCCTGCAATGGTGTCGGTGGTTGCACCGGTTGACCAGGTATAGGTATATGGCATGATACCGCCCGAAACCTGGATAGCAATACCTCCGTTGCTGTTTCCGCAAACGGCAGGAATGATGGAATCACTGATTACGAGCAGTGGTGATTCAGCAATAAAATGTGTAAATGTACCCGTACAGCCGTTCTGGTCAGTAACGGTCACGGTATAGGTATTTGATGGAACCCCGCTGATCTGCTGAGTGGTGCTTCCTTCCGACCAGAGGTATGTATAGGGCGGGGTTCCTGATGAAACAGTGATAAGTACCGAACCGGTGCTGTCGCCGTTGCAGAGCACATCCTGGAATGAGGAAAGCGAAGGAACAGGGTTGGGTGTATTAGCAACAGCTACTGTTGCCGTATTGGTGCAGTTATTTGCATCAGTAACGGTAACGGTGTAGGTACCTCCCGGGATGTTGCTGTTGGTGGCTGTTGTAACACTGTTCGACCAGAGGTAGGTCAGCGTTCCTGTCCCGCCTGAAGCTGAAACCGTAGCTGAGCCGTTGGACTGGCCACAGGTTGCCCCGGTTGAAGAAACATTAGGTGTGATCTGACCTGGTTGCACAATAGGCGTACTGAAAATAGCCACACATCCAACCGAATCCGTAACTGTAACTGTATACGGACCTGCAGTAAGACCGGAAATATCCTCTGTTGTTGCACCGTTTGACCAGAGATAGGTAAACGGAGGTGTGCCATTCAATACCGTAATATTGATCGAACCGTTGCTGCCTCCAAAACAGCTTACGTGCGAAATGGATGGTACTATTCCGGGGTTGGTAGTATTCGTAATGGTTACGGACCCGGTCACCGTGCACAAATTAACATCTGTAACTGTCACGGTATATGTACCTGCTGCAAGGCCTGTATTGGTTGCAGTAGTCTTAAAATTAGACCATGAATAAGTATAGGTCCCGGTCCCGCCTGCGGGAATTGCTGTGGATACGCCGTTGCTGCCACCACAGGATGCATTGTTGTTGCTGAAAGTAACGGAAAGGACTGCCGGTTCAGTAACCACTGTATCGAAGATTGCAATGCAGCCAAGGCTGTCGGTAACGGTTACCGTATATGTTCCGGCCGGAACTCCGCTAAGATCCTGCGCAGCAGAGTTATCAGACCAGCTGTAGGTGAACGGAGCTGTTCCACCGGTAATACTGATATCAATCGCGCCGGTTGAATCACCATGACAAAACGGTGGGGTAATGGAGGAAATGGAAATTAAGGGGCCACCGGTGTTACTTACATTCACAGACGCTGATTTGGTGCAGCCATTTGAATCGGTCACGGTAACAGTATACACGCCGGCTGCAAGACCTGTTGCGGTGGCGAGGGTATCACCTGATGACCAGAGGAACGTAAAGCCACCGGTACCGCCGGAGGGTGAAGCTGTGGCAGAGCCGTCAGCAAGCCCGCAGCTGGAGTTAACCGATGACATGCCAACTGTAATGGCTGGTGGCTGTGAAAGCACGATGGTTAACGTATCTGTACATTCATTCGAATCGGTAACCAGAATAAAATAAGATCCTGCCGGAACCCCGCTTATGTCTTCCGTAGTAAGCCCGTTCGACCAGGAATAAGTATAAGGAAGCGTTCCGCTGGTGACAGTGATATCAATTGAACCGTCATTTCCGCCATTGCAGGAAACGTCGGAAGAGGAAGTTAATGAAACATCAGGACCAACGATGTTCACCAGTGTAGAGGAGGAAGTTTTGGAGCATGCATTGGCATCTGTAACCGTTACCGTATAAGTTCCTGGAGAAAGGTTGCTGATCGTTGCCGAGCTTGAGCCATTTGACCACTGATATGAAAATCCCCCTGCACCGCCGCCGGCAAGTGCCGAAGCCGATCCGTTAAAGCTGCCGCAGGCAGCATTGGTTTTGCTGATTGAAAGATTGATTGCTGTGGGCTGAACCAGTACCGTGTCGAATGATGTGCTGCAGTTGTTTGAATCAGTAATGACGACTGTATAATTGCCAGCTGCCACCCCGTTTATATCCTGTGTGCTGGCGCTGTTTGACCAGGAATAAGTATAGGGTGCTGTTCCTGAGGAAACAGATATATTAACTGATCCGTTACTGCCTCCATTGCAGCTGATATTGGACAATGAATTGAATGAGACAGCCGGATTTCCTGCATTTACAAGTGTCCGTGAAGTGGTTGCCGTGCATCCCGAAGAATCGGAAACTGTTACAGTATATGTATTTGCATTTATCCCTGAAACATTTGCCGTAGTTGCACCATTGCTCCAGTTATAGCTGAAGGGAGCTGTTCCGCCTGAAGGCGAGGCCGTCAGGGATCCGTTAGCCAGGTTGCACACCGGATTGCTTGTGGCCACACCAACGGTCAGCAGAGACGGTTGAGTTAATGTTACCGACAAGGTGGAAGTGCAGTTATTGGCATCTGTAACTGTTACTGAATATGATCCCGCCCCGATGGCGCTCTGGTCCTCTGTGGTATTACCGTTTGACCAGGCATAGGTATAGGGTGCAGTACCGGCGCTGGTGGTGATGTTAATACTGCCATTCAAACCGCCATTGCATGAAATATTTGAAGCTGAGCCCAGGGAAACTGAAGGACCTGCAATATTGGTGACTGTTGAGACAGCTGTTTTGGTGCAGTTGTTGGCATCCGTCACGGTGATTGTGTAGGTTGCCGGAGCAAGTCCCGTAATGGTGGCAGTTGTCTTGGCATTGGACCAGGAATAGGTAAATGCGCCCGTTCCCCCCGAAGGTGAAGCAGCCAGCTGACCATTGTTGTTTCCGCAGGTTGCGTTTGTTTTGCTGATGTTGAGCGAAATGGCAACAGGCTGCGTAACCACGGTGCTGACTGTGGCTGTACAGCTGTTATCATCAGTAACTGTAACTGTATATGTACCTGCGGTCAGACCGGAAAGGTCCTCTGTGGTAATGGCATTGGACCATACAAATGAATAAGGCAGCGTTCCGCCTGTTGGATTGCTGTTGATGAGACCGTTACTGCCGCCATTACATGAGACCTGTGTAACGGAAACAATACTTGCTGAAGGTCCTGCAATGTTTACAATGCTTGCAGATGAAACCCTGGTACATAAGTTTCCATCTGTAACAGTAATCGTATATGTATTTGGTAACAGACCGCTGATGGCTGCAACGGTTGCCCCGTTCGACCAGTTGTATGTAATGGAACCTGTTCCCCCTGAAGCGCTTGCTGTTATGCTGCCGTTTGCATTGCCGCAGGTGGCGTCGGCAGGAGTCAAAGAAAGACTGATGTTCGCAGGCTGCGTTACCGTTGCAGACAAGGTGACCGTGCAGGCATTAAAGTCTGAAATGGTTACCGTATAAGTAGATGCGATCAGGCCGCCGATATCTTCAATTGACGCACCATTACTCCAGGAATAGGTGTATGGCAGGGTTCCGTTTGCCGGGGTAATATTCAGCGCCCCGTTATTCCCGCCATTGCAGCTCACATTTATGCCTGAGGCAAGTGATACGGAAGGACCTGCAACGTTCGATACAGGGGTGCTGGATGTTTTTGTACAACCGTTCCCGTCAGTAATTGTAAGCGTATAGGTACCTGCTGACAATCCCGCTACTGAAGCCGTACTTGCGCCATTGCTCCAGGCATACCCGTAGGTGCCTGTGCCTCCGCTAACCCCTGAGCTGATCATTCCATTTGAATTTCCACAGGTAGTTTGCGTTGGTGTAAGGCTGATGCTGATGGCATTTGGCTGCGTGACGGAATAATTCGCTGTTGTCTGGCAGCCATTCGAATCGGTAACTATAACCGTATAGGTCCCTGCAACAAGAGAGGAAATGTCCTGGGTGGTTCTTGCTCCTGTCCAGGCATAAGTATATGGAGCCACTCCGCCTGTGACAGTAATATCTATGTCAGCATCATTACCGCTATTACAGGTAACATCCGTCACAACACCTGAGGATATGGAGGGTGTCCCGGAATTTGTAATGATGACAGTTGCCGTAGCCGTACAGCCTTTAATATCTTCAACAGTAACCGTATAGGTACCAGCTGCAAGGCCGGTAATGCTTGAATTCGTTGAATTATCCGACCATTCGTAGGTATAACCACCGTTGCCGCCTGCCGGGTTTGCAGTGGCTGTACCATTGGCGTTACCACATGTTCCGTTTGCCGATGAAATGCCAACAGCAAGCACCGCCGGTTCATTCACTGTGGCATTTCCATTTGCAATACATAAAAGCGAGTCAATAACAGTAACCGTATATGAACCTGCCTGAAGCCCGCTTATGTCTTCCGTAGTAGCCAGATTTGACCACAGGTAAGTAAAGGGTGGGACACCACCGGTTACGGTGATGTCAATTGAACCGTTGCTTCCTCCGTTACAGCTTACATCCGTTACTCCTGAAACGGTAACACCGCATGCACTGGTCAGGTTACTGACCACAGGGAAAAATGTACGGTTGCATCCTGTTGAATCACTGATTGTGAGTGTATAAGTTCCGGCCAATAAGCCGCTGATGGAAGAACCTGTGGCACCGGTTGACCACTGGAAGGTATAATTTCCGTTCCCTCCTCCCGGTGTTGCTGTAATGGCCCCGGTAGGATTGCCGCTTAAAGAATTTAAAATATTGAATGAAGAAGTTATCTGTGCTGATTGCGGAACAAATTCTCCTGAAACAGCGCTGCAGTTATCCTGGTCGGTAACCGTAACCGTGTATACACCCGTGGTCAGGTTAAAAATATCCTCCGTAGTTTCAGCATTGGACCACAGGTATTGGAATGGCGGACTGCCGCCATTAACAGTTATATCAATAAATCCGTCGTTTCCTCCAAAGCAGGTAACGCTCCCGCTTGTTGTAGCTGCTGCTGATAGTCCCGGGGTATTGCCAACCGTAATAACAGCTGATCTCGAACATGCATTCAGGTCCGTCACTGTGATGGTATAATCGCCGGAAGAGAGATTGTTAATAGAGGTTGAAGTAAGTCCGTTTGACCACTGGAAGGAGTAACCTCCTGCCCCACCCGTTACCGTAACAGAAGCAAGTCCGTTTAACAGATTGCAGTTCGAATTACCGGCGGAAATGTTCAGTTGAATCAGGGCAGGCTGTGTTACCTGCGCGGAAATTGTGGAGGTGCATAAATTCGCATCCGTTGCTGTTACCGTATAACTTCCTGCTGCTAGATTGACGGCATCCTGTGCAGTGGTGCCGTTTGACCATAAATAGCTGACCGGATTTGTACCTCCGTTCACTGCAATATCGATAGCACCGGATGAATCACCATTACAAAGTACATTGGTAATTCCAGACAATGATGTGAGCGGGCCCTGCAAAGCAGCAACTGAAGCTGATGCTGACGAAGAACAATTGTTTGCGTCAGTAATGGTTACCGTATAAGAACCACTGCCAAGTCCGGTGATTGATGAAACCGTTGATCCATTGGACCAGAGGTAGCCAGGTGACCCTGTACCTCCTCCGGCCAATGCCGTCACACTGCCATTCAGTAGTCCGCACGTTGCATTGGCTGCAGTCAATGACACTGAAATGGCAGCAGGTTCAGTCACCTGAGCACTTGCCGTGGACGTACAATTGTTGGCATCAGAAACTGTAACCGTATATGTCATGGCAGGCAGCCCGCTGATATTATCAAGTGTGCTTCCATTATTCCATACATAATTCAGGGGCGCTGTTCCACCGGTTGCATTGATAACCAGGGAGCCGTCATTTCCCCCGTTGCATGTAACAGGTGTCACAGACTGGATTGCTACGGATGGACCTGCCAGGTTAGCTATTGAAAGTGATGACGTTTTGGTACAAAATGAGGCATCGCTAACAGTAACCGTATAGGTACCGGGTGCAAGCCCATTTACAAAGGAGACCGTTGAGCCCTGTGACCACAGGTAATTCAGTGTGCCGGTTCCGCCAGTGGCCAGCGCTGTTGCTGTTCCGTTTGACACTGAACAGGTCGCATCGGTACCATTGGTATTGAGAATAATAGCGGGCGGTTCTGCCACAACCACATTTTTATTTGCAATGCAGCTGTTTGAATCCGTAACAGTAAGGATATAGATGCCATCGGGAATACCATTCAGGTCTTCATTTGTACTTCCATCGGACCAATTAAAAAGATATGGCGCAGTTCCTCCGCTGACAGTCATGTCAATAGATCCTGTTGAATCCCCGTTGCAGGTAACATTGGTGATGGCGGTGACAACAGCTGCAGGACCTCCGATATTATTAACGGAAGCAATGGCTGTGGAAGAACAAAGGCCGGCATCTGTTACCGTGACGGTATAACTTCCGGCAGGTACATTGCTTATTGTGCTTCCAGTTGAAGCGTCGGACCAGAGGAATACAAAGCCTCCTGTACCACCCGAGGGAACTGCCGTAGCAGATCCATTGGCCAGCCCACAGGTGGCATTGTTTGTGGCAAGGCTGATGCTGATCGCCTGTGGTTCTGTTACTAATGCGGTAAGGGATGTTGTACAGTTATTTGCATCTGTTACAAATACCGTATAACTGCCTGCCAGCAGTGTGCTAATATCCTGTATCGTATCGCCACTGGACCAGAAATAGGAAAAGGCTGCAGTCCCGCCTGTTACAAGGATATCAATAGCTCCGTCATTATCACCGAAACAGGTTACATTGCTGACCGAATTCACCGACAGCACCGGACCTGCAAGGTCTGCCACCTGGAATTGCGCTGACCTGGTACAATTGTTTGCATCAGTAACCGTAACCGTATATGTTCCTGCACCGACATTGATCAGCGCTGTTGTAGTGCTGCCGTCTGACCACAAATACGTCATCGCACCCGTGCCTCCTGATGCAGTTGCTGCAACAATGCCGTTTGGCAGGCTGCAGGTGCTGTTGACACCCTGCAAAAGGATTGTTATATCTGCAGGCTCACTCACCACAGCAGTTATTAAGGCCGTACAGCTGTTGGTATCGGTAGCTGTAAGCGTGTATGATCCTGCAACAAGGCCTGAAATATCCTCAGTTGTATAGCCTCCGGTCCACTGGAAGGTGAAAGGACTGCTGTTTCCGGTAACAGTGACCTGAACAGAACCGTCATTTCCACCAAAACAAAGGGGATCGACAACGGCATCAAGCGTTACCTGCGGGCCGGGATGATCTGTAACTGACGCAGATGCGCCGGCTGTGCAGCCATTGCTGTCGGTAACGGTAAGACTATACGGTCCGGCTGAAAGCCCGGATATCATCGAAGTGGTGTCAGCGGTGTTCCAGAGATAACTGATGCCACCGGTACCTCCGCTCACACTTGAATTGATAATACCGTTTGCACCGGTGCATGTTTCATCCGAAACATTGAGCGACAGCGTAAGCAAGGCCGGTTCTGTTACATTGAACGAGGTGGTGGATTCACAGGAAGTTGCATCTGTAACTGTTATCGTATATGTACCGGAAGCCAGACTTCCTATGTCTTCATTGAAAAATCCATTGCTCCAGCTGTAAGTATATGGCGGGGTACCGTTCGTTACGTTAATATCAATGGATCCGTCTCCGCTTCCGGAACAGGAAATGTTAACAATATTGTTCAGGGTTATCACAGGCAATCCGTTATTGACCAGGGTCACACTGTCCGTTACAAGGCAACCGTTCAGGTCCTTGACAACCAGGCTGTAGGTTCCGCCTGCCAGGTTTGAAACGGCCTGTAAGGTATCACCGTTGCTCCAGTTGTAGGAATAAGGCGCTGTTCCACCGGAAATAAGTCCGCTGGCAGTACCATTGTCAACTCCGCAAACAGGCTGATTCACCTGGAAAGCCAGGACCAGCGAGTCAGGCTGAAAAATGAAAACGGTAGCTGAATCGAAGCATCCATTGCTGTCGGTGACCATCAGGGTATAGGTTCCGGCCAGTACCTGCTGGAGATCCTCCAGGGTGCTGGCTGAAGACCACTGGTATGAATATATGCCGCTGCCTCCTGTTACTGATATAAAGACAGAACCTGCCGTATCGCCATGGCAAAGAACAGGCTGGATGGAATCAATGGCAATAACCGGCCTGGTGGTGCCGGTAAGTGAATCGGAACCGGTAACTGAACATCCGTTCAGGTCTGTAACGGTAATTGTATACGAACCCGGTAACAGGGAGTCATGCAATGCCAGGGTATCTCCGTCAGCCCACAAATAAGTGTATCCGGGTACGCCGCCGACAGGGGTTGCTTCCACGGAACCGTTATTTACATCACATAATGATGGCGTAAGCTGGAAGGTCAGGTACAGGGAGTCTGGACTGGTGATATCATAGCTGGCTGATGCCTGACATCCCAGTGTGTCAGTTATGGTTATAGTATAAGTTCCTGCAATAAGTGAATCGATATCCTCCAGGGATGATCCATCCGACCATAAAAAAGAAGCAACCTGCAAAGGGCTGATAAGCGTTATGTCAATCGAACCATCGTTTGCCTGATAACAGCTTACCTGATACCCGTTGTAAGTCGATAATGCTGCATTAAAAACAATTTCACCCAGCGTAACGGAATCCGTCACCTGGCAACCGTTTGCATCGGTGACGGTCAGCATATATGATCCGGGTCCGAGAGAATCTGTAACCGAAGCACTGTCTCCATTACTCCAGCTATACTGGTAAGGAAGCACTCCCCCAGTCACAAGGGAAGTAACAGATCCGTTATTGCTGGCACAGGTTGGATAAGAAATGCTGAAATCAAGCAGCAGTGAATCGGGTTCATTGACTGTGAATCCTGCGGTATCAGCACAACCCAGCTGATCGTTCACAACCACCGTATAGGTACCCTGAATGATATTGATGAGATCTTCAGTTGTTGATCCGTCAGACCAGGAAAAGACATAAGGGGATGTTCCTGATGACAGACTGATATAAATTGCTCCAGTATTTCCTCCTTTACACAGCACATCATCAATAGAATCAAGCGAAATGGAAGGCACTCCTGCGCCGCTGACTGTTGCACTGTCTGAAAAAAAGCAGTTGTTCGCATCGGTAACCGTCATGCTGAAAGTTCCGGCCAGCAGCGAATCATGTAAGTTGCTGGTATCACCATCGGTCCAGAGATAGGTAAACGGAGCCACCCCTCCTGCAGGAAGCAGAAGGATACTTCCGTCAGGCTGGTCACAAACTGAAGCTGCAATCTGGAAATTAAGAAAGAGTGAATCCGGCTGTATGATGGAATAAACTGTTGAAACCGCACATCCAAGCGTATCGGTCAGCGTGATGGTATAATCACCGGCAACCAGGCTGTCCAGATCCTCTGCCGTGGTTCCGTCAGACCAAAGATAAGATGCAAGCGCTGCAGGATTGCCAGGTGCCAGATCAACAGCACCATCATTCATTCCATGACAGGATATATTTACACCGTTATAATTTGAAAGAATGGCTGAATATGTAATTTCCGGAGGAGCAATAAGCGTAATTGAATCGGATCTTGTACAGCCGCTGCTATCAGTAAGAATAAACGAATAAACGCCGGCCAAAAGGGAATCAATGGTCTGCGTTGTATCACCATTCGCCCAGAGATAACTGCTGATGCCCGGTGAACCGGCAGAGAACAGGTTTATCTTACCGTCATTGCTGCCAAAACAGCTGGTATTATATCCCGAATAATCTGAAAGTGTAAAGGTATAACTAACCTGGGCGGGTTCACTTACGGTCACGGTATCACCGGTAGTACAACCATTTGCATCCGTGATGGTCACTATATAAACTCCGGCCGGCAGGGAAATCGGGTTATTGGTGGTATCACCATTAGACCACAGGTACTGGTAAGGAAGCGTTCCTCCGGTCACTGCGATGATCACTGAACCATCACTCACGCCAAAGCAGGATGCATCAGTAACCGTATCAGAAGCCACTTCAAGCAGATCCGGTTCAGCCATGATGATGGATGCACTGGCCGTATCTCCGGCAGAATCGGTAACAAGCACCTGGTATGTTCCGGCCCCAAGGCCGGCAAGGTCTTCGGTGGTTGCTCCGTTCGACCAGGAAAAAGTATAGGGACTGATCCCGCCTGAAACGGTCAGGTCAATCGTACCGTCAAGCGCATTTTTGCAACTGATTTCGCTGCCGTTATACTGACTCACTGAATCGATAATGACGATGACTGCCATCGGCATTGGATACGCCTGAACTGCTGAAAGGTCAGCAGGCGAAGTTCCGGCTGATTCACAGGCAAGCGCCGGACAAATCCCTGTGTGCAGCAGCAGCATCCCTGAAATAAACAAGGCTGGCAAAAAGCTTAAACCGAAGTTTTTGCTGCGTAACAATGAATTCATAAAGAATTAGTTAGGTTTCTTAAAGTTATCCTTAAAATAAAGTAAAAGAGATTGTTAATAACCTTGTTGATAAAATCACAAGCAAAAATAGTGTTTTTTTTTGATTATGGTCTATACCTCAAATATTAACAGTAATTGACTCATTTTAAGAAGGCAATAAGTTATTAACAATATCGAAAAACCAGCTCAGAACAGACCTCGCTTTCATTAAAAAATATGATCCGGCAGTTATCTTTGAAAAATTTAAAAAAAAACTGCCGATTCTTATGACCAACAGCGGGTCAGCTCATGATCCTTATGCTGCTTTAAAATACAGGGAATTCCGCTTTTTCACCTGTGCCCGGCTAACGCTCACGATGGCTTTACAGATGCAGGCAGTCATTATCGGCTGGCTGATTTACGCCCATACAAAAGATCCGTTGTCACTCGGTCTGATCGGACTCACAGAGGCAATTCCTTCCATCTCCATATCCTTATTTGGGGGACACCTTGCTGATAAGGTCAGCCGAAAAAAAATCATCCTGTTATTTATCACTTTACTGCTGGTGGCCAGCTTTTTTCTTTTTTTGTTCTCCGTCAATGAGACTGAGAATTTCCACCAGTTCGGAACCTGGCCGGTATACATTGTTATATTTTTAATCGGTGTTGCCAGGGGGTTCCTGGCGCCTGCCATCACCGCTTTCGGCGCGCAGCTGGTGCCCCGCGAAATTTACGCCAATGCCTCCGCATGGAACAGCAGCGTTTGGCAGCTTGGAGCGGTAACAGGTCCTGCCATCGGCGGACTTGTTTATGGTGTCTGGGGGGGCGCTTTTGCAACCGGATTGGTTTGCCTGCTCACCCTGATGGCCATTGCCTGTTACCTGATGATAGCTGCCAAACCATTACCGGCGCGGGTAAAAAATGAAAGCCTTGGTGAAAGCCTGTCTGCAGGGATCCGTTTTGTTTTCAGCAACCAGGTTTTCATTTCCGCTATTACACTGGATCTGTTTGCCGTCCTTTTTGGTGGTGCTGTAGCACTGTTACCTGTATTTGCCGATGAAGTGCTTATGACCGGTCCGGTCGGACTTGGCTTCCTCCGTGCCGCTCCTGCATTCGGCGCAGTGCTGATGGCCATTATTCTCGCTTACCGGCCACCGACAAAAAACGCAGGGGTTAAGCTGCTTTGGTCAGTGGCAGGATTCGGTGCCTGCATGATCCTGTTTGCATTAAGCACGAACTTTTACTTCTCCTTATTCATTTTAGCAGTCAGCGGCATGCTTGATAATGTGAGTGTCATCATCCGTTCAACCATTATGCAGCTGATGACACCGGAAGAGATGAGGGGCCGGGTTTCGGCCGTGAATAGCATTTTTATCGGATCCTCCAATGAAATTGGCGCTTTTGAATCGGGTTTTGCCGCAAAAATCCTGGGGCTTATTCCTTCTGTAGTTTTTGGAGGATGTATGACTTTGTTCATTACAGCCATTACAGCCCGCTTTGCACCTGCGCTGAAAAAGCTGAATCTGTAAAAATAATCAAAGCTAAAAAGGCCTGAACTGCTTGGGATCGGTGATGATCTCGTAATCAGGCGGAACAATGAAAACCGTCGAATCCACCTTTTCAAAAACAACGGACTTGGCTTTCAGGTTCATCACCATGTTATTCACTTTCACACAGTACTCCAGCATCACCCCGTCAATATCCCGGTAAGGCGTGCACCAGTTTGGCGATTCCAGGTTAATGTCTTCGGTATAGTAAATCTGGTAGGTATTGTCGGTGCTGTCGGTGACATTCACTTCCCTGCATTTTATACCGGCAACATCCTTGGTGGCCCCGGTTTCAACCAGCTTGAGGTCCACCCTGTCAATAAAATTTTTTTTGACAGATTCTTCGTCTAAGATCATGGCTGATTTTTTTCCAAAGCCCTTAAACAAAGTGGAGAACTTTTTTTCACCTGCATCGCTCATAAAGCTGGTTACAATAAGGCCCATTCCCATCTTAAATTCGGCGTTAGTCTTATCGTCCTTAAAATACAGGGTCATTTCTTTGGGCAGCATGGCAGCCATCGGTCCCTGCTTAATTGTATCGGGATAGGAGATCTCGTACACCACTTTGCCTTCAGCGCTTCCGCCCGCACCTTTATGCTTGCAGCCATAACCTGATAAAAGTACATTCGCCAGCAGCAAAAAAGCGGTATACCCACTCCATTTTCTTATCATACCCGGTTAATTATTGAGCAAATATATGCTTTTAAAACAAGGCATGAGGGATTGGAACTTTTTCCATGTTTAGTCCAATTCCTTTTTCCGCTGACTGAGCGAATACCAGTCGATGTTGCGTGTCAGGAACATGATGGCGGCAAGAATTAACAGCAAACCCAGGCTGCCCATCAGCAGGGCATAATCCTGAAGCTGCAGAAGTGAATAAAAGAATCCGTAAAGCAGACCAAGCAGAATAAAGATCAGCATGGCCACGGAGGCTTTTCTGAATACGGCCCAGGCATAAAAAGTCACCAGCAGCAAAATCATCAGGCAGCTGAGCCAGTAAGCAAGGTTGAAGCTGATGTGTTCAGAAACAGAAAGCAGCAATACGTAGAATAACACGACGGCGAAACCCACCAGCAGATATTGTATCGGATGCATCCTTTTGCCGGTGAATATTTCTACAAAAAAGAAAGAAAGGAAAGTAATGATGATAAACATGAGGCAATACTTGGCTGATCGCATGGTTTTCTGGTATTCATCCACGGGCAGCAGGAGCTTTACGCCAAAAGAAATATGATCGGCGTCGTAATCATTTCTGTTCTGATGGATAAATGAACCTGTTCCCTGCTGCGGGAAATTCCTGTTCATTTCAAGCACGCGCCAGGAAGCGGTAAATCCATTGTCAGTAATATCTCTTTTTTCAGGGAGGAAATTTCCTTCAAAGCTTGGATTGGCCCAGGTTGAAGCAAGGGTAACATCCGTTTCTTTTCCCAACGGCATGAATGAAATGCTGCTGCTGCCGTTAATGTCCACGTTCAGATCAAAGGTCATTCCTGCCGAATCAATTGTTACCGGCATGCTGATGCCTGATGAAAAAAGATCATGGGTATTGATACCGGGTTCAAACATGGCATCCCCATTATTCAATTTTACGGAAATTTGCTGCCTGATCCCTTTCATGTCTGAGATGCCCATGCTGAGTATGGCATCTTTATAAATAAAGTTGCTCTCTGCTATATGCAATGCAGCGGTATTCAGCCTTGAAAACGATCCGGTGATGTGCAGCCTGGCATTGTACAATACAACGACATAAATCCCCCTGTATCTTTTTTCAGGAGTAAGGGTGCCATCGATCTTAATCCTGTCGGGAAGGAAATGCGCATAATAAATGGTGCTGCTGGTGTTTCCGTCTTTGTCTTTTGAATAAACGATGTACGGAACAGAAATAACAGGCCCGCTGATCTCCTGACTGTTTCCCCATTTGGAGCTGACCTCGTTCACTGCTTCATTCCTGGTACTTTCCCGTTCATGGATAAGTGAAGTGATCATGGCTGATGGAATCAGCAACAGCAGAATTAAAAATCCGATTGCAAACAGCTTAAGCGTTACAGAATGTCTTGCCCAGTTATTTAACCGGTCAAAGAGAGAAGGTTTTTCCATAAGATGCAGATTGGAGGTTTGATAAAAAACAGTTCCTTAACGGAATACCTGTTTTAATTATTTGATAGCACTGCGCTTTTAACTTTTCCTTAAATGTGATTTGAAAATTATGACTAACTTAACCGCGGTTTGGATGTTGTCAGCTTAAATCCATTTCCATTTTAAGTGATGAGAAAAAATTTTCTGACTCTTTTGTTTTTATTCGCTGCCTGCCTGGTATCAGGCCAGGATGTAAGCGTGATCAAATACAATGATTTTAAGAAGCTGGAAAAGCGGCAGAACGATACTACGTATGTGATCAATTTCTGGGCAACCTGGTGCAGGCCCTGTGTGCAGGAGCTCCCCTACTTCGACGGGCTGACAAAAAAATTTGAGGGCCAGAAAGTGAAGGTGATGCTGGTGAGTCTTGATTTTATCAGGCAATTGAATTCAAGGCTGCTGCCATTTGTAAAGGATAACAAACTTGTTTCAGATGTATATTTGCTGGATGAACCCGATTACAATTCCTGGATCGGGCTGGTTGATCAATCGTGGAGCGGTGCAATTCCGGCTACGCTGATCATCAATAATGCAAATGGCGTAAGGAAGTTTTACGAAAAAGAATTTACTCAGGAAGAACTTGAAAAAACCGTACAATCATTCATCTATTAATCAATAAATAAAAACTGCTATGAAAAAAATATCAATTCCCGGATTCCTGATCCTGCTGGCTGTAGCAACCGGGCTGCTAAGCGCAAAATTTCCTGCAGGGGGCTACCAGGTTGGAGAGAAAGTAAAAGACTTCAGTCTGAAAAATGTCGATGGCAAAATGGTTTCGCTTGCCGGCATGAAAAACACGAAAGGCTACATCGTGATCTTTACCTGCAACCACTGTCCGTTCTCCGTTGCTTATGAGGACCGTATCATTGACCTGCATGAAAGGTACGCCCCCATGGGTTATCCTGTTGTGGCCATTAATCCGAATGCGGAAGAAATTGTGCCTGACGATTCCTATCAAAACATGATCGTAAGGGCCAAAGAAAAAAAGTTCCCGTTTGTTTACCTGCAGGATTCTACCCAGGATGTGGCCAAAGCTTTTGGCGCCCTGAAAACTCCTCATGTCTTCATTGTTAATAAGGTGAAAAAGGACCTGGTGGTAGAATATATTGGCGCCATCGATGACAATACAGACGATCCGGGTGCAGTGAAAAACAAATATGTTGAAATGGCCATGCGCGACATCCTGGCGAATAAAATTGTACAGGATCGAACTACTAAAGCTATTGGATGCTCGGTTAAATATCGAAGCAATTAGAGAATAGTGAATAGTGAAAAGTGGTGAATAGTGAAAAGTGAATAGTGATGGGCAAGTCGGTATTACGGGATAAGAGTTATGCTTTTGCAATACGCATAGTGGAATTGGCAAAATATTTACAAACCGAAAGGAAGGAATTTGTTTTATCGAAACAGTTACTGCGAAGCGGCACTGCAATAGGTGCTTTAATTAAAGAAGCGGAATTTGGGCAAAGCAAACCCGACTTTATCAATAAAATGAATGTAGCATTAAAAGAAGCAAATGAAACCGATTATTGGATATCACTTTTGAATGCCACCGGATATATCAATGAATCAATATTTAAGAGCATTAGTGAGGATTGCACCGAGCTTATTAAGATGCTGATTGCTTCGGTAAAAACAGCAAAAAATCTGGTTAATAGTGAATAGTGAACAAGTCATTATCGAAAAAACTATTCACTATTCACTGTTCACTATTAACTATTAACTAAATTTGCAGCCCCAAAAAAGGGGTTTGAATGCTTGTCTTAAATAACATTAGCTTTGAATTCGGTTCGAGGTATCTGTATAAGGATACTTCCTGGCACATCAAGCCGAATGAAAAATACGGGCTTATCGGGGCCAATGGTACGGGAAAATCCACTTTGCTGCGGATCATCACAGGTGAATACAGGTTATCTGGCGGAGAAATTTCGGGCAGGAAAAACCTGAGCATGGGTTTTCTTAACCAGGACCTTTTATCGTATGAAAGCGACAATACCATACTGCATGTGGCCATGGAGGCTTTTGAGAAGGAAAACCGGCTCCATGATATGATCGCCGAATTGCTGGTAAAGCTGGAACATGATCATTCAGATGCCGTGCTGAACAAGCTGCACGATGCTCAAATGGAATATGAAGCCATGGATGGCTACAACCTGCAGCATAAGGCCGAAGCGATACTCGAAGGACTGGGCTTCAGCACCATCGACCTGTCCAGACCCTTAAAAGAATTTTCGGGCGGATGGCGCATGCGCGTGATGCTTGCCAAGATCCTCCTTACCAAGCCTGATTTACTGCTGCTGGATGAGCCTACCAACCACCTGGATCTGCCATCCATCCAGTGGATCGAGCAATACCTGGCCGATTATGAAGGCACGGTGGTGATTGTATCGCACGACCGCTATTTCCTGGACAAGGTGGTGGATAAGATCGCTGAGATTGCCAATGAAGAGATAACTGTCTATTCGGGCAATTACAGCTTTTATGTGGAAGAAAAGAAGCTGCGGGAGGAAATGCAGCGCAGCCAGTTTAAAAACCAGGAAAAGTATATTAAAGAGCAGGAAAAGCTGATTGACCGTTTCCGGGCCAAGGCATCGAAGGCAAAAATGGCCCAGTCGCGGATCAAGGCTTTGGAAAGGATGGACCGGATTGAAGATGTGGAGGACAGCCAGGCCGAGATCAGGATCAACTTTAATTTTGCTACCCAGCCGGGAAAGATCATCGATGAAATCCATATAAAGGATAAGGATTACGGCAGCCAGTCGATTTTTCATAATACCAGTGCCACCATTGAAAGGGGTGATAAAATAGCCCTTATTGGGGCCAATGGCAAGGGTAAATCAACCCTGCTCAGGCTGATTGACGGAAGCGAGCCCTTTGAAGGCGAAAACAAGCCGGGCTATAATGTGATCAAATCGTTTTATGCCCAGCACCAGCTGGAAAGCCTGAACCTTAAAAATGACCTGCTCACGGAGCTGCAGCACACGGCGGCTGATGAAAGTGATACTTCATTAAGGACCCTGCTGGGTGCTTTCCTTTTCCATGGCGATGATGTTTTCAAGAAGATTAAGGTGCTTTCGGGTGGCGAAAAATCAAGGGTGGCGCTGGCCAAAACCATGCTTACCAAAGCCAATTTCCTGCTGCTGGATGAGCCGACAAACCATTTGGATATGCAGTCGGTTAATGTGCTGATCCAGGTGCTTAAGAAGTACCAGGGCTCGTTTGTGGTGGTTTCCCACGACCGCTATTTCTTCTCCCAGATAGCCAATAAAATCTGGTGGATTGAAGACCATCAGATCAGGGAATACCCCGGTACGTATGAGGAATATGAGGAATGGATGCTGAACCGCAGGACAGGAAACAGCCCTCCGGTACCCACTCCAAAGGTTGAAAAGCAGGTGGAGAAAACCCCTGAAAACCCCTCCAAACTCGCTGAAAAGGAGAAAAAGAAGCAACTGCAGCATATCAATAATGAAATCAAACAGCTGGAGCTGAAGCTGGAAGGGCTTGAAAAGGAAAAGAAGGGCCTGTACGATGAAATGAGCGATCCAAACGTATATGGTAACCCCGGAAAAGCTAAACTGATCCAGCAGCACCTCAGGAACCTCGAAGAGGAAATCGCAAAAACAACAGGTTTATGGGAGGAACAGTATTCCAGGCTGTCTGACTGAAAGAGCATAAATTCATCCCTGAAAACGATCTTTTTCAAAATAATTCGGTCAGCTTAAACCAGCATTCACCCTTACATTCCCGAATTTGATCAAAATTTGTTTTTTTTTAACTGACAGTTTTTTACTTTTGATTCTGTCCTTAAAACATCTTAAAAAAACTTTCCTCTATGGTTACAGAAATTACTGCTGGTATTAAAGTTTGTGTGGAGACCTTTTTTCAACCCACGCACTCTAATCCGGGTCAGTCTCATTATGTTTTCGCCTACCGGATCACCATTCAGAATGAGAGTGAGCATACGATCCGATTAAAGCGAAGGCACTGGTATATTGTTGACTCGGATAACACCAAACGCGAAGTGGAAGGCGAAGGAGTAGTTGGAGAACAGCCTTTTGTTGCATCGGGTGAAACCTACCGTTATGTTTCAGGCTGCAACCTGAATACGGAAATCGGTAAAATGTACGGCACCTACCTGATGGAAAGACAGTTTGATAAAAAGCTGTTTTACGTAAAGATCCCTGAATTCAAGATGGTGGTTCCAAGCAAGCTAAACTAAACACATCAGATATTTATCCTGCCAGCCTTTCTTCACCGAAGGGCTTTTTTGTTTCCAGTCATTCAACTGGATTTTTTCGAAAACATAAGCCTGCATTTCATCGCAACTGCAGGCCCGCTCTCCCCTTCCGCACCAGCTTAATATCGAAAAAGTCAGATGATTCCAGTGTGGATGCGGAAGGCTCGATCGGGTTTATTTTATATGCGCCATCGCCTGGATTCAAGGCCTGTTGAAATAAAATGTCATCCCTCCGTAGATTATTTTCTTTCGATCCACGGCTGTGGGCAGGATATATGTTTCTGATATTCCGTTTTAAAATGAGACATACCCCTTTTTTTGTAAATTTGCATTTTTCAAAATTATCATTCCATGCAGATCCATACCATCCATGCTATTTCACCTGTCGACGGCCGTTACCGGAAAATATGCAATGAGCTGGCTGATTATTTTTCTGAAATGGCGCTGATCCGTTACCGGGTCAAGGTGGAAGTGGAATATTTTATTGCCCTTTGCAGGATCCCCCTGCCCCAGGTAAAAGGATTTCCTGAAACACAGTTTCCTGCATTAAGGCATTTGTATGAAAAATTCAGTGAGGCTGATGCCATTGCAGTCAAGCAGCTGGAGCGTACCACCAACCATGATGTAAAAGCGGTGGAGTATTTCATCAAAGCCAAAATGGATGAAATGGGAATGGGAGCTTATAAAGAGTTTATCCATTTCGGACTGACTTCGCAGGATATTAATAACACGGCTGTTCCGCTATCCATTAAAGAAGCCATTGCAGATATTTACCTGCCTCAGTTGAAAGACGTATATATCCTGCTGAAACAGTTTTCAGAAGACTGGAAAGACATCAGCATGCTGGCCCGCACGCACGGGCAGCCGGCCTCCCCTACCAAGCTGGGAAAGGAAATGATGGTTTACACCGAACGGATCACCAACCAGCTGAAGATGCTCAAGCAGATCCCATTCAGCGCCAAATTTTCAGGAGCAACCGGTAACTTCAACGCACATGCCATTGCCTACCCGCAGGTGAACTGGCCGGCCTTTTCCGATCACTTTGTATCCACGGTGCTCGGACTGGAACGGTTACAATATACGACGCAGATCGAGCATTACGATTACCTGGCCGCCCTGTTTGATAATGTCAGTCGCATTAACACCATCCTCATTGATCTTTGCCGGGATCTCTGGATGTATATATCCATGAATTACTTCACGCAGAAAATCAATAAGGATGAAGTCGGATCATCGGCCATGCCGCATAAGGTTAATCCCATTGACTTTGAAAATGCCGAGGGCAACCTGGGAATGGCCAATGCCTTGTTCCGTCATCTTTCGTCCAAGCTTCCGGTTTCGAGGCTGCAGCGCGACCTGACTGATTCAACCGTATTGCGGAATATAGGCGTACCATTTGCCCACACGCAAATTGCGTTGGTATCGCTGCTGAAGGGTCTGGATAAGATCAATTTAAACCAACCAGCCATTGACAGCGACCTGGAGAACAATTTTGCCGTCGTAGCTGAAGCCATTCAGACCATACTCAGGAGAGAGGCATATCCGAATCCTTATGAAGCCCTGAAAACACTTACGCGCACAGGAGAAAAAATCACACGTGAAACCATGGCTGCTTTTATTGATTCACTGGAAGTGAATGATGAGCTGAAAAGCGAACTCAAAAGCATAACGCCTTTTAATTATACGGGGATTACGAGTATTAAATAACATTCAGGATTTTACTTCCTGGTAAATTGCTGCAGGTAACTTTTATCCATAAGTCATCATGGAATCTTTATTGACTTAATTATTTTTTCGACTTTATCTATTTCCTTTTTGTTTACTGAAGTGTCTTCGTTTTTTGTATCAATGGTGAATGAACAAACGAAAATGAATTCAGATTTTCCAAAGACCCAAAAATAAAGTGTTTGTTTATCGCCGCCCCGATCGATTCGTTTTACATATGAAACGCATTTAAAATCGTCAACTTTTATGCGGTTGGGGCTATTATTGTATTCATGGTCAATGTACCGTTTTAATGAATCTGAATTATCCGCAATTATTGGTGTCACCCTAAGGTTACCTGTCCAATGCGTTGTGTCAAAGAATGCAAACGTCCCTTCTTCATCATCGTATTGGGCCCAATCAGCCGGGATTTTCATTGACCAACCTTGTCCGGATATAAAATCCTGATATACTATTTCCCTTTTACAGGATACAAGCACAGTTAAAAGAAATATCGAAATTATTTTTCTCAAATCTTTTCGTAGTACAAAATGTAGGCTGCAAATAGTGCTAACTGATGATTGAGTCAAATGCAATTACTCAATGATTCACCGAAATGTCCTTCCTGAAATTGGAAGCAACAACCAGCTCTTTTCCACCGCCGCTGTAATCATAAAAACCCGATCCTGATTTTTTTCCCAGGTTGCCTGCTGTAACCATGTTTACAAGCAAAGGACATGGTGCATATTTTGGATTGCCGAAACCGTCGTGCAGCACTTTTAAAATTGCAAGACATACATCCAGTCCGATAAAATCAGCAAGCTGCAATGGACCCATGGGGTGAGCCATTCCCAGCTTCATCACGGTATCAATTTCTTCCACACCAGCTACGCTTTCATACAGCGAATAAATGGCTTCATTGATCATCGGCATCAAAATCCTGTTGGCAATAAAGCCGGGATAATCATTTACCTCAGTTGGAATTTTTCCCAGCTTCCTCGAAATGTCCAGCACCTGTTCAGTCACGGCATCGGAAGTTGAATAACCGCGGATCACTTCCACCAGCTTCATCACAGGAACCGGATTCATAAAATGCATACCGATCACCTTGTCGGGACGTTGCGTAACCGATCCGATTTTTGTAACCGATATGGATGATGTATTGGTCGCCAGGATGGTATTGCTGTCGCAAAGTGAATCCAGCTCCCGGAAGATCTTCAGCTTGAGCTCGAGGTTTTCCGTTGCTGCTTCCACCGCCAGGCTGCATCCCTGAACGCCTTCTTTGATGCTGGTATAAAGGGTAATGTTGGAAAGCGTTTTTTCTTTTTCATCAGCGGTAATGCTCCCTTTGGTCACCATGCGATCAAGGTTTCCGCTGATGGTTTTCATGGCTTTATCAAGCGCTTCTTTTGAAATATCAATAAGGGCAACAGCATTTCCATGCTGCGCGAATACATGGGCAATACCATTTCCCATGGTACCGGATCCGATCACTGCTACTTTCATTTATGTGGTTTTACAGGGTTAAGCACAACAAAACTACGAACATTTTGGGAAAGGTAAATAATATCCAAACCATAGCCCGGGATTTAAAACCCGCTGTGGTCGTTATTTTCCGGATCTGTTTAGAATAATCTTTACGGTATAAAAAAGAATCTTGAAATCCAGTGCAAGCGACATATTCTCAATATAGATCACATCATATTTCAAACGCTGGATCATCTGCTCCACATTTTCAGCATAGCCATATTTAACCTGGCCCCAGGAAGTAATGCCCGGACGTACTTTATGCAAATGCCTGTAATGCGGCGCCGAGCTCATGATCTGGTCAATAAAATATTGCCGTTCGGGGCGCGGGCCCACCAGCGACATATCGCCTTTCAGTACATTATAAAACTGTGGAATCTCGTCAAGCCTGATGCTGCGCATAAACCGGCCGAAAGGGGTCACCCTGGAATCGGACTGGCTGGAAAGCATGGGTGTTCCGTTTTCAGCGCCGGCAAACATGGACCTGAATTTATAGATGACGAATGGAAGACCGTGCAAACCGATTCTTTCCTGGCTGAAAAAAATGGGACCTCGGGAAGTGATCTTCACTGCAAGCGCCGTAAGGAGGTATAGCGGCGAGAATACAACAATAAAAAAAAGTGAGACCACAATATCAATGATCCTTTTTACCGACTGTTGCCACACAGGCATCAGGAACGGATTGATCTCAATGAGTGCAGCCCCGAAGATGGCGCTCATCTTCACCGAACCTGAAAGGATATCATACATGTCAGGAATGATCTTGATGATGACATCGGTGTCTTCAAGCTCATTAATGATGTGTCCGATGTTTTCATGCTCCGATGATTCGATGGCGATAATTACTTCTTCCACTTTATGGGTGACCAGGATTTGCTGAAGGTCCCTGATGGTTCCCAGATGCGGTAAGAGATCACTGAGCAAATGACCATTGTTATCGTCAACGTGAATGAAACCGATGAATTTATTTCCCTGGCTCACCGACTGCGATTCCATTTCATTGAAGAGGTTGAGGGCATTGCTGTTGCTTCCCACCAGCAGGGTAATAAATCCAATTTCTCTTCTTTTTATCTGGCGTCCTGTCCGGGTAGTGATGATGAAACGGAAAAGAGAAGTAAGTGAAAAATGCAGCAGAAAAAGTGTCAGAAAAGAATCCGTATAGGTTTTATAGGAAATGATCGTATCATCCAGCAGCAGCGAAAAGAATATGACAAGCACGCCCAGGATGGAAATGTAAAGGGTCTGGCCTATTTCTTTCAGACGCGATTTGCGGTAAATATTGGAGTAAGATCCGATAATTGCATAAACAATCACCCACATGAGCGGAATTACAGATATGCCGAGATAAAATTTGTTATCGGCATGAACAGGCACTTCGTATCCGAATTTAAACGATTCAATCCAGAGCTTCCTGTAGGTATAAAAAAGTGCCCAGGCCAATGCAGCACTCAGAAAATCGGCAACTACATATTTTAGGATCTGCCTTCGTTTATTCATCAGTTATAGATCACTTTGAAATTATCCAGATACACCCATCCCGGTGTATTCAGATCCTGGAGCTGTGACTGAAAATATATTTTGAATGAGGTCGTGTTCGCTCCCTTCAATGCATTCGAGATTTCGATATAAATTTTATTCCAGTCATTGGTTGGATTCAATACAACAATGGACATCCTCGGATCGGGTGAGTAACCGGTCCCCATGGCAACAATACCCACCTGCAGCGGCAGTGAATTCCTGTAGTTAAGCTCTACAATGGTGCGGTTACTTCCCAGCGTAGGCAGCGCCAGCGTGGTGGTTGTAATGTCAACAATTCCATGCGTAGAATCAAGGAGCATTTCGGCTGATCCGCTTCCTTCGAATACTTCAGCAGCATCGGTGGTAATGTCAATCGGTGCAAGACTGTAGGAGGTGGTGTCAAAAATGATCCCGCCGCTGTTATCAAAATTCTCCAGCGTAAATGTCAACCCTGTTCCATAAGTGCAATGCGGAGTCAGCGTAATTTCCTGGCCTTTTACTACGTTCAGCGTCGTATCATAAATGGAATAGAATGGATAGGCATAACGCTGCGCCTTGATTCCGTTAAAATAAATGCCCGCTCTTATCTTGATGTTATGGGTACCGCTTTCAAGCACTGGAAAGCTGGCCGGCATCGTATAGGCACCCTGTATCTCCTCATCAATATAGACCCAGGCATCTTCAATCTTATTGGAAGATGAACCCTGCGTAGCAGTGCTGGAGGTGAATTCGATGGCGTTTATCCTGAAGTAGCCGGGTTCAGGTTCTGCAGGATTTATGATGTTGCAGGAGGACCATGAAAAAGCCGCCGCAAGCAGTAAAAAAATGTAGCCTTTATAAAACCCACGAGTAAATACACCCATATTGATGTCTGTCAACTTAACCACTGTTCAAACCTTTAAAAAACGATTTTATTTTACGCCATCATGGATAATGAAACCTTCAGCTTTTCAATGATCTGGTGCGCAAGCTGCATGGCGCCAAAGCCGTCCTGAATGGTAACCACCGGCTGTGTATTGTTTACTATCGCTTTCGCAAAGCTTTCAAGCTCGTCTTTAATCGCATTGTTTTCAAGAACTGCAGGGTTTTCAAAATAAATCTGCTTCGAACCTTTTCCTTCACCCAGGTCAATGATCACCGACAGCGGGTCAGGCTCTCCTTCCAGGGTCTTCAAACGCACCACTTCCGCTTTCTTCTTGAGGAAATCAACAGCGATATATGCATCACGCTGAAAAAACCTTGATTTGCGCATTTTCTTTAATGAGATCCTGCTGGCTGTGAGGTTGGCCACACAGCCGTTATCGAATTCAATCCTGGCATTGCAGATATCAGGTGTATCACTGACTACGGCAACACCGCTGCAATTGATTTTCTTGACTTCCGATTTTACCATGTTCAGCACTATGTCAATATCATGGATCATCAGGTCCAGCACTACCGAAACATCAGTGCCACGGGGATTGAATTCAGCCAGCCTGTGGGTTTCCACAAACATGGGCTGGTCAATAAAAGGTTTTGCCGCTGTAAATGCCGGATTGAAACGCTCCACATGCCCCACCTGCACCTTCACATTGGCCTCCTGGGCAAGCGAAATCATCTCTTTTGCCTCTTCAATCGTATTCGACAAAGGTTTTTCAATAAACACATGCCTGGATTGCTTCATTGCCCTGATCGAACAATCATAATGGGCAATGGTTGGAGTCACAATATCAAGCACATCGCAGTCAGCGATCAGCGCATCCATGTCCGGATAGCTTTTCACGCCAAGCTCACTGCTTATTAAAGCCGATTTAGCCTGGTCCTGATCGTAAAATCCCTGCAGCTCATAAAACGGACTCTCTTTTAATATCCGCAGGTGAATCTTACCAAGGTGGCCCGCCCCTATTACTCCTATTTTTAACATATTAAAAAATAAGACCGCAAAATTAAGTTTTTTTTTCCACCATCTGTCACTATCGCCTATTTGATAACTTATTGATATCTAATTATTTACTGTAATCTGGCCATTCCCGAAAGGTGTTTTTCCAAAAATCCTCCTGCAGGCTGCCGGAAACATACCAATGCCTGCCAGAAAATAAATGCGCATTGATGGTTGGCACCGGTTCAACATATTTTTGAGACACAAGCAGATAAATCAATAAAACAACACCTCAATAAATGAAAACCATTTATCAGGAATCCCGGGGCAAACTGCCCGGAATATTTGGTGCAGCGGCACTTATGCTCACCCTGATGAGCAATTCGATGGCACAGGATGCCGCATTTTCACAGTTCTATGCATCACCGGTATATCTTAATCCTGCCATGGCCGGCAGTAAAGGAGGCGCCCGCATCGTAACCAGCTATCGCAACCAATGGCCCGGTATCAACAAGGGCTACAGGACCTATGCTGTTTCATATGACCAGCATTTTGACAAGTTGTCGGGCGGGCTTGGCATCCACGTAATGAATGACAATGCTGGTGACATGATGAGCAGCACCTCAGCCGGACTTGCCTATGCATACCGTTTAAACATTTCACGTACTGTAAGCCTGAGCGCTGCGCTTGAAGCCAGCATGATTCAGAAAAAAATAAACTGGGATAACCTCACTTTTGGTGATATGCTTGATCCGCGGCTGGGGATAGTTTATCAGTCGCAAGAAAAAAGGCCGGGTGAAAGTAAAAGCATTCTTGATTTATGTGCAGGTGTGCTTGCTTTCAGCAAATCAGTATACGGTGGATTTTCATTGAGTCATCTCACCAGGCCTGATGAATCATTCATAGCATCAGGCACCGGCCGGTTGCCGGTAAAAATTGCAGTCCATGCGGGAGCTGTTATCCCGGTCGGAGAAAAAGTTATCAGGTTCAATGCGGAAGAAGAATCAGCAACAGTGTCACCCAATATCCTGCTGCTGAGGCAGGGAAAGTTCAACCAGTTTAACCTGGGTTCTTATTTTCAAAAATCCGCCTTTGTTTGTGGCATCTGGTTCAGGGGGAATTTAAACGAAAATAAACATATCTCTTCTGAATCATTCATTACCCTCGTTGGCATACAAAAAGGAATATTCAAGCTCGGATACAGCTATGATTTTACGTTGAACAAGCTGACTTCCAATACCGGCGGCACCCATGAAATTTCAGCGGGATTACAATTCGCTTCACCAGCCGCAAGAAAGAAACGATTCAAAGCGGTGCACTGCCCGACTTTTTAGTGAATAGTTAACAGTGAAAAGTGAATAGTTAATAGTGAATAGTGGATAGCGAAGTGTGGACAGAGAAAATAAAAGTGAATAAAAACTATACACTTTTCACTGTTAACTTTTCACCAACCTAAGCTGTATGATATTCAGCTTATTCAACAGCAGAATAACAGGATAAACCGGGTCAAATTCCCACCATTTATTGGCAAAGTTTGGTCTTGCAGCATGCTGGTGGTGATTATTCTGGAACAGCTCCCCCATCATCAGCAGATCGAACCAGAATGTATTCTTGCTCTGATCGCCATTATCATAGTTACGATATCCGTATTTGTGTCCTGCCCAGTTTACCACAGCACCCTGGATGGGTCCGATGAGAAAATGAATGGGAAGCAGCAGGAATAACCACCAGTACGGGGCAAATGCGATATAAAACAAAATATAAAGCCCGGCAAAGCTCAGGCGTGAAATCCAGCTATCTGCCACTTTATCCATCACATCCCAGCGCGGATAGTTCTTATCAAATTTTTCCTCCGCTTTGAATGTACCTGAAAGCAGTCCGTAGTAAACTCTTTTGGTATGGATCATCATGGAAAAAACTTCCTTGAAAAAATGTGGTGAATGCGGATCTTCCTGCGTATCACTGTAGGCATGATGCATCCGGTGCAGGATGGCATAGGCGCGCGGATTCAGGTAAGACGAACCCTGTGTGACCCATGTGAAAATATAGAAGAACCGCTCCCAAAACGGACTCATGGTAAACATCTTATGTGCACCATACCGGTGCAGAAAAAAAGTTTGTCCGAACAGTGATAAATACCAATGCAGGATAAGGAATGTTATAATAATCAGCATAATAATTTTTTAATGAAACCGCAAAAGTATGTAAATTGTTTAAATCTTTCTGTTTCAGTTATTAACATTCTAACCTGAACCTTTGAGGACCAGTACATTCACTCAAATAAGCCAGCCAAAGAAATCTGGAAACTGAATCAATAAAATATTTCAGGGTTAATGGCTGCTTCTTCCTTAATCTTGTAATAATCAGGGTAATTAGTTTTGATGAAGGCTGAATCGGCTTCAATTTCCAAAGGCAGCTCAACCAGCTTGGCAATGAACACTTCTGACATCTCATGCAGGAGAATATCCGGCTTTTCAATCATAACCAGGGGAACATTCACGCCTGTATGCCAGTCATAAAAAACCCTTTCAAAACTTGGGCTGAGAAAACCCAATAAATTCATGGTCATGGAATCATGAACAATGAAAATTTTCTTTTTGTTATGTGGAGGATTCATCTGGCGGATAAATATTTTCTTGCTCATCTTCACCGCAAATGAAGAGTCAACGGGTTGAGGAACGTTTTGCGATTTTAATTTATACACGGGCTGATCATAAGGCACACCTGATTTCAGGCCCAGGTTCATCATCAGGTCTCCGCCGTCGGAATTTTCAATTCTGACATGAAATGAATCCAGTGGGATGGTATACAGGTCAGGGAAATCTTTCCTGATTGCTTCCATAATTTCCTCATACCCGAGATAAGCGCCAAACTGATTCCAGTGGGTGTCGGTTTTTAAAAAGGTTTCCTGCACCTTTCTTCCTTCGATCAGTTTATCAGTAACTTCAATGAACCTGATCTTCTTATTATTTTTTACATAATCATACACCTGCCTGAGTCTTGAAAAAGCCATGATCTTCTGCTGATCTTCAGGCAGTTTTTCACCATATACCCTGGCTTTTACGGGCAAACATGTAAAGTAGTACTGGATGCGGTGGTCGGCCATCCAGTGTGTGGTGATCTCCAGGTTGGCTTCCATCAGGCGCAGCACCTGCGGCGGAAATGAATCACAGGTGATCCCCCAGAAATAGTAACCGGAAGAAAAAAGCCAGTTGTCATCTCCAATGGAAACCTTGTCGGGGACGCTTGATACAGCAAACACCCTCATTTTGATCAGTGCGATAAGCTGCAGCCCTTCATTTCTGAATGCAAAACGGTCGCTGAAATAATCATTATACTGCTTGAAAAATCTCCAGACATTGGAAGTATGGAATTCGGGAAAGCTTGCCAGCTTTCGCTTTTCAAGGCTCACGCTTTCTTTTGGTCCTATAAAAGGTAAAAAAATGATCAGCAGGAACAGCGATGTAAAAAACAGGTAGCTGAAGGATTTTGCGATGACATACTTTCTGCTTCCAAAGCTGACAGCAAGGCCAAGCAGGGCACTGATTGCATAACACCAGTGATCATTGCCAATGTATTTTTTGGTCACAACCAATGCAAGCACAAAAATGCAGAGAAAGATCACGGTGAATTTTAAAACGTGTTTCATCAGAACCTGAAATAAATAAATGGATTATAGCTGCCGGCGGCAACAATCAGCGTGGAATAAAAGAACACCAGCAGCAGGAATGCCACGCGCACGTTGCGGAATACCAGGTGCACATTTCCGGTATTCGCTGTTATCGTATCCAGGAAACGAACCACCCTTCCCAAAATAAAATTAAAACCGTTGAAGGCCATAATTACACCGGTTATGAAAACAAAAACAACTTCTTTGTTAAGCATGCTGCCGGCCTCCATACCGGTGGTTCTGAAACTGAACATGGCCCTGATCCAGGCCAAGGACACATCCAGGTTTTCGGACCTGAAAAACACCCATGAAACCAGCACTACAAACAGGGCATAAGCATGCTGGAAGACAGCAGGTATTTTTTGCAGGAATTTTTCAAATCCCAATCTTTCGATAACCATAAACGTTCCATGCAACATTCCCCAGATCACAAAGTTCCAGCTTGCGCCATGCCACAAACCGGTAAGGAAAAAAACGATGACAAGATTGATGTAAACACGCCGTGAACTCACCCTGTTACCTCCTAATGGAATATAAAGATAATCCCTGAACCAGTTAGAGAGCGATATGTGCCAACGCTGCCAGAATTCCCTGATGGATTTTGCCTTATAGGGAAAACGGAAGTTTTCCAGGAATGTAAATCCCAGCATTTTTCCCAGCCCGATGGCCATATCGGAGTATCCTGAAAAATCAAAATAAAGCTGCAAGGCATAACAAAACATAGCGAACCAGGCTGCTCCGCTGGAAAGATCATGTGCATCCACTTTGAAAATCTGATCTACCACCATTCCCATCGAATTGGCAATAATGCATTTTTTTGCCAGTCCGATGATGAATCGCTCAATGCCCCGCTGAAAGAGCGAAGACGTCAGTATACGGCCTGCAAGCTGATGGGCAACATCCTTATATCTGATGATGGGGCCGGCCACAAGCTGTGGAAACAGGCAGATGTACAAGGCCAGGTCCACATATGATTTTTGCGGTTCGTTCTTACCCCTGTAAACATCAATCAGGTAGGATATGGCATGAAACGTATAAAACGAAATACCCACCGGCAGCTTGATATGGACAGGCTTGAACTGAAATGAAGTAAAAGCATGTAACAGCACATTGATGTTTTCAACAATAAAGCCTGTATATTTATAGATAATGAGGATAATCAGGTTTACTGTTACCGCTACGGCAATCGGTTTTTTGGTTTTGTTCCTGCCGATCCACCGGCCAAAGTAATAGTTGACCGTAATGGAGCCAAACATCACCAGGATGAGTTCCCCTTCACCAAAAACATAAAAAAAAACGCTCAGTAAAAGCAGGACCGTATTCCTTAACCTGAACCTGCGGAAAAGAAAGGTAAGAACCAGCGTAACAGGCAGAAAGTAAAAAAGAAAAAATGGGGAACTAAATACCATGGTAAATGGGTGACATAATCAGGCTTGTCCGATTCAGGAAATATATACTTTATTTTTTTGAGAGCGCAAAGATATATTTTTTGCTTTATTCAGCGTGCTGCAGTTAAACTCTCAGGATCAGCCTGCCAATGGTGCATGCAACCAGCAGCACCGAAAAAGCCATGAAATAATTTCCCGGATTTCTTTTTTGCATCATCATGACTATCAGGCCAGTCATGTTCCACAGGGCAAGCACTCGCATGAAAGACCAGTCGTCAGCATACACGGAGACGGAAAGAAACAAAGCAAATACCGACCAAACCAGGTAGACCGTTGCAAGCGGTTGATTCCATGAAGCAGCCTGGCCTTTCCTGAATGAAATACCGGCTACAACCTTGCATGCGAAAATCACCTGCCATGCAAAATACAGCAGCCAGAAAATAAGCTGGAAAATATTTTTTGTTGTGGATACATCTGCATTCTGTTGAAAACCCTGCCAGATGCCTGTAAATGGCATCCCCAAATTACCTGTGCCCTCCATCAGCGTTGATACGCCGGTTTGATGCAGGACGATGTATTTCCACAATGCAGGCAGCAGGAATGGCAACAGCAGACAACCTATGTTACGATAGTTCAGCTCTTTCCGCATGTAGTAAGCGGTAAGCAGTGTAAAGGGGAATAACGCAAGCACGGCCGTTTCACGGGCCAGCATTGTAAATGAAGCATAAACGGCAAATAACAGGAAAGCCCTTCTTTGCAGCTGGTAAACGGCACCTGTGAAAAAAAACAGCTCCACAACCTCTGAAAGGTCCCTTGCAATTGACATATAGAGTCCGCATAGGACCAATGGCGCAAACTGCCAGCCGGCATTGCTGCCGGAGTAATCGATGAGCTTACGCATGTAATACAGGATCCCGAAAAAAGAAAGCACATTCACCAGCAGGAGTGCAATCGGAACAAGACCGTAAAAACCGCCTGCTGAAAACAACCAGGCCAATAACGGATACGTTATACGCTGATGACGGTATGACGGATGATCAACATGAACGCCGTATTTATCCTGTGAAAAATCGAATGGGTCAAGCGCATAGCGGTAAAAAAACTGCCCGTCATAACCCTGCCCCTGCTGCACAGTCAGCGGTTCAGGCGTAACGGCCGGGTTTACGAAATCCGTTCCTGCCACTATGAAATAAGAAAAATCTCCATGACTTCTGACAAGCCTTCCCGCAACCAGGATCAGCAGGATCATTGCAGCTATTTTATAGACAGACCCGGTCCTGTTCATATATGATTGATTCCTTGCAGCAATATTTTATGAAGAGATTCAAAAACACCAAAAAAAACCTGCCTGGGATGCATGCGATAAAATTACGAAACAAAGATTTACTTTTGCCGTCGATGAAAAAAAAACCTGCACTCCTTTTCCTGCTGTTGTTTGCCCTCCTGGCTTTCATCCAGCTGTTCCAGCAGGCATTTCATCCCATCAGGCTTGCCGGTCTGCATGGTGTGTATGATGCAGGAACCTGGCCTGAGCTGACGGCTGACAACTGGTTCGGCGGTAAATTTCAGCCGCAGGCCGAATACTGGCTGAAATACCACACAGCATTCAATGCCGAGCTGGTACAGCTCAGAAACCAGATTGATTACAGCGTATTCGGCAACATCAACACCATTCTTACGCTGGGAAAAGACAATTACATTTTTGATCCGAATTATATCTATGCCCGCGAAGGGACCGACCTGTTGAGTGATTCAGTTATGGAAAGAAAAAAGGAGCTGCTTGAAAACGGAAAGAAGCTGCTGGATTCACTGGGTATCCCGGTCCTTTTTTGTTTTGCACCCAACAAGGCTGATTTTTATTCAGATCAACTGCCGGCTGCATCAGTCGCTTCGGCCAATACCAACCAGCGCCGTTTCCACGACCTCCTGTCTTCGTATGGGATTACCGTTATTGACTTCAATGCCTGGTTTATGGAGCTGAAACCGAAGTCGGCCTATGCCCTTGTCACAAAATACGGTGCGCACTGGAGCACCTATGGCGCCTGCCTGGCGGCTGACAGCCTGCTGAAAGCTGCATCCTTTCTCACCGGAAAAAAAATGGCATCCTTCAGTGTCACAGCCATTGATATGCTTCCTAAGGCAAAATTTTCAGATGATGATTACCTGGCCTCCCTTAACCTGATGTTCAAATGGAAATCACCTGTCATGGCTTATCCGGTTCTGTCGTTCAGCGATGGTTACAAGCCCGATGTATTATTCATTTCCGACAGCTTCATGTGGAACTTTTACGACCTTGAAGTCATCCAGCATAGTTTTGGTGAGCAGTCATCGGTCAGATACTATAACAAAACCGGTTATGACAAACATAAAAACAAGGTTGGTCCACTGCCTGAAAAACTAACATTGGACGACATTAAAAACCGGGAACTGATCCTGGTAATGTCAACCGGACCCAGCCTGAAAGATTTTGGCTACGGATTTTTTGAACAATTAGCCGGGATCAGGAAATGAAAAAAAACCTGGTATTAATTTTTGTCATTGTTCTCTGTACTGCAGGCACGGTTCTAAAGTTCAGCGCTTCCATGGAACAGCTGCCGGTTGGATGCGATGAGTTCGGCTATTTAAATCTTGCAAAAGCGTTTAACAATAACAGGGCTTTTACCGATCATGCTGAAAGACCCTGGCTGCACGGGCTGCTTGACACCCTGAGAAAATCCGGTGTGACGGAGAACGAAATTTGCTGGATGGTCACTCCGCATGCCTATCATGTTTTACCTGGAAGCAATCAGATCATCAATCAGTACCCGCCTGGAACTTCCGCCCTGATGAGTATTTTTCCGGTTGAGATCAGAAAAATATTATTTCCCGGTGCTGCGGTTTTACTGCTGTTGCTGATTTCCTTTTTCATATTAAGAGATCCTTACAGCAGATCATTTTCCTGGGGTGAGCTTGCATTGCCTGCATTCGTTTTAATCATGATTTTATCACCGCCTTTTGTAAAAGAATTCGCTAGGATCAATTCCCTGGTGTTTACTTTCGGTTTCCTGCTGGCGGCCGGAATGATGCTGAAAAGGAATCCATTCTTCGCAGTTTTTCTCATTGCTGTTACCGTAAATTTCAGGGTTGTAAACGGCCTGATGCTGATTCCAGTTGTTTTGTTCCTTCCCTTTTCAGGGAACCATCAATCCAAAAAAATAGCAGCCGGCCTGATCATCATAGGCAAATGCATTATGCTTTGCATGCTGGCCGCCTGGCCGCTCCTGCTTTATAATTACCGGCTGGTGGGTAACCCGTTTGCGATTACTTATTCAGCCATTGATGTTGCCGTGACGGGCCGTGAAATGATATCAGAAAATCTCCGGTTTTATTTTTCCATTACGCAGGGCTGGCTCCTGTTTCATTTGGCGCTTATCGGAACGCTGCTTTTGCTTCGATACTTCCATTTAATCAATACTGTTCATGTTGTCAAACTGCTGGCTTTTCCGTTGCTTAATTATTTGTTTTTTATTTTCCATGCAGTGGTCATTGACTATTATCCTTATGCTTCAGCCATGATCATGGCCGGTGCAATACTTGTTACTCTTTCTAAAATAAAATCAACCCGCGAAAAAATTGCACTAAAGTATTCCATCATGCTTTTTCTTTCATTTTACATTTTTGTTTCCGGTGTGCTCAGGTATAAAAAAAAGGAGCATTACTCATTTGAAGAAGCAAGGAACAGGTATGCTGCATTGTGTGATTATGATATTGTCTGGGCCGATATGCTCAGCGGAACCACTGAATATGCCTGTGACAACAGCGGATTCAGGAATGGCCCGACGACGCCCAGGGCCAGAAAAATGGCCATGAAATACCTGTATGATCGCAACTATTCGCAAGCGGTACTGGCTGATGATAATTTAGTTGAAAAAAATGTAATCACTGCTGAGCTGAATGAGGCACAACTGCCCTTCAGGATAGAAACCAAATCCGGAATCGGGGAAATAATCATTATACGATAATGGTATTCAGCAGCATCACCTTCCTCATCTATTTTCTTCCGCTGTTCTTTCTTGTCTATTTTCTGATTCCCGACCGGTTCAAGAACGGATGGCTGGTGCTGGCCAGCCTGCTTTTCTATTGCTGGGGAGCGCCGCTTTTCGTCGGAGTAGTGATGCTCAGCTGCGCAATCGATTTTTTTCTTGCACTCAGGTTCCGCTCACGAAATGGCAGGCTTTATTTTATCATCGCAATCATCACCAACGTGGTGATGCTGGTGTATTTCAAGTATGCCAATTTTTTTGTGGAGAATTTCAACTACATGGCTATACAGCTCACGGGACAAGCCATTCCATGGTCGAAAGTGATCCTGCCCATTGGCATATCATTTCTCACTTTTCAGAAAATCAGTTTTTTAACTGATGTATACCGGAAAGATGCCGAGCCACAAAAAAGCTATTGGAATTATCTGCTGTTTGTGATCCTGTTTCCCCACCTCATTGCCGGACCTATCGTCAGGTTTAAAGAAATCAGCTGGCAGATCACCAACCGGTTCCATGAAATTATTCCTGTAAACATTTACCTGGGGCTGGTTAGATTTATCATCGGGTTAAGCAAAAAGGTGCTGATTGCAAACATCATGGGTGACCAGGCAAACCAGGTCTTTGACCTTCCCGACGGAAGCATTGATTTCACAAAAGCCTGGGTTGGCATCCTGGCGTATGCATTTCAGATTTACTTTGATTTCAGCGGATATTCCGACATGGCCATCGGTATAGCAAAAATGGCCGGTTTCAGGATTCCGGAGAATTTTAATTTTCCCTACACCTCCCGGAGCATTACCGAATTCTGGAAACGGTGGCACATCACATTGGGAAGCTGGATGAAGGACTACCTGTACATTCCACTGGGTGGAAACAGGGTTGCAGTGCGAAGGGTATATTTCAACCTGTTCACCGTTTTTTTGTTGTCGGGATTATGGCATGGGGCAAGCTGGAACTTTGTGATATGGGGAGCCTTTCACGGATTATTTCTGGTTGCAGAACGGATCGGGTTAAGCAGGTTGCTGAAAAAAGCAGGCACACCTATATCTGTTATATACGCATTTGTAGTCGTGGTGACAGGCTGGGTATTTTTCAGATCAACAGACCTGGAACAGGCGCTGGCATTCCTGCATAAAATGTACAGCAGCCCGGTAATCGACGGATCTTACCTGCTTGGACTTAATGCCAGGTTCCTTTTTGTGGCTATTGCAGCCCTCCTGTTTTCATTTATGCCTGACCGTGCGCAGGAAAGGCTTAACAGCATCTATGCCCATGGCAACCACAGGATGGCAGTGAACATTGCAGTTTGCGCCATGGTGCTGATCCTGTATGCATTGAACCTCGGAGAGCTTTATGCAACCGGTTTCAATCCGTTCATTTATTTTAAATTTTAATAACCGGTGACCCTGTGTGCGTTATGTTAAATATCAACGGCCTGCATATTCTTAAGGAAGCACCCACAGATTGTAAAAATCCGATACAGTGACTGGGCGCTTTTAATGCATCACCGAAAACACCTGGTGAGCCAGCTTCGTACCAGACTTCAGGGAAGCAAAATACAGCCCGTTGTTTAAACCGGAAATGTTGATTCTGGGTTTGGTATTTTCAGATGAAATATTTTCTGATAAAACCAAACGTCCTGCTGCATCATAAATGTCAATCTCAAAAGGTTCATGAATGGGACTGCCAATATCAAAACAAATAAAATCCTCATTTGCAGGGTTGGGAAATATCAATAACCTTGAGTCCTGGACGAGGTTTCCGGTTGAATTTGGAGCACAAAAATTCTGATTTGTCAATAAAAATGAAAATGATGTTAACGTTATTGAATTCTGTACAAGCCCCGGTAATGTATCCATTGTAAAATCAACAGCTGACATATTTAAATTTGAAACATTAAAAGAGGCTGACTGCCTGTAACAAAGGTTTGACAACTGATTTGACTTAACAATATAAACCGATGGGCCATTGATCAGTGGAAAATAAATTCCTGTCACATAGTATCCACTATCCTGACTTGCAATAATGGTGCTTCGCATAAAATGAGTGGAAGGTAAAGTCAGAAACCCATCGTCCAGAACAGATCCTGCGGTGTCAACCTGTGTTAATCCGTTGAGTATATACGAGGAGGAGTACAATTGCGATGACAATACGATTTGACCTCCGTTTCCAGGCAGGATAGTCATTAAAGTTTCCTGATTCGGACGGGAATATTCATAACTCCAAAAAACCTGACCGGAAGTATCTGTTTTCATCAGGCCAAAGTTATGATACACCACAGTTGAATCGTATCCGTTGTACGTAAATGACATGTATATATTTCCGTCCATATAGATCAGGTTGTCTTTCGTATAAAATTCAGTGGTAATACAGCTTCCGGTGTCAGCATCCTCATACAATTTCGACCAAAGGAGTTGCAGTGTATTTGAAAACTTCATCAGTATTGCGCCCCCGCATTGGTTAACCTGGGCAATATTTCCTGAAATATAAATATATCCGTCAGGAGTTTCAATAATATCTTTCACACCCAAAGCAATGCTATCATGATAATAAAAACAGGAAGACAGCAATACGCCTGATGGAGAAAGGAGAGAGACATAAAAGCCATATTCAGGAATACAGGTAGAAGTTTGGGAAGGGGTATTGCTGATCGTTACAAAATTACCGTTTCCAAGTTCCTTCACACATCTAAAACCTGGTTGACAACCTGAAGAAAGCAAAGTTGTCCATTGCAATACACCGGTACCATCAAACTTTATGATTTGCTCACTTCTAAAAGAAGAACCGTTATGAGTTCCTCCGCAAACAAAACCACCATCCTGAGTTGGAGAAACAATAGTATAATTAGGATCATAATTGCCCGTACTGAGCTGGAAAGCCTTTGCACTGACAATACTACCCATGGAGTCCAGAATGATCAGGCTGGGAAAGTTATCTTTTGTACACACAACAGCAACTTTTTTCGAAGGTAGTTCAGATACTCCTTCAACAAGCAAAGAATAGATCGTCGTATCGTCAATTAATTTACTGTATTGGTATTGTGCTTCTACAGGATTTACCGATATCAGAAAAAACAGGGCAGCAAAGATGGAAATGAAGTGCAGGTTACATTTTTTCATACTGATTGGATATTAGGGGTTAATAACAGTTAGTGGTAAATTCATTAACAAAAGTTGCATTTTATTATCAATTTTAATGAATGACCCCGCCGCAAGCAGCGGGGTATCTTAGAACATCCGTAACTGCTTCTGTTTATGCAGTATTACATAATCTTTTTCGACACCTTGCTCTTTCACATACTTGCTTATCGTTGTTTC
>Ga0157380_10000103_pt1 | contig 47312 bp, 28 predicted proteins | sample S35metaG_FD_119757 | JGI IMG/M metagenome (GOLD analysis project Ga0157380, IMG submission 119757) | Switchgrass rhizosphere microbial communities from Kellogg Biological Station, Michigan, USA - S3-5 metaG | ecosystem: Host-associated > Plants > Roots > Rhizosphere > Soil | place: USA...
ACGCTCCTTCAGGCTGCGGCATATAATATAGTACATGTGGGCATTGTTGGTCGCATATGCCGGGATAACCGGTCTGATTATTTTCCCTTCCTCTTCCAGCGGCTCCAGCGAGGTATGATACGTATCCCATATATGTTTCCTTTTCGCCTGTATGTTGAACAGGTTTTCAAGCTGGGCAAAAAGGAATGCGGCAATAATATCAGAAGGCAAAAAAGATGAGCCGATATCCACCCAACCGTATTTATCAACTTCACCTCTGAAAAATGCGGAACGGTTTGTTCCCTTTTCCCTGATAATTTCAGCGCGTTTGATAAAACGCTCATCGTTCACTGTAATGAGTCCGCCTTCACCGGATATGATATTTTTTGTTTCATGAAATGAGAAGGCGGCAAAATTTCCGATGCTGCCCAGCGGTCGCCTGTTAAAATAGGAATCAATTGCCTGGGCAGCATCTTCAATTACAAAAAGATTGTGCTTTTTTGCAATGCCCATGATCGTATCCATTTCACATGCCTGGCCTGCATAATGCACGGGAACAATTGCGCGTGTAAGCGGAGTGACCAGCTCTTCAATCAGGTTCTCATCCATATTGGGATGATCTTTCTTGCTGTCGGCAAATATGATCTTAGCGCCGCGCAGCACAAATGCATTCACGGTTGAAACAAATGTATAGGAAGGTGCAATCACCTCATCACCGGGCTTTATGTCGGCAAGTATGGCGGCCATTTCAAGCGCATCCGTGCAGGAAGTCACAAGCAGTGCTTTCCTGAAAGCGTATTTCTTTTCAAAAAAATCATGACATTTTTTTGTAAAAAGGCCATCACCCGAAATTTTTCCGCTAAGCACGGCCTCCCTGATGTATTCAGGCTCTTTCCCGCTGAGGTAAGGCTTGTTAAAAGGTATTTTCATAACAGTCAGTTTATACGTTGATTTTATCTCGGGCCATAAGCAGGGAGCTTTAGCAGGTAAACGATACCGAACAGGACGTGCATCACGAAGGAGCCGGCAATAATACGGTCACCAGTCCCTGTTGATTTTTTGTTCATCAGGATGCCCATGAAGCGTATCCAGGTGCTCACAAACAGGATGTAACTGCAAACAATAGTCTGCCAGCCGAAATTGGCATGCAGCTCCCTCCCTCCTGTTTCCTTCAGCATGATGAAGATGATGGTGGCAACCAGCATCTGCAGCCATGCATAGCTCAGCAGGTGATCATGCCATGCTTCTTTCCTGTAAAACAGAAGAAATAATAACGGAAACACCAGCGAGCAAATAAAGGCAAGAAATATATTTGCTGACCAGTATCCCCATACATAAAACGGGTCTATGGCTACCGATGAACCGGTGCCGGCATATACAAAATTGTAAACCACAGCAAGCGCTCCGGATGCCAGCACAACAACGAGCAGCGTCACCGGGAATTTTTTTCCGGCGCCAAAACGAATCAGGCAATACAATGGAAATGATACGGCGAACACAAAAAAATAGCTGGGCTTAATGAATATGGTGAGCATGCAGAGCGGCACCAGCTCCAACAGCCAGCGATACCATTTGCCTGCCGATGACTCGCTGATAATAAAACGGTACGACCTGTAAAACAGCCAGACGGCAAAAGGCATTAAAAAAATGGTGGTTGAATTATGCCAGGTATTTACCGGAAGATAGCCCAATGTTGTATCAGGACTGATCCTGAACACCCAGTTGTTGCAGATGGAAACCAGAAACAATACAAGCAGCATGATGCTTTCCGCTCCAAAGGAAATATTTGCCGCATGGAATTTTTTACCATCAGCAGCATTTTTGTAACTGAGTTCTTTTTTAAAAACAAAAGCCGCTGCAAGAAATTTTGCTACAACAGCCGCTGACAGCAATACAACTGAAGCTGCATTGATAACCGACATATTGCTTTTAAAAAAACTCAGTGCAGCCAATACATAAAAATAAAGGGAGTACAGCTTTACATTTTTATCACCGCCCAGCCATTCCATGATGAAACTGTTGTGGGCAGGAATATCCGGGTAATTGCAGCTGATGATATTTGCAAAAGTTACTATGCTGATCACGGAAAGGGCGGCCAACAAAATGATTCTGGTCAGCCGCTCCGTCAGATGAAATGTTCTCATGATATTAATTAACGGATTGGCTGATGATGTAAAGTGGCCTTTTCTTAACACCTTCAAAAGTCTTACCGATGTAAAGCCCCACAACACCAAGGATCAGCATCAGGAGTCCGGACAGGAACCAGATGGAAGCAATCAGGCTTGCATAGCCAAGCACTTCAAATCCGCCGGTGAGCGCCCTGATCACATTGTATATTGCAAAGAAGAATGATACCACTGAAATTAAAAAACCCGCTTTTATAGTGATCCTTATGGGCTTGTCAGAAAATGCGAGAATAATATCAAGTGCCAGGTTCATCAGCTTTTTGAAATTGTAGCTTGTTTCGCCTGCATCGCGTTCAGCATGCTCCACGTTGATGCTCACTGACCTGAAGCCAACCCACCTGACCATCGTCGGAAAATACCTGATGCTTTCGCGCATGCTGCGGATGGCTTCAATTACTTTGTAATGATAAATTCCGAAATTGGCGACTGTGGGATCCTGACTGGTGCCTGTAAGATAGGAAAGACAGCTGTAAAAGGTTCTTGAAAAGAGCTTCTTGAAAAAGCCATCTTTCCTGATTTCGCGCCTGGCCAGCACAATGTCATAACCTTCCTGCGCTTTTTTATAGAGGTTTGGAATTTCTTCCGGCCTGTCCTGCAAATCACAGTCCATCACGATAACCCACTCGCCGTTTGCATGATCAATGCCGGCAGTGATTGCATAATGCTGTCCGAAGTTGCGGCTCATCCTGATGCCGCGTATACGGGTATCACGCAGGCAGTTCTCCCTGATCTTTTCCCAGGAATTATCCGGACCATGATCTTCCACCAGGATGATCTCAAAATCAGTGGTGATTTTTGATACTTCGGCAATGACCCGGCTAACCAGCTTATCAACGATAGGCTCGGCCCTGTATACGGGACTTACTACGGAAATTTTAGGCCGGGTGGTCTGGTCCATTTGGGCAAATATATTAATCCGCAGTTTTACTTAAAAAGCCATGGAAAGGTTTGGTTCATTCGGGGATATCAGCTGGAAACCTGTTTTTTACGAGCGGAAAGTTAAAAAAACAATACACTCCAAACAAAATAAAAACAGGGAATGCACTGATCATGTATCTGTATTCGAGAATAACGAATGAAGCATAAAACACAAGCGTACATGCAATGATCCACGGATAGCACAGGTATAAGATCACACTTCCCTTATGCAGCTCTTTTTTGAAAATAAAAATGATCATTCCTGCTATTCCTGAAAATATAAATCCGTAATAAAAAAGCATGTAAAAAACCTTAACTGCCTTTTCAAACATGTTCATCTGAGAAAATGATGGTAAGATCAGCAGCCTTGTTCCGTTGGCGAAGACCAGGCGGCTGAACATTTTAAAGGGGTTGATCAGATAACATCGTACCGCATTATGTTCCTTGTAATTATCGGCATAACGCAATGCGATGCGGTTGGCCAGCATGTTCAGCGAATCCCTGGTGACAGCGTCATGCGTCTGGTTGATGCTCTGGTTAAAAATGTACTTGAGTGCAACCAGCGAATCCCTTGTAAAATCAGCATTAAATACATAAGGTTTGAAAACATAACTTTTGATATCATCCCCTTTTGCATGGTGAAACCACCAGCCGTCTGAGCCATCGTAAAACTCCCCCGTTTCGCCTCCCCATGCATTGATCATGGACCTGATGCCAATGGCAGAAGTTCGGTATGCACCATTTTCACCGTATGATTCAGTCAATGATGTTTCCAGTGGAATAAACCTGTGCAGTGAGATGTAATTCCTCGTTACCCAGGCGGATTCAAAAACAATAAAAGGCAGCAGGAATATGGCATTTAGCGTGATTATCTCCGGCAGTTTTTTTCCGGCTTTGATCATGCTCCACAACAGGTACAGCGGCACAATGGCAATAAAAAGTCCGAGGAACGGCCTGAGAAAAATTGCCCAGGCAAGAAAAAAACCAGCAAGCAGCAGCTGGCTGCGCCTGTTTTCAAGCGTGAACCGCAACAAAAAGAAATGAAAAAAAATGATGGCTGAAATGGAAAAGCTCTCCGATAAAGTAAAAATATCAAATATGATGGTGGGCGCACAGATGGCAAAGCTCCAGAAAACCACATGAAATATTTTCGAATTCCTGAACACAAGCAGCGCCGTCAAAGCAAGCACACAGGTGGCCACTGATGAAAGCAGTATCTGCAAACCCATCAGGATGGCAAGTCCCGCTTCCCTTCCGGTAAATTCACGGATCAGCAGGTATGGAAATCCATAACCGGGCATTCGTCCTGCAAACGGCTTGGCCTGATCAAGATAGGTCATGGTACCATGATCAAAATAATTATCAATGGTGCCCAAAAAATACTCATAGTCATTCATCCTGAAAATAAACCCGTCGATAAGCCGGTCAGGAAAAAGAACGTGGGTATTATAAATGAAATAAGCCAGGATAAGCAGCCGTATCAGCAGTGCAATACCGCTGTATTTCAGAATACTCTTGGTGGAGATAAATTGTTTCAAAAGATCGGGCTGCACTTCAGGGGTCATCAATGCAAATGAAATACTAAATTTCAGGCAAAGAAAATCTTTTTTATTCAACTGCAGCATCATCCGTGAAAGAATATATCTTACCTTGTTGCCGTGCAGTTGCATTTTCATAACATCCACCGTGCAGGATTGCCGTATTGTTTTTTTATTTTCCTGTTGATCAGCTGCAAATCAGCTTCCGTTAATCAAAGTACACTTCAAAATCCGGATGCCGGCCAGGCTTCCCATTCATGTCTGATTGCCGGAAAGATACTGGCAGTAGTTTCAGTGATTCCGATGGATAACATTCCTGATTCGCTTGAAGCGCCCACTACCGCCCTGGTTGAAATCAAAAGCAAATCCAGGTGTGGAAACGCTGTCGTATCAGGTGTTAAAGGCGGGGATACCATCAGCATTTATTTCGTGTTTTCACTTCATCCCTCCCTGAAAACAAATCCGGAAATGAAAAAATACCCGCAATTGAAAAAAGGTGATGACTTTGAGGCCTGGATGGAAGAACGGATCAGGCCAGGTGATACATTCGATTACCGGGTTTATGGTTACAGGAAACAATAATTGTACAGGGGATTGTATTTTGGTTCGGAATATTTATTTAATTTCAATGCGCTTAATATTTCCTTCAGGTAAAAATAAAAGATTATGAAAAACAGATACTTTCTTCTTATTTCCTGCATCCTGCTGATTACAGCCATGGCGGTTCTCTATGCAATGGATTTTTCGGAGCAGCGTGTGAACCGTTATTATGGTGATGCCATGTCTATTGGCGATGCCGACGATGCACAGGGAAGGATCAGCTGGGAAATAAACCGGCTGAAAGATCCGGCAACGGGAAAAATACCCGCAGGCATCAGGGAAAAAGAGCTTGCATTTGCAGCCACGTTACCGGCTGCTCCTCAACAGGCTTTTGCCAAAGGCAGCTTGTTTGTTCCCTGGCAGTCGCGCGGTCCCTGGAATGTGGGTGGAAGAACCCGCGCACTGGGCATTGATTTTTCAAACGAATCAAACCTCATAGCAGGATCCTGCTCGGGCGGTATGTGGCGTTCCACTGACGGAGGACTTACCTGGGCGCAGACTTTCACTCCCGCACAGCATCAGAACACAACCTGTCTTTCCCAGGATACACGGCCCGGTCATGAAAACGTATGGTATCTCGGCTCAGGCGAAGCTTACGGACCTTCAGCAAGTGCGTCCGGCGCTTTTTTCCTGGGAAATGGCGCTTACAAATCCATCGACAGCGGTATGACCTGGACGTCAATTGCCTCTACAGTTTCAGGAACACCTCAGACTTTTGATGTGCTCTGGGACCTGATCTGGAACATTAAAACGTATCCCGCCGATACGGTTAATGATGTGGTATTTGCTGCCACTTATGGAGCCATATACCGTTCTGCCAACGGAGGAACCTCCTGGACAAAAGTGCTGGGTAATCCTGTTACAACTTATTCTTATTTTACAGATGTGGAGGTAACTCCTTCCGGTGTTGTGTATGCAACACTCAGCGACGATGGTCCTGCAAAAGGAATCTGGCGTTCGGCCGACGGAATTACATTCACCAACATTACTCCTCCGGGATTTCCAACAGCTTATAACAGGGTAAAGATCGGATTCGCTCCGTCGGATGAGGACCAGGTCTATTTTTTAGCCAATACCCCCGGATTCGGACAGCCTGATACCAATTACCTTGGAACTGTGGAGTGGAACAGCCTGTGGAAATACTATTATATATCAGGAAACGGAAGCGGTACAGGAGGTGACTGGTCGGACCGTTCAGCATTTTTGCCCACCACGGGAGGACAGTTTGACAAATACCAAAGCCAGGGATCCTATGACATGCTGGTTAAAGTAAAACCGAACGATACCAATACCGTATTTATCGGGGGAACCAACCTGTATCGATCCACGTCAGGTTTTTCAGATGCAACACATACTACTTTCATAGGTGGTTATCTGGAAGGGGCCACCATGCCTGTTGTCGGACAGTATCAGAATCATCATCCCGACCAGCATGATGTGCTTTTTTTTCCCTCCAATCCTGATATCATGCTGTCGGCCAATGATGGAGGACTTTTTAAAACGACCGATAATACAGCACCTGTAATCAGCTGGACTCCGCTTAATAATGGTTACCTGACCACCATGTTCTATACAGTTGCACTGGATCATGCAGCAACAGGAAACAACATCATTATTGCCGGCGCACAGGACAATGGCAGCTGGTTTACCAATTCACCCATTCCCACCGATCCCTGGGTAAGTCCGCGCGGCGGAGATGGTTCATACTGCTATATTGCCGACAACCAGGCTGCTTATTATTTTTCAATCCAGAATGGCAAGATGATGAAAGCAAAGCTGGATCCATCAGGCAATGTTGATTCCTTCGCGCGCATTGATCCTATCGGTGCCACAGGCTACCAGTTTATTAACCCGTACACGATTGATCCGAATAACAATAACATCATGTACCTGGCTGCAGGTAAATACCTGTGGCGAAACAATGACCTTTCAGGCATTCCGTATGCATCCAACTGGGATTCCATTACCACCAACTGGGTGCAGTTTCCTGATTCAGTGCCGACTTCAGGAGCAGAGATAACGGCTGTTGCAGTTTCCAAAACACCTGCCAACAGGGTTTATTATGGCACAAGTTCCAGGTTCGTTTACCGCCTTGACAATGCCAATACCGGCACACCATCTCCGGTTGACATTACCCCGGTATCAGGTTCAGTTATTTTTCCGGTCAACGGAAACGTAAGCTGCATTGCCATTGATCCGACTGACGCTGACAAGGTCATGGTTGTCTTTTCAAACTATGTCGTTTACAGCATTTTTTATTCTGTTGATGGTGGTACAACATGGACCAAGGCTGCAGGTAACCTGGAACAGTTTGTAGCCGGAGGCGGCAATGGTCCTTCAGTAAGATGGGTATCCATATTACCTGTTTCCAATGGCACAGTATACCTTGCGTCAACGAGCACAGGACTGTATGCCACTTCCTTTATTAACGGCACTTCAACCGTCTGGGTACAGCAGGGAGCCGCTAACATCGGCAATGCAGTTTGTGATATGACTGACTGCAGGCTGAGCGACGGACAGGTGGTGCTTGCCACCCATGCGCATGGCATCTATTCGGCTGTGATCACGAGCACCAATGATATTGTGGGCATTCACGATCTGGCTGAAGAGGCTGTGAGCGATCTTGGTAATTTCCCAAACCCCTTCAGAAAACAGACTACCATTTCATTCAGTCTGTCAGCTGCAGCGAAAATTACACTTACAGTATACGATGAAAGCGGCAGGCAGGTAAGCATGCTTTATGACGGTATGACTCCTGCAGGCAAACAGGAAATCCCGTTCGACTGCAGCAGACTGAAACCGGGCGTTTATTATTATTCACTTCAAACGCATGGCAGCAAAAAGACCAGAAGCATGATTTTACTCTGAACCGGAAAAAAAACAGATCAGCCGTGTATGGTTTCTTCCACACCCAGCCTGGCAATCACCCCTGCTTCAAAGTCAAGAAATTCCTGCCAGCGTTTGTCAACCTTTTCCGGGTCATCATATTTGCGTGCAAAACCAAGGAACATAGTGTAATGCGTTGCTTCGCTGATCATCAATTCATGGTAAAAGCCAGCAAGTTCCGGGTCCGAAATATTTTCTGAAAGTACTTTAAACCGTTCACAGCTTCGGGCTTCGATCATTGCTGCAAATAACAGGCGCTCCGTAAGCATCGACTGTCGTGCACCGCCCTTTTTCATAAAATCATACAGCTGATTTACATATTTATCCCTGCGTTCCTTTCCCAGCACAAGACCCCTTGCGATAATTTTTTCATGCACCATATGCAGGTGCTCCAGCTCTTCCTTTGCAAGCTGTACCATGGCTGTAACCAGTTCACTGTACTCAGGAAACTTGACAATAATGGAAATGGCATTGCTTGCGGCTTTCTGTTCGCAATAAGCATGATCAGTCAGGATTTCTGCAATATTTTTTTCAACAATATTTACCCACCTGGGGTCTGTTGGAAGTTTGAGGCGTAGCATTTGTAATTTTTTTCAAAAATAAGCCATTATGGGGTTAATACAATAACATTCCCCCTTTCCAACTGTTGTTGATGAGGTGTTGAGGTGCTGCCATTTTATTGTTTATAACTTCATTTTCAACCAAATACAATTTAATTTGAGTTTATTATATTTGCATTTTTAATTCACAACCATGTCCATTAAAATTAAATTCCGCAACCGCGACCAGAAAGATTTTTTTCCAACGCTTCAAAAGCGTGTAAATGAATATTTTGAAACACGCAACATGCCTAAAAGCGGGAACTGGCAGATGAAAGCCAAACTTATTTTTTTCCTTGGCGGATTCATCACCCTTTATATCCTGATCATACTTGATTTATTCAACCTTTGGGGTTTACTGGGGCTGTCATTGTTATTGGGATTCTTTACCGCTTTCGTAGGATTCAATGTTTCTCATGATGCAGTCCATGGAGCATTATCTTCGAAGACCTGGCTCAACCGGGTGTTTGCCTATACTTTTAATCTTGCGGGCACCAATGAATACATGTGGAACATCATGCATAATATTGTTCACCATACCTATACCAATATTCCCGGCCACGATGATGACCTGGAACCCGTTTCACTGATCCGGCTTTCCACAGAAAAAAAACTTAAAAAAGTGCATCGTTACCAGCACTGGTATGCTTTCTTTTTTTACACGCTGACAACCCTTTCATGGGTCTTTAAAAAGGATTTTGCCACTTTTTTTAAGAAGAAGATCGGTAACTATGAAAATAAAAAGCATCCTGCAAGAGAGTATTTTATTTTGTTCTTTTCCAAAGCAGTTTATCTGTTTATATTCCTTGCCCTTCCCATGCTTGTACTTAGCGTTCCCTGGTGGCAGGTGGTTATCGGCTTTGTGTTGCTGCACCTTGTTCAGGGCATTACGCTGGCCGTTGTATTCCAGCTTGCCCATGTTGTGGAAGGAACAGAATTTCCTGAGCCGCTTGAGGACGGCAGCATGCAAAATGCATGGGCCATACACCAGGTTAAAACGACATCCAATTTTGCACGCAGGAGCTTCCTGGCCAATTGGTTTTTCGGCGGGCTGAATTTCCAGATTGAGCACCACCTCTTCCCGCATATCTGTCATGTGCATTATAAAAGGCTTTCTGTGATCGTTAAACAAACCGCCGAGGAGTTCAACATCAGATACAATGAACATAAAACGATGTGGGCTGCCCTTCGCAGTCATACCAGGATGCTGCGCAGGTTCGGAAGAGAAAAAGAAATGGCCGCTGCCTGAAAAAACCTGATTTTATCAGCCTGATTTCAACCCCGTAAAACCTTTATATGATGAAAAAGCTTCTCGCTACCACTTTATTATTGCTAATAGTCCAGGCTGGTCTGAAAGCCCAGGCTCCGACAACAATAGAAGAGTATACTTATGTAATTGTCGGATACAAGCTGCAGCTGAACATGAAGCTGGATATGAAAAAAGGTTACAGCCTGAAAGATGTAGACAATTACACGGAAGAAGACCGTAAAATTGAATTTAAAGCATTGTACAGGGATGGTGAAAAAGCTCCCTGCGCCATCATGATGATCTATTACATTCCCCGTGCACCCGGTCCTGAATATTACTGCATACCAACCTACAATGCACCATCTGACATATGGGAAAAATATTACGGCAGCATCGCCTCAGGTGAAGATAATCCACAGCAACGGCTGAAGTTTTTCGCTCTTTCCGTTTCGAGATTGATGATGAAGATGTCTGCTGCTGAAAAAGAAAAATAAAACAGCATTTTTTATCCGCAGGTTTGCATTACCTGCATAGCTGCTAAAACCCGGCTATTCTGATTTACCTTACTGAAAACAATGAAGGGAGTTTTACCGGAGTAGCGTGACCCGTCCTGTAAATTCCTTTTTGCCGCCGTCAAATGCGGCCACTTTTACCAGGTAAACATAAGCATCCTGCTGGCATTCTTTTCCGGAATTGTTTATCCTTCCGTTCCAGCCTTCCGATATGTCGGAAGTATAAAAAACACGATTGCCCCAGCGGTCGAACACAAAAATCTGAACATCGTTGATACCGATTCCCTGGATTAAGAAATAGTCATTGCTGCCATCACCGTTTGGTGTAAATGCATTGGGAACGTAAAGGGTAAAGTCCTGCTCAATAATCACCTGTTCGGTAACGGTATCTGTACACGTATAATTATTTTCAACGATGAGGGTGACTTCATACATGCCTGCATCCCTGTAGGTATATCGCGGATTGGTTTCCACCGAATTGCCGTAACCGTCTCCAAAATCCCAGTTCCAGAAGCTCGCACCCGTGCTGTGGTCCGTAAAGTTTATGACGGGGTGAAGGATGGTTGCTTTGGGAGGATCTGCTGTAAATGAAGCGACAGGCAAACCGTAAACATGAATCGCCTGGGGCTTTGTAAGCTCGGAAACGCAGCCCATGTCGGAAGTAACCTTCAGGCTAACATCATATACCCCTTCATGCGTATATATATGAACAGGATCAGCAACGGTATCCCTGGTCAGATCACCGAAATTCCATTCATAGGAGGCTTGCAGGGAAGTGATGGTCTGATTTGTAAAGCTAACGGTCAACGGAACACATCCCTCTGCAGGCAGAATATCAAACGCAACTACCGGTAATGCATTGACAACTACGGTCACAGTTGTTTGTGCAACCGGGGTTCCGCAGTTATCTGCAGCAATTACAGTATAGGATGTTGTTATATGCGGTGCAACTGAAACCGTGCTGCCGGAACCTGCACCATTGTCCCATATATACGTATAAGGTCCGCCGTTTCCGCCTGAGGCCTGTGCTGAAATACTGATGCTGGCCCCGTCACATATCGACTGGTCCGTAGTTGCGACCACGCTGAGTGGCGGATAAACGCTTACCAGGACTGTTTTTTTAGTGGTTGTACAGCCATTGGCGTCAACAACACTTGCTGTATAGGATGTGGTAACCGGAGGTGTAACAACCTGACTTTGTGTGGTGACCCCGTTGCTCCAGCTGAACTGGTAGGTTCCGGTTCCGCCAGTGGCTGTAGCCGATACCACCGCCTGGCTGCCGATACAAATGGTTGTTGCTCCTGCAGCATTGAGCAAAAGCTGAGGCGGTTCCTGAATCACCATGGCGGTGCTGATGGTGCAACCGTTGTTATCAGTAATGGTAACGGAATACGGACCCGGAGACAACTGTGAAATGGAAGCTCCTGCAATATATCCGTTGCTCCATGCATAAGCATATGGGCTCACCCCACCTGAAGGAGTTACTGCAGCTGTTCCATCATCGGCACCAAAACAGGTTATATCAACGGAAGATGGTAAAACAGCAAGCTGTGCCGGTTGTGCTACGATCGGGCTAACCGAAGTGGTGCACTGGTTGGCATCTGTTACTGTAACGGTATAGGTTCCTGCAACCAGGCCCGATGCAAGAGGACCTGAAAAACCTCCTGACGACCACTGATAGCTGTATCCGGCTGTGCCGCCTGTAACAGTAATGTTTACTGATCCTGTATTTCCGCCATGGCACAACACCGGTGTAATAGCAGGCTGGATATTCAGCTGCGTTGCCTGGCCAACAAAAACGCTTCCGGAAGACTGACAGCCGTGATCATCTGTAACGGTAACCGTATAGGTTCCGCTCATCAGCCCGTTCACGCCTGATGCCTGTCCGCCACCTGACCAGTTGTATGAATATGGAGAAGTACCGCCTGTTGCAACTACCTGGGCTGTCCCTGACGCCGCCCCGTAACAGAGTGCGGGAGTTGCCGTAACAGCTGATACAAGCGCAGGCGGTTCGGAAATGGTAACGGGAACAGAAGATGTACAGCCATGATCATCAGTAACTGTAACAGTATATGAAGCTGCCACCAGTCCGGTAGCCGTACCTGTAATCTGTCCGGCTGACCACTGATAGGTATAAGGTGCAGTGCCTCCTGTAGCGCTTGCGGTAGCAATACCGGTTGCTGTTCCATAACAGGCTGCATCGTCATGCACTACGGCAGGAACAAGCAGTGCAGGCTCAGTGATGTTGATAAAGGTAACAGATATGCACCCTGTAAAATCAGTTACAGTTACAATATACAGCCCGGCTGCAAGACCGGTTGCTGTTCCGTTAGTACTACCGTTCGACCAGAGATACGACAGCGGGGCCGTTCCACCGACTGCTGAAGCAGTGGCTGTGCCATCTGATGATCCCTGACAGGAAGCATCCTGCCATCCAAGGACAACAGCCTTTGGACCGGCAATATTGGCTATGGATACAGGCTGGATCAGACTGCAGCCGTGCTGGTCAGTAACTGTTATTGTATATGATCCGGACATGACATTGTTGATCGATGCAGAAGTCTGGCCTGATGACCATGCATATGTATAAGGCTGGACACCTCCGTTGATGACAGTGGTTGCTGATCCGTTCGGCGAGCCGCAGGTGGAAGGTATGACCTGTGCATTCAAAACCATGGCTGAAGGCTGCAAAATGCCTGCAACCTGTGTGGCAGTACATCCGTTATTATCAGATACTGTAACCGTATAGGCTCCTGCCTGAAGATTGAGTATTGCGGATAATGTGCTTCCGGTGGACCAGCTGAAACTATAAGGGGCTGTGCCTCCACCGCCTGAAACCTGGGCAGCACCATCAGATGAACCGTTACATTTGGCATTAGTAACATTGGTGGTTACCGTCAGCACTGGCGGTTCGGCCACAGTAACACTGTTTGAAGCAGTACAACCGTTCCCGTCTGAAATGGTGACAGTGTAAACCGAAGCTGCAAGGCCTGCGATTGAATCAAGCATGGCGCCATTTGACCAGGCATAAGCATACGGCAATGTTCCTCCGTATCCCGTAACAATAGCACTTCCTGAAAGGCCTCCATGACACAGTGCATCAAATCCGTTCACTCCTGCTGCAAGCACATCAGGTTCGGTAACCGTTCCTGTTGCATAGGAGATACAGCCATTCTGGTCTGTTACAGTTACAGCATAGCTTCCTGTATCCAGCCCTGTAAGCTGATTGGTGGTGTTGCCTGAAGACCACAAGTAAGTAAACGGTGCAGCACCTCCTGCGATATTTACAACGGCGCTTCCGTTCTGCAATCCATTACAGGTGATGTTGGTCACTGTAATATTTGAAACAGGACCGGCTGCACTTGGTACATTGATAACATCGCTGACCACGCATCCTGAAGCATCAGTTACTGTTACGGGATATGCACCTGATGTCACATTTGAAATAGAAGCAGTTGAGCTTCCGTTCGACCACAGGTAGCTGTATGGAGCCGTTCCACCCACGGGAATGGCTGTAGCGCTTCCATTAGATCCGCCGCAAAGTGCAGCCACCGTATTGTTACCAATAACAATGGCAGCCGGCTCACCAACCGAAACAGCAGCTGTTGCACTGCAACCATGGTCATCTGTAACAGTGACAGCGTAATTACCTGCAGGCAGTGACGACACACTGCCACCGGTATCACCCGTGTTCCAGAGATAACTGTATGGTAATATTCCTCCGCTGACATTCATTGAAACACTTCCGTCATTGCCACCATTACAGAGTGCATCCGTTGATGAGGGAGCAAGGTTCAGCGCCGCCGGTTCAGCAACAACCTGGCTGGCTGATGCCGAACAGCCGTGATCGTCAGTAACGGTAACGGTATATGTTCCGGAAGACACTGCATTGATATTCATGGCCGTGCTTCCGCCTGTCCAGAGATAATTGTAAGGAGGTGTGGCGCCATTGGCCACCACAGCTGCATCACCGGAGCTTTCACCGTTACAATTCGCATCCGTGCCGGAAATGTTCAGTACCAGTATTGCAGGTTCGGATATGGGTGTATTTAATTGTGATGAACAACCGTTATTGTCATTAACCGTTACCGAATAATTTCCTGCAGTTACATTGTTGAGCGATGCTGATGTGGAACCGTCTGACCAGAGGTACACATATGGCAGCGCTCCTCCGTTTACTGTAAGCGTGACTGACCCGTCGGTACCACCGAAGCAGGACACATCCACAGCCAGGTTAATACTGATCACCGGACCTGAAGAATTCGGCACATTGATATTTCTCGTGGCCGTGCAGCCCATGGCGTCTGTCACCGTAACCTGGTAATTTCCTGATGCAATATTGGATACTGAACCTGTGCTCGCACCATTTGACCAGCTGAAAGCGTAAGGAGCAGTACCGCCGTTAGGAACAGCCGTCGCCGAACCATTAGCTGATCCGCATGTTGCAGCTACAGTGTTTTTACCGATGGTGATGGCGGCAGGTTCATTCACGGTTGCAGCGGATGTAGAACTGCATCCGTTCCCATCCGTAACAGTAACCGTATAGGTTCCGGAAGCAAGGGCAACCGGCTGGGAGGTTGTATATCCGTTTGACCATGCGTAGGAATAAGGCATGATACCTCCGTTCACAACAGCAGTAGCCGTTCCATCCGATCCGCCGTTACAGGCTGCATCGGTTGTGGAAGCTGCTATTGCAAGTGCAGCAGGTTCGGTAACGTTGAGCTGCATGGCTGTGCTGCAACCGTTGTCGTCCGTCACGGTAATATCATAGGCGCCCGCTGTAACACTGCTGATGCTGCCTGCTGTGATGCCATTTGACCAGAGATAACTATAAGGAGGCGTGGCTCCGTTCACTGCAACGGAAGCAGATCCTGTCGCATCGCCATGGCAAAGCACATCGGTAACAAGCGAATTAATCTGCAGCCCTGAAGGTTCAGTGATCGTGGCGACAACGGAAGAGCTGCATCCGTTTCCATCGGTCACAGTAATGGTATAATCACCGGCCTGCACATTGCTGATGGTGGCTGAGGTTGTTCCGTCCGACCATAAATAAGTGAAAGGACCCTGACCTCCGGTTATACCGGCTGTGGCGGTTCCATTGGTTCCGGTATTACAGCTTACATGGGTTATGGCGCTGATGCTTACTCCTGGTCCGGATGAATTTGCAACAGTTATATTTCGTGTTGAAGTGCACCCGCTCGCATCTGTAACTGTCACTACATACGCTCCGGCTGCGATATTACTGATTGTTGCCGTAGTTCCTCCGTTTGACCACAGGTACTGATAAGGAGCTGTTCCCCCGTTTGGATTTGCAGTAGCACTGCCGTTGGACGAGCCACAGGTGGCATCAACCGTATTCTTTCCAATCGCTATGGCCGCAGGCTCGGTAACTATGACGGAAGCAGTTGAAGTGCACCCGCTGGCATCTGTTACCGTTACGGTAAATGTACCGGCCGCTGCATTATTCACCTGATCCGCTGTATCACCGGTTGACCAGAGATACGAATAAGCTCCTGTTCCACCGTTCACGACAACACTTACGCTTCCGTCAGTCCCGCCATTACAGGTTACATCGACAGCTGATGATACTGGCACAAGCGCCGAAGGTCCGTTAACTGAAACCGGTACGTTCTGGCTGCATCCATTACCATCAGTCACTGTCACGCTATACGCACCGGCGGCCAGTGAGCTGATCGAGCTGCCTGTGCTGCCATCTGACCAGAGATAAGTATAAGGCGAAGTTGCACCATTGGCAACAACAGAAGCTGTCCCAGTCAATTGTCCTGAACAGCCGACATCAGTTGAAGATGCATTCAGCACGAGTGCTGTCGGCTCATTGATAACTATTGCAGCGGAGGATGCGCAACCGATATCATCAGTAACCGTTACAGCATAATTTCCTGCCGGCAGGTTATTGATGGAAGAATTGGTATCTCCGTTGGACCACAGATAAGTATAAGGCGAAGTGCCGCCATTGACCCCAACAGCAACTGATCCGTCACTGCCTCCGTTGCAGGTTACATCCCCTGAAGCGCTAATGGCAGCAACCGGGCCCGCTGTATTGGAAACATTCACCGTGGTCATCTGCGAGCATCCATTTGCATCCGTGACTGTTATATCATAAGGTCCTGCAGCGACAGCATTATTACTGGCACTTGTTACTCCGTTTGACCAGTTATAAGCATATGGAGAAATGCCACCGCTGATAATTACAGATGCAGATCCGTTGGCAGTTCCGCACGCAGCAGGACTGCTGCTTGAATTTATCACCATAGCCGCCGGTTCCGCAATAACAACAATGCCCGTTGCTGTGCATCCCGATGCGTCTGTAACCGTAACAGTATACGTTCCTGAAGTCAGGTTGTTGAGATTATCATTCGTGTCGCCGTTTGACCAGAGATATCCGTAAGGACCTGTTCCTCCGTTGGCGGCTGAATTTGCAGTACCATCACCTGACCCGTTACAGGTAGCGTCCGCTGATCCCATTACGGCAGTCAGCAAGGCAGGTGCATTGACATTCCATGTTTGAACATCAGTACAACCATTATTATCGGTGACAGTCAGGGTATAATTTCCTGCAGTAAGGTTGGCTGTTGCGCTGTTGGTATCTCCGTTCGACCAGAGATAAGAATAACCGGGCGTGGCACCTCCTGCCACCGCAGCGATATTTCCCGTTGACTGTCCGCTGCATAAAACATCTGAAACAACTCCATTTACAACAAGCAGGGTTGGTTCGTTAATCACAACAGCGACAGAGGAAACACATCCCGAATTATCAGTTACTGTTACGGCATAATTTCCTGCAGGAATATTATTTACGGTTGCCGTAGTGGTACCGTCTGACCAAAGGTATGCATAGGGTGCCGTTCCGCCGTTGACACTAACCGCAGCCGATCCGTCGTTTCCGCCATTGCACAGCACATCCGCTGAAGCGGAAATTGCAGCAACAGGACCGGCAGTATTGGAAACATTCACAGTTGTAAACTGCGTACAGCCATTGGCGTCAGTAACGGTTACATCATACGGGCCGGCAGCAACTGAGCTTACTGTTGAAGATGTTGTTCCATCGGACCACAAATAGGAATAACCGGGCGAACCGCCGTTCACATTCACGGTGGCCGATCCGTTGGCGCTGCCACAGGTGGCCGGAGTAGTGTTGGAATTGACAACCAGCACTGCGGGTTCGTTTACCACTGTTGTGGCTGTTATAGTGCAGCCGGATGCGTCAGTAACTGTAACGGTATATGTTCCTGATGTTAGGCCGGGCGTATTGTCATTGGTGTCGCCATTCGACCACAGGTAGTTGTATGGGGCTGATCCGCCGTTTACCGCAGCAGCAGCGCTTCCATCGCCGGCACCGTTGCATGTTGCATCTGTTGGTGCCATTACTGCAAGGATTGCAGGTGGCGCGATAACGCTCCACGTCTGCGAATCGCTGCAACCGCTGTTATCTGTTACTGTGAGCGTATAGCCTCCTGCTGCCAGGCTGCTGATTGAAGCGGCTGTTGCACCATTCGACCATAAATAAGTATAAGGAGGACTGGCTCCTGAAATTGCTGAAGTTATATCACCGTTGCTCAGGCCGTCACAGCTTACATCAGTAATAACAGCATTAAGCACCAGTGCACCGGGTTCATTGATCTGGACCGTAGTTGAAGAAACGCATCCGGAGTTATCAGTCACCGTCACGGTATAGCTGCCGGCCGGAATATTATTGATTGAAGCGGTGGTTGTACCGTCGGACCACAGGTAGGAATAAGGCGCAGTACCTCCGTTCACACCGACAGCAGCAGAACCGTCTGCACCTCCGTTACAAATTACATCAGCTGAAGCAGTAATTGCTGCAACGGGGCCTGCTGTATTGGCAACATTAACGGTAGTTACCTGCGTGCATCCATTGGCATCTGTTACAGTTACATCATAAGGTCCAGCATTCACAGCATTGTTATTCGCAGTGGTTGTCCCGTTCGACCACAGATATGAATAGCCACCTGTGCCTCCGTTCACGTTTACGGATGCAGAACCGTTTTGACTGCCGCAGGTTGCCGGGCTGCTGTTTGAATTGATCACGATGAGAGCAGGTTCGCTAACTGAAATAGAAGTAACTTCCGTACAGCCATTGTTATCGGTAACGGTAACCGTATATACTGTTGCTGTAAGATTACCGGCATTGGTTCCGGTTGAGCCGTCAGACCAGAGATATGTAAAAGGTCCTGTACCGCCGTTTACCGCAACAGAAGCAGTGCCGTCTCCTCCGCCGTTGCATGACACATCCGTTGAAGCAGGTGCCAGTGCAATAGCCGCAGGTTCGGCGATAACAGCAACCGCTGTTTCAGTACAGCCCGATGCATCGGTAACAGTTACCGTGTAGCTGCCTGCTGCCAGGTTGTTTACTGAAGCAGCAGTATTGCCATTCGACCACTGATAAGTATAAGGGGAATTACCTCCGTTTGCCGCAGCTGAAGCCGAGCCGTCGCTGCCACCGTTACAGAGAACATCTGTAGGGCTGGCATTAGCCGCAATGGCCGTAGGTTCACTGATCACAGCTGAGGCTGAAGCGGCACAGCCATTAGCATCTGTGGCCGTGACAGTATAAGTTCCTGCGCTCAGACCGGTTACAGAAGAAGCTGTTGCACCATTTGACCATAAATAAGTATACGGTGCAGCACCGCCGTTTGCATTCACTGAAGCCGTTCCATCTGATCCGCTGTTACAGGTAACATCTGTAAATGCTGCAATATTTGCTGCAGGACCGGCAATGCTTCCCACATTTGCATTTACAACAGCCGTGCACCCATTGGCATCCGTAACCGTTACATCATAGGAACCGGAAGCAATGGAATTAATGGAGGAACCGGTGCTTCCGTCTGACCACAGGTAGGAATAACCAGGTGTACCACCGTTCACATTGACCGATGCGCTGCCGTTTGAACTGCCGCAGGCAGCCGGACTGGTGTTGGTTGCAGGAACAAGGGGTGAAGGCTCATTGATATCCTGTGTGGCTGTCATGGTGCAGCCGTTGTCGTCTGTAACAGTTACCGTATAGGTACCAGCACCCAGTCCGGTGGCATTGCTGCCGGTGGAGCCGGATGACCAGTCGTAGCTGTAAGGAGCTGTACCTCCGTTGGCAGCAACGGAAGCACTTCCGTCGTTACCGCCGTTGCAGGATGCATCAGCACCTGCAGGAGCGAGCGCCAGCACGGCAGGTTCAGTTACCTGCATGGTGCCTGATGAGGTGCAGCCGTTGTCATCTGTAACAGTTACCGTATATGTACCTGCCGGGAGGTTATTAATGCCTGAATTGGTATCGCCATTTGACCACAGATAGCTGTATGGAGCGGTGGCGCCGTTTGCTGCAACCGAACCATCGCCTGTATTTCCACCGTTACAGATCACCGGTGTGACTATGGTATTTAAAACAAGGTCCGTGGGTTCACTGATCACTACCGTTACAGAAGCGGTGCATCCATTGTCATCTGTCACAGTAACATCATACCCTGAAGCCGTGAGCCCTGTTACGGAAGAAGTTGTATTTCCATTTGACCAGGCATAGGAATAGGGAGCTGCTCCTCCGTTAACGGTTACCGAAGCTGATCCGTCACCTCCACCATTGCAGGACACATCAGCCGATGATGAAATGCTGATTACGGGGCCCTGGTTGTTGGCGACATTGATGCTTGAAACAGCCGTACAGCCCGAAGCATCAGTGACGGTAATGTCATAAGTGCCGGCAGCAAGTCCGTTGTTCGCTGAAGTCGTAACTCCATTCGACCAGAGGTAACCGTATCCCGGTGTGCCACCATTCGCAACGACGGATGCCGAGCCGTTTGAAGATCCACAGGAAGCATTTGATGCGTTTACATTCAGTGCCAGCGCTGAGGGCTCGTTGAGTGTCACTGATGAAGTAACCGTGCATCCGCCGGCATCAGTAACGGTTACGGTATATGATCCTGCTGAAAATGTGGAAGGACTCGCGTTGGTATTTCCATTTGACCAGGAGTAGCTGTAGCCGGGTGTTCCTCCATTTACATTGGAATTCACAGCACCATTGGTGCCGCCGTTGCAGCTAACATCTGTACCCGCCAGGGCTATGCCAAGCAGCGGGGGCTCGTTGATGGTAACCGAAGCAGTTGCCGTGCAGCCGTTGTTATCCGTAACGGTAACAGTAAAAGTTCCGCCTGAGAAATTAACCGGGGAAGCTGTGGTAAAACCGTTGCTCCATATATAGGAAAACGGCGCAGTTCCACCACTGACAGATATCGTTGCCGTACCATCGGACGCACTGTTGCAGGTTACATCGGAGGATCCGGAAACAACTGCGGAATAAGCAGCCGGCTGTGTGATAACCACGGTCGCTGAAGAGGAGCAAACGCTGCCGTCAGTAACAGTTACCGTATATGTTCCTGCAGTCAGCCCGGTTGCACTTGATCCTGCGCCTCCCGAAGGCGCCCAGCTGTAATTGTATACGCCGCTTCCGCCGGCTGCAACGACACTGGCCGTTCCGTTACTTCCGCCGTAGCAGCTTACCGGGGTGCTGTTTGCCACAGCAGTGACACCGGTAATGTTGAATGTGATGCAGGAAGGAGGTGCAATATTGCCGCATAAATCGGTAACAGAGCCGGATGTATTAACCAGGCAAAAATCATAGCTCCCGGTTGTTGTAATGGCAGGACTAAAATCAACGGTAATTGAATTGTCATAGTCAGCGCCTGCACCGCATTGTACGGAAGTCCAGCCGGTAACTGCATAGGGACCTCCGGGACCCGTCAGCGTAAAATCAGCGCCCTGTATGGTACTGCAAAGAATGTTCTCTGAAAAATCAACCTGAACTGATGTGGCACCGCAGGCAGGAGCGATAATGCTTTGCAGCTGCGGAGGGATGTTGTCAAATATCTGTGCTGTTGATGCACCGAAATCAATGGTGAAGCCGGATGCTGAAGCAGAAAAATTGCTGACATTTATCACGTAAGTCTGACCAGCAACGACAGGGATCACAGCATTATACGGAGTTCCTATTGCATTCTGATTATTCAGTCCGCTTCCTCCATTGGGGCCGGTCGTTCCCGGCGTCAGGCTGTAATTGCAGCTCTTCATCACGGATGGCGTCGTATAAATATCTTCACAATCGTTATTGGTAAGATTGTAAACGGCCCAGTCATAATCATCGGCCATATCGACGGGAGTAATGAGAAAATTAAGATTCCCGCTGGTCTGTACGGTGAAGGTATACCAGACATCATTTCTTTCGCCATTGCCCAGGCAGGAATTTGCCGGATTGATTTCATTGGGAATATTTCCGGTTCCGCTATAGGATATGATGGTTGAATACACATCCTGGCAAATGGGAATTGCACCCGGACAATCCTGCTCATTTGGTGTCGGAGGAAGAAAGGAACCCACCTGCGTATTTCCCATATTCCCAACTGAACGGGGACCGGCTTTAATCCACATATATACAGTGGATCCGGGCTTTACGCTTTTTACTGTTACCAGCTGGAATGCAGGATCGGGAAGAAAAGACGACCGGTGTTCAATTTTTGAGATTTGACTGCAACTGCCGGTATATGTTTCAAATGAACATGCTTCATTTCCAGGATCACGGCTAACCACAAAGCTAATGCTTCCCTGAACGGGCACTTCACTGCTTACCCAGTATCCTGATAAATCCTTTTCCATAGCAGCCTCTCTGGAGACATTCATCAGTGCTTTTGCACCGATCAATTGCTGCGGATATTTATATTTCGCTTCGGGTAACGGCAGGTTATAAGCATGGCATGGATCCGACTGCTGATGCTGCGCCGTAATCGTTTGCATGCTGAAGAATAAAAAAACGATCGTAAAAGTTAACCTCATGGTTATGGTTTATCGTGGTGTGAAGCCCTGAAGACAAGGGTTAAAGATAATAGAAATTTCGCTTTATGCTACCCGTTGCTGATATTTTTTAACTGTATCCGAAAGTAAATAATCATTCCACCTCTTTTCCGGCAAAAAGGACGGGTATGGGACATTGAAACGCCCTTTTTTGACTTTATTTCACTGGAAATCCACTCGGAAACTTTTCAACAATTCAGCGAAAGCTGCTAAAAACATTGTAAAAACGCGCATTATGCAACCAGGGTTACATCCTTTCGGGAGCGGTTATGCCAAGAAGTGACATGGCGGAGCTGATAATTTTTCCGCACTGGAATGAAAGGGCCAGCCTGAACCTTCCCGTATCAGGGTTCGCCTGATCAAGTATCAGGTGTTCATGAAAAAACTGGTTATATGCCCTGGCCAGCTCATATGAATAATTCGCAACTACTGCAGGACTGTAACGGGATGCTGCTGCTTCCAGCTCTTCCGGGAAACGAAGCATGATTTTAATGAGCTCCTTTTCCTTTGCGGGAAGGGTTTCGTATAATTTCACATCCACCTTTTCAAATCCGGCCAGGTCCTTTATTTCAGCCGCTTTTCTCAATACAGACCTGATCCTGGCATGGGTGTACTGGATAAAAGGGCCTGTATTTCCATTAAAATCAATGGATTCCGCAGGATTAAAGAGCATTCTTTTATCCGGGTCAACTTTCAGAATAAAGTATTTCAGAGCGCCCATGCCGATGGTATGGAAAAGCTTCTCCGCTTCATCAGCAGAAAATCCCTCGATTTTCCCCAGGTCCATGGTCAGTTTCCGGGCTGTATCCACCATTTCTTTCATCAGCTCATCGGCGTCAACCACAGTGCCTTCCCGGGATTTCATTTTCCCTGATGGCAGATCCACCATCCCGTAATTGAGGTGATAAAGCCTGTCCCACCAGGAATATCCCAGCTTTTTCAGCACAATTTTCAAAACCTTGAAATGATAATCCTGCTCATTTGCAACCACAAAGATCATCCTGCTGAACCCGAATTCTTCATAACGCAGCAAAGCCGTTCCAAGGTCCTGCGTCATGTAAACCGTGGTGCCATCAGACCGTAGAAATAATTTCTGATCAAAGCCTTCATCGGTCAGATCAATCCATACCGATCCATCCGGTTTTTTAAAAAATATTCCTTTCGATAATCCGGCTTCGACAATTTTTTTTCCAAGCAGGTAGGTATCTGATTCATAATACAGCTTGTCAAAATCAACGCCCATCATCCGGTAGGTTTCATCGAAGCCTTCGTATACCCATCCGTTCATTTTTTTCCAGAGCGAAAGCACTGCCTGATCCCCGGCTTCCCATTGCCGCAGCATTTCCTGTGTCTGTTTCATCAGGGGAGCATCCTTTTCGGCTTCTTCCTTTGATTTTCCTGCAGCCACCAGGTCAGCTACCTGCGCCCGGTAATGCTTGTCGAACTCCACATAGTACTTCCCGACAAAATGATCACCTTTCATACCGGTGGAAGCAGGCGTTTCATCCTGACCAAACTGCTGCCAGGCTATCATGGATTTACAGATATGAATTCCCCTGTCGTTTACAATATTCACTTTTTTAACCTGGCTTCCTGAAGCTTTCAGGATTTCAGAAACACTGAATCCAAGGAGGTTATTCCGCACATGTCCAAGGTGGAGCGGCTTGTTGGTATTGGGTGATGAGTATTCTACCAGGACCGGTTCGCCGGAACCTGCCTGCTTCTTTACCCCGTAATTCCTGTCCAGCACAGCATCCTTAAAAAGATCCATCCATTGCGCATCCTTTATCACCAGGTTCAGGAAACCCTTAACGAGGTTATAAGACCTGATCACAGGGCAATGTTCCATCAGGTATTCTCCGATTGCATTCCCGGTTTTTTCCGGTGGCTGGCCGGATAACTTTGCAAGTGGAAAAACCACCAGCGTCAGGTCGCCTTCAAACTCTTTTCGTGTAGGCTGAAACGTTAGCTGGCTTGGGGCTACCTGGATATTATAAATTTTTGTCAGTCCGGCAATGACGTGTGCTCCGGTAATTTCTTCAAAGTGCATATTAATTGATCTGGCTGACTACGCGTTGCAAAATTTCAAAAGTATTTTCCGCCATCAGGTTTTCCTTATCCAGCGTTGGATTGACCTCGCTGATCTCAAAGCAGCAGACCTTTTCATGCTGCACAAGCCGCACACAAAGACTTCCTGCTTCCTTCTCGGTAATGCCGTTCCTGACAGGCGTTCCCGTGCCTTTACTGATGGATGAATCCATGCTGTCCACATCAAATGAAACATAAATATGGGTGCAGTGATTCAGATAGGCCAGAGCATCACGGGCGATCTTCTCCACGCCATTCCGCTTTACCTCAGATATGGTGAAGGTCTTCACCTTGTGCTTTTTGATCAGGGAGGTTTCTTCAGGTTCCACATCCCTTACGCCGATGTAAACCAGGTCACGGTAGGAAAGCTTGGGGCTGATCCCTCCGACCTTTTTGAGCCTGTTCCATTGCTCGATGGTATCCTTATCTGGCTTGTTGATCTTGCTGCTGTAATTGTCTTCTCCAAGTGCGGCAGCCAGCGGCATTCCGTGCATGTTACCCGTGGGTGTCGTATAGGGTGAATGGATATCGGCATGTGCATCGATCCAGATCACGCCCAGCTTGGATTTGGGGAAAGCGAGCTTGATGCCCGCTATGGTGCCGGATGCCGTTGAATGATCGCCTGCCAGTACCACTGGAAAAACTTTGTTCTTAAGTGTCCCGGCAACTTCCTTCGCTATTTTCTCCTGTATCGAAATAATACCTTTGATCCGCTTGGCGTAGGTACTTCCCGGGTTTTCAAAAAGCAGCTGATTTTCAGTGGGTATTTCCACTGACGGGACAGATTTAAACAGGTTGCTCCCATAATCAAGCGCTGCAATTTTTATCGCATCCACACCCAGGCTGGCTCCTCTTGTACCCGCTCCTATTTCTGATTTTACCTCGATAAATTTTAAATTCATTTTAATATTATTTTTAATACTTTTGGAAAGTTTTTGAAATCCGGCTCACTTACTTCATGTTTATTTTTGCAATGTAACTCACGCGAATTTCAAATCTGTTACCATACGTAATTCACCTGGCTGACAATTCTGCGCTACTAAATCTAACAACGTTATGAAAACCCGGTACAGCGACCTGATCAGGCAAACCTTCGAATTTCCGCAGGAAAGCTTTGATGTGGTTGACAATTCACTTTACTTTAACGGTGTTCCGCTGATGGACATCATTGACCAGTATGGGACTCCTGTTAAAATCACTTACCTTCCCAAGATCAGCTCCCAGATCCAGAAAGCCAAGCGTATTTTTAATGTCGCCATGGCAAGGGCTGATTACAGGGGCAAATATACTTATTGTTATTGTACCAAAAGTTCTCATTTCAGTTTTGTACTGGAAGAAGCGCTTAAGAATGATATTCACCTGGAAACTTCCTCGGGTTTTGACCTGCCAATTATCAAGACCCTTTTTCAGCAGGGGCTGATCGACAGGGAAATTTATATACTCTGTAATGGATTTAAGCGACCGGCTTATCTGGAAGGGATTGTGGAGCTCATCAACCTGGGTTTCAGCAACCTGATTCCCATCCTGGACAATGTAAATGAATTGCAGCATTATGAGAAAGGGCTGCGGAAAAAACTTAAAGTCGGCATCCGTATCGCTTCCGATGAAGAACCGAACTTCGATTTCTATACCTCCAGGCTTGGCATCAGGCCGAAGGATATTGTGGAATATTACAGGGCCAACATCAAAAAGAACTCAAAGATAGAGCTCAAGCTGCTTCACTTCTTTATCAACACCGGCATCAAGGACAATGCTTACTACTGGAGTGAACTCACCAAAGGAATTGACCTGTATTGCGAATTGAAGAAGATTTGCCCTGAGTTGGACAGCCTGGATATCGGTGGCGGTTGGCCTATACGAACCAGCCTGAGTTTCGACTACGATTATGATTACATGGCCGATGAGATCATCAGGCAGATCAAGCATACCTGTGCAAGGCACGGTGTGGAAGAGCCAAACATATTCACCGAATTCGGCAGCTTTACCGTTGGTGAAAGCGGTGCCGTGCTGTTTGCCGTCACCGATCAGAAAATACAGAATGACAAGGAACGGTGGAATATGATCGACAGCTCATTTATCACCACCCTGCCCGACACCTGGGGCATCAACCAGAAATTTATCCTGCTTGCCATCAACCATTGGGATAAGGAATACCAGCGTGTTCACCTGGGCGGTATTACCTGCGACAGTGGCGATTATTACCACCTGGAATCCAATTCGAACCGTGTTTTTCTCCCCAAGTACAATCCTCCTAGTCCGCTTTACCTGGGATTCTTTCACACCGGTGCATACCAGGAATCGCTTGGCGGGTACGGGGGCATCCAGCATTGCCTGATCCCTGCACCCAAGCATGTGCTGATTGACAGGGATGAAAGCGGCGAATACCATACCCGCCTCTTTGCCAAGGAACAAAGCGCCAAGAGCATGCTCAAAATTCTTGGTTATTGACAAGGCAGACGGTTTATTGTTCTTTGAACTGCAGGTATTACCTTTGAGTATTGAATTGAAGTGAACTGAACCGTTATTAATGCAATTCCATTGAATTCCTATCCATCCAGGCTTCTGGAAGAAGCCGTTACCGAATTTTCCAGACTTCCCGGCATTGGCCGGAAAACCGCTTTAAGGCTTGTTTTATACCTGTTGCGCCAGCCGGTTGAAGATGCAGAACGTTTTGGCAATGCCGTTACAGCGCTGCGCAAGGGCATTAACTATTGCAAAGCATGCAATAATATCTGTGAAGGCGAACGATGCAACATCTGCAATGATCCCAGGCGTGACCAAAGCCAGATCTGCATTGTGGAAGACATCCGTGATGTTATGGCCATTGAAAATACCGGCCAGTACAGGGGAGTTTATCATGTACTGGGAGGTATTATATCACCCATGGATGGCATCGGCCCCAATCAGCTTAAGCTTGAACAGCTGCCTGACAGGATTGAAAAAAATGCCGTCAAAGAGGTGATCATGGCGCTAAGCACTACCATGGAAGGAGATACCACCGTTTTTTATATCTCCCGAAAGCTCAGGCCGCTGGATGTGCTGATCACCACCATTGCAAGAGGCATAGCCATTGGCGGAGAGCTTGAATATGCTGATGAAATAACCCTCGGCAGGTCGATCATTAACCGGACCCCGTACGAGCATACCCTGGCAAAGTGAAGAAATGCAACCTGCATAATTTCATGGTTCCTTATGCCGTTGCTGATATTTTAATAATTTTTACGTTATTTCCGGCATCCGTTTCAATAAACAGATGATATGACCCTGCCACTCCGCTGATGAAGCTGTCTGTAATCATTGTAAATTTTAATGTAAAATATTTCCTGGAGCAGTGCCTGATTTCCGTATACAGGGCAATGCACGGGATTGACGGCGAGGTAATCGTAGCTGATAATAATTCGGTAGACGGCTCGGTGGAGATGATAAAAGAAAAATTTCCGGCCGTCAGGCTTATTGAAAATAAGGAGAACACGGGATTTTCATTTGCTAACAACCAGGCTATACGCATATCGGGCGGGAAATATGTCCTCCTGCTGAACCCGGATACGGTGGTGGAAGAAGACACTTTTAAAAAAGTGACGGAGTTCATGGACAGTCATGCAGAGGCCGGAGGGCTTGGCGTTAAAATGATCGACGGAAAAGGGAATTTTCTTCGCGAATCCAAACGGGGTCTGCCCACACCCGCTGTTTCTTTTTATAAGATCAGCGGCCTGTCGTGGCTGTTTCCCAAATCCAGATTATTCGGGCGCTATCATCTGGGCTACCTGGATCAGGATAAGACACATGCCGTGGATATCCTGTCCGGCGCTTTTATGCTGTTGCGAAAGGAAGCACTGGACAAAACAGGATTATTGGATGAAACATTTTTTATGTATGGTGAAGACATCGATCTCTCCTACCGCATCACGCAGGCGGGTTATAAAAATTATTATTACCCGGAAGCAAGAATCATTCACTATAAAGGAGAGAGCACCAGCAAAAGCAGTGTGAATTATGTGCTCGTTTTTTACAGGGCCATGAAGATCTTTGCCGACAAGCACTTTACAAGGAGTCATGCAAGACTCGTTTCCATGCTTATCAGCTTTGCCATTTATGCAAGGGCGGCTGCTGCGATTTTTTCAAGGGTGCTGAAACGGATTTTCCTGCCGTTTATGGATGCTATCCTGATGTTCGGTGGGATGTACCTGCTCACCGATTACTGGGAACATACCGTAAAAGCCCTGAATTATCCGGATGCATTTATGATGGTGGTTGTTCCTTTGTATATCCTGGTATGGTTGACTGCAATTTATTTAAGCGGCGGATATGACAGGCCCATCAGCATCGCAAAGATCATCAGGGGAATTTTTTCAGGAACGATCATGATCCTGGTTGTTTACGCTTTATTACCGGAAGCGTATCGCTTTTCACGCGCGCTCATCCTGATCGGCACCATCTGGGCCTTCACCGGTACTGCCCTGCTGCGCTACATCCTTTCCATATCCGGCATTCGTGGTTTTGAGCTCCAGAGCGATGCAAGGAAAAGGATAGTGATCTGTGGAAAACCTGATGAAGGGAGAAGGGTGCTTTCGCTCCTCCAGCTTGCCAATGCCAATACCAGCTTTATTGGTTTTGTGAATATTGATGAAGAAGACAGATATACAGGCGATGATGCACGTTTTGCTTTGGGAAACATCAACCGGCTTCAGGAAATCATGGAAGTTTATAATGTAAATGAAATTATTTTCTGCGGTCGTGATGTACCATCTCGACTGATCATTGACCACATGCTTGCAGCAGGCAATAAGCCGGTAGAATTCAAAATTGCACCGCCGGAAAGCATTTACATCATAGGCAGCAATTCCATCAACGACCAGGGTGATTTGTATTTTGTTGATGTAAATGCAGTGAACAATCCTGTAAACCGCCGTAATAAACGAATGTTTGATCTGGCGTCAGCTTTATTCCTGCTTGTGTCGTATCCGATTTTCTGCTGGTTTACAGAAGAGAAAATGGGTTTTCTGAAAAATATATTTTCTGTTTTGACAGGAAATCGTTCATGGGTCGGGCTGAATGCAAACGCTGCAATCAGCAATGGCTCCTCATCACAGAAAAGTATTAAGGCCGGAATTCTGAGACCTGCTGATGCCTTGCCCGACAAGCATCTTGATACAGCCACCATGGAAAGGCTGAACCTGCTTTATGCGAGGGATTATAAAATTCAGAATGATCTGAAGATTTTATGGAAAGGGAAAAAATGGCTTGGGAGAAAATAACAGCGCTCAATCATCGTCATCATGTCCTTTATTCTTCCCCTGTGATTTTCCGGTACGCCACATTTTATCCTCTTCCTCCATCTGTTTTTTAAGCTCATCCGACATTTTGTAAGATTCAATTTTTGCCATATCAGGCTGACCGGCATTAACCCAGGCCGTATACCAATAGCTTCCCACGGCAAGAACAGCTGAACGCATACGCCGCTCCACCTGACCGTTCAGCATTTTATTATACGCTGTCGTATATTCCTGGGAGTATACTTTTACGGTTGTTGTACCACGCTGCTCATAGGCATATTTCCTGTCGGGATCAAAATTATTGCTCAGCTCTTTTTCAAATTTCAAAACCGAATCATGTGCTGCATAGCTTTCCTTCAGCACGTTCCAGATATACTCCTGGGGTTTTGCAATATATTCGGCACGACCCACAAAATAATCATACTGGTCGCCGAACATTTCAGGAATGCGAGATTCCCAGAATCCGTGAATGCCAACCTGGTTGGTCAGCTGGCCGTTGTAATTCTCCGTGCAGTGAAGCGGAACATGGGCATCAGCAATATAATGTCCGATATCGGCCGAAAGATGGAGTATCTTTTCTGCATCCTGGTCTTTGAAAGCCTTGGTCAGCCGGCCCAGCATATTATTTACCCACCAGGGAACAATGCCATAGGCATTCAGCGTGTCTTCGGTGTATTTTCTCACTGCATCTGACCAGTAAACAGGAAGGCTGTCAAAAGGGTGTTCGCCATAATGATCTGCATCGAGGTAATGTCTGGGCGCTTCTTCTTTATAGGCATACCTTCTTTTATCTGGATCAACTGCATGGACGGTAACATACTCGATGTTCTTCTTGTAAAAGCCGATCATTTCCGGAGGAAGTGTGAAGACTGCCATCCTGTTGATCCGCTGATGGCCCCAGAAACCCCATGTATAGGCAATCGTAACCACAAGCACGACAAGCATGCCTGCACCAACAAGGCGTTTTCCGTTAAGGAAAAAATTGTTTTTCATCTGCGTGGTCAGGCGTTTGCCATCACACCCACATTATACAGGGCATCACCCTTCAGGACGGGAATTACAGAAGTCTGGTTGGGTGTAAGGCAGTAAATGATATCCTCCTCAATGTGCAGCTTTTCGAGCCTGATCCTGTGGGAAGACTCGGCCAGGAAACCGAACATATCATTTTTGGAAAGCAGGTATAGGTACTCGGCAGTGATGGCTGAATCGCGGTTGATGGAAAAATCGTATTCATTTTTCATCTTGTAAACCAGTGCACCGGCAAAAATGGTGTCTTCCATATTCACGGTGTTTTTCCATCCTGAACACAGGCAGATGATGTTCCTGTCCTGCTCGCGAAGCCACTGCACCAAAACATCGAGGTTTAAGAACGAGCCTATTACCACCTGAAATGCCCCTTTTGCTGCATTAATAGCGCGTGTTCCGTTGGTGGTTGTAAGCGCAATATCCCGGCCTTTGATCTTCGGGTCCATGTAGCTGAAGGGTGAATTGCCAAGATCAAAACCTGACATCATTTCACCATTCCTTTCAGCACCCACAAGATAACCTTTAGCCTTATACGTAAAGCTTTCATCGCGTGAAAGTACGGGAACGATGCTGTTGGCGCCATGCTCAAAGGCAACGCAGATGGATGAAGTAGCGCGAAGAATGTCAATCACGACCACAATGCTTTCAGCCGGGTCATAATGATCAAATAAAAGCGGGGAAAGGCATACGTCTATGGTTTTTTTGTTGCTGGCTGTATACATGGCTTTATTTTTTTTCCCACGTTAGTCTAATTTTTATAAAAAGGTGTTTTCACCACCTTTGCTTTCAGCTTTTTATCGCGAATGGCTATAAATATTTCCGAACCTTCAGCGGCATAACCGGGACTTACATATCCCATACCAATTGGCTTTTGTAATGTCGGAGATTGCGTACCGGAAGTGACAACGCCGATATTCTTCCCCGATCCGTCTTCAATGATATAATCATGCCTTGGGATTCCCCGGTCGATCATTTCAAATCCCACCAGCTTCCGGCTTACACCCTTTTCTTTCTGCAGCTGCAGATTTCCTGCATTGATGAAATCTTTCGTGAATTTGGTGATCCACCCAAGCCCTGCCTCAATGGGTGAGGTATGGTCGTTGATGTCATTTCCATAAAGACAAAATCCCATTTCCAGCCTGAGCGTATCCCTTGCTCCGAGTCCGATCGGCTTGATGCCGAATGCAGCGCCTGCCTCAAATACTTTATCCCACACCTGCCTGGCATAACCGTTTTCGAAATAAATCTCGAAACCGCCTGCGCCGGTATATCCCGTTGCCGATATCAGCACATTGGGTGCGCCGGCAAGCGTTCCTTTCCGGAAACTGTAATAGCTGATCTCGGAGAGGTTGATATCCGTAAGCTTCTGCAGGGTTTCCAGGGCTTTGGGACCCTGTACGGCGAGCAACGTTGTCTTGTCAGAGATATCATGCATTTCCACATTTTTTGTGTTATGCTTCATGATCCAGTTCCAGTCCTTTTCAATATTGGAAGCATTAACGACCAGCATATACGTATTTTCGTCGATCCGGTAAACAAGCAGGTCGTCCACAATCCCTCCTTCATTGTTCGGCAGGCACGAATACTGGGCCTTGCCATCGGTGAGTTTGGAAGCGTCGTTGCTGGTGACACGCTGGATCAGGTCCAGCGCATGTTCGCCTTTTAAAATAAATTCGCCCATGTGGGATACATCAAAAACACCCACTCCTTTCCTGACCGTTTCATGTTCCGTATTGATCCCTTCATACTGGATGGGCATGTTATACCCAGCAAAAGGAACCATTTTGGCACCAAGGGCAATATGCACGTCCGACAATGCTGTCTGCTTCATTAACACTGATTTTTTTGTTGCAATATAAAAATTTTAATCAAATGAAACGGGCCGGTTTTTATCAACTGCGCCTGAATAAAGGTTACCGGTTGAATTCCGGAGATTAAGCCAATCCGGTCAGCTCCCTGAAATACTTCAGGTAGTTTTCCTGCTGGGAAATAACGGCATACTGACCCGTCACCGTTTCCCGGGCTGCCTTTCCAATCCGTTCACGTAATCCGGCATCTTCAACAAGCGATGCTATTTTTGAAACCCATTCTTCCTTCTTCACGGCAAGATATCCATTGACCCCGTCCCGGATAATCTCTTCGTTTACGCCTACAGGGGACATGATGGCAGGAATTTCAAGCGCCATATACTGCAGCCCTTTCAAAGCGCATTTTCCTCTCGACCATTCATCATCCGGCAGCGGCATGATGCCGATGTCCATGGTCGACAATTCACTGATCTCATCTGCTTTATTCCATCCCAGCCCCTTCACGCCCAAGCTTTCATTCGTATAGGACTTATCACCGATGACCTTGATGGTGATCCGCTCGCCGAACCTGCTTTTGAGCTCAGTGAGAAAAGGAACAGCATATTCAAAGTGCTTGATGGTGGTAATGCTTCCGCTCCAGCCAATGCAAACCGGTGCTCCCAGTCTCTTTTTCCCAATAGGCCTGTATTCATCCGTATCAATGGTAGTAGGTACAATGCGGACATTGCTGTTATACTGCCGCGCATAGTCGGCCAGGAAATTATTTCCGGCAAAGATCATATCCGACATACCTATGATGTCGGCTGTTTTTCCCGGTCTCTTCAGCCAGGCCAGCTTTTTATTGGCTTCCGACACATCCTGGTGCCAGATGGCATCATCAAAATCAAAAATCACTTTGGCATTTGACTTTGCAAATTGCTTTTCAAAAAAAGTGGTGCCTGTCATAAAAGCTTCCCGCTGGATAAAGATGATATCATAAGAAGAGGCCTTCAGCACGTCACCAAGCCTGATGGCCATGCTTTTGAGAAAGATGTAAAACTTCGTCGTGATGTTTCCGGGATAATAAAATACCCTGTCATCCTTTTCAGAGATCAGCCATGAAAAATCACAATGGAACCCATTCTTTTTCAAGTAGTTAAAGTACTGTTCAAAGCGGAATCGCTGGCTGGGCGACCGGTCGGGCCGGTGGGCGGCAATAAACAACACTTTTTTCATATGGGCTTCAGGGGAGAGTTGGTATACTTCCTAAATCCATTTACCGTTAAGGCCATGGCTTCAGGGGTGGCAAATTTAAAAAGATTCAATAAAAAAAATTAAATTTGTATGATGAATGCCAGGCTGACTGGTCGTATTCAACGACTTAAATCACTTAGCAGCAAAGGGTTGTAACAAAAAGAGCCATGAACTCCCTGTCCAATCCTCATAAACCAAACCGGACCATCTTAAAGCATGAAACTGACTGAAAAAAATACCCCGCGCTGGATCGTTTTCTCCATCGACCTGGTAATCTGTCTTTTTTCATACACCTTATCAAACCTGCTGCGGTTTAACTTTGACATACCGGCGACTGAGTCGGTTGATTTTTATATTGAATTTCCGCTCGTCATTTTTGTAAGGGCTGTTACTTTCTATTTTTTTAAGACTTACTCCGGCATCGTCAGATACACGAGCACAAGGGATGCCCAGCGGATATTTTATACCATCGTAACAGGAGCTCTTGCATTTGCCATCATTAACTTCTTTACATTCCAGTGGAAACAGGTGTACATTGTTCCTTTCTCACTCATTATAATAGATGGCATTTGCAGCATCTTCTTCCTGACAGCTTCCAGGATGCTTGTCAAGATCATTTACATGGAATTGAAAAACCCTTCGAGCCTGAAGACCAACGTGATTATTTACGGAGCAGGTGAAGCGGGCATTATTGCAAAAAGGACCATTGACCGGGATGCCGGAACCAAGTACAAAGTGCTGGCTTTTGTGGATGATGAAGCCGGAAAATCGGGCAAGAAGCTGGAAGGTGTTACCATCTACGAGGCCAGGGAAGAGTTGGAAATGCTGCTGAACGATAACAAGGTTTCGCATCTGATCATTGCCATCCAGCACCTCTCGCCCCAGCGCAAGCAGGAAATTGTTGAAATCTGCCTTCGTTATAATACAAAAGTGCTGAATGTGCCCCCTGTAAGAAGCTGGATCAACGGAGAGCTTAGCTTTAAGCAGATCAAAAAAATAAAAATTGAGGATTTGCTGGAACGTGATCCCATCGAGCTTGATATAGACAGGATTAAAAATGAGATTACCGGAAAGCGCATCCTGATCACCGGAGCTGCAGGTTCCATCGGAAGTGAAATAGTACGACAGGTATTGCCATTCAATCCCAGCAAAATAATTATGGTGGATTATGCCGAGTCACCATTGTATGAACTTGAGCTCGAGATACAGGACCTGAGCACGGTATGTGATGCCGAACCTGTCATCGGCGACATCAGGAATACGGAACGCATGCGGAACGTCTTCGCCACTTTCAGACCAGATTATGTTTTCCATGCCGCTGCTTATAAACATGTGCCCATGATGGAAAACAATCCGTCTGAATCCATTCTCACCAATGTGTGCGGCACAAAAATCATTGCCGACCTGGCTGTCGAATACAGCGTGAAAAAGTTCGTGATGATCTCCACCGATAAAGCCGTAAACCCGACCAATATCATGGGTGCGACCAAACGGATTGCAGAGATCTATACGCAGTCGCTCAACAAAAATGCAGCAAAAGGCCATGGCACCAAATTCATCACCACCCGTTTTGGAAATGTGCTTGGCTCAAACGGCTCAGTCATTCCGCGTTTCAGGAAACAGATTGAAGAAGGAAAAACGATTACGGTAACGCATCCCGAAATCACGCGTTATTTCATGACCATTTCCGAAGCCTGCCAGCTGGTACTTGAAGCTGGCGCCATGGGAAAAGGCGGGGAGATATTTATTTTTGATATGGGTAAATCAGTCCGCATTGCCGACCTGGCAAAAAAAATGGTAAAGCTCTCCGGGCTGGAGCTTGGTAAAGATATTCAGCTGGTGTATACAGGCCTGCGGCCAGGCGAAAAGCTGTTTGAAGAGCTGCTCAACGACCAGGAGAATACCATTCCCACACACAACAACAAGATCATGATTGCAAAGGTGAAAGAATACGACTTCCCGCTGATCAGCAATGAGATCAGCGACCTGATCAACCTTTTCAACAAGCAGGACAATGAAGCCATTGTAAGAAAAATGAAGCAGATCGTACCTGAATACATCAGTAACAATTCCATATACGAAAGGCTGGATAAGGAAATGATTGCAGGGCTGCGTGCTGAATAGGTTACACCTTTACATTCCTGCAGGCATAACTTTTTTTCGTTAAAATTGTATTTATAATCGCAGGCTCATAAACGGTTTTTATCAATTATTTTATGCTGCAGATCGTAAAACCAGGTGGCAGGCTGAATGTTTATAAGAATGTATAATTGTTGAAAATCCTTCGGAGGGAAATCCATTTTCATCTCTTAATTTGCAATAACAATTTACGCTTGCCATTTATATGTTGTCAAAATGGAGACCATGGAATTGACTGTAGAAAAAAGCAACAGCATGAGAACTTATTCTTATCAGGAATTACTAAATAAATGCATCAGGTATTTTAACGGCGATGAGCTGGCTGCTTCCACCTGGATTAATAAGTATGCCATGAAGAGTGGCGACAATACATTTCTTGAACTCACGCCTGATGACATGCACATGCGCATGGCCTGTCAGTTTGCGAGAATAGAAAAAGTTTATGAAAATAAATCCCGGTTAAATGGAAGTCTTCAACTTCTTTCAAGGTACGGACAGGAAAGAAGCGCGCTCGATGAGAAAAAAATATTTCACTATTTCAAAGATTTCAAATACATTATTCCGCAGGGAAGTGTCATGTTGTCACTGGGTAATCCAAACATCATCGCCTCTTTGTCGAATTGCATTGTGCTGCCTGAAATTCATGATTCATACGGCGGCATTATCTATACCGATCAGCAGCTTGCTCAGCTTTTCAAACGCAGGTGCGGTGCAGGCATTGATATTTCCAGCGTGAGACCCGCAGGCATGCCTGTTTCAAATGCTGCAGGAACCACCACAGGTGCCGTTTCGTTTATGGAAAGGTTTTCAAATACCACTCGTGAAGTGGCGCAGAACGGACGCAGGGGCGCCCTGATGATAACGATCGATATCGCTCATCCTGATGTGGAACAATTTATTGAAATCAAGCAGGACCTGACGAAAGTTACAGGTGCCAATATCTCAATTCGTCTTTCAGATGAATTCATGAAGGCTGTATCGGATGACACTGATTTCAAACTGCAATGGCCCATTGATTCACCTGAGCCAAAGATCTCCAAAACCGTACGGGCCCAAGATTTATGGAACACCATTATCAGGTGCGCCCATCAGACAGCTGAGCCGGGATTAATTTTCTGGGACCGGCAGCACCATTACTCCACCTCTTCAGTATACCCGGGTTTTAAAAATGTTTCCACCAATCCGTGTTCTGAAATTGCCATGCAGGGCGGCGACAGCTGCAGATTAATCGCACTCAATCTCTTTAATTTCATTGACAGGCCATTTACATCCGGTGCAAAATTCAACTACAGGAATTTTTATGAAACAACTTATGAAGCACAACGGTTAATGGACGACCTGGTGGATCTGGAGCTGGAAGCCATAGAAAGAATTCTCTCCAAAGTTGAAAGTGATCCCGAGCCCGGCTATATTAAAGAAGTTGAATTGAATACCTGGAAGCTGTTGTTTGAGGCAGGTAAAAAAGGAAGGCGGACAGGCCTCGGCTTCACGGCCCTGGGCGATACGCTGGCCGCTTTGAATTTAAAATTTGATTCTGCAGAAGCGATTGAGGAGGTTGAAAAAATAATGAGAACAAAATGTGAGGCCGAATTTGACAGCTCCATCGATATGGCCATTGAACGCGGTAAATTTGAAAGCTTCAATCCGGAAATTGAAAACACTTCTGAATTTATTCTGATGTTGAAAAAAGAGCTCCCTGAAGTGTATGCCAGGATGATGCAAAACGGAAGAAGAAATATTTCCCTCAGCACGGTTGCACCAACAGGAACTTTGAGCATACTGGCACAGTCATCATCGGGCATTGAACCTGTTTATATGCTGACCTATAAACGTAGGAGAAAAATAAATCCGCAGGACAAAAATGACCGTGTTGATTTTGTCGATGCATCAGGAGATTCGTGGCAGGAATTCATTGTTTATCATCCCAAACTGAAACAATGGATGGAAACCACCGGAGAGACAGACATTTCAAAAAGCCCCTATTTCGGATCAACGGCACCGGAAATCGAATGGCAAAAACGCATCTTGCTGCAGGCTGTAGTTCAAAAATACACCACGCATTCCATCAGCTCTACCATCAATCTCCCAGCTGATGTTTCAGTTGATACGGTGGGTCGGATATATTTTGAAGCGTGGAAAAAAGGATTGAAAGGGATCACCGTATACAGGGATGGTTCGAGAACCGGTGTGCTTGTTGCAAATGACAGGAAATCCGATGCAGGTGATATTAAAGAATCACAACCGCCTAAACGTCCGAAAATTCTGGAAGCGGAGGTCGTCCGGTTTATGAATCATGATGAAAAGTGGATTGCCGTTGTAGGAATTATGGGAGGAAAACCTTATGAAATTTTTACCGGTAATGCAGCATCATTCAATATACCCAAATGGGTTGAAAAAGGATGGGTGATCAAGAACAAAGGAGAAGAAGGGAATAAGCGGTATGACTTTCAGTTTACCGATAAGGAACGTGACAAAGTAACTTTTGAAGGACTGTCGAGGTCGTTCAATAAAGAATACTGGAACTACGCAAAATTAATTTCCGGCGTGCTGCGGCACGGAATGCCTTTGCCGCACGTGGTAAATTTAATTAAGAACCTGAACCTTTATAATGAAAGCATCAACACCTGGAAATCAGGAGTTGAACGGACGCTGAAAAAATTCATCCCTGACGGCACGCAGGCAGCTGATCACGGATGTCCCGATTGCGGAAGTCCTGACGGACTGATTTATGAAGAAGGCTGCATCAAATGTAAAAATTGCGGCAGCTCCAAATGCGGATGACCGGATCATGTGTTTCAGCTCATGGTTTTCAATGGCCGGGATTGTTGTGCTGTCCGATGCAAGAAAAAAATCAAGAAACCATCCGTTACACACGAAGGTTTCTTACTCATGGAATTGGACAGATAAAAATGTCTCAACAGGATGCCGTTGACCTTTTATTTATCGTACGCATGTATGATGTCCTTCACCAGCTTGTGACGAACCACATCGGATGCATCCAGGTAAATAAAATCAATGCCTGAAATATTTTTCAGAATACGTGTAGCCTGGATGAGGCCTGATGGCTGCTTGGTGGGAAGGTCTACCTGTGTAACGTCACCGGTGACAATAAACTTGGCTGAAGGACCCATGCGGGTCAGGAACATTTTCAGCTGGCTTTCAGTTGCATTCTGGGCTTCGTCGAGAATTACAAAAGCATGGTCCAGCGTACGGCCACGCATGAAGGCCAGCGGGGCCACTTCAATAATGCCGCTTTCAATATAACTCCGGAGCTTCTCACCGGGGATCATATCAAACAGGGCATCGTATAGCGGTCGCAGATACGGATCGATTTTTTCTTTCATGTCGCCGGGCAGAAAACCCAGGTTTTCCCCCGCTTCCACTGCAGGACGGGTAAGGACGATGCGCTTAATCTCCTTATTTTTCAGCGCCCTGACGGCCAGTGCAACAGCCGTATATGTTTTTCCGGTACCGGCAGGTCCGATGGCAAAAACAATGTCATTCTTTTCGCTGCTGGTCACCATTTTTTGCTGGTTGGCCGTACGGGCACGTACTACAAAGCCCTGCTGTCCATATACCAGCACGTCTTTGCTTTCTTCAGCAGCTTGTTTTGGCAGCGTGGTCTTGCCATTCAGCATCTCTTCCACGTCCTGGCTGGTAAGAATGCCTTTAGATTCAAAGTGGTTAATGAGCTTATTGATCTTTTCAATAAAAAGCGTGATCTGGGCTTCATCCCCCAGCACTTTCAGCTCACTTCCCCTTGATACTATTTTAAGGGCCGGAAATTTTTTTCGGATCAACTCCAGGTTGGCGTCGTTTACGCCATAAAATGAAACGGAGTCGGCTAATTCGATCGGGATTATAATTTCTCTCAAATTGTCTTTCTGGTTTAAAAATCGGGATAACAGCTTATCCCGTATCTGTATTTACGAAGTTTATTGTCAAAGGTTATATTTTTTATTCAGGCAAATTCCATACCCCCTTTACACCCTGCAAAAATATGCAATTTGTTCCTCGCTGGGGATTATTTTTTATCAGCCGGGCAGTGCCCCAATCGTGTTGTTCGTCCCGGTCCTGCATGCAGCCTGCCTTTACTAACGCATGTACCTGTAGATATTTTTCTCCAATTGTTAATAACACTGCATTTGGCTGCTGGCATGGATTTTTCCTGCTTCCCCGAAATAATCTTAAAACAAAAAATGATGAAGAAGTTAAAATTTTCACTTTATGGGAAAGCAGCTATACTCCTGCTGACTGTTGGTATTGCAGTATCAGGATGCAAGAAGAAGGACGATGATCCGGAACCAGCTCCAAAAAAGAGCTATAACCTCAAGGCAAAAGATGTGCTGGGAGTAAGCGGGACCGTAACATTTACCAAGAAAAGCGCTACTTCCGTTCAGGTGGATATCGTGCTGACGGGTGCAGCAGCTACCGTCCATCCGGCTCATATGCACCAGAATTCGGCAGTTGAAACCGGTGGCATTATGGTGCCGCTCAATGATGTGGATGCCACAGGAAAAAGCACCACCCTGGTGACAACGCTGACCTATGAGCAAATGCTTGCCGTTGATGCGTATATCAATGTACATGAAAGTGCAGCCAATCTCACAACCATTATTGCCCAGGGCGATGTTGGCGGGAACGAGCTCACCGGAACTAAAAAACAGTATGTGCTTGCACAGGTTGGCACTTCCGGGGTTTCAGGAACAGCCACGCTGGAGCAAAGGAAAAACCTTAATTCACTGCTTACCATCGTTTTGACAGGAACCATTGCCGGTGGCAGTCATCCCAGTCATATCCATCTTGGATCGGTAGCAACAGTGGGCGGCGGACCCGTGGTAATTTCCCTCAATAACATCGACGGAGCCACAGGTAAAAGCTACACCAATATCCGAAAACTCGATGCTGGCACACCCATCACATATTCCGATCTGCTGGTGTACGATGGTTATCTGAATGTACATGAATCAGATGTCAACCTCACCAACATATTATGCCAGGGAGATATCGGCAGCAACGCCAATTAACCCGTTAGGCCTTTTCAAAAAAAGTCCTGCTAAATTTAGCAGGACTTTTTTTATATATAGTTTTTCATACTGTCCCAAAAAAGCCCCTGTTTAATCCGCAGGGTGAACTAATGGGGAATGTATATCTTTATTCAGAAAACTGTGCTGGTCAGTGAGCATTAACGAATGATTTTTCAGGTAAGTGAATTGTATCTGTATGGCGACATACGCTGACAATTAACTATGCATTAATTTTTATTTATATAAATTATATTTTAAATGTAATTTTCATACATTTGGTGTTAACAATGCTAAAATTGTGAATATTAAACAACCCACGCTATGAAAAAACATCTGCTCCTTCAGATTTTGTTGATGATTACAATCAACAGTGCAATAGCACAAACCATCGAATGGCAAAAAACTATTGGCGGACAATTTAAAGACGAGATCAGTGATGCAATTTCTACTCCTGACGGCGGCTTTTTACTGGGCGGTCTTTCTGATTCCGACGTATCAGGAAATAAAACATGTATAAATAAAGGATATGAAGACTACTTTGTTGTCAAACTGGACTCTACAGGTAATATTCAATGGCAACAATCATATGGTGGTAACGCCTTTGACAGGCTCACCGCACTTATTTCTACATCCGATGGAGGCTACCTGCTTGGGGGAAGTTCCTGGTCTGGCATATCCGGTGACAAAACACAGATGAACCTGGACTCCGTCAATAATGTATATGCTGATTACTGGTTTGTAAAAATTGATGCTTCAGGTAACATACAGTGGGACCGCACACTGGGTATGGCAACTGGTCATGAATCAGTTACAAAAATGATACAGCTTACAAATGGAGAATACCTGATCGGTGGATTGGGACTAACAGGGTTTCTAACCAATTTTCCTCCCGGGCATGGTGATGAAGAAGTCTGCCTCATTAAGCTTGATGCGAATGGAAATGTAATTTGGGAAAATATAATCGGAGGGTTACAAACTGATTATCTCACCGATCTGAAACCTACTGCAGATGGCGGTTTTGTGATCCTTGCCACTTCCAACTCTGTAATTTCCGGAGATAAGACAGCGGACAGGGTCGGTTTTGAAGATTACTGGGTTGTGAAGCTCGATGCAAACCTTTCCATTCAATGGGACAAAACCATAGGTGCCACAGAAGAAGATTTCAGCAGCAGCATCATCCAGACCAGCGACGGCGGTTACCTGGTTTCAGGGCATAGTTTCTCCGGAATTTCCGGGAATAAAACAGCCAGCATCGGTGGAAGCGGCGATTTGGATGGATGGCTGGTCAGGCTGGATGTGAATGGCGCTATCATGTGGGATCATGTATATGGAGGTACCATTGATAATTATATGGTTGGGCAGTTTCAATTTGCTGATGGCGGTTATTTATTGGCATTGTACACGGCTTCGGGTATGTCCGGAAATAAAACGGATGCCCAGCGCGGATACTGGATAGTCAGGACGGATGCTTCAGGAAATATTCAATGGCAAAATGCGATTGGCGGCAGCGTTTTTACTGATCAGCTGCGTAAGCTTGTGCCTTCCGCTGATGGAAACTTCCTGCTTGCCGGGGTATCATCATCCCCTGCTTATGCTGATAAAACTGAAAGCAGTTTGGGTTATGATTACTGGGTTATAAAAGTTAAAAACGGAAACAATCTAATCAGCGGGAATCTATTTGCAGATGCCAATAACAACCAGGTGCATGATGCGGGAGAGCTATCGCTGCCGAATACAGCCATCACTGAAAGTGCAACCGGCAGCACAGCCTACAGCGATGCCAACGGAGATTATAATGCCTGGGTGTGTGGACCGGGAAGCTTTAGTGTTTCACCAGCATCCGTGCCTTATTACACCATTACACCTTCATCCCATACCGTTGGTTTTTCAGGCATTAACCAATCGGCTTTAACAAACGATTTTTCTTATGCACCTGCCGGTACGTTTGATGACCTTGAAATCAACATTACGCCTGCAGACAGGTTCCGTCCCGGATTCCAGTCTTTGTATATTGTTACGTATCGCAATGCCGGCACCACTTCACTTACAGGTACCGTTACCTTCCAGATTCCTCCTGATATTTCTTACTTGTCATCCACACTTTCACCGCAAAATGTCAGTGCATCTGCGGTAACCTGGACCACTGGCCTGCTAACACCTTATCAGACCGGCAGCTTTACGGTGTTCGTCCAGGTATCGGCTGCTGCCGTCCTGAATAGCATCATCGGATCTGCGTTTGATATTTCACATACAGCAACTGATGTAACTCCTTCGAATAATCACTATGTCGGCGAATCAACTGTGACAGGCTCATTTGATCCAAATGAAATCACAGTTGACCATGCAACACTTACCAATGTGCAGGTGACAAACGGCTCCTGGCTGAATTATGTGGTCTATTTTCAGAATACCGGAAACGACACTGCCTTTAACATTGATATCGTTAATCCGGTAAATGCAATGTTCTTTGACCTTTCGAGCCTGGAGATTGTTTCTTCATCCTTTCCGGTGAATTTGCAATATTCACCCTGGGAACAGCATTTTCATTTCAAAATGAACAATATTCTGTTGCCCGACAGCAACATCAATGAACCGCTCAGTCATGGCTTCATCCATTTCCGTATCAAGCCGAATTCGCAGCTGAATACAGGCGATACTATCTTCCATACAGCCTATATTTATTTTGATTTTAATGAAGCGGAGAAAACCAATGATGTAAGTACGGCTATTGTAACAGCCTCAGCAATCAGCGATCAGACAGCTGAAAATGAAATGGTGGTGTATCCCAATCCGGTGTATGAGACGCTTTATATCCAAACTGAACGACAGGCATTTGAAATAACTGTATTCGATTTAACCGGCAGCATAGTCATGGATGTTAAACTTACCGGTAATGACAAGCTTTTGTCTCTTAATTTGAAAAAGCTGGCTCCCGGTCCGTATATGCTTCAGATAACAGACAAGTCAGGTTCTGTTCAGCGGACTTTTATTAAGCAATAGCGACGGGGGCTTTGAATTAGCTCCATTGCATTAATCATGCTTCTGTTTACATTCTGTGTGTTGTATGTGAGCATCTGTGCGACTTTTATAAAATCTCCAAACAGGTTAGACCAAAATGTCGTCCATGCGGGACTTTAACAGGATCCGTCATAAGGTACTACCACCATATTCCCCTATGGGGCTTCGGGCCAGGTCAACTTTAAACTTTGAACCTTGAACATTGAACTCGTTTTCTTATCTTTGCATCCCTTAAAAAATAAGTATTAACGTATGTTTGATAACCTGTCGGAAAAGCTCGACCGGGCCTTTAAAGTGCTGAAGGGCCAGGGCAAAATCACCGAAATAAATGTGGCCGAAACACTGAAGGAAGTGCGCAAAGCGCTGCTGGATGCCGATGTGAACTACAAAGTAGCCAAGACCTTCACCGATAAGGTAAAGGAAAAAGCGCTGGGCCAGGATGTGCTTCTTGCCGTAAGTCCGGGGCAATTGATGGTGAAGGTGGTGCATGCCGAACTGATCGAGCTCATGGGCGGCAAACAGGAGGAAATTGACCTGAAAGCCAACCCGGCTGTCATCCTGATGTCAGGACTGCAGGGTTCCGGTAAAACTACCCTGAGCGGTAAACTGGCCAACTACCTCAAAAATAAAAAAGGGAAAAACCCGCTTTTGGTTGCCTGCGACATCTACCGTCCCGCTGCCATTGACCAGCTGAAGGTACTGGGCGAGCAAATCGGTGTGGAAGTTTATGCCGAAACCGAAAACAAAAATCCCGTTGAAATTGCCAGGAAAGCCATTTCGCTTGCAAAAGAGCAGGGGAACAATGTGGTCATCATCGACACAGCCGGACGGCTTGCCGTGGATGAGGCCATGATGAATGAAATCGAAGCCATCAAAAATGCCATCCGTCCCAATGAAATACTTTTTGTTGTGGATGCGATGACAGGTCAGGATGCCGTCAATACTGCCAAGACATTTAACGACAGGCTCAATTTTGACGGCGTGGTGCTGACCAAGCTCGACGGTGATACACGGGGTGGTGCTGCCATTTCCATTAAATCGGTTGTAAACAAGCCCATCAAATTTGTTGGTACGGGTGAAAAGCTGGACGCCCTGGATGTGTTCTATCCCGAACGGATGGCCGACAGGATCCTGGGCATGGGCGATATCGTTTCGCTGGTGGAACGTGCACAGGAACAGTTCGACGCCAAGGAAGCGGCCGAGCTGCAAAAGAAAATTGTAAAGAACCAGTTTAATTTCACTGATTTCTTCAACCAGCTGCAGCAGATCAAAAAAATGGGAAACATGAAAGACCTCATGTCCATGATCCCAGGCGTGGGAAAAGCGGTGAAAGATCTTGACATCAGCAATGATTCATTTAAGAATATTGAAGCAATCATTCAGTCGATGACGAAAAAAGAAAAAGAAGACCCTGCCGTGCTCAATGGCAGCCGCAAGAAAAGAATTGCTGAAGGCAGCGGCACCAGCATCCAGGAGGTGAACAAACTCATTAAGCAGTTTGAAGATATGCGCAAGATGATGAAATCATTTGCAAGTGGTAAAGTGCCACGCATGCCGCAGATGCCTGCAAGAAGGTAAGCACTGCATTTTTTATTGTAGAAGATAGTTATTCAATTTTTAAGATGATCCTGTTAGACGGTAAAGCCACTGCATCGGAATTAAAAAAGGAGCTTGCAACGGAAGCTGCTTTGCTGAAGGCGCAAAGAGGAACCCCTCCGCACCTGGCTGCCATCCTGGTCGGCAACAGCGGTGCATCCGAAACGTATATTGCCAGCAAGGTAAAGACCTGCGGCGAAATCGGGTTTGACTCTACCCTTATACGTTTTGAAGACAGTGTTAGCGAAGCCGAGCTGCTTGATAAAATTAAATCCATCAACGACGACGACGACATTGATGGACTGATCGTGCAGATGCCATTGCCTCCGCATATTTCCGTACAGAAAGTTACAGAGACCATCCATCCGTCCAAGGACGTGGATGGATTTCATCCGGTGAATACGGGACGGATGGTACAAAACTTACCCTGTTATGTGGCAGCCACTCCCAAAGGGATTTTGCTGATGCTTGAAAAATACAAAATTGAAACCGCAGGAAAGCACTGCGTGATACTTGGAAGAAGTAACATTGTAGGAACACCGATGAGTGTTCTGATGTCGCGCAACAGCTACCCGGGCAACAGCACAGTGACGCTCTGCCACAGCCGCACTAAAAACCTGACTGCACACCTGCAGCAGGCCGACATCCTGGTAGCCGCCCTGGGCAACCCCGAATTTGTTAAAGCCAATATGGTAAAGGAAGGCGCCGTGGTGATTGATGTGGGCATCACCCGCATTGCAGATACCAATGCAAAGAGCGGATATCGTATAAGGGGTGACGTTAAATTCGACGAAGTGGCTCCCAAATGCAGCTACATCACACCCGTTCCCGGCGGCGTTGGCCCTATGACCATCATCGGCCTGATGCAGAATACGTTGCTGTCGGCTAAAATGGAAGTTGTATTTTAACATGTCCATGACTTACGCCCTGGTTTCCCTGAAGGGACCTCGCACAAAGATTCGTTGTACCGAAGACCTCACCACTCATAACCCATAACTCCCTGTTCATCAAGTATGTTTCGTTCCACACCACCGGGTAAGCTTCCGCTGATGGAAGATTTTTACACCATCCAGGGTGAAGGCCATCACGCAGGTGAAGCAGCCTACTTTGTAAGACTTGGCGGTTGCGATGTGGGATGCGTGTGGTGCGATGTGAAGGATTCATGGGATAAAGAAAAACATCCCATGACGGAAATCAAATACATGGTAAGGAAAGCTCTGGATTTTCCATCACGGTCAGTTGTGATCACGGGCGGTGAGCCGCTCCTGTATGACCTTACCCATCTGAGCGGTGCATTAAAAGAAGCCGGTTTTAAAACCTGGCTCGAAACATCAGGCGCTTATCCGTTAAGCGGTACATGGGACTGGATCTGTGTTTCACCAAAAAAATTCAAAGCGCCGATGAAAGAAGTGCTTCGTGAAGCTGATGAGCTGAAAGTAGTGGTGTTCAATAAGTCTGATTTTGCATGGGCAAAAAAAAATGCAGCAATGGTGAGTGATTCCTGTCACCTCTTTCTTCAGCCCGAATACGGCGCCTTCAATAAAATGATGCCGCTGATCGTTGAATTTGTGAAGCAGCATCCCGAATGGAAAATTTCGCTGCAGGTACATAAGGTGATGCAGATACCTTAATTCAGTTGGAAAGTTGGAAAGTTAGAAAGTTTGAAAGTTAGAAAATTACCTTTTTAACGATTACTGTGCGTCCGACCCCTTTAGGGGAGAAAGGGGTGAGCGAGGGCCGCTGATCGTTGAATTTGTGAAGCAGCA
>Ga0157380_10000104_pt1 | contig 46962 bp, 42 predicted proteins | sample S35metaG_FD_119757 | JGI IMG/M metagenome (GOLD analysis project Ga0157380, IMG submission 119757) | Switchgrass rhizosphere microbial communities from Kellogg Biological Station, Michigan, USA - S3-5 metaG | ecosystem: Host-associated > Plants > Roots > Rhizosphere > Soil | place: USA...
GACGCAAATCCCCGTGCTTGAAGAAGGACGGCCGGTTGGATCGCTGCGTGAAAATCGCGTGTTGGCGAAGGTCGTGCGTAATCGTCACCTGCTCGACGCGCCGGTCAGCGAGGTGATGGAAGCGAGTTTCCCGACAGTGGACGTCGACGCCGGCGCTCAGGAAGTGACGCAGCAACTACAAGGCAGCCCGGCGGTGTTGGTTGAAGAGTATGGCCGAATCGTCGGAATCATCACGCGGCACGATGTGCTGGATTTGAAGTTGGGCAATACGGGATCGTTGGTTTAGGCAATCGCTAGCTGCGCTCGTAAAAGCGGACTGTTAAGTCTTCGTCGAGTTTCTTCGAGTCAGTGGCATTGAATCCATCCAAATAATTCTCCGGCACAAACGCGTCAGCGTCTTCAATTGTTAACGGCACTTCGGTAACGATCCACTTTTCGATGTACGGGACAAACGATCGATAGACTTGCTCCCCGCCAATCACGAAGAGATCGCCCTGCAAATCCTTCATCATCGAAAGAACTGATTCCACGTCGCGGGCAACCACGACCGACTCTTGCGGCTCAATTTCAGACTTACGACTGAGGACAATGTTCAGACGGTTTGGCAGAGGTTTCCGAAGCGAGAGCCACGTCTTGCGGCCCATCACGACCGCGTTTGTCGCCGTCCCGCTTCCGGTCGTCGTCTCTTTGAAGAACTTCATGTCGGCAGAGTAGTGCCACGGAAGTTTTCCGCCCTTCCCAATCGCGCCATTTCTGTCTACCGCCACAATTCCTATGATCATAAGAAGTGTCCGACAAACTTCAGTTTGTCGCAGCGACTGTAACGCAAACTGTTAGTTTGCGGGTTGTCTTCTACTAGAAACGGAGCGTCGCAAGTGAGAGTCTACGTTACATGGATCGACAATCGACAAACTGAAGTTTGTCGGACGATCTGTCACACCGCGACTGCGGCCGCGATCTTTCCGTGTGATTGATAGCCGTGGAACTTAAGATTTTCGTAACGCATCTCGAGCAACCCAGCGAGTCCGCGCAGCGGCGTCAACCCGTCAACAATCTCCAACCGCGGCAAAGGAAACGGCTCACGTGCGAGCAACTCTTCAACCTGCGCCAGATGGTTCTGGTAAATGTGATAGTCGCCGAGGGTGTAAACAAACTCGCCGACCGCGAGCCCGCAAACATGCGCGATCATGTGCATCAGCAACGCGTATGAACTGATGTTGAAAGGCACGCCCAGAAAATTTTCGGAATAAGAATGATGTGCAAAATAGGGAATAGCGCCTGTAGTTTGGCCACTCCCGTAATTCCCAGTCGTCAAAATGGGAAGTACACTAGCTGACATCTTTCACTCCATCTTTGTAGGGTGACAACGTTGCAATAAGTCACTTTGATTACTCGGTTTGCCGCTGTCACTCGAATTGCGATGCTAAAAGTATCAATAGCTGCCGATTAGGGGCTATAGTAAAAGCCACACTGGCGGCAGAGATGCTCACCATTATCCTTCTTGTACCAACTATAGCTCTTGCAGCGGGGACACTGCCTGTTCAAATCATCCTGGTACCATTCGTCGGAGTCGTCATCTCGATCTTCATCTAGTGTGTTTTCAGTTCCCATTGCTCCTCCTAAGCAAGGCCTCAAGCCTAATAAAATAACGTTCGACTGTGGCGTCGACAAGATACGGTTTGATCGGAACAACAAATGGGTTGCTGTTGATTTCAAGAACTTTCGTTGACTCGCAATCTACAATCAAGTCATAGCCGCACACCGTAGCACCTAGATCTGCCATCGATTCGCGGACCATGAGCCTGAAACACTCAGTACTTGATAGAGAAACCTCCTCAGGCGCCCTTGGCTTTGGATATTTCTGCAAGGCAATTACTATTTCTCCTTCGATAGCAATGATCCGAAACTCTTCTCCCGTAAGGTACTCTTGAACGATGACAACGTCTGAGTATTTATTTGCCGAGGCAATAGCTCGTTCAACTCGTTTTTGGTTATAAGTTCTTAGTATTGTAATTCCCTTACCAAGAGAGCTATTGTTGGGTTTGATAACGAGTGGCTTAGGTGTTCTTTCTAAAAAGCTGTAGAGGTCATTTCGGGAATCAGCGTAATCCTGACTACCGAGTAAGAAGTACGTGCCACTCGGAACGCTAATGCCAAGCTGCTCGAGAGCAATGTAGGTTAGGACCTTATCTTTTAGTAGTTTTGAGGTCTGACAAGGATTAAGATCTGAATCGCAGATGAATCTGGAAAATGAGCCTCGTTCGATCCGATACAATAAACTGTAATCATCAACCGACCTGACCGAATAGCCGCGACGAGATAAGAAATCCAAAAATATACGAAAATTCTTCCTAGCCAAATCTCGTTGTTCTGGAAGTCTTCGATAGTTAATAGTCACCTTAGTGTCCAATGTTAGTGGGAAGCCGTCTTCAACCATTCAATATGGGTAGCTAATCCATCAAGGCTCGGAAATAGCGCGGCGCGGTGAACTCCATATCGATATAGCATTTTCTTCAGCTTAGCTCTGAAACTGTTTACGATTACAAGCTTGTCAAGCGATGAACAAGAGAATGGAACACGGGGATCAGGATGAATCGTGAATAATCCGGATTGAGCGGTAATCCGAGGAGTAATATGGGATGGAAGAAACTTTGACACCTCCTTAACCTCAAAGGGTTTGTATAATTCAGTATCGATAAATATTTGATCTCGTAGAACGTAGATCGCACTGTCTTCGGTTTTTATTTCTTTTTCAACAGCAAAGTACGCCGCAACCAACGGATTTCGGGACCAATCAAGTAGTCGAGTGGGGAGACCATGATGCTGCGCAACAGCGAGTAATTCCCAGTCGGTAAGATTGACCCCAGGGAGATATGGATGGCCGTAATTCTTGAATAGTCGAAGCATTTCTTTTTCGACGACAAATGTGTCGCTCAGAAACTGAATCTCCTTCCGACCCAGCTTGGGAATAAGGTCGTAGGAATCTCTCAGAACGCCTCGAAATACGTCGCGGTTGGGATCGTAATCCTGAACCGTTTCGTGGAATTGTTCGAACGTCGAAATGATCCTTTGGTTCATAGGGGTAGAGTGTGGAATCAACTCCTTGCTTCAAGAGCCATAAGCACCTTTAGATAAAGCTGATCTACACGACGCTTCTGTTTGTCACCGATTGAGGCGTAGTTATCTAATCCAGGCGCACTATTTATTTCAATTATCACGTAGTCTTTCAAAGGTGCGCTGATTTCATCACTGGTAATAATATCGACGCCGCACATCCTTAATCCCATGTCCTTAGTTATCTTTATCGCCAATCTTTTGAAGTCGGGATGGATTGTCTCGCTTACATCAACCGCATCGCCCCCCGTCGAAAGATTTGCATTGTCTAGGAGAAAAATTTGTTCGCCTTTCGAGGGAACGCTTTTGAAGTTAAGTTTCTGCCGCTTCAGTTTTTCCACAATCCTGAAATCATCGAGTTCGATATCCGTATCCCTACCGGTTTTCCCGAAGTATTTCTGTTTTTGTAATAAGAGATTCATGACCGTCGACCGGCCGTTACCTGTAATGAACAGAGGCACGCGCTGATAGGCTGAGATTACCTCTCTATCCAATACCACAATCCTGTAATCAAACCCAGCGTAGTATTTTTGTACCAGCATCACTGGGACCCTTTTCAGGATAGCCTTGGCAACTGCGTAATATTCTCGCCTATTATGTACCTTAGTGACGAGAGTTCCTTGACTAAGATTGTTTGGTTTTAGAATCACGGGTAGGCCTAGTGTCTTAGCATAATGAAAGCCATCGTGAATGCTTCGCTTAATCTTAATCCTTTGATTCCGGGCGTCACTGAAGAAGGTCTGGCCTTCAATGGTTTTGTATCCATATAGTTTTAGGAAAAAGTCAGCATAGCCTTTGTCTCGCGCGATCTCGGACGAGGCAAGAGGATTAATGTTGAAATTGCGGTCTCGAAATAGAACTCTCTTACCGTCTTTGAATGTGATTTGCCCGACAAAGCCGTACTCCGGTTCCATTAGCACTTTTGCACCTATCTTCGGCGCAACTCTACAGATTATTTCTGAAACGAAAGACTTCTTGATTGGGGATTTCTTTTTCTTCATCTCAGGTCCTCTGTCTGAATACAATACGGGTCCTTGCTCGGGTGTGCCCGCGGGACTACACTGAGCAGACTTTATCTATTTTGTTCGGTTGTGGCGAACATCGTGAAGCTACGAGTTCTAATCAAACGTCTAGATAGCGGTTTGAACCTGCAAGTTCCAGCTTATCAATCCGAACACGCAGTAGGATTGGATCTGCCTGCCGCAATTGAATCTGACCTAGTAATTAAGCCGGGCGTTATTGTTTCAATACCCTGCGGATTTTCCATTGCCATTCCATCTGGTTACGAGGGGCAGATAAGGCCGCGCTCGGGTTTAGCAATGAAGGGCATTTCCATACCCAATACCCCGGGAACAATTGATCCTGACTATAGAGGCGAAGTGAGTGTTTTGCTGATTAATCATGGGTCGCAAGACTTTCGAGTTACTCGGGGAATGCGGGTAGCGCAACTGGTAGTATTGCCAGTCCCTCGTATCGAGTGGCAAGAGGTCAAAGAACTACCTTCAACGGGCCGGGGCTCAGGCGGGTTTGGACACACAGGAGAATAACAGCCGTAGTATTCCTACCTCGCTGAATTATTTGTGGCATGACCTCACCGACCAAGTTTCAACTTCCTAGGGATGGACGAATTTACATCGATCAGATCATTGAAAGGTGCACCTCGCTAATTCAATCTGGAATCTGGAGCGATCTTCACCCGTCCCTTTTACGAAGATGGATGAAAAATTTCGCTACTGACGAAGAACGTTATTTTGCAGCTTGCGTCTTAGATTCGCTGATCTACAGATCCAAAAATCAAACATTGGCGCTCATTAATCAACTCTTCCAGCGCTCTTTGCCGGACTTAACGAGGCGAACACCCACGCCATTGGGCCATATCCAAGATTGGCAAACGAGGCTGCAGGTAAATCCGTCAAAGGGAGACCCACAGATCCGACTAGTAGCAGCGGTGACCGCCAACCATCCTCCAACGAAGAGTGCCTACGTTATAGCGCGATACATGATGCAAGATTTGAGTATTCCGGCCCAGTGGATAATCAAACCTTGGGAAATGAAAAGCTGTATTTCACAAGGTGTTAATATTTTCATATTAGTCGATGACTTCCTGGGCACTGGGGATCAGCTTGACGAAACAATCGTGATCGAACAAATCGCTCCTCTTTTTTCGTCGAATTTCGTCGTGTATGCGCCCCTCACTGCCCACACCGAGGGTGTCAAGCACTTGCGTTCAAGATTCAAGGATTTGCATATCAGCCCCGTAGAATTGCTGGACGAGACCTATGACCTCTTTCATCCTGATTCAAACGCTTTTCGAGATCAAATTAATACGCCAGACGTCGCAAAGACTTTCTATTATGAGTTATTGAAAAACAAGGGGATTGATCTTTCCCGGCCTGACAGAAAGGGCTACGGTGCTCTCGGTCTCGCTTACGCCTTTGAACATGCGACGCCAGACAACTCTCTCCCTATTCTGTGGTGGCGCGATGATCCCTGGCAGCCGTTATTCAAACATAGAGTCTGAGACATGAGCGAAGCCGTAAGGTCTGCACAGAGCATCTTTGCGAAAAACCGAGCTGAAGAGCTCGGCTATGACGTGTGGAAACATTTCGTCGTTCCACCGTTTTATCAACAGTTAGAAATTCAAGAAGCGACGAAACCGCGACTTATTATAGGAGGTCGCGGGTGTGGCAAAACCATGCTCTTACGTTACTGGTCCCACCAAAGCAAATTCTCTGTATTACGCGAAGATCTCTCCCAACCTGACTTACGGCAAATAGGACTCTATTGGAGAGCTGACACTCAGTTCGCCAGTGCCATGGCTGAGCGAGATGTCTCGTCCGACACGTGGGAGGCCGCATTCTCTCATTTGGCCGCTCTAATAATTGGAATAGAAGTATTGAGTAGCTTACAGAGCATATCTGCTAATAGGTCAACTGAATTGGCCTCAATTAAGCCTGAAGCTATTGATCTACGACGCCTCCAAGCGTTTGATTCAACGTTGCCTCGAGTTGTAAGCGCCTTGCGCGATGCTCTTGAAGAAAGGTTGTGGAGTTTTGAGAGTTGGGTAAATGATGTGAGGAAGTGTGCTGAGCCCAGTTTCCTCCCAGGGAAAAATTTTGTGTTAGCACTAGTACAGGAGATCCAGCGGCAGTTACCTGAGCTAAAAGACACGACTTTCTTTGTTTACGTCGATGAATATGAAAATCTTCGGCCTTACCAGCAGAGGATCATTAACACTTGGCTCAAACATAGTGAGGCTCCGCTAATTTTTAACCTTGCTATGAAACGTAACGCTTTTGAGACGTTGAAGACTACCGGCCTAGAATCTCTCTCTGATATTCACGATTTCCGAACCCACGATTTGGAACAATATTTTTTGATCGAAGACGCCCAGGTCTTTTTTGCCGAGATTCTGTTCCTAAAGCTAGCCAATGCTGGAGTTGGGACCTCTCCCGTTAGTATTGTCGATCTGCGAGATGTTTCAAAATTACCGGAGAGGAAGAATGCGAAATACAAGAAACTCATCGTGGATGCGATTGAAGAAATTTTACCGGATGTGTCGCACCAGCAACTAGCTAGGAATGTTCTGCAAGATGAGTCGCTCGTCAAAAAATTAAAGGCACGTATACAGTCCGTATTGAATGAACGAAAATCGCAGTTCTCGGTCGAGAGTTTTTTAAGGCCTACCTTCGCAGAAGCGTCAATAATCACACCTGCTTTACTAAGCCGAAGTAGAAACAAGCCTGAGGAGATTGCGGCCGAACTCGATCTCCTTGAAAAGGGAAAAGACAATCATTTCACCGGCCGACGAAATTGGATTCAAAATAATTTCATAGGAAGCTTGCTACAGTTGTATGAGCCCTACGATCGGGCCTGCCCCTTTTACGCTGGTTTTCATACCTTCATAAAACTCTCTCGAGGGAACGTTAGACACTTTCTTGAACTCTGCCACAAATCCATTGATCGCGCCTTTCCCGATGGTGACTACCAAGCTCAACAGATTTCCCCAAACGAGCAAGCGGAAGCGGCACGGCAAGCAAGCGCTGATTTTCTTGGTGAGGTTCGAAGCTTCGGTAGATACGGCAACAGACTACATTTCTTTGTGCTGGGACTAGGTTCGCTTTTTGCGCTGGCACATCTCCGACCTAGCTTAGGCGAATCCGAGCAATCGCACTTCTCTATTGTTAGAGGTTCGGAAGCGTTGAGCGAGGCTGATGAGGAGTTTCTGCAGGAAGCAGTCAAATGGTCCGTTCTTTTCGAAGAAGAAGCAACTAAGCTAAAACAGCCCTATGAAGCTGAGACAGTCGAATATGTCCTGAATCCGATTTATGCTCCTTACTTTCATATTAGCTATCGGAAGAAGCGCAGGCTAGAACTCAAGTCTGAGGACTTGATTCGCCTGATGAGAGGGTCCTATGAAGACGTTAGTGCACTACTGAAAAGATATTCTAGGGAATGGTCTGTTGAACCATCCAGCCTCTACCCGACGCTATTCTCCCACCTAACGGAGCAGGCACCATGAAAGTGCAGATGCAGGAGGCTGAAAGGAGCGCTGACCTCACATTGCGTCGATGGGATCTGGGCATTGTGGGAGAGGCAATTGATGATCGGGGAAGGGCAGCAATCGATTTGATTGGGAAAGTAGCGGACAAGACTCTCGTAGCAGCTTATGATCCCGACAAATTTTCGATTTCAGTTAATGGAAAGATCGTAAACGCAGAAGCCTTAGACGGTGAGTTGCAGCCGTTCCAAGGGAAATCCCTAATTCTTGAGTCTACGACGCTGGGCTTCGTCGAACTCTTTCTTACCTGCCGGGCGGCGAAAGCGCTGTCGTTTCCACAAATCACATTCTTGTATGTTGAGCCCGGAGGATATTCAAAAGGTGACTCCGTGCGTACGAGCAATACGCGTCGGTCTCTAATTCTGCATAAGAGAGATTTCGAACTCTCCGATGAAGTCCCCGGTTATAGAGCAATTCCCGGTGCGACGCTGATGTTGAGTGACAAATTTCCGCAACGCAGCGTGTTCTTCCTTGGTTACGAGGCCCGCAGACTTCATCGCGCGTTGGAGGTGTACCCGATGTTGCGTCCCGAATCCTGTTCGGTTGTTTTCGGTGTGCCAGCTTTTAGACCTGGTTGGGAGATGGATGCTTTTGCCAATAACGTCAGAATCATGAAGGAGAGGAATATCAGTGGCGGTGTCTATTTTTGCGGCGCTGAAAACCCCGCATCGGCACTTCAAGTATTAGAGTCAATTCATGGTGAATTAGGAGAACGCGAGAAGCTATTCATTGCGCCTATTGGCACTAAACCCACTGGTATCGGAACTGCATTGTTTGCCGCGACGCACTCGAATATCGGCATTCTCTATGACCACCCAAAGCGACGACGCGATCGCAGTAGTGAGGTTGCAGGTTGGCACTTGTACGAGGCAGATTTCTGAATGACGCAGGATCACTACACCCCAGTGGATGTTGCTCGCGCACTGGCGAGACACGCTCCCCGACACCTCGGCTCGGTCTTGGAGCCCGCAGTTGGATCTGGCATTTTGCTTCAGCCGCTTTTGAAGCGATTGCGTGCTAGTGCAACGACTGTGGTGTGCGTCGATCAAGATCCCCGAGCCCTCGCCTCATTGGGTAAGAACACTCCCCTGACAGTTAGTAATTTAGAAGTGATTTGCGAAGACTTCTTGAGTTGGTCAAAGAAAAAAAACAGCAAAGCGCGACAGTTCGACTGTGTCCTTATGAACCCGCCATTCGCCGGCAAGCGATCAGACTTTGTTGAATTGATTTATCAGGTCGATTCGACAAAGGCTAAGGAGACGATCAGGCGTGTCCCTATCGAAATCGCTTTTGTTGCAACAGCCGTAAAGTTTCTGAAACCTGGTGGACGGCTTCTGGCCATACTCCCAACTTCTGTTATTGCCGCACGTTCTTCGAGGTGGTTACGTGAATATCTCTTGAAGAACGGTTGGGTGAAATACGTACATGAATTACCCCCATTTACATTTAAGAAGGTTAGTGCTCGTACTTACCTATTTGTGTTCGAAAAATATCAAAAACAACGAACTTTAATACTCATGAATCATGATCTTCGAAAACCCGAAAGGCTGAAAGTGGATGGGAACAAGCTCGCGCCGGATTTTCGGTTTGATTATGGCTACAATCTCGCCCTTTCAACACTTCGAAGGCTGCGGGATAAGAAGGACATCAAATGGACCCCGCTAGGCGATGTCGCTTCGATTCTACGGGGGGAAATTGACTCCCCCGTTGGGGCGCAAAGCGCATTCCACACGACTAACTATTGCAACGGCTTTTGGACAGAGAGTGCTCGGAAGGACCAACTAATTAGGAGTGTAACTGAACCTGGAATTCGGGCCAATGATCTCTTGGTTCAAAGGGTTGGCCGAAATTGTTCCAAGACCGTTGGCGCGATAGCCAATGCTGAGGGTTACGCTGCCTCGGATTGCCTCATGATTATTCGCCCTCGCAAATCAGAGGACAGAGAGCGGCTCTTATTCGCTCTGAGGGTAATGTTAGCGGGCGACATTGGATCTAACTTTCTCGAGTCTGGTGCCGGTGCTTCCTATTTGACCGCGGCACAGTTAGTTGAAATACAAATTCCCATCAACTTGGACTCTTTGTATCCCAATACTTTTTTGAAGTATAGATTTGCCCTGGAAGAGAGAGACTTCTCAGAAATGCTACGTCTTGAGGGACAGGCCAGAAAGAGACTATTTCGGATCACCAAGAAACTTAACACTCTCAATTAGCCCTTTTTTATGGGGTTTCAGACTGCCACTGCGGCGGTGATCCGTGGATGCGACTTGTAGTTGATAATTTCAAAATCCTCGTATTGATAATCGAAAATGGAACTCGGCCTTCGCTGGAAACCTAACTTCGGCAATGGATACGGTTCTCTGCTAATTTGCAACCTGACTTGATCTACATGGTTCGAGTAGATGTGGCAGTCGCCTCCGGTCCAAACAAATTCACCTACGTCCAAATCGCATTGCTGGGCCACCATGTGAGTAAGCATGGAATAGCAGGTAATGTTAAAAGGCAATCCCAAAAAACTATCAACAGATCTTTGGTACATTTGACAAGACAGTCTGCTGTCGGCGACGTAGAACTGAAAAAGAAGATGACAAGGAGGCAATGACATCGAATCCAGTTCACCAACATTCCATGCAGACACAATTAATCGGCGCGAGTCGGGATCAGTCTTGATCTCCTCAATCACTCGGCTTATTTGGTCGACCGTCCGTCCATCCGGAGTTTCCCAACGTCGCCATTGCTTACCGTAGATCCCCGTCAGATTTCCTTCAGTGTCCGCCCACTCATCCCAGATGGTCACACCATTTTCGCGAAGATACTTTACGCTTGTCTCACCACTAAGAAACCAAAGAAGTTCATGGATGATCGAGCGCAAATGGATCTTCTTAGTGGTGATAACCGGAAATCCATCTTGCAAATTGAATCGCATTTGATAGCCGAACGTACTGATCGTCCCTGTGCCGGTGCGATCGTTTTTCTCAACACCGTTATCGAGAACGTGGGCTAGATAATCAAGATACTGTTTCATGATGCTTTCGAACGCCGATCACCGCTGCATCAGATTTGAACTCCCGCTGGATTCAAAGTGATCCGGGAGAAACCCGGAAGCAAATTACCGCGCTCGTGGATAAGGGTAATGACAGTCGAAGTTAAGAATCAATCTTAATGCCGAAGGTACAATTATCTCGCTAAAGCCGGTGGAAAAAGGACCGATCCGGCGCTTTCTTCGGTTCAATAGCCAAATAAAAGACGTTTCGCAGCCATTGTAAATGCTTGTTTCCGTTCTTGGTAGCGCCCAGGCGCTATCGTTAGGACTCCTCGGATTTAGCCGTTCTTTCCCGTTTCCATTTCCTAGAGACTGATGTTCATTCCGGCGGCGGTGAATGATGCAGTGAATCTGCCGCTTTACAATAGGCCCTAGTTGCCGGCTAAGACCCTCGCCACTGTGTCTGGGTTGATCGTCGAACTGGGAAGGTGGTGGGGATCAATTCCGAGTTGTTGCAGCATAGCCGAGTACGCATCCAATTCTTTCTGCCAGTGAGATGTGAGGTGACTTTGATCGGGCGCAACTAATTGCTTAGCAGCATTTCGATAACGGGCGATGACCTCTGACTTACGGGATTCAGGGACGACAGAATATACGCAGGTGTGGGGATTGCAATTTAGATCGCCAATACAAGGTGGCGGCGCCTCTTTCAGTTTTCGAGGATCGACGTGGTTGCGCATACAGAAGCCAACACCTGTTCTAATTGGACCACCTCCTGTTTCGGCAAGCTTCTCGATATATTGCTCTCGAGCTTTTCCCTCCAATCCAATCCCTCTAAAGAATCCTTCCGTTCTCTCTACGTGTAATTTAGCGCCGCCGCCGGCGAAGACGCCGCCTTCAGCGTACAAGTCCCTGGCGATTTCTAATTTTGCCCTCTTCAATGCGTGGAGACCAGTAGCATTGGCAACTAGCATTTGCGCCTGCTTTCCATATATTGTGGACGTTGGCGCGATTCGGAAGGTTCGTTCTAATACAGTGCTGTAATAGTGTTTCAATTGCCGAGTAATGTATGGTATGCCGACTTCCGCTCGGGCAAGCTGATTAATTAGTCCATGCCGGTACTGGTGAGGTGAAAGTTGCCAGTTACTCCAGTCTCCTTTAGTGTCGATCCGAACAAGATAATGATTGAGGCGTGAGGTCAATCCTCCATTTGACAAAGGCCTGGGCCGTTTACCATTCTTCACCGTTTCGAAGTTAGAGAATAAGAACGGGTTAAAGTTGCAGCGCGAAAGTTCTTCAAGGGCCAAGACCGCATCCTCGACGGCATCGATGGCAATCCATTCGTCTTCATCGATCGGCATATTAGACGCGGTGTGTTTGATTACAGATGACTTCATCAACGTGACGCCACTGCGTTGAATCAAACACCCCACTCTTATCCCACACGTTTCACTGAACCGCATGCCGGTGTATAGCAGTACGAGAGTTTGAGCAGCACAGTGCACATCGAAAAGAAACTCCCATAAGGCTTTTGGAAAGATACTAAAACGCTTAACAAACTTGTAAGTGTGGACCGACGCGGCCGCCGCGCCAGACATCCTGATAACGTCCCGTCGACAGATGTAACTTTCGAACATTTCTTTGAAGAGAGGCCAATTACGAATAGTTGAGGCCCGCTGTTGTTCAGCCAAGACCGGATCTTTTGGCGTTCGGCCCAACAACCGGAGGAATTCACTGACTAATTCGGATGACTTATTTGACAGAAAGGCAAACAACTGATCAGGCAATGTTTCAATTCCTTCGATTTCTTTTTTCGGAGGCCAACGAAGGTGTTTGATATCAATCGTGCCCCACTGAAGTCGACCATGCTTAAGATTTTTCTGAATATTCTCTTCAGCGAGCATCATCAGAACGCCTTTTACTGGATGGCAACTGTAAGGGTATGTAGCAATCGCCGCTTGTACTTGACTGAGTGTAATGTCACCGAGGGTCTGTAGCTGAGAATGAGCATTAGCTTCCAAGCTCTTCAGAAAGGCGTGAGAGAGAAAATTCGCGGTGTGCTTAATCGCGTATACGGTTGTAATTGGTTTGTTTTGACGCCTTCGCTTACCTCTCAGGACGGACGGAAAGAAAGCCAATATAAAGAAAGCTCTTTTTAGGTCTTCGACCATTTCGGGTGGAAGGATTGGCGCAAAGGATTGGTACTTTCCCTTACACGCGCGTCTAAAATTACGGGCTGGAATATCTGCAGTCATTTCCTTCCAGTTAATGCGAAGCTTGCTGGCTTGAGTGGTGTTCAGACGTGGATTATTGGTGTCACTCCAGTTCCAACTTTCATCGCCGAACACCGAGTGCTTGGAGATGGGTAGGTCAGGATCGAATACGAACGAACCGGACTCTAAGGCGGCGTAGTCAACCAGAGCGTCCTGCTTTTGAACGTCAGTTCGTGCTGCCACTCCACACCTCCACATTTCGTGCGATAAAGGAATCCAAGACATCGAACTCCATTGTCCTGGCGACCTCTGCAGCCCACTGAAGAGATGCCTTAGAGAACAATTCGTCGGGCACCAACACTGCATCTAGGATCATTTTCATCCTTTTGTAGAGTTCGCCCATGACCGGAATCTCGGTAAGATTGGATAAGGCCAGCTCGATTTCATTTCGGAATGCGATCAACTTGGGAAGATTCATCTCCGTGATCAGAACGTTTTCGCACTGGAGACACATGTTCCAGTAGGAACACGCGTCTCCTTCAGTGTAGGTGCTACTCTTTCGAACCACCTCCGGCGGGTCGTATGGATTCTTGCAGTGGCAAACAGGGCCCTTAAAAATGAATTTGCTTGGCGTGACATTTCTCGTAATAGCGATCGGTCGGGGATTTCCGTCATACTCACTCTTGTTCCTCTTAATAATTGTGAGAGCGTCCTTCATTTTGTGATGAAAGTCGGAAGTAAATTTCAGATTGTCGATGTATCTGAGAGTTGTGATTACCGAAGCATGACCAGCCATCGCCATGATGTTGAAAAAGTCATACCCCTGACAAACCATCTCAGTGATCTTTGTGGGCCGGAAACGCGACAAGGTGAACCTTAATGGTTTTCCGTCATCGCCGCGTAGGCCATGCTTTTTCACTATCTTTTCGACCCAGGGTACGATCACTTTCAGACTTAGCCTCTCCACTCGAGCAACTCTGCCAGTTGCACTACGGTTTCTTCGCTGCGATAGAAATAGATATTCGCGATCCTTTGCATTGGCTTTCTCGACTAGGGGTTCGGTGAGCGCCAAGAGAGTCTTGATGGAATTACCTATAACGCGAGACTGTCCTTGCTTTAATCCCATCTGACCCGTCTGGTCGTCGTACAGAGTTAAATGAAGCTCCTTGTCACCTCCACTACGACCTTTGTAGTAGTCGAGGTAGGGTAAGCCTGTCAGCGGATGTGCTTCTTTAAAGCAATCTCGCTTCAGGGAGATTAGCGATTCGACGTTCAAACCGGTTTCAGCGATGAGCTCCACAACGAGTGGCATTATTACCTCAGTATCAACGAAAGAAGAGACGCCCCAGCTACGATAGAGTTTCTTCAACCCACCGTAGTTGCGTTTTGCTGTTTGGAAGAACTGTTGATGAATGTGATTCTCTCTGGTTGACGGTAGGGGAGTGCAATGCATCACATTTTCAAAATACCAACGCAAGTTGTCGTCTTGAGGGACGAGACGGCCATCATCAGCCGCTATCAAACGATTCCATCCCTGGCCCAATGATTTGCCAGCCCGCGGGATGCCCTTCCTTGATCGCTTTCTTGGATCAGATCCTTTTCCGGTAGGCGCATACGGAATGAGCAATGCGCGTGAAAAACTAATCATCGGTGCAAGCACCTTAAATATTTGTTCGAATTCGTTTGTCGAATATGCCGCTCGCGATGCGGTTTCGCGCACAGCGGGAGGAACAATCACATTCATAACGACCTTCTTAATGAACGAATGCTCATAAGCGTGTTCCATCGTTTGACGAAGTGCGCTAATCAATCCGATCAAAGTCAGGGATGTTCGATATTTGGCCGAGTCCCGTAGATTCGTTTCATCAATCCATCTGGTTACTTTGTGAAGCGCTAGGACATCCCATTCGAGCCCGATGTAAAAACGAGGATCTCGCTTGAGCCGTTTGCTGTAGTTATGTGTCTCCCGTAAGAATTGCTTGTAAAAGGTGAGAGCAGCACGGTAATTCTTTATCGTGTTCTTATTTGAATACAGCGAAATCTTGTCACGGAAGATCCACTCGAGTTGACATAGTGAGTTCTCTTTGGTGGGAGTGGGTAGGGGGTTCCTTAGATCTGTAACGGTTTTCATTTGTTAGCTCCCGAATATCATCAATGGATCGCGTCTTGGGGACTACGCCGATTTATTTAGCCTTCACGACTTTCAACTTTGTCCTTCGCAATTCCATTTCCAATTCATGAATGGTTTCCCTGGCTGCACTTATTTGCGCTTCAAGAGTTGTTTGAATCAGAGCCGATCTCGACTTGTCTTCTTCGAGGCCCTGTATCCGGTCGAACAATGTTCCGTTTTGGGCCTGGTACGTCCTAACCTGACCGATCAATAGAGCTTCATTGTGCGTTGCCTTTAAGGTTCGTTTAGCGGAAGCTACGCTTTCACTTTCGACCGGCCCCGGATTGCGTTGGCTCTTGATTCTTTTTAGTTCTTCAACTGGCCAGCGTCTAAGGCTTAGGGTGCGGCGTGAGCACTGGGCGAGCTTGGCCAAGGTGCTCTGGGTCGCCTTTAAGGACTTGTTCCTTCGTATGGCATCGAGGGCGGTTCGAATTCGTTTTGTCATCTCGTCGAAATCGAGCTGGTTTTTTTCGTCAAACGGCAAACTTTTGAGTGTCACGGACAAGCGGTCCTCCAGCAATGATCATGATGAGTAAATCACTTCAAGAATTCCGATGACCTCGCACTTCAACGTGGCCTGTCAACGGAAGGTACGTCGCCGAGTAGATCCGCTTTGCCTCGCCGTACTTGTCAGTAACGACGCGATCGGAGTTAAGCTTCGCCAATACAGCCGGCGGCACAACGGTGTAAATCTCAGTGGTGGTGATCGATTTGTGTCCCAACAACTGTTGAACTAGAAAAAGCTTGTCGAAGTAGTCTTTGCCAAGCTCAGAGGTCAAGATCGAAAAGGCGGCACCATGCCGAAGGTTGTGAGGAGATAACAGGAGCGTGTCGATGTCTGCACGGCGAGCGGCTAGGTTCAGCTGACCTCTCACGTTTCTTGGGGAAATCGGTCGTCCGTTCACTGAGAGAAACACCGGTTTGTCCGGGTCGATGGCGGACCAGAAAGGCGAAAAGCGATACTCGGAACTGTTATGGTATCTGCTAATTCTTGCCAATACCGGGCTGGATATAAGGGCTTGGCGTTTCTTGATCTGGCCGCCCCGTCCTTTCGATCCTTGAACGCTCAATGGGAAATACTTGAGTCCATCAGGATAATGAGTGACTCGAGGGAGGTCTCGATTTCGGAGGCGTGCAACTTCAGAAATGCGAAGGCCTGTATCGTACAGTACATGAGCTAAGCATCGTTCGCTTTCGTTGTGATAACCAGCAAGAAGCTGAATCATCATCTCTACAGAAATGTACTTTGGATTTCGTTTCTGCGGAGCTGCTGAAATTAACTTGTTAGTCTTGTAGGGCGTGTTGTCAAGGCTACGGACCTTCCCAGCCTCTTGAGTGGTAAGCCACTCAAGAAAGAGTTTCACCACAATCTCTCTATTCCGAAGCGTACTTGCTCCGAGCTGAGCTTTTCTTTCCAGAATCCATTCTTGCAAGTCGCGGCGCGTAATAACTCTCAAAGCGCTGTCGAGAGAAAGAGTCTCGTAACACTCAACCTCCCCAAGCCAAGAGAGAAGGTCTTTCAGATTGTGGGCATACTGATTAACTGTGAGCGGAGAATATCTGGGCTCGAAGGAAATACTGCGTAGCCAACGAGTAGGAAGCTCAATAATCAGGCCGTCACCAAAAAAAGTAAAAATCGTCCGCTTTGCTCCGGCTCGATGTAGAGAAGCGGTGTCGGCCTCAACTTTACCGATCAGTAATTCCATTGATTCTCCCACGTCGACTGAACAAGATTCCTCTTTTCGAGAGTCTGAAAACTTTTGTTGGAAGAAGTGACATGTTTGTGTAAAATATGAACCGGCTCGGAAAAACACGAACCCTGTCCCGCCGCAAGGCGAGCTAAAATGAAATTGGCCTGAAGCATGTGGTTGGCGCCGCGCTTCAGGCCTTTGCTTTTATCAGGGCAAAATGCCGAGATTATTGACTGGTCATCCCAGTGATCATCCGCCTAATGTTGTGTCCTCCCAAATCTCGAACTGTTAAGGCTAGGCAACTTCAAAATCCTTCAAAAGTTATGCACCGAGTCTGATGGTTATCCGGCCTCGGGTTTGGTGCGGTCGGTAGCTCGGTCAACACGGTCGCTTATGAACTTTTCGAGGTCTGCACGCATGAGCCTAACTGAGCGACCAAACTTTACGCGACGAACACCATCGGTGCCGGCCCCACCTCGATACCAGGTTTTCAGTGCGAGGCCGGTGCGTTCGGCCGCATAGGACATCGTGCAAAATTCTGAATTCTGTTCAGCCTTGTTCATGAAGATTTCTTATACCTCAATTCGCTGGTTTCGCCTGAAGAATTGAGTTCCAGAAATACCAAAAGCCTGGGCAGAGCTGTCTCGACTGTAAAACGTTGATGGCATTACCACTTAAATACAAATTAGCGGTGCGGAGGGCCAGAGAATTAGGATCCGATTAGGCTGAAACAGCCTAATTCGATTATTGATTGAACCGGTGTGAAAGGATCTGCGGCGGTATCAAATCAGATTTGAAGGTTTCATGAGCATCTTCCAAGCGAATTTTTGTCCTCGCCCAGTATCGATTGAATGAGCTCTTGCTGAGGTTCATTCGCAAGGCGATTTCTTTTGGCGAAGGCCTGTTGCCTTTCGCTGACAATTGGCGATACACCTTTCTCGCTTCAAGATAAAATTTTAACAGCGGTTCATAACGTCTTGGGCGACCAGAAGCGGTAGGTGCTCGCATCAGGATTTTGTAGGTATCCGCCAGGAATTCACTATGCATGCTTGGGCGACCGACAAACTTGTCGAAGCCCTTATAGTCGAACGTCACAGGTGCAAGGTTAGGGTGCCAGCGCTCTTCGAGATACGGAAAGCTTGGTCTATATGGTGTGAATGGGTTAGTTAGTGATGGGGTGAACAGCTCGGAACGGAAAATGCGAGTCCGCCAGATCTGAACGAGTTCGAAGGGTGACTCATACCAATATTTCGGAGGCGTAGCATATTGGCGTCGATCAGGAAGTCTCAGGCGTTTGGCGCCGTCAATCAGCGCAGGCAATGTCATTGCGAAACCAAAGACCTCGACGGTATATCTTTGATATCGAGCATAATTTTGATCAGCTGCCCAGGTATAGTCGCCGCCGGCGATTAGCTTAGAAAGGAAAGTCTTCTCGGGCCTATTAAGTAAGTCAAGATCGAGTTCGTTACAAAGTTTTCTGATGCCGTTGAAGTCTTGCAACATTCGGTAACACGGCGGATTGAGGCGTGTCTGAAAAACATGGGACGAATATCGCTTACGTCCGCCCCGACACTCCTCCTCTTCCTCCAGGCGGTCCTGCAGAGATTTCAGGTGTTCGAATGCACCAGGTAACTTGAGGAATGCGGTGTATTGCGGAGCATGAATGTCTGCGATGTCGAAAATTACGTCATCTTCGAATCTATCCATACAGCCGGTTTACCCTTCGCGGCCGGGTGAACTATTGCGATCCAAAGCGTCAATTTGGATCAAAGTGTCTTTCCTAAAATCAGGATTTGATTTTCTTCCGCGCGCCGATCGACTTCGCGCGAATAGCACGCAGTTGACCGTCTGGGTCTGCTGGGAGTCTCAGTGGGAGGTTCTGCTTGTCATCAATCAGTGTTTCAAGAAATTCGCCGTGGCCCGAAGTTGAGATGGCCCGAGCATAAGCTAACAACACATTGAGTGTTGGTTCAAGAATTCCTCGCTCGTATTTTGAGACATAGTCTCGCTCGATTTCAAGTTCCAGGCCGAGGCGCCTGATCATCCCATCCTGCGACAAGTTCAGACGCTGACGAATAGTCAGGAGCTTCGTGGCGAGTCGGGCCGGCTTTTTTCGCTTGGGAGTCGGTCTCGCATGCTTACTATGCTTTGCTGCCATCTCAGGAATCGCCTCCTGAGACAACAATCGTTATCGCCGAACAATGCCCCTTGCGTTTAGGGATGTACGTCCCTAAAATGCGCGCTGACTGATGATTGGCCGATATTTTGAGTCGAAGGCTCTTACCGGCAGCGTCCAGCATTAGAGATCTTGCAGCGCTGATGGATCATCATTGTCAAAGAGTAACGCTGCATAAGATAGCAAAGGTCACGTTCGGCGGATAGTAAAAGGCAAACGGCGATGACGGCCCAGGATCACAATAAGACGCTGGTCTCCATTTTCTCGGCTTTCGGTGCGCTGGGGACGCTTGTGGTTCTGGCAGCGCCGTGGGTCCTTGCACTGGTCATAAGACGTCACCAGGAGCGAATGTGGGCTGCTCTATTCTTGGTTTTCGTCGCCCTAATGACATTACTGTACTGGTCCACAGCGATTGCGATGCATCGTCGAAAGCCCGTGGGTAGGAAATTGGCGCTGATTTCAGCGCCAACGCTGTTAATGTGTTGGCCTCTCGTAAGCTATATTTGGTGGTTCATGCATAGTGAAGACGCAAAGCAAATGTATGGGGTAAAGGACGAGTAGTTCCAGCTGCACTGTTTCCAAACAGAATTTGTCGATGAGCATTTCGTCAAGAATAGCCGAGCCAAAGTTCACGATCGCAAAAGCAGCGGCCGTTATCGGTATCAGTAAGACGCAGGTTAGAAACCTTATGAATAGCGGCAAGCTTGGCTACTATCAAATAGGAAGCCGGCGCATAATCGGTGAAGGCCATCTTCAAGAATATCTCTCCCTTGCTGAGCGCCGGTCTACTGTGAAAGCGATTCACTAACGGTCTCTCCGATCAAGCTATCCTGACAAGATGACGAAAAAGCCCGAGCCCGCGAAACCGATTGAGCAACACTTTTCCATCGACCAGATAGCCGCGAAACTCAGCGTTCACCGCTCGACCGTCGAGCGCTTGTTGTATGGGAGGAAACTCGGGTACTGCCAAATAGGAAGACGCCGAATTATCAGTGAGACAGATTTTCGGAATTACTTAGCCCTCATTCGTCGTGAGGCAACTGCGGATAGACGGTCCTAGTGCTACGCCGGCCCGGAGGGATCAATCGAGCAAATGCCAGAGAGACCACCGAAGATCCCTCGCAGATCGAAGAGGACGGAAGCGTTTGAGCGAAGATACATTTCGCCGTTGGAGCTGGCCGTGCGGTGGAGTGTCTCAACGAGCGCGATCTACCACAGCAAGAGCGCGATTGACGGCCTGCGGGTTATTCGCTTGGGCAGGTCAATTCGTTTTCTTCGTAGTGAGGTTGAAGCGTTAGAGAGGAATCGAGAGACAAACAAACCATAGTCAGGAAGCGAGGTCTAAACGGGCAGGAGTTGAAAAAAAACTCGTGATATTCGTGCGTGAGAGAAGCATGGAAAGGAAGGCATCGAAGCAAGTGGAGACTAGCCCGACACTTGAGCGCAAGCGAGCGAAGTACACGGTTGAGGATGTCAGGCAGCTTTGTGGTGGCATCTCCCGCTCCACAGTGATGCGTGAGATTCGACGTAAGCGGTTGGCCTGTTACCGTGCCCGCCGGACGTTGCGCTTCTCTGAAGAACACATCATGAAGTATTTGGAAAGGGTTGAACAAGGAAAAGACCGTATACAGGCAATGGAACGGGGAAAGCGGGGTTAGCGGATGGGGCGACGACGAGTCGTAAGGAAAAAATGACTACCTGTCGCAGGCGAAGCCTAAAGCGAAAGTCCAAGAAGTTTAACCAACGATTCGCAGTTTGAAGACCAATTGCCGGCGGTCGGCCAGTGCCTTGTCGGATGCTCGGGGGAGGCTGAACCATTACTTCCAAAACTCTAGGCCATGACGAAAGCGACGGAGGCAAAGTTTTCAATCAAGGAAGTTGCGCAGAGGTTTCGGGTTCACGCGACCACGGTTTACCGTTTGATGGAAAAGGGAAAGCTGGGTTTTTATCAGATTGGCAGTAGGCGAATTGTTGGTGAGAATCACATTGAGCAGTATCTCTCACTGGCGGAACGGAAAGCGAAAGTTACTATCCCTCACCAAGGTCGATGACTTAATGCGTCCTGAGCGAAAGTAGGGTTTAGAAGCTTGTTTCAATGTCCGGTAAATAATCCGGTGCCTTGCACCGATCATATGGTCTCGGAAAAAGTCTGCTAAGGGTGTTTGCCAGGGCGGTTGCTCCAGTCTGTTAAAGATCACCAGGTAACTGAAATTACTATCACCTTCCCCTCGGTCGTCGAGGATCTGAAAAAGCCGGTTCATCTTTTGAAAGTCTTTCCGGATTAGCCTGGCCATCGCATTGTCAATTCCGTTTCTGGCAAACTTCAATTCGAGAGTAATTGTGTCTCCTGAGAATGCAAACTGTTTGCTGGGCAAGCGCCTACCTCTGGGAAACGGATAGCCGCAGCCGGAGAACGGATCAAGGACGCAACGTGATGTCCAGTCTGGTAGTTGGAGATGCTCGGGTTCGAGCATGGTGATATCAGGTCTAATTCTAAGCAAGCCGTCTTCGTCAAACCATGAGAGGTCACTGTGAACCGACACGCGTGGCAGTCTTTGCCTAGGAGTCAAGCCAGGTTTGCGGCATGGAGGCAGGTAATTCAGAAGCTGATGGAGTTGCGACTTAAGATCGTATTCGGTGAGAACGGAGGCAGGCTCGAGACGGTGTTGAACGCTCAATCTCGAGATACATCGCTCAATTTGTCGCGTAAGCGCAATGAAATTCATTTGTAAACTCGAATCACGCGTGATTGTCAAAACGCCTACTTCTTTTTTTGCTTCTTTTGTGCGGCCTGCTGCTTTCTCAGAGTGCCGATGAGCTTGTCGCTGCGCGCATTGGACCCATCCAGATTTCGTATTGCGTTCTTGAGACCTAATCTCTTTTCTGCTGCCTTTACGGTCGAGTCTTTCCGAATTTTTCTGGCGGTCATGGTTTACCCCTTAAAGCCAATTGGAAGCAAATTGTCCTTTGGCGTTTCTGTATCGTCCCACGATGTCGTCCCAATCATTAGAGTTCCACAAGACGAAGGCTGCGATTGCGGCAACTCCGAGCTTTGCGAGACTGCCTGCGCTAATGGTTGGCAATGACAGAACCGGTCGCTCCGCAGGAGCGAGCAACTTGTCAAGGACTAGACAAATCTCGCGGGGGTTCGGACGATTCTCGATCACAGGACTCATCATCCGGGTGATTAGGCTGCGGAATTCTGTTGGGCCCGGCACGGAGCCAAAAAGAGACGGCTGGGGACTACCGGTAAAGAGCGCTGCCATTGTGCGGCCAGCGGCATAGATATCAGCTTCCGGAAAATAGGCTCCGCGTTGTATGGCCTTTGGGTCGGCATAACCAATAGTCCCAAAAACGGAGTTTGTTAACGGTCCGGTGGTATCAGCTTTCAGGCCATAGCCAAAATCCGTGAATTTCACAATTTCGCGATCGTACTCAAAGAGCAGTAGGTTCCCGGGTTTGATATCCCTATGCATATCGCCATTGACGTGCATTTCTTCAAGCCCGTGGCTGATATCTCGAAGCCAGCGAGCGCCTCGTTTCCAGTCGGTGAGTCTGCCGACAGATGATTGCAATGAGCCTAGAGGTGCGTATTCAAGAACAAGGTATGGATGTGGGCCATCAACGTCGCTCTCGTACAAATCGACAAAATACGGGCTAGCGGCATACTTCCTGAGCATTGCGTCGTCGCGCTTAAACCGCTTCAGGGTTTCTTCATTACGAACCCGGAGTACCTTTTTGGCTAGGGTTCTGCGCCAAATCAGGTCTTCGACCTGATAAACATCGCCGAAAGCGCCTCTACCTTTAAGTTCAATCGCTCGATATTGCCATTCCATCGGCCTACTCCAGGTTGATATTTCCGACGCTGTGTATACTACCCCTTGCGGCAGGGTAAGTGAAGAAAAAACACGGGCGAGCTTGACGCTGGGCAAAAGCGGCTTAGAATAACAGGGAAACAGAGGTGACTTTATGGGCGACACAACAAATGAGAGAAAAAGCTCTGAGTAAAGAGCAAGTGCTTTCGGCGATTCGTCGCTGGATCTTGCATGAAGGTTTACCGCCCACAGTTGCTGAGCTGCGAGATGTGCTCAAGGTGGGCTCGACGCGAACAGTGTTGCGCTATTTACGCTGGCTCGAGGACGAGGGAGAAATTGAGCGTTGGTCCGGGGCGCGAGGTATGAGGCTGGTGAAAACGAGTAGCCAGGATGCGCAAACGTCGAGTGTTCCTTTAGTAGGCGAGGCACCGGCTGGTCCATTGATGGTCGCAGAACAGAACATCGAAGGATGGGTAAGGCTGCCCAAAGAATATCTCAAGCCCGCCAGCGCAAACTTTTTTCTACTTCGAGTTCGTGGTGATTCGATGAACAAAGCGCTGGTGAAAGAGCAGACGATCGAAACCGGAGATCTGCTCTTGGTGCGGCAACAATCGACAGCTCGATCTGGAGACGTAGTCGTAGCGCTGATCGACGGGGAGGCGACGATCAAACGGCTGGTGCAAGGTGAGGGTTATTTCTTACTAAAGCCCGAATCCACTAGCCCTAAACATAAGCCTATTATTCTGGACCGTGATTTTCAATTGCAGGGCGTAATTTCGAGAGTTTTGAAACGGGGTTCGGAACTGCTCAGTTACCTGGAGGACTAGAGAGGAATTATGACCAAGAAAAACATACATGTAACTCATAGACGAGACAAATCCTGGGCGGTCAAAGGCGAAGGCGATAAGCGCGCTTCTAGTCTTCACAAGACTCAAAGTGCGGCGATCAAGGCAGCGACCCCATTGGCGAAGGCCAACAAATCGGAGGTGGTGATCCATGATCGGAAGAACAAAATTCGCGACAAGGACAGCTATGGAAAGGATCCCCACCCGCCGGTAGATAAGAAGCATTAAGGACTGGTTATTCAATGTTGTGTGCAAGTTTTATCGGGATTGATAAACATCAGGATGCAGAAATACGCGATCTAACCGGCGCGGCCCGAGACGCCAAGGCGGTTTGGGCACTTTTCTGCGACACGATTCCGGAAATCGCAGCGAAGCTACTCATTGACAGCAACGCGACGACGGCCGCAATCCGTCAAGCTCTAGATGAAACGTTAGGTACTGCCGGACCCAACGATACGGTCATCCTTTCGTTTTCTGGTCATGGTACTCACGATCATCGGATTGTCACTCACGATACAGCGATCGATGACTTGGCTCAGACCACCATTTCAATGGAAGAGATAGCTGTTCGCTTCAAGTCGTCGAAAGCTAAGGCGGTGCTGTTGATTCTCGACTGTTGCTTCAGCGGCGGGGCGCCGGCGCGCGTTCTGGAAACGAGTCCTATTTCTCGCGATCCTGTATTTCCTTTGAAGGAGCTTGGTGGCAGGGGTCGCATTTTGATTTCCGCTGCTAACGTCAACGAAGTTGCATATGAGAATCCCACACTTCGGCACGGACTGCTTACGTGGGCGCTGTTGGATGCGTTTCAGAAAGCTGAAACTACCATTAGCCTTGCAGGGATTGTGGACGAAGTAATGGCTCGGGTGAGGGCGGAAGCCGAGAGAATGGGTGTCGCGCAGACGCCGGTGGTGTTCGGCTACGTCGAAGGCGGCCTGACGATCCCTCCATTACGGGCCGGGAAGAATTACTTCTCGGTATTTCCAGAGTTCCGTGGGATTCGGATCCGCGGCGCGGTCGAAGAGTTGGTTGCATTCGGCTTGCCTGCGGATGTTCTTAGTGAATGGGGGTCTTGGTTTAAGGGAGGACTAAACGAACTTCAACTTGAAGCTGTTAACGATTACCGGATACTCGATGGCCAATCTTTACTCGTTGTCGCTCCCACAAGTTCAGGGAAGACCTTTATCGGAGAAATGGCTGGTCTCCGTGCGGTTGTAGACGGACGTAAAGCTATTTTCTTGCTCCCTTATAAGGCATTGGTTAACGAAAAGTATGATCAATTCTCACTGATGTATGGCCAAAGACTGGGAGTACGCGTAATTAGGTGTACCGGCGATCGCGTCGACGCTGCGAGTGCCTTCGTGCGCGGGAAGTATGACTTGGCCTTACTAACCTACGAGATGTTTTTAGGCTTGGCAGTGAGCAATCCGGCGGTGCTGAATCAGCTTGGTTTGGTGGTGGTTGACGAGGCGCAATTTATCGCAGATCCACGACGAGGCATCAGCGTAGAACTGTTGATGACGTATCTACTGGCAGCACGCGAGAAAGGGATTTCGCCTCAGCTCATCGCTTTATCTGCAGTGATTGGAAATATTAATCACTTTGATGACTGGCTTCGTTGCAAGAGTCTAGTGACTGATCAGCGGCCAGTGCCGCTAGTCGAGGGAGTGCTTGATAGAAGCGGCACGCTACAATACTTGGACACGACTGGCGTCGTGAAAACAAAGCAGCTGTTGCTGTCGGGAGCGGTTCGACAACGGAAAGAGAAGCCAGGCTCACAAGATGTGATCGTCCCGCTGGTGAAAGCGTTACTTCAACAAAACGCAAGAGAACAAGTAATTATTTTTCGCAATCGTCGTGGCCCTGCTGAGGGTTGCGCGGCTTACCTGGCAGATGAGCTTGGGCTTCCTCCCGCTAATGAAGCTTTAGCGGCTCTGCCTGCGCACGATTTATCCAACTCCTCGACTCGGCTCCGCCGTTGCCTGGCCGGTGGGACTGCATTTCATAACACGAACCTTTTTCCGGAGGAGAAGGAAGTTGTTGAACGAGCTTTTCGGGATCCGAACGGAAACGTGAAGGTGCTAGCCGCAACTACCACCGTGGCCGCTGGAATAAACACGCCAGCCTCAACTGTAATTCTGGCGGAACAGGAGTTTGTGGGGGAGGACGGTCGTTCTTTCACCGTGGCTGAATACAAGAATATGGCAGGGCGAGCGGGACGACTCGGCTTTAATGAAGAGGGTCAGTCGATAATTTTGGCCGACAACAGCTATCAGCGGGAAACTTTATTTCGGCGGTATGTGGAGGGCGGTCTTGACGCACTAACCTCGTCGTTTGATCCGCAAAAGGTGGAGACCTGGGTACTCAGATTGCTCGCGCAGGTGGGACGTATCGAACGACAAGACACGATCCGCCTGCTCTTGAACACATACGGCGGTTACCTAGCGGTGAAAGGCCATCCGGACTGGAAAGCCGACATGGAAAAGCGGCTTAGTAACCTGTTTCAAGAAATGATTAGACTGGGCTTAATTGAGGAGGAAGGACATCACGTGCAATTGAGTCTCCTCGGGCAGGTGTGCGGGCGTTCGGCACTGAATTTTAATTCGGTGATGAGACTGATTGTATTGCTCCGTGGGGTCCAGGATAGTGAGCTTACCATCGAACAGATGATGGCCTTAATTCAAGGACTTCCTGAGTTGGATGACGTGTATGTACCACTGATGAAGACCCGGACGAAGGCCGGAAAAGGACTTGCACCCTCCGAATCGGGCTGGCCCAGGAATGCTGCTCAGAAATACAGCTCGAGGATTGTTGAGATGTTGCAACGCAACGCGCGCGATTTTTTCGACTACTACGCGCGTTGTAAACGTGCATTGCTATTGTGGGAGTGGACCCACGGCCTTCCAATGGACAGCATTGAACAGAATTACAGCGTGAACATGTACAACACAGTCGGGTACGGTGACGTCCGAAGTTGTGCTGATACGACGCGCTTCCACCTGCGAGCTGCCCATCAAATCGCCACAGTATTATTTGTGGATAGAGGACCAAGCGAGGAATCAGTCGAAGCAATTCTAAAACAACTCGAAACGGGTCTTCCTGCGGAGGCGCTGGAATTGCTTCAGCTACCCATAACATTGACACGCGGCGAATATCTTGCACTCTACCGCGCCGGCAGTCGAAATCCGGCAGATGTATGGGCACTGCCACCGGAGGTTCTTACTGCGGCCGTGGGTGCGGTGCGCGCAAATGAACTTGACAAGTTTCGACCAAAGGCTAGTGGCGCGGGTGCCGGTCCTGGGCCGAAGGGATAAACGCAAAGGACCTTTTGTTACCTGAAGAAAGGGGTACAACCAACAGATGAGAGGACAATATCTTTTCTCCGAAGCGGACATGTTTAGCGTAATCGAGAATCAAAAGGCGGCGGCTACTAAGAAGGTGCAGCAGGTCAGCACGGCACAACTGCAAGCAACACCTGAGGGTGAGTTGGTTAGTCAGTTAGTTGAACAACTTCGATTGAATGTTCCAGTCATGAAGCAGCCTTACGTTGCCGAGAGTGGGGAGGCCCAGGTGGACGTAAGCAGAGATCCCCGTCGGGCGATTTTCGATCGGAGCGGACCGTTCTACGTACTAGGGACCAAGACGGTTATCGCAGTACCGTTTGAAGGAGATAGAGAACTGTTTAGGGTACAGCCCAATACCTTTAGCACCATGAAACCCATGGCGGAGCTTGCTGGGAATGAAATTCGTTTGACGTACGAACAAGCTGAACCGAACAGCGAAGCTATTAAAGCTGCTTACACAAAGACGCTTCAGGAAATAGAGCAGTATCTTGGTTGGCAGCGACCTTCAGCCGAAGATTTCAATACCCAACTTGAAGGGTTGATTAGACAGGGAGTCTCAGAGCGAAAGCAAAAGCTCGCTGCAGGAGCGGCCATGATCGGATCGCTAGGATTACCAACTGCCAAGCCTGAGTGAAACTAAAAGAGCAAAGCCCAGCGCGACGGCCCTTTCTTAAGTCTGTGTTGACCGCAGCCCACATTGCCCTTGTTCACTGAGGCGAGATCGATCCTCGCCTATAAGGCTCCCGAGAGCGGATTACTTGCGTAAGTCATGAATCTTCAACGTTCACAAACGAGGATCGGAGAGCTGCTGTCGATCTTCGTCACCCAAATAAAGACCTACGGCGCGCTTCGCCATTCGGACATTAACGTGATTTCGGAAGACGTGCTTATCCCGCTGTTTCGAGAACTCTATGGCTACTTGCATATCGAGAACCTAAATCGCACCAGAAACGTCAACTACCCTGGTATTGACTTGGCTGACGGTGAAGCGAAAGTTGCGTTTCAGGTTTCATCTACTCCGACAAGCGAAAAGGTGAAGGACACCTTAGAGAAGATAATCAGCCATCAGCATTACAGAAAATATGATCGTTTTATTGTTTATGTTTTGTCCGAGAAACAAAAGTCATACCCAAGCGCAACCTTCAGGAAAATCGTTGGAGATCTTTTTGAATTCGACCCTGCAAAGGACATTCTTGATTATCGAGATCTGATCAGGGACATATCCGGTTTATCACCCGAACGCACCTGGCGAATTGAACAAATTCTGGAAGAGCATTTTGGTTTACCTGGCCAGCCTTTTTGGAGCGATCGTTCTGATCTTCCTCCTGAGTCACTTTTTCTAAACTTGCTGGAAGTGACTATCCCGGACAGTTTGTTCATAGGTAAATCGATGGCGAATCGCAAAGAAGTAATTGCAAATTCGCGGGGCCGAGCCCTAGAACTAAATCACAAATGCGGATCGCGGGATGTTGTTCGCGCTGCATTGGAACAAAAAGGCCTGAAGTTTGGCGTGGACTGGGAAGTTTATAGCAGCACAATTATCACATTTCACGATGTGACGGATGACACCTGCCCACTAGCGCAAATCATCGATGCTGGCACTGTGGATTGCTTGACGCCTGTTCAGTTCTACAACAAGAGCGAGGACCATGAGCGGGTCTTCAAATCACTATTGCGGCGCTGCCTTCAGCAAAAGCTTTACCACCTCGGGGTAAAGTGGCAACAGGACGGGAAGCTTTACATTTTCACGGGAAAGGAAGGTGAGGCGGAGCGAGACGAACAATGGCAGGCTCAAAAGAAAGCGACGCGCAAAGTATTTGAGATCACGCCGCAGCGTGACGAACCTAAGAAGACGTGGTACTGCAAACACTTGGCATTTCAAAGTCAAATCTATCGGTTTGCTTCGACGTGGTACTTACTTATCAAACCTGAATGGTTCTTTAGCTCCGATGGCTATTCCGAGTACAAATATTCCAAAGACAAAGTTTCCTGGCTAAAACGCCGCGAATGGAATGCTCACGTATTCAATCACCTAAAGTTCTTGACGTACTTCTTAAAAACCGACAAAGAACCAGGGCTGTTCGAAACCAATAAGGTTTATCCGTACTTGAAATTTGAGCGCTTGAAGTTTTTTTCGAACGCGCCTGGCCTCGATGACTCTGACTGGCTATACCGGGAAGAAAAGACGGATCGAGAGAAGTTGGAGACGGAGGAAGGACTAGTTCCATTACCGTTCTAAGCAATGCAACTACATACGATTAAAGAGCCGGAACTGGAGTTTGGCCGAGGAAGACACATTTGTCCTCGTGCGGGTATTGCCCAGCACGATGTTTATGATGCCCGCTTCAAGGCAAGACGAGACAAAGTGCTTATAGGGGCCGTGGGTACAAGCGCCGGTTTGGATAAGTTATCGCAATGGATTGATCGTTGCACTCGGGTAATTCCGTCCAAACCTGATAGTAAGCAGCCCAATCTATTTCCAGCGTTCTGCGGGTTCAACAGTGAAATCGGGTTTAGGGCGACAATGGTATTTGAGGAGGAGATTACCCGCAGTCTCAAAGTCTCTGACCTCAGGTCATTGAAAAAAATTAAACGGCATGGCGCCCTAGTAGACGCTCTGCTGGATCTGTATTACCCGCAAATTAGGTTTCTCATGCAGAATCGCGTGGTAGATGTTGGCGTAGTGGTTCTTCCTGACGACATCTATAACAAGGTTGCCAAAGTTACGAGGGGGTCTGTGGAGGAAGAGCTAGAAGATGAAAGCGCAGAAGTGTCGTTCCTGGAGAACAATTTTCGTCGCGCGCTGAAAGCGAGGGCCATGCATCTTGGCAAACCGCTACAGCTCGTGCGTGAGGGTTCTCTACTTGACAGCACTGGACGACAGGATCCGGCCAGCAAAGCGTGGAATTTCTGTACAGCTCTCTACTATAAAGCCAATCAAACCGTACCTTGGAAGTTGGCAGTATCTCCTAGTCGCCTTCCGACTTGTTTTGTGGGCATCAGCTTTTACCGCAGTCGAGATAAAAAGGTTTTGAATACAAGTTTGGCTCAGTTGTTCGACGAACTCGGTAACAGTGTCATTCTCCGTGGAGATCCCGTAATACTTGACAAGGAGGATCGGCGGCCACACCTGAGTGAGCAGCAAGCCTTCGAACTCTTGCAGCGAGCTTTAAAGGAATATGAGGTCGCATTAGAAAACAATCCGGCGCGGTTGGTAATTCATAAGTCGTCAAACTTTAGCGATGCTGAACTCACCGGTTTCAAAGCTGCGATCAACCAACAGAGAATTCAAAGAGTAGACTTCGTGACGATCCTGGATACGAAGGTAAGACTCTTTCGCGAAGGATTCTATCCTCCTCATCGTGGTACACACTTGGAATTTGACGACGAGCACCACTTGCTCTACACGAGAGGATCCGTCCCTTATTACCGCACTTACACCGGAATGTATGTTCCACACCCATTAGACGTCCGAATAGTGGAGGCAGACGAGTCGCCTTCGCAAATCTGCCGAGAGATCCTAAGCCTGACTAAAATGAATTGGAATAACACTCAGTTCGACGGTCGGTTGCCAATTACGCTGCAGTGTGCGCGCCGTGTTGGCGAGATTATGAAATATCTCCGGCCGGAAGACGGCGAACCGCAGACGAGCTATAGCTTTTACATGTAAGCGCGGATGATTTACTGCTTTGATACAAGTGCGATTAATCAGCTATGCGATGACGCGGAGCGAGAGCCCATCGTTGCAGGCGTGCTTGCGGCGCACAGTGTCTATGTCACGGCGGTAAACTGCGTGGAAGTCCTAGGAACGAAAAGTGAGGGGCGTCGCGAACAACTTCAGGCTCTGCTGCGAGAGCTAGCAAGAGGGCAAGAACCGCTTGCGTTACCAATAGATCTCCTGAAACTACGGACGTTGGAGTACGCAGCCGGGACCGACCGGCTTGCGTCCAAGGAACTGAATTATGGAATGTCCGTTGACGATTACTTTGGGTTGGATGGCAAAGAGAAAAAAGAGGTGCAGGATCTTAGAGATCTGTGGGAGAGGTCATTCGAGGTATTTGCCAAAGTAAGGTCAACATTCGACCAGATGTTCAAGGATGGCAAAGCAGAAAGGCCATCATCATTTGCCGTCTTGATTCGGGAGCATTACCAAGAAGAGGCATTTTTGTTTTCGATGATGGAGGATTTGTACACGATCACGGGGGAGAAGCTGCCCGCCAACAAGCTCAATGATTTCTTTGCCGGAGTACCTGAATGGCCAGTTGTCTTGCTGGGATTAGCATACGCCTCATTTGCGCGCTCCATGAAGGCAGAAGGATACGGTCACAAAGGAAAGGCGGGAGCGATAGATTTATGGTCGTCAACGTATCTGCTACATGCGGATATTTTCGTGACGCACGACAAGGACCAATTTCGTGGATTTCGTCTGGCCAATACCGCTAATCCTGGGCAGGTTCGCGTGCATCGCTATACCGACTTTCGTCAGAGATTACTGATTGGTTGATCAGTTCGTCAGCTCAGGATTTGATCGCCGAATCTCTTAGCTTTAACTCCCGCCCGTCCTCACAGCAATTGAGAAACTATCAACACTAAGGATTACCAAATCTACATTGGGGTCTAGGCATACTTCATTTCATAATGATGCCAGGGAAATAAGCTGCCGGGCAAAATCTCTGTTTTGCTGAAATGAGGGCGCCGCGCACGGCTTGTTTGCGGGCCGAATTTGGTTTGAGGAAGACATCTTATGAAAATTGATTCCATAACACTTCGAGGCTACCGCTGCTTCGATGAAGCTGGGCAGACTATTGACTTAGACGACCTCACCTGCTTCGTTGGCCCAAACGCTTCAGGAAAAACTGCGGCTATGATGGCGCTCGTCAGGATGTTTGGCGAGACTCGCGGGCAACGTCAGATATCACCCTCGGACTTCCATCTGGCTTATGGTGAAGAGCTGACTGCGAAGCCCACACGGTCGCTGACAATTGATTGCCGATTGCGCTTTCCTGAACTTGAGGGCGTGAGTGGTGGCACGATTCCCGGCCTTCCTGAGACCTTCAACCAGATGATCGTCGACGAGCCGGACGGAACGCCTTATTGTCGAATTCGTCTGGAAGCAACGTGGACAGATGACCATACAGTCTCCGGAGAAGTTGACCAGACCCTATGGTGGGTAACAACCAACTCAGATGACACAACGATCATTGAGGCGAATCGAATCAAAGTTCAACCGGGAGACCGGAGCCGGATTCGCGTGATCTACGTTGGAGCCGTGCGAGATCCTGAAGAGCAGATTCGGGCAACGACCGGTACTAGCTTTGGCCGGACGCTTGAATCCTTAGAATGGAACGGCGCCGACACAACGCTAGATGAGAAGTTGGCAGACCTTCAGACGTTGGTTGATGGCGTTTCGGGAGTGGAAAGGCTAAACCTTGAGCTGCAACAGGCTTGGGCGGGTTTCTACAGTGGAGAGATAGCGAAAGGGGTAGCGTTCAAGTCGGGGGACGAAGATGCAGCTTCGCTCATAAAACGATTAGTACCGGCGTTCGGCCCGGGAGAAGATCGGCCGACAATGACGGTGCGAGAGCTGAGTGACGGACTGCGATCTTTGTTTTCACTCTCGCTGTCACTCGGACTTTTTCATGTAGCAGAACTTATTCGGCAAGATCCCGTGGCTGCTGGTTTCAAAGCAAGTCTGGTGGAGACCGCTCCGATTGTCACTGTGTTCGCGATTGAAGAGCCAGAGAATCACCTGTCGCCACAGTACCTTGGCAGAATCGTGGGACAAGTGACAAAACTCTCCGCAAATCCACGGGCGCAGGTCGTGCTTTCCAGTCATTCCCCATCGATCCTCAGGCGAATCGAGCCAGACAATGTGCGTTATTTCCTGGGTCACGAACTTCGCAGGGTGAGTGAGGTGAAAGCGATCCCGCTACCGGAGGATCAGGCAGATGAATCTTTCAAATATGTCAGAGAAGCTGTTCGAGGATTTCCGGAATTGTATTTTGCTAGGTTGGTGATCCTGGGTGAGGGTCCATCGGAGGAGATCGTATTTCGGCGTCAGTTTGAAGCGAGCGGTACACCCCTGGATCAACATTTCATATCGGTCGCTCCTCTAGGTGGTCGACACGTGAATCATTTCTGGCGCCTCCTGCATGGTCTGAGTATTCCTTTTCTAACGGTTTTAGATTTGGATCGTGAAAAGGAGGGTGCCGGATGGGGACGAATTCAGTACGTTCGGAATCAACTGGTAAAGCGGTTTGGAGCGGCGAACCCCGCCTTACAATTTGAGGACGAACACGGACTGGTGCGCAGTCTCGACGATCCGGCGTTTGATGCGCTCGATGCGAATGCGGACACGGACATCGAGTCCATGGCTGCTTGGCTGGCTATCCTCGCGCAAAAGTTTGATATCTATTTTATGTCTCCCTTGGATCTGGATTTTGCGATGTTGGAGAGTTTTCCGGACGTCTATCAAAGCCTGATACCACTAGGACACGGGCCCAGATTGCCTGATTCGACAGATGCAGATTACCCGCTTGCGATCGACCGAAGAATGAAGCAGGTGCTGACGCCCGACGCATCTAAAGCGTCGCCCGAGTTGGGGTCAAGTTACACGCCAGAGCAGCAGAAATTATTTCCCTGGTACAAGTATCTCTTTGTTGATGGGTCCAAGCCGGTTACTCATATGCTCGCACTCCTAAAGATCGAGGATGACGATCTTTCAACTCGTGGACCTGATACATTGAAACAAATTGTGATTGCGGCTCGCACGAAGGTCCAGACCGATGATGCGGGGACGTCATGACTTTAATCAAACCTGAAAGTTGGACACCGGTTGGCGTAGATTCGTTGGAGACGACCGCGGAAGAGATAGTTCGTTCTGATGAGAATTCATTGGTCGTGGCTGGGCCAGGCTCAGGAAAGACAGAACTACTAGCCCAACGTGCGAACTATCTCCTAGAGACCGGAATCTGTGCCGCTCCCCGGCGTATTCTGGCTATCTCATTCAAGCGCGACGCGGCGGCGAATCTCGGAGACCGAGTAGCAAAGCGCTCACCTGAACGTGCACAACGCTTCGAATCGTATACGGTTGATTCGTTTGCGAAACGACTGTTGGACCGGTTCTGTCCGGCTTTGCCAGTGGACTGGCGTCCAAAAGTTGGGTGCGAAGTAATGTTAAAGCCTCCGCGAACTGACGAGATTCGTGAGTGGATAGTTAGTTGCGGATTTGAAAAAAGGAAAGTGTACGGGCTCGCAGAGCAAAAGATTAGAGAGGTCTTTGAAGAATTATCTTCCGGCTTTCCGTTACCGTACTCAGACGCTGAAACTCCCGAGACATATCGCAAACTAGGTCTGCAATGGTGGCGTGAGCAATTAGACCGTCCCGCAGCTGAGCCAACGTTAACATTCCCGATGATAAACCGACTGGCCGCATTCCTACTACGAACCAACCCAAAGGTGCTGCGGGCGCTGCAGGCTACGTATGGTTTTGTTTTCCTGGATGAGTTCCAGGACACAACTTCCGCGCAGTATGACCTAATTCGTTCGGCATTCATGGGTTCGGAAGCGGTCCTTACTGCAGTGGGTGATAGCAAACAACGCATAATGTTATGGGCCGGGGCAATGGTCGATGTGTTTGATGTGTATGAACGCGAATTTGCGGCTAAGCGTTACCCTCCGCTAGTCAGCAATTATCGCTCAGCTCCGGAGTTGGTTGCGATACAACACCTTATAGCGCAGTCAGTCGAGAGTGGCAGTCCGATTACGGAATCGAAGCGGGAAACGACAGGTTCCTGTGAGATCTGGGAATTCAGTAACGCTGAGGAGGAAGCAGCGATTCTCGCTGATGTGATCTATAAAGGCATAGTTGATGAGAGGAAAAAGCACCGCGACTTTTGCATTCTGGTGCGGCAACGAACTGCCTTGATGATAGAACCGCTAAAAATAGCGCTGGCCACTCGTGGGATTAAGCTTCGGGATGAATCCGAATTACAGGACCTTCTTGTCGAACCAGTGGTTCAGTTCATGCTATCCGTACTCCGCCTGGCGACGCGACAAAGAGATCCTGAAGCGTGGGAGAACCTCACGCACGAAATCGCACTACTCCTTGGACTAAATCAGGAGGAAGATAACTTCGCAATCGAAGCGGAAGCGCGGCGTCTTCTCGACCACTCGCGAGCTGAGATCAGTGCAGGTCACACGATCGATCTTTTGCCGGCGCAATTGATCGCGATGGTCGGCGAGGAACGGTTTAGAGCTACATATGTGCAATACAAGAATGGTGCTTACCTGACGGAAATGGTTGGCAAGCTCGCGACTACGTTGCGTGAATCCGTAGCTGTCACCGCGGGTGCGGCTGAGGCAGTTCACGACCTGATCGGGCTTGACGTCGTTCCAGCAATGACCATTCATAAAAGCAAAGGACTCGAATTTGAAACTGTGATCTTCGTCGACTTGGAGGATTCACAATGGTGGTCCTTTTCCAAACAGGCCGACGAGGAAAAGCGCGGCTTTTTCGTGGCATTTTCGCGTGCCATATCGCGAGTGATTTTCACCTACTGCGATGTTCGAGGAACTGGCGATGGTTCAAGAAGACAAGACAAAACGCAGATTGGTGATCTCTATAAGATTTTGTTGGATGCGGGTGTGTCCACAGTAGACCACGACTCGAGATCTGGTCTTTGACGGAGAGTGGATTGACGTCGCGGAACCGTTGGTTCAGAGCCAGGTTTCGGCGTGATAATTGCGAAAGACGGAACAGACTCTATTTGGTACTATCCAGCGCGCCGATTTGAACTTCAAGCACCGCGAAAGCTGGTCGCGCTCCCATTCTTATATTGGCTTGGACCTACAGGTGAAATACCAAGATCACTCACCGCAAGATGTGCACCCAAGGATTCTAGTCAACCGGCTAGCGAAGGGATGGTCTATCCGTGGTAATGGCGTCTTAGACGAATTCTTGCGCCGCTGGGAGCACAAAGTGGACACTAAGGCAGAGATCGTGGCACTCGGCCCGAACACTCTGGTTTTCATCCAGGACATAAGCTACATACACCTTCGGGGCATGCACAAAGTGCCGTGTGTTGTTCTTGGCGGTGCCTTTCTGGATCCGGCAGCCACTGATCAGCTCAGAAAGACTTTTACGCCTGCTGTACTGCCCTTTATTTTGACTCTGTCTGAAGGATGTTATCAGCAGGCAACCCATATCCTCCCCAAAGATCGCTGTCTAATACTTACTCCCGATCAGATTGTGCACATATTGATAAGCGACGAGCGCGGACTGATCTTGAAAAACCTGCTTTGGCAGCAGATCCCGAAGATCAGGTTGAGTCCATATAATCTGCTTCAACCGGCCGAGGGAGGCATGTTTTTTGGCAGGGAAAACGAAGTCGCTCGGCTCATCGATGAGGAGACCACAAGTTTTGCCATTGCGGGCCCCGGCCGCATCGGCAAGACTTCTCTTTTGAAACGTTACCGGCACGACATGCTTCGCAGACGAGATTTGCGGTCGGGGTATCGTTTCATGATTAGTTTTTTTGATTGCCAGCATACCTCGTCAGATAGAATTGCGCGTTTTGTGGCCATGAACATAGCTCCCTCAGCCAAAAGCGACAAGATGAACACTGACGGCCTTGTAAAATTTCTCCAATACTGTTCCAAGGATGGACCTTTAGACCTGCTGCTGGACGAAGTGGATCTGGTTTGTGACAGTGACGCGTTTAAGGCGCTTGGCGCGGCCGCGCGGCTGGGATATTGCAGGTTGGTTTTGTCCGGGAGGGGTGTCCTCTTGAAATCTATGTTGAGCCCCAAAAACCCACTTGAATGTCGCATGGATCTCATCCAGCTGGGACCGTTAGATCACTCATCAGCGTATGCACTTCTGTCGAGACCGTTTGCGGACATGAATCTTGGATTCAGCGAGCCCGATCTAATCGCCGACCAGGTGCTGCGATTTACCGGCAGATTGCCTCATCAGCTACAGCTTTTCTGTATGAAGCTAATGGACCTGGCAATCAAAGGCCACCTGGACACCATCTCTGTGGACCAAATAGAAATAGTCAAACAGGATTTTGTTGTCGCGCAATATTTCATAAACCCGGTGCTCACTGTTGAGGACCCTGAAGCGCGGTTGATCGGACTACTATTATTGAGACGCGGCAAGCGGAAGTTCTCGATAACTGACGTTCAGGAAATTGCTAGCCGGGTCGGGCTCCAGAGGAGCTTTGAGCGCGTACTCGATATCTGCAATGAGTTGGTGATCAATAACGTGTTGTCCTGGGCGGCTGGCTCTTACCAAATTGCCACTGAGGGTTTGTTCTTTTACGCCCATCAGATGAACTACCTGGACAACGCGGTCTATGAAACATATCAAATTCTCAGGAATCAGCGCAGAGTACCCGACAACGAACTACCAGAGGACGCGCTATGACCCCATTCAGTTACCGACGGATCAGTGAACAGTTCATCGATGAGCTATCGGAGACAGTGTTGTCGGGTGATAGTCTGGTCTTACTAGGGTCGCGCCACGTCGGGAAACGGTACTTGATGAGATGCCTCCGTGACCGTCTCAGAGAGCAATTGGCAGCTCCCATCATTGACCTTGAATTACTCGTCGAGCCCGAAATAACTACCGAAGTTCAAGCAGAAGAATTACTTCGCCTGGCTCTTGTCAACGCCGGTGTGGAGACTGCGCCGCAAACGCCGGCCCGCACAGGACTGTTTCATGCCATCGAGGAAGCGTCGGGACATAGGCAATGGCCTCTCATTTTGTTTGCCTCAAACGTTGATGGGATGACATATCAACTCGCCCAGTTATTCCTTCAGGGAATCCGAGTACAAGTGGAAGCGGGTAAATTGATCGCGATACTCAGCGGTGAGCGCGATTTTAGAGATCTGGTATATGGACCAACTTCACAGTTTACTTGCGCCAACCAGTTTGTGATTCAAGGATACGATCAGGATGAGTTCCGTAAGTATTTCTTACAGCACAGTCGCGATTTGAAGGTTGAGTTTGAATCGCCAGAGACAGCCGCGTCTCAACTTTGGCAACTCAGTGGCGGCAATATTCACACACTGAAGACCCTTCTCCTATGGTTGGTTGAAAAACGGGCATCGCTGAGTGGCCAGGAAGGATATAAGGTCAAGGACGCAGACGTAGTCAGCTCTGAAGTGATTGATGTCTTCAGCAGACTCGAGGGCCCGTTGGCAAGTCTTTATTACCGCACCACGCAATTGGTTGCAGAAGAGCCCCACTGCTGGAACGATTTGATGACGCTCATTAGAAACGAACGAGCGCCTCTTGGCTGGGAGAACCATGAGCCCACTCAGCTCGAGTTAGCCGGCATCGCGGTGCGCGAGGGGACGACGTCCGACCTTCAATTCCAGTTCGCCTCGCCATTAATGTCCTCGTTCATTCGCCGATATTACGATGATCGCCGATTTGGAAATCTCTATTCTGGCGCGGGAGAGTGGGCCAAAGCTTTCGAACAATATCACCTCCTCGATCCCGAAAAGACGATTCAACCATCCAGCTTTAACGAAAGAGCAGAAGTGCGCGCGACGATTGGGGCGCTCTGTTCCTCGCTCTACTCAGAGTCAACAAAACATCCAAACGCCGGTCAGTGTCTTGAGTCAATGAAGGACCTTTTAGCAACCGGGGCCAAGTACCTTTTGGGTTTCAATGAGATTTCCTTCTGGAGCTACGACCCCTGGCGCCGCGATATGGGCTGGCAGCTAATTGGTCCTGACACATTTGCTCCGCGCGACGCGGAACGTCAAGAGATCAAGGCAGCGCTACCCGCTAATCTCAAACCGAATGAGCAATGGCAGTTTGCGGCGCCTTGGAACCAATTTGCTCTGGTCGCTTTCCTTCCGGCCATACGCGAGGACCATCTTGTTGCGGTAGTTATAAGCGAGTTGCAAAAGAGAGCCGCGATCTCTCGTGAACGTGAACGGCTCGGGACGACGTTGCTGTACCACTTTGCCGAAGCCTACGCCCATGCAAGTGCAGACTATGCGCTGCAGATCCGGTTGCGGGTCAGGGATCAACATGTCAGCACAATGAACTCTATCTTTAACGCTCTGGGAAGCGACGTGCAGGACGTGGGCCAGGTGCTGGTGATGGCGGCAAAAGGCCTGAAAGAGTTGGAATACAAGCGCGTGCTTTTTAGCCTTGTTGATCCCGAGGAGCAAAGAATCCAAGGCTTCCTGGATCGCAATGACAGCCAACCCAAAGTAGACCTTGCCCTGTTAATCGATTTGCCGCTGCGGGACTATCAGGCTGATCTTCATACGCTGGTCATCCACGATCGACAACCCCTGCGGATTCCCGATGCGAGGAAAGATGGCCGAGTGAATCCGGAACTCGTCAACCTGGGCAAGCTGCAGTCTTTTGCCCTGGTTCCAATTCTCAACCCCTCTGAGAAAGCTCTCGGCACGATCCACGTCGAACGCAATGACGGAGCCGTGCCGTCTGAGGCTGAGGTCTTGGACTTGATGTTTTTTGGCCGTCAGTTAGCGATTGCGATTGAGCAGAGCGAGCGAGTGAACATGCTGCAGTCATCACTCGATAAGATCCCGGAGCCGCTGGTGATTGTCGATCGCAGCGAGCGTCGCCGATATTCAAACCAACCCGCAGCCAGGTTGCTCAACATTCCTGAAGGCTGGTTAAAGCCCACTCCTGATCAAAAAAGATTTGGGGAAGAAGTCGAGGGCATCAGCGCGGACCTGCTGCACCAGTCATTGGTCTCAGAGAATCGACTGGTCAGTCACTTCGTAGGCATCGGCAATGTCAGTAATTATCGAGGCGCGGCGTTAACTGACGTAATCACGGACTGGCGCGGAATGACGACCGGGGGCTTGCTGCATCTTCAGGATTTCAACTATCTGCATCGGGTCTTTGCGGCTGCGCGGCTGATCGGCGAAGCACAGGACACTGCTTCGGCTTTCGGGCGCATGCTCAAGGTAGCGCAGGATCTGCTGGGACCAAACAACTGGGGCCGACTCTATTTGGTGGACAACGAAGACACGCCGCAGAAGTTGATTAGCAAACTTTCATTCGGTTTCAGCCCGGAAGATGAAAGGAAATTTAGTGAGGGCGGGGTAGTACTGAACCGAGATACGCCGGGCGGGATCGACTGGTTGACCTTTGACCTGCGTAAGCCGGTGGTCTTTTGCTGGAATGACAACCTGCGACCGAATGAGGTGTGCGTTACGCCGTTTGGCTTGCAAGCGATTAACGTACCCAATTCTGCGCAACCGCTGGAGGTTAAGACAAACCCGGGTGACTTCTGGATCGACTTTCCACTCATGACGCAGAATAAGATTCTGGGCAAGGTTTGTTTTCAATGCGACGAGAACCTGCGACCAGAGGATTTCGAACTCCTGAAGTTGCTCTCGGAAGTTATCGTCGGACTGTTTGATGCCTTTCTGTTGCGCGCGAGTCTACTCGATGCTCGCGAAAGGATGATCCGCGTGTCTGTGGCTGAGAAGATGATGGCTACAATGGCGCACAATATCGGTGCTCGTCTTGCACATTTGCCGGTCCTTCTGAGTCGGTATCGCATGCTTGAATCGAAATATAGCGGATTGTCGACTATCAATGATCACTTCACGCACGCATTGACGATGGCTTTCGAAACGATCGCGCGGGCGAAGGACTACTTTCTTTTAGTCGGTCCGCAGAAATCACTGATCGATCTACCCACACAGATTGAACGGACCCTTTCCGAAGCCCTACCCGCCAATGCTTGGACACTCGTCAGTCAAGAGCGTTCGATTGAATTACCTGTAGACTATCACTTGTTAGAGACGGCCTTGCTTGAACTCATCCAAAATTCCCGGAAAGCTATTGGCGATCTCGCGCGACTAAAAATCTCGATCACAATTGAAACTCGACGCTCCGATTGGGTGACGATTTTATATAAAGACAATGGTCCCGGGATACCAGCCGAGATAAGTGAAAGGATATTCGAGGATTTCTTTAGTACCGGGTACGGCGATAACAAGGGCACGGGTTTGGGAATGGGGTTGGTCCGTCACGTAATCGAAGCCCACGGGGGCTACATTATTGCGGAGCCGTCCGACACGGGAGCGCAATTCATCATCACTCTTCCGCGCCCCGAAGCCAACGGTGCTGGGTGAATGCCGAATTAGTGTTTTTTTTGGAAAGCAATCACTCATCGTGGTTACAACCCGATCGAGTTCCGATTAAGTCGAGTCATCATCATTTGCTTTATCTTTTAGTACGTTGAGGTTAACCGGAAATGTTCCGCATTCTCATAGTTGAGGACATCATAGGCGTGCTTCGCCAATTGGCGGAATTTTTATCTGAAGCGTTGTCGGAAAGCGAAACCGAACGGCCTAAGGTTGATACTGCCGAGACGGTAAGGGAAGCTAAAAACTTGATCGAGACGGCTTATTTTAATAGGAGACCGTACCACGCAGTTTTGCTCGACTTCAATTTGCCCATGGACCGCGGTCATCACCCAGAGATTGATGAGTCATTATGTCTAGCGGTTCGAGACCTAATGCCAACCGCACTGGTGGTTCACATCTCGGCTTTCATAAAGGATGAGCAGATCGAGCGTCATATGGAAAAACTTCACATTGAAACGATCGATAGGTCGTTCACATTGTCGAAGCTCAATGTGAACTATCCTCTTCAGCTCGTCGGCAAGCTCAAGGCGTTTCTTTACGGCGCCCGAATTGAAGGGCAAATTGACAGTCTCTTTGGGTGGGCCAGCGGTTCGGAGGCGGAAGGTCGTAAAGCTGAAAGTAGCTTGAGGGACAGGCGCGTAACGACTCATCAGCTAGCCGCTCTGAGTCGGGATATTGTTAGCCATTGGAAAGACCTTGACGGCCCAGTAAGAGAACGAGTCCAGAAGCTGTTTGATGTGGACGGCAGCGCAGATCCGATTCGGATCAGCTTGTTGTAGCTCCTTACACTCGCATTCGGAAAATGAAAACTTCAGCGCAAATATTCCTCAGCTATTCCCCGCGTGACGTAGAGAAAGTCGCAAGTCTTTACGAGAGCCTGATTAGCGAAGGCCATGCGCCCTGGATGGACGCGAGGAACATCTTACCCGGTGAGAACCGCAGACTCGCAATTGAGAGGGCCATGCATAAAGCTGATTTCTTCATAGCTTGCCTTTCGGCCAACTCTGTAGATGAAAGGGGTCTTCTTCAATCTCAGTTTAAGGACGCCCTGACGAACTTAAGAGACAAACTAGAGAGTGACATTTACCTGATTCCGGTTCGGTTTGAAGAGTGTGAAGTGCCATCTTACTTTCAGGATTTGCAGGGAGCAGATTTGTTTACTCAAGAAGGTCCCTCGCAATTGCTCGTGGCCATTAAGGAGGGCTTGGAACGTCGGAAAGGCGTCACTGGTCTGGACGCGCAAAAGTCTCAAAAACCGGAACACTCGGTTACACACGGGCGACAATCTCCCGTAATAGAAATAGCGAAATCGTGGGAGGAAAGGGAAGGGCTTGACGATGCTGTTATTCGTTTGCCACTGCGAAGGTCTGGCGCTCGTCTTTCCCTGGTAGTGGAGTCCGAGCATTTTGTCGTGCATTTCGGTCTCATTAATCCTCCAACCGGAAAGACTATGGCTTCTGATGGGGTTAGGGATCGATCATTGGTTCGGACATATTTAGATGCTTTGGAGCGCTGCTACGCAGTCATGACCTCCGAACCGTGGCAGCGCCAGCCGCCAATTGTGGGCCCTCAAGGCAAGACGTCAGTTTTTGTTGTGAATAGCGCGCCTTTCACAGCGACTGATCTTCAGATGGTGCCTTACATCTGCCTACCAAGTGGGAATAATGAACCTACTCACGCGGCCGAATTGGATCGGGCCGCGGCGGAAGCCGTTCATGAAGCAGTGCACGTCTTCAACTATCGTGAACGGCCCTTTCATGACGTACACTCTCAGGCGTGGGAATGGTACGATTGCGCTCTAGCCTCTTTCATCGAAACGATTGTCCTACCCGAGAATGTTGATCATCTTCGCTTTGTCGACGATTGGGTGCGCAAACCCGAGAAGCCCCTTGACGAAGGCGACATGAGAAATCAGGGGTTTGTATTCATCCAATATCTGGCAAATCGGATGGGTTTGGATTTTGTAAATCAAGTGTGGACCCAGGCGGTTCAGGAAGAAAGTCCTCTGGATGCGCTGGCCCGAATGCTACCCAACGGAAAGGTGTTTGCTTCCCCTGAACCCGATGACCAGGACATATTTGGCTCGGGCTATTGCGTGGATTCTTATTTTTTTGGTGACAGTTCAAGCAAGTGCTACATGCCCCGTGCATTCGCGCGATATGGAAACCGGGCAGTTTCGGAGAGTGTTTTGTTAAGCGGGGAGGAGACGAAAACGATTACGGATAGTCTCGACCATCTTGCTTGCAAATATTATCGATTGGCTCTCACGGACGATTGCCAGAAAAAGCAGATGCGAATCTCCCTCAGAACGGCAGGTTCAATAGCACCCCTGAAAGCTGAGGTGGCAGTTGTGAAAGCAAGTGGCGAACGATTGTTCACCGAGTCATTGCGGATGACTGATTCCGAGGATTCTACCGGAGGTGAGCAATTGTTTTGTCGCCTACCATTGCCTTGGACAGAAACTGCTCATGTGATTCTTGTTGTTAGTAATTGCGGGCTGAGGTCAGGTATGAAAGCGGACGAACACGACGATAATCGAGAATTCGAAATTATTGCTTCGGTGGCTTAGGCAGCAACTGCTGTCAGATTCGGCTCCGATTTATAGATGGAAAACCGCGCGCTAATTTTTCTGAGTTATGCTCGTAAGGACAAGGACCGCGTTGTAGATCTTTATCAAAGACTATTCAATGAAGGTCATAAACCGTGGATGGACGTACGAGACATTTTGCCAGGGGAGAATTTCAGACTTGCTATTGAGAGCGCCATCCACCGGGCTGATTTCTTTATAGCCGTACTATCGTCCAATTCTGTCGATCGCAGAGGTTTTATTCAACGTGAGTTGAAACAGGCCCTGGATATTTGGAAAGAAAACCTGGAAAGCGACATATACCTTATTCCACTTCGCCTTGAAGAGTGTGAAAGCCCTCCCGGTCTCAGGGATTTCCAACGGGTTGACTTGTTTGACAACGATGGTTGGACAAGATTATTAGAAGCTCTTAAGGAGGGAACGAGGCGCAAAACGGAATAATATTGGAGTAGTCTCGCAAAATTCAGTAGCGTGCCGAGAGCTGTTGAGATGCCCACATGCAGCTCATTTCCGGTGCTTGCATGAATGACTGTCCCACCAACCTATTCTGGGCTTAAATTCATGTTGATAGTTCTCGTTTGATTGAACCTGTTTTCTTCGAAGCCTGCGTATTGTCGATTGCCCTTTGGTTTAGCAGTGGCTAAGCCAGTTTTTGGCGAGGGTTACAAGTGGGCCCACCCAAAACGAGTTTATCGCTTTGCGGAGTACCGGAGGGGCAGGAAAGCAAATTTGGAAGACAAAAGGGCAGAGCGATTAACCCTGCCCCTCCGTATACTCACCTACTGCGGCGCTCAGGTCGCTCTCCAGCGTTGCCCTATCCTCCGAGCAGGCGCGCGGACTTTATCATGAATTCCAATCGATGCGACTTACTTTTTTTGCGAGAGGTAGAACCGATTCTCACCTCCCTGAGATCGTTACACAACTTGGAAAGCTAAGTCGCGTTGCTAATACGAACTACCCAATATTTATTCTCCTGAGAAAAACCTTCGCAGCCTTTCATTACATCTAGCAATTCGCTTGAATTACCCACTTCAGTTTCTGTTCCTAAAAAGAAACGCGTCCGCTGATCGTTGATACAGCTGGCAATGCAATACCGGAGCAGTCGCCTGATTGTCAGCGTCGTCGTTGGTTTCAACTTTGAACTGAAACAAGGTGTGACAAGGCGGCAGGTCAACATTGTCGGCCTGGCGCGGGTCCCAACCGGTGACGATCAAACGCCGTGAGTTCGGGTTGCTTTCGATCTCAGTGATGAGTTTTGCGATCTGGTCCACGCCATTGCGTTCCGGATAATTGCCGCCAAAAGAGCGCCAAAGGTAACCGTACACCGGACCAAGATCGCCGGCGTCGCGGCTGAAGCGGCGCGTGTGTTCCTCGTCGGCCCACTCCGCCCAAATGTCGACGCCCTTCGCGCGCAGGTTCGCTTCATTGGTGTCGCCGGAGAGAAACCAAAACAACTCTTCGGCAATCCAGCGAAAGGGAATTTTCTTGGTGGTGACAATCGGAAAGCCCTCGCGGAGGTCAAAGCGCGTTTGGTAGCCGAAGTGTGAAATCGTGCCGACTCCGGTGCGGTCGTGATGCGCATGGCCGTTTGCAAGAATTGATTTCAGCAGATCGTGGTATTGTTTCATGCGAAGATCGCACTCGAAATACAGCAAAAATTAACTAAGAAACGCGGCGGACTATGATACGACGATCCTAAAGCAATCATGAAACAATACAATCTCTGTTTTCTGGGTTTCGGAAATGTGGGACGCGCGCTGGCGCGTCTTTTGGTTGCGAAGTCGGGCGAGTTGCGCGAGCAGTATGGGATCGAGTTTCGCATAATGGGCGTCGCGAGTCGCCGGCTCGGTTGGCTCGCGAACGGCGAGGGATTTGAAACGTCGACGTTACTTGCGAATACTTCGCTCGCGGAACACTCGTCACCGGCAAACAACATCAGCGACTGGCTGGCAGCAGCGCGGCCCGACGCAGTTTTTGAAACCACTTCTTTGAACCCGGATAACGGTCAGCCGGCAATCGATTATCTGCGCGCGGTTTTACAGTTTGGCGCTCACGCGATCACGGCGAACAAGGGCGTGCTCGTTCACGGCTATCGCGAACTTGCCGAGTTGGCCCAGGCGCAAGGCAAGCGTCTCTTGTTTGAAGCAACGGTGCTCGACAGCGCGCCGGTGTTCTCACTTTTTCGCGAAGCACTTCCGGTAGTGAAGTTGCGCGGGTTTAGCGGCGTCTTCAGTTCGACTACGAATGTGATCATCGAGACGATGGAGGCGGGCCGCTCGTTTGCGGAAGGGCTCAAAACGGCGCAGGAACTCGGCGTCACCGAAACCGATCCGAGCCACGACATCGACGGCTGGGACTCCACGGTCAAAGTGTGCGCGCTCGCGAGCGTGCTGATGAACGTTCCGTTGAAACCGGAAGACGTGAATCGCGAGGGCATTCGCGCGCTACAGCCCGCGCAGGTGCAGGCGGCGCGCGCGGAAGGTCGGCCTTTCAAGCTCGTGGCACGGGCGAAATTGACGGGCGATGGCAACGGAGGCAAGTCTGGAGACAAAATCGTCGCGACTGTTCGGCCGGAGCAGATTCCCGCTGGCGATCCGCTCGGCAACGTGCGTGGGACGTCGCTGGCGATTCATTTTGAGTTGGACATGATGCCAGGGCTGACGATTACTTCGCATCGGCCCAACTTGCAAAGTACTGCGTATGGGCTACTTGCGGACTTCATCAACGCGGTGCGCGATTAAGTTGCGTTAGCTTTTCGCGATCTGACCGACGCCTTCGATCAGCCGTTCGATCTCGTCCGCGGTCGTGTAGCAGGCGCAGCCCGCGCGGACCAAACCTTCATCGCCCAACCCCAGCCGTTCGACAACAGTCGCTGCGTAGAAATCTCCGTGCGAAAGGAACAGCCCGCGCGTGGCAAGTCTGCGCGCAACGTCAGTTGAAGCGACGCCGGCGACGGTGAACGCGATGGTCGGCGTGCGCGGTAAATCCGGCGTCGGTCCATAGAGTCGGACGCCATCGATCGCTGCCAGGCCTTCCCACAGTCGCGCGGTCAACTCCGCTTTTCGCCGATGTAACTCCGCAAACGTTGCAGTCAATCGCGCGCGCCGCGACTCGCCGCCCGCAAGCGACGCGAGAAAATCAACCGCCGCTCCGGCGCCGACCATTCCTTCCTGATTCTGCGTCCCGGTCTCGACGTTTTCCGGCGCGGCGTCGGGCGCAGGGATGAGTTTCGGGAAGTCGATGGATTCAAGCAGCGCGCGTTTGCCAAACAGGACGCCGACGTGTGGTCCATAAAACTTGTACGCGGACATC
>Ga0157380_10000105_pt1 | contig 46006 bp, 41 predicted proteins | sample S35metaG_FD_119757 | JGI IMG/M metagenome (GOLD analysis project Ga0157380, IMG submission 119757) | Switchgrass rhizosphere microbial communities from Kellogg Biological Station, Michigan, USA - S3-5 metaG | ecosystem: Host-associated > Plants > Roots > Rhizosphere > Soil | place: USA...
ACCCCTCTCTTACATTTGTTTTCGTGTACGCAAATGATTGGCGCTTGAAGAGAGGGGAATTAATTGAATAAGGAATAGCGAATATCGAAGTAATGAAGGTGAAGTCAAGAAGTTGAAGTTGAATAATGAATAGCGAATATCGAAGTAATCAAGGTGAAGTCAAGAAGTTTTATTGAATATGGAATAGCGAATATCGAAGTAAAGAAGGTGAAGGCAAAAAGTTGAAGTTGAAGTTGAAGTTTAATTGCCTTTACTTCGACTTCAACTTCTACTTTGCACTTCTACTTTGTAATTCGATATTCGCTATTCGATATTCATTCTCCCTCGGCAAGGGAAATAAAAAAAGCCTTTCCATTGCTGGAAAGGCTTTTATAATCGGATTATAATTTTGTCTTTTAAAATAAAGTAGCTTTAGAAACCAACAACCGCCTGGATTGTCACTCCACTGAATGAACCTTCGTATTGATAATCAAACGGAGTAAAATCTTCATACGTCTGGTCAACATACTCCACTTTCAACAATATATTTTTTGTTGGGAACCAACCGGCAGCCAGTGCCAGGCGATTGACAGTAATTTCATTAGGTTCACCGAAGAAATATAGTGGTGTACCGGACATGGTATTATATTTCACACCAACATAGAGTTGATCACGCTCCAAAAAGCGGTAAACAACTTCTCCTGCGATCTGTGAGAAATCACGGTCTGACCCACCTGGTCCAGCAATATTCATTCTGCCGGTCATTTGTTCAAAGGTTCCGAAAAACTCAAGTCCTCTCCATTTTACAAACCCATTAAACATTAATGCATTCACCCCGTTATTCACGATAGGCAAAAAGCGGCCTGAATCTTTATTGTTTTCTGGTGTGCTTGGACCGATTCCTACAGGTATACCATCTTCAAGGATAAGGGACCGCTGCTGTTCCATGACCATTGAATAATGTGATCCTGCACGATCGCCTAAATACAAGCTGTTCAATTCACTGCCTGCATTGTTATAACTAGATACAGATAGACGGAATCGCAGTTCATTGATGCTGTTGTCATAAGAAGCTTTAAATAAAAACGAAGGTTTTCTCTGTATAGGTTCGGCCATTCCTGGAGGAATTTCCGAGGAGAATGGTTTCACTTCACCATGCACTTGTCCATTGGTAGCTCCTGCTACAAGGGTAAGTCCTTTTGTAGGAAAAACATAAACTTCACCACCAATTTCTGTAGTCCATGCATCTAATACCAGATTCTCTACGAATGGATTGTATATGCAATTTCCTGCATCATTTCTACGGAAATGCATGTCACCATAGTTAGGCACAAACTCACCGATCTTGACTCTCAAAAATTTGGTGAACCACTCAGGATTACCTAACATAGGCAGTTTGTCAATCTGAAGGTATCCGCCTTTTACCCAAAATTCAGGGTGATGACGAGTAGACATGTATGACTCAACCATCAGCCTGATTCCATCTGCTAACTGAACTTCCATGTTCAAATTAGCCATCGCAGTAGTAAAGCCATTAAGTTGGGCTGTAGTCGTGTCACCATCATCATTGGTACCTGCGCCATAGAGCAAGTTTTTATTGACTGGGTTGGATGGGCTTTCAGGAAAATAGGTGGCCGCATTGGAATGGGTCATCATTTGAAAGTCCTGTGTAAATGCTGCTCCCCATCTTATTTTGAGTCCGTCAAACGTAGGTTGCGAATCCCTCTTTGAAGGTTCAAAGACATTGATTCCAGTCTGATCCCCAGCACGGGAATACTGGATGGTCGGCTGTTGGGCGAGGAGACTGCCTGCTGAGCCACAGCATAAAATTGCCAGAAGCAATTTAAATTTTGTCAAGCTAGTATACATATTGATTAAGTAAGGGTGAAAAAATAATTACGATTTAAATTTGAATGAAAAATCAAGGGAAACTTCATCTCCTGTTTTCATAAAACCTAAGAAACTTGGTGGCTCAACATTGTAATCCGTCATTTTAAGTTTTTGTACACCTGCACAAAGCACGGTGCGATCGGAATTCATGATCCATAAAACTTCCAGGGATACTGTTCTGGTTACCCCTGCTATCGTAAGGAGTCCGAGTGCTACTATTTTATATCTATTGGTGATCACTTCGGTCACGGTTGCATGCGTCATTTTGAAAGTGATATCCTTAAACTGTTCTGTTTTAAGAGCCTTGTAGGCGGTTTCATCTAATTTCTTTTTATCACTTTTCAAATTTTCAACCGGCAGTGTAAAATTGAGCGCGCTCACAGAATTAAGCTTGTTGGTGCTTTCTGTCATTTTAAATTTTCCATCTATATGGAATGTTCCATTCATATCCCAATCGTGCATGGTAGAGGTACCGGACAATTTCATGGCACCGGATTCAGGATTGATGTTCTTGCTGTCTTGCGCCTTTAAACCAGTGGTCAACATTCCAGTAGTACTGAGGATGAGCAGCAGTAATACGATTTTAAAATTGGTTTTCATATTGAAAAATTTTGAATGTTAGAATGAAAAAGCATGTTGCTTTCTACCAAATGGCAAATGGAAAGCATGGATCGGATGAAACCATTGTATCATCCAAAGCAATAATGGGAAAGCTGAAATAAAAGATAGTTGGAACTGCAGTGGTGAAGGAGTCCTGCACGTATCCTTCAAACCTTGAAGTCCAGGTTGTATAATGAAAGGAAAAATTGAAAAAATTATAGGAATGACTGGCGGGCCGGGCAGCATCAAAACAATGCGCCTTCGGTTGCATCCTCCCAGGCAGGGGCCGGGCAGTATTCAACCATGCATCCGAAATAACTTCGAATGCCATGTACTTTGGGGTGATAGTTGGCAAGTCAAAAATTTATTATGCAATGGACTCAAAACTCTTTTGACCGGAAGTTGGCACGAAAATTTTTGCCCTTTCTTATCAGAAGATTTTCATTAGTTCTGTTACTTACAAATCTACTATTAGTTCAAATACACGCTAATATTAAAATTTGGCGGACCCTAAGATATACATCTTCAAATTATGTAGGTAAATTTTTTTTAAACTTTTTAGTTTACGGTACGTAAAGAATAAGGAATACCGAATAAGGAATAGAGAAGTAAGAAGGTTGGTGTCGATTGGGAAAGATCACAAGCCTGAAGGGCATGGTGAACAAGGAATACCGAACAAGGAATTTCGAAGGAATAAGAATAGCCTCGATTCTGAAAAATCACAAGACTGAAGGGCAGGAGGAACAAGAAATACCGAGCAGAGAATATCGAAGTAAGAAGGATATTAAAATCACAAGCATGAAGGGCATGGTGAACAAGGAATACCGAGCAGGGAATATCGAAGGTAGAAGTGCCGGGTTGATCAGAATGCTGCTGTGCCACCCTCTATACCAGCGGGCGTTTATTGAATAAAGAATAGCGAATATCGAAGTAAAAAGTAAAAAATTGAAGTTGAAGTTGAAGTTGAATTGGGAAGTATGAAGATGTACTACACTTTGCACCTCCACTTCTCCTTCTGCTTCTACTTTTTACTTATACTTTGTAGTTCGATATTCGCTACTTGTACTGAGCGTAGTCGAAGTATTCCTTTTTCCTTCTTAACCCCACCCTCGGTGGGGAAAGAGGGACTACCTCTCGGTCGTCACATATTTCCGGCTGTTTTCAAGCGCAGATTTTGTCTCGTTGGCTTGGGAGTGAATCTTGTCGGCAACCTTGTCTACCATACCAGTGACCTGGTGTTTGATGGTATCGACTTTACCTTTTGCCTGGCCCATCCAGTCTCCACCTTTCTTATAGATCTTATTACGGGTATTGGATCCTTTGTCAGGTGCAAACATGACACCTATAAGTGCTCCAACAGCTGCGCCGCTGACAACACCTAGTACTACATCTGAAGTTTTCATGATTTTCAATTTTAAATGGTTAATAATTACAAATGATCATTACGGTTGGTTACTTCGTTTCGTATCATTTGTCTTTGTGGCATAAACGCATATCCCTGTTGATAGACAGGTAGCATTCATAAATGAATCTTAAAGTGGTGGGACCTATTCAACGGATGCCCTCTCTAAATGAAAATCGATCCGCTTTGTATATAACTTAACGACCGGGTATTGCCAAAAGTTATGTCATGGGTAGAGAATTTTCGATAAAAATTCTCATTCCATGAACATTGACGTGAGAACGTGAGACAGTGAGAACGTGAGAGGTGCGGGTATGTGAGTGCGTAGAATACTTCCCAGTTCAACTTCAACTTCAATTTTTTACTTTTTACTTTTTACTTCGATATTCGTTATTCCCTATTCATCCTCCTCTTCTTCCTCGGCCTCTCGTTGTCTTTTTCTTTCGGCACGTTTTGCTTTCATTTTATTGAGGCGATCGGAGATATTGTTGACTACTTTTTCTCCAGCTTCAAGAATGTCCTCTCTATGTTTAGATACGAAATAAGTCACAATCGAAAAAACGACGAGGGTGACCCATTTTTTGAGCGATTTGTTCTTGGATCCGGACATGATCGCATTGACGACCAGGCCGGATGCTAATGCGGCTCCTTCCTTTAGCACATCGGCGTCCTCACCCAGTGTTTCCGCCATACTGCTAAATGCATTATGGATCAGGGTGCTCGGTCTGAGTTGGTCGTATTGATTTGTCACCCGCTCTTTGATGGCTTTCCATTCCACTTTCCGCTGTAGTTCCAGCATCTTCACGCGTTCTCTGAGCTCCTCAATATCATTGATATTATATATTTGGTCCATGGAGGTCTTTATTTAAGTATCTGTGAGATAATAGTGTCCATTACTGGCTTCTTGATCATCGATTCTCGTTTGCGATAGACCACCACTGTCAATAAAGCAAGGACACCACCTACAATAAGGTAACCTGCAAAGTCCTTACCTACGAGGTCTCCGACCAATAAGGAAAGTCCCATGGTCAGCAAAAACACCACCATGAGCGCTAACAGGGCAATGGCCAACCGAGACACTAAGGAGGATACTATTTTGCCGATCTTATCAGTAAGCTTTAAGGCAAGAATCTCCTTGTTGGTTTCGATAAAACCTTCCAGTTGGTCCGCAATCGTTTGTTGTTCTTCTTCTTTCATATCAGTTGATTTTTTCATTTCTAAATAAGGGGCTCTATCGTAAAGTTAGGTAAGAATGTGAGAAAGTAACGTGAGATAGTGAGATAGTGAGAACGTGAGAGGTGTGGGTGTGGGCATGCTCATTTGGTGAATTTTCAATCTTTATCAATTTCGAAAGATATTACTTAACTCGACCGTTCACTTTACATTTTTCACTTTATACTTTATACTTCGCTCTCCAGCTTTATAGCTTCGCTGCGCAATGATATGCCTTCTCGCCCTCCCTGTTTATGCCTTCGTTGCATAGCGGGATCTTCGCTGCGCTACGATATGCTTTCTCGCCCTCCCGCTTTATGGCTTCGCTACATAGCGGGATCTTCGCTACGCTACGATATGCTTCCTCGCCCTATGCCCTATGCCCTATGCTCTCTGCTCATTCCTCACTCCACACCGTTTCTCCTTTAGCATTGATATAAACAATGCTATTCTTAAACGCACTCCCTGCCTCCATTCTTGCCATCCCGTTTTTAAAATGATTGATCCCTGCAAACTGAGGTGGAATAATCACTTCGCCTTTGATGTTCATAAACCCCCAGCTCATAGCTTCATCCTGGATGGGAATCAAACCGTGATTCATGGAACCGACATTTCGATAGGGCAAGCTGTCCAGCACAACTGTTCCTTCCGGATCAATGACTTTCCAGATCTTACTCATCTTGTCTTCACTTCTTATCCACACAGTAGCATATCCCTCTGAAAAATCCCAACCGAAATGATATTCGGGTGGAATGACGTAGACGCCTTCTTTGTCTATAAACCCTCCCAAGATGGTAAACCCATGTTCGGCAGCAGAATCATCCTGTTGCCACATCGCCCATGCGAGGCCATTGACAAAATTTCCGCCCGAATGGAATTGTGCTGAAATCGCCCATTGTCCGGAAGTATCAATATATCCTGTTTGTTCATCAGCACCGAAAACCGGGGCTCTTCCTTCATTAAACCTTGGGTGATTAACAGAACCCATATACGCTGGTTTGATCACCACCTCCCCGGTTTTATCAATAAACCCAACCCAACCTCCTTGTTTTATAGCAGCATAACCATGATGAAAGTTTGAAGCATCATCAAATTGACATGGAATAACTTCTTTGCCTTCCGCATTGACAAAACCATACTTGTCATCTTTACTGACCACCGCATATCCTTCCGAAAAATTTTCTGCACGTTGATAAATAGGTTGCACTACCCATTTTCCCTGCTTGTCAATAAACCCATACAGATAATTTTCACCTTTGATTTGTCCAACTTTTGCAAAGCCCTCATAAAAATCATCTGCTTCTCCCCATTGGAGCGGTAAGACCGTTTCTCCTTTTCGGTTTATATAGCCCCATTTGTCTTTGATCTTGACAGGATACAATTCGTCTTTGTATTGATTATAAGCTGCCTGGCGGTCAGCTTCAGACTCTGGATGGCTGGTCATAATAGAAGCAGGAGATTTACAATGTAAAAAAGAAAACAAAGAAAGCAGGATCAACATGGTTGTGGAAGAGGATGTTGGTTTCATGAGCATAATATGAAGATGGTGAAAATAGTATAATTGATTCGTAGCTAGCCACGGATTGTTTTGCCCCTACAGGGCACTAACTTTTACTTCTGATTTCGATATTCGGTAATTGAATAAGGAATAGCGAATATCGAACTACGAAGTAGAAGGCAAAGTAAAAAGGCAAAGTCTGAAGGCGAAGTATGGGAATGTACTTCAATTTCTACCTCAACTTCAACTTCCTAACTTTTACTTCTGATTTCGATATTCGCTATTCCTTATTCCCACTGCTCCTTGCTTTTTCTTAACTTCGCGTCCCCATGAAAAGTATTGCGTACATCACCCCCAATTTCACCGCAAACGCTGTCCGGTTTATTGAAGCCCTGACCACCCTGCACGATATCCGCCTGGTGCTCATCTGCCAGGAACCGGTCGACCTTCTTCCTTCCTGGCTCCAAAGCCGTCTTTTCACTTCCCGCGAGGTCGCTGATGTTTTTGACAAATGGACGTTGATCAAGACGCTGACCGATCTGCAAAAGATTACAGGTACTTTCCATCGGATTCTTGGTGCAACGGAACAACTCCAGGTGCCCATGGCTGAAGCACGTCTCGCTCTTGGTGTTCCGGGAATGAATACTGAAAGTGCACACAACTTCCGCGACAAAGCGCGGATGAAGATGTTGTTTAATGAAAACAAAATTCCTTGCGCAAAACATGCACTCGCACACGATCTTGAAAGTGCGCTTGAGTTTGCCAGGAAATGCCCGTACCCAGTTGTAGCTAAACCTGTGGCTGGAGCTGGTTCGCAAACAACATACAGAGTGAGCAATGATGAAGAAATGTTTGCCGCATTTGCATCACTCGGCCACACGGTAGCTGAAGGGGTCATCATTGAAGAATTTATTCAGGGCGAAGAGTTTTCACTCGACACCTTTATGCTCAATGGTAAAATCCTTGGACAGACCATAAATCATTATTACCCTACACCACTGGAAGCAATGTCCAATCCATGGATCCAGTGGCGCGTAATTCTTCGCAAGGAACATAACAACAAAGCCTTCGATGATGTCCGCAAAGCAGGTAAAAAAGCGATTGATGTACTCGGTATGAAAACCGGGCTCAGTCACATGGAATGGTTTAGAAGAAAGGACGGATCCATAGCTATATCTGAAATTGCTGCGCGTCCTCCCGGTGCACAATTCACAACATTGATTTCTCGTGCATGTGATTTTGATGCGATAAAAGCATGGGCCAGGTTGATGATCAATGACGAACCTGTTTCTCCCGAAATCAAATACAGTAGCGGTGCAGCATACCTTCGTGGCCAAGGAGAAGGTCGCGTCTCCCAGATAGAAGGCCTCAGTGAAGTTCGCACCAAATACGCTGACATCATTACAGACATTCGCGTCCCTAAAATCGGCCAGGAAAAATCACAGAGCTATGAAGGCGAAGGGTTTATTATCCTGAGACATCCTGACTCCAAAGTGGTAGAAGAAGCGTTGAAGGAGATAGTAGAAACCGTCCGAGTATCTCTCACGTAAAACGTGAGAACGACATACATCACATGGTAAGCAAACAGTTCTACGGCACCACTCCAGACGGAAAGAAAGTCACTGAATTTACCATGACAAATATTCATGGGATGGTGATGACCGTGATTAACTACGGTTGTACAATCGCTTCTTTACTAGTACCTGACCGAAACGGAGATTTTGAAGATGTCGTCCTCGGTTTTGACAACCTCGAAGGATATCTGCAATCGACAGAATATATCGGATGTATCGTAGGTCGTTTCGCCAATCGGATCGCTTTTGGGAAATTTTCACTCGAGGGAAAAGAATATACCCTTGCAACGAATCTGCCTCCACATCATTTGCATGGAGGTATTAAAGGATTTAGTCATGCGGTATGGGATGCAGAAGAATTTAAAACGGACAATGGTGTTGGTGTCCGATTTACTCACTTGAGTCCTGATGGTGATGAAGGATTCCCAGGCAATCTTCGTCTTGAGTTAAAATATAAGTTGGGCAATGATAACACGGTGTCTTTCGAATATCAAGCGGTGAGCGATAAGACAACGATCATCAACCTGACACAACATTCTTATTTCAATCTAAACGGCGGAAAGGAAAACATTCTTGATCATGAGCTCACCGTTTATGTAGACCAATTTGTTCCCGCTGATGCTTTGATGATACCAACAGGAGAATTGAAGAGTGTTGACAATACACCATTTGATTTCAGAAAAGCAAAAATAGTGGGACTGGATATCTCACTTGAAGACGAGCAGTTAATCAGAGGCAATGGATATGATCATACTTTTGTGATAAAGCATTCGTCTGAAGAATTGCATCACGCTGCCACCCTCTATGAGCAACAAAGCGGCCGAAAAATGGATGTGTATACTTCAGAACCCGGTGTACAAGTGTACACCGCCAATTTTCTAAAAAGTAATGTTCCAGGAAAAGGGAACATACCGTTGACACAGAGGCTCGGCATATGTCTGGAAACACAACATTTTCCTGATTCGCCCAATCATCCTGGATTTCCAACGGTAATATTAAGAAGCGGGGAAACGTATTATTCAAAGACAGTGCTTACTTTTAGGAATAATTAGATGTTCTATGGCACCAACAGGCTTAGATCCTAAAGAGTTGTCTTCATATTTGTTCTGGGACATACACCTAACCTCTCTTGACCTGGAACAACATGCATCTTATATTGTAGATCGTGTAATCAGCCTTGGAACACTAGATGATTTTCTGAAAATTAAATCATTTTATGGTCATCAAAAAATTTCAGATATACTGAAAGAATTGAGATATCTGGATGATAAAGCACTTCATTTTTCAAGCGTTTATTTTAATATCCCCCTTTCAGAATTCAGATGCTTTACACAGAAACAATTGACTCAATCACACTGGCAATACTGAAGAAGTTGATGTCTGAACCCTTTCTAAGCGATTTTGTCTTAGTTGGAGGGACAGCACTAGCGCTCCAAATTGGGCATCGTAAATCTGTGGATCTTGATTTATTCACAACAGAAGTCTTCGAACCTGAAATAATCCTGGATAGTATTTTACTGAATTATCCCATTCAACCCATCCAGCGCACCTCCCTTTCTCTCATTGCTACTATTGAAGGGATTAAAGTTGATTTTATTCATTTTCGATACCCTTTTATTCGTCCTATCCAAACGGCTGAAGGAATAAGGATGCTCTCCATCGAGGATATAGCCCCAATGAAACTAGATGCTATTTCGGGAAGAGGAAGTAAAAAGGATTTTTTTGATTTCTACTTCTTACTAAGATTTTTCTCGCTTGAGAAAATGCTTGAATTGTACTTGGAAAAATATCCTCATCAGACTACTTTTCATGTTTTAAAGAGTCTTGTCTATTTTATAGATGCTGAGAAAGATCCAGAACCAATCGTTATAGACAAAACGGTTACGTGGACAAAGGTCAAATACGAAATCAGTGAAGCTGTGAAAAAAGCTTTTTGATGTCTCAAATGATTACATAGAAACAATCTTGATCTCCACCCGCTGATTCTTTCTTCGCCCATCGACAGTCTGATTAGATGCTACAGGTTGCCGCTTGCCGTAACCTTTGTAAGCAATTCTTGACTGCGGTATGCCTTTGTCGTAAAGGTACTCGGCAATATCTTTTGCACGAGCCGTTGAAAGCTTGTCACAATAAGCTTCTTCCGGAAGACTATTGGTATGACCGCCGATTTCGATTTTTACTTTATCGTTTTCGTCAAGAAAGGAATATATCTCTTCGAGCACAGCATATGATTCAGGTTTGATAGTCGCACTATCCGCTTCGAAATAAAGCTTGTCAACGCGAATCGTCTGCCCTACAGCAATAGTGGCAATATCCAATGTCTTCAATACTTTTTCACCTTCCATAACCAAAGAAGTAGTAGCAATACATCCATTAGCATCAACTACAGACAACGTATGTGTTCCTTCAGGTAAGGTATAAGCCAGGGCGTTTGTTTCTCCATTGCTCCATTTGTAGGTATATGGTTCTGTGCCACCTGTAACTGTTCCTGTTGCTCTTCCATCTGTCGCAAGGACATCTGATGCTTTTGACTTGACTGCAGTCATCAATGTCATGGGAGGTGCTAAAGGAATGATACCGCTTGTAAGAAGTGTCTTTCCAATATTATCTGTTACTGTCACCTGGTAAAGACCCGGTGCAAGTCCTGTTGCTTCTTCTGCAGCGACAATGGTATCTGCCCATGCATATGTATATGGAGGTACACCGCCAGCAGCTTTTACTAGCAGATGTCCTGTTGCCATTCCTGAACAAACTGGTATGGATTTCACTTCGATGACGGCTGCCAGTTCGTTTCCGATGACGACAGGTTCAACAACCTTGGTCGTATCCTCAATCACCCGGGCAAGTCCATTGTGACCAGCCATCCAAACATTCTTACCGGGACCTTGTGACAACAAGATCATTTGATCCGTTTCACCGCCTTCATTCATGCTGACGATTTTCTCCTGGTATGGATCATATTTGACAAGCATATTTGAAGCGATATAAATCAACCCTTTTGAATCAGATGATAATGCTTTAACACGGCCATCCACAAGATCTTTCCATGCATCAATAGGGTACCACCTGTTATAATTATCGACAAGCCACATATTGCTATCAGCCGCCATCCATGCACCTTCCGAAGTAGAGGTGATAGCCGTCACTGCCTGGTCTTTCTCGTACAGTTTCCATTTACTTCCATGTACACGTACGACACCTGATTCAGTGCCTATCCATCGGATACCCGAATTGTCAGTATCAATAAAGTTGATCTTATTGCTTTCTAAAACGCCATCAGCTGTGGTGTACTGCTTAACGACTTTTTCCTGGGTTATTGACACTGTAGAAACTCCATTGTTAGTCCCCACCCAGATGGTCGATTTGGTTACATCCATACAGGTCGCTCCTGAGTCAGCTTCTACTTTAATCACTTTACCTGTAGCTGTAAAACGAATGGAGCCATCCTTTTCAAGCATGATGAGACCATACTCCGGTGACCAGTCCACATCCATAATATGATCCCCAACGGACATGGGTTGAGCCCTATAGCTGTTGGAAGGAATCATAAAGACATCCACGCTAGTCGCTACGTATAGGTTGCCGGTTTCATCATGGGTGATGGCTCTGTATTGAACTTTGGGGGGAATGCCTTCAATCTGTTTGACCGCCTTCAGGGATTGGCCGGACAAGGTTAAAGTCATAAAAAGGAGGGGGAGAACACGCAAAACAGTCCTGATCATCAACATAGTGTACATAGTTCAAATGAAGGGGCGGATATGATTCCGCCCGGCCACAAAGATAACTGCATTTTATTGGTGGATATTTTATTCAAAAGAATGCGTTAGGATAAGATTTGGTTCACTTCATTCTCATACGAGACTGTCAATTTGACTTTCATGCCTAAAGCATCCATGACTCTTAGAATGGTTACCATGCGGAAGTCCTTGGTATTATTTTCAATTTTGGAAATCTGTGCTTTTTGAACACCTACAAGTGCTCCTAACTGCTCTTGACTTAACTTCTTCCGTTGACGGGCCTCTTTAATCATAAAGCCCATGACATCCATACGAAGTTCATATTCAAATTTTTCTCTGGCAGGTGTTCCCCTTTTACCTACGACTTCGTCAGTTATAGTGTCGATATCCTTTAGGATAAACTTATTCTTTTTCATTTTGCTTCTTTTTGATGAATTCTACTCTTAATCGTTCGGCTTTTTCAATTTCATTTTGCGGTGTTTTCTGTGATTTTTTGAAAATTCCGTGAGTACAAATAACCATTGACTTTTCAAAGGGATTCCAGAAGGCAAAAAATCTGATTTGAGATTTATGGTACCTGATTCTAAACTCCCATATATGGCTTGTAATTTTTTTAAAAACTTTAGGGTCCTGTATATGCTTTGCCCTTTGGATGTTAAACGAAACTTTTACCCTCGATTTTACATCAAGTCTTTCCATAAATGCCAAAGCCTCATCCATTAATTGGATGCTAAATCTAGTCTTCATCTGGTGAATTCAACTAAGTGAACAAAATTATAAAAGTTTCCCAATAAGGAACCTTTTAATTCCTAATGCAATAGATAATTTAGGGGGTTTGGAGGGTAATAATCAATAGCAATCCGGCTGCGAGGCAATTTTTAGAATAAATTACATCATGAAACGGAAAATCAGGATGGGTATGATCGGCGGCGGCCGTGGGGCCTTTATAGGAGTCGTACATCGGATGGCAGCAGCCCTGGATGGCCAGATCGAATTGGTATGTGGTGCTTTCAGCTCCGATCCAGAGCGTTCCAAACTCAGTGGGTCTGATCTATTTCTTCCTCCGGAAAGAAGTTACGGGACGTATGAAGAAATGATAAGTACCGAAGCCAAACTCCCTAAGGATAAACGCATAGACATGGTTTCGATCGTGACCCCAAATCACATGCACTTCGGACCAGCCATGTTGGCGCTTGATAATGGTTTTCATGTGGTCTGTGATAAACCGCTGTGTTTAACTATTGAAGAAGCCAAAATACTGGCTGAAAAAGTAAAGTCAACCGGTTTGATTTTTGCCTTGACGCACAACTACACCGGGTACCCAATGGTGAAGCAGGCGAAGCAGATGATCGCGCATGGTGAATTGGGCAACATCCGCAGAATAGTAGTTGAATACCCACAAGGATGGTTAAGCACAGCACTGGAAAATACACAACATAAACAAGCAGCCTGGCGTACAGATCCATCACAATCAGGAGTAGCAGGTGCGATGGGCGATATTGGCACACACGCTGAAAATCTCGCAGAATATGTCAGCGGTTTGAAAATTGAAAGTTTGTGTGCAGAATTGCATACCCATATCGCCGGACGAAAACTGGAGGATGATGGAAGTGTCTTGTTGCGATTTGGACATGGGGCAAGAGGGGTATTATATGCCAGCCAGATTTCTGCTGGTGAAGAAAATAATCTTCGCCTGAGAGTTTATGGTGAAAAGGGAAGTCTTGATTGGTCGCAGATGGAACCCAATTCGTTGGTTGCGCGATGGCTTGACAAACCTATGCAAGTATATCGTACAGGAGGCAATGGTTTACATCGTGAAGCAGAAATGCATACGCGCATTCCTGCAGGTCATCCGGAAGGTTATCTCGAAGCTTTTGCCAATATTTATAGAAATGTCGCGCTTTGCATTCAAGCCAATATCATGAAGGAAAAAGCTCATCCAGCCTACTTTGATTTTCCAACCATCGAAGATGGTGTAAGAGGAATGGAGTTTATTGAAGCGGTTGTAAAATCAGGAAAAGATGAAACCGTAAAATGGATTAAGATTTAATTTATTTGTCTTCTGTAAAATGTTTTATCTCCTTCTCTTTTTCAAACCTTTCCTGGTTGTAGGTTTTTGATTGCCCCTTTGGAATCGTTAACGTGGTCCAATCACCTTCATTATATAATCGTGCGAGATAAACGATCTGGCCTACATGGTATGCGTAGTGTGCCAACTGCCTCATGATCGCATCCAATACACTTTGTCCTTGGTTGCGTATAAAGACCGTTTTGGAAAAATCTTCCGGCTTCATTCCGTTTAAAGCATTAATCAAACAAGCCCAGCCTTCTTCCCATAGTTTCATTAGTTCTTCGCGTGTACCACTTGTTTCTTCAAACTCTTCATCACGCTCCCGCCATTCCTTTTCTCCATCCGATGTCAGAAAATCTGTCCACCGCGAAAGCATATTCCCATGCAGATGTTTGACAATGACACTGATGCTGTTACTCTTTTCATCCGGTGTATGAAAAAGCGCAGCATCTCCTATCTGGGCCATTGCTTTGTCTCCAAGTGTTTTATAGTATTGATAAACACTGATTGTGTTTTTTAAGGTGGTATCATCTATCATGTGCTAAAGTTAAGGAAAAGGCGAAGGCTGAGGCTGAGGCGAAGGACTATTTGTAAGTTGGAACGCAGATTACGCAGATAGATTTTAAAAAAAATGACGTTAATTTTGATCTCCCTCGTCAATGCTATCTAATTTGCGAAATATACTTTTTAAATATTTCTGCGTAATCTGCGTTCCAAAACGTACCCACTCCCTAAACCCACACTTCTCACTATCTCACTTTCTTACTGTCTTACACTTTATCTTTGCCCAATGGACCTCAAATCAATTCTCGACAAAGCATTGCCTGTTGCCAATGAAGCAGCAGCCTTCATCCACTCCCAGGCCGGAAAAGTGACGGCTGATGATGTCATCACCAAGTCTCGAAACAGCCTGGTGAGTTATGTAGATCAAAAGGCAGAAGAAATCCTGGTGAAAGGACTGGGTCAGATTATTCCGGAAGCAGGATTTATCACCGAAGAAGGAACAGTAGCGCAGCAAAAATCCGAATACACCTGGGTGATTGATCCGCTAGATGGCACAACCAATTTTCTCCAACAGATACCAATATATTCTGTTTCAATAGGACTTGTGTATCGTGATCAGATCGTACTGGGTATTGTCTGTGATGTAGAACAAAATGAAACGTTCTATGCATGGAAAGGAGGAGGTGCGTGGTGTAATGGTGAGCGGATCTCAGTATCTAATAGAACAAACATTCAGGATGCCGTGGTAGCCACTGGTTTTCCATACGCATCGAGAGATGTACTTCCTCAGCTTACTTCCGTTTTTGAGTTTTTTCTCAAAAATGCAAGAGGCATTCGACGCTTAGGTTCTGCCGCAATCGATCTGGCTTATGTAGCATGCGGACGTTTTGATGTGTATTATGAAACCACTCTCAATCCCTGGGATATCGCTGGTGGCATTATCCTGGTAGAGGAAGCGGGTGGAATTGTGACTGATTTTTCAGGCGCTCATCAGATGTTTGATAACGGCCAGATTATAGCTGGTCCTGCCCCGATCCATAATGCAGTGTCGGATCACATCCGCAGTATTTTCGGGACTTAGTCGATGATGCCCCCTGACAGGTCTATTTGCCCATCATGACCAGGATTTGTTGGCGCGGGGGCACTATCTTTATCCCAGTTCCGGATAACCGAACCCTATGCAATACAGCGAAGTTTTATCCCAATCCATCCGGTCCGTCAGGGCCAATTCACTCAGGGCTGTGCTCACCCTGATGATCATTGCCTTTGGGATAATGGCCCTTGTGGGTATTCTGACTTCCATTGATGCACTGCTTTATACCATGAATGATAATTTTTCACGCATGGGAGCCAATTCATTTGAGATCAGGCCTACAGGTTTCCAGGTTCATTCCAATAGGGATGGCAGGAAAGATAAGAGAGGCGATCCGCTCAATTTTAGGCAAGTCCTGGAGTTTAAGGAGCGTTTTGATTTTCCGGGAGCTAAAGTTTCTGTATCTGGATTTTGCACCTGGAATGCTACTCTGAAATATGGCAATGAAAAAACGAATCCTACGGTTTTAGCTTTTGGCGTTGATGACAATTACCTCGACGTCCAGGCGTTTGACCTGGATTACGGAAGAAATTTTACGCGTGTCGAACAAGAATCTGGTACACAAGTAGCCATCATCGGTATGGATGTCGTCAATGATCTTTTTAAAAAGAATGCACAGGCGGCGATGGGCAAAGACATCACGATTGACAACAGGAGATTTACCGTCGTAGGTATCCTCAAGTCAAAAGGAGCATCGATGAATCAAAGTGCAGACCGCAGGGTACTCATTCCACTGTTTGTAGAAAGGCAATGGTATGGATACGCCAATAAAAATTATGATATCGATATTTCGATAGGTTCTGCGGCGGCGATGGATGATGCTATTTCACAAGCCACTGGCGTCATGCGTACAATCCGAAAACTACGAGTGACAGATGAAAATGATTTTGAAACGCGCCAGGCCGATGGCCTTATGGATATGCTCAAAGAAAATACGGTGACCATTCGATTGGCTACAGTTGGAATTGGGTTGATTACACTTATCGGCGCAGCTATTGGACTGATGAATATCATGTTGGTATCAGTAACTGAACGTACTCGTGAAATAGGAATCAGCAAAGCGTTAGGGGCTACACGCTCCAATATCCTGACACAATTTTTGACAGAAGCTGTTGTGATTTGTCAGATTGGAGGTATTGTGGGAATAATACTTGGGATTGCAATTGGGAATGTTGTTGCCCTTTTACTTGGTGGAAAATTTATCATGCCATGGGCATGGATCACCCTTGGTTTTATCACGTGTATGATTGTAGGCCTTGTGTCAGGTCTTTATCCGGCGCTCAAAGCAGCAAGGCTCGATCCAATCGAATCGCTTCGTTATGAATAGAATAAAATAAAGGAGGATGTAGAGACGCGATTAATCGCGTCTCTACATCCTCCTTTATTTTATTCTATTCAATTGTTTCATCGCTTCTCTTACGCTCAGGCCGGACAGCGGCTGTTTTTTCAAAAAAGATCTTACTTGTTGTGGACGCACTTTGGCATGTTGACGAAGAGCCCAGCCACATGCTTTACGCAGAAAAAATTCTTTGCTATCTGCAACGCGGGTGATCATGTCAAACATTAATTTTTCATCCGTATCCTCTTTATAAAAGAGCTGGTGAATAATCGCCACTCTTTGCAACCACATGTTATCCGAAGCAATCCATTTGTACGCATACTCATGTTGCAATTCCGGAAATCTTCGAAAATGCATGCCAACCAATTTAGCCAGCCAGTCGACGCTGTCCCACCAGGATTGTGTCTTGATACATTTCTCAAGCACGCGTATCCACGATTTATTTTGCTCAGGTAATCTGTGTTGCATCATTTCCAGACCGACATATTGGATTTCACGATACTCCTGGTCATAACACAACATGACAAACTTTTCAAGTTCCTTTCCAGTGTACATACCATACTCTCCAAAAAATGCTTTCGCGAGGGCCATCCACTTCGGTGCCCCTAATCCACAATAAGCAAACTGATGCTTCATGTAAGCAGCTTGTTGCTCAGCACGTATCGGATCGCCTTCTTCAACAAATCGATCAGTTATTAACTGCAGGTATTGTTCGGGAGAAATCTCAGGTAGGAATGATTTCAAAGCGGGGTTAAATGGTTAGGAGGTTAAATGGTTAATGGTTAGCGGTTAATGGTTAGATGGCTAATTGGTTAAAGAACTAAAATATTGATCATCCCACACCTCAATACCGATTACCGATCACTGATCACTGATTACCGATCACCGATCACCGATCACCGATTACCATTACTCCACCTTTTTGTACAGCACATAAAAATTCGGATCTACCGAAAACGTCTTAGCTGACTTTTGAAGCTTATACTCCTGCCATTGATCGGCTGGTGTGATCGTAAATTTTTCTCCTCCATCCACAGATACCTTCAAAGGCATATGAAATCCTGTGACCGTTTTGGTGTAACGGTATTTAAGGATCTTGCCTTTTAGCTCATATTCCAATGTAGGGATGCGCGTATCGCGAAGGTATTGGTTGAAAAATGCAGTCAGGTCCTGACCCATTTGTTTCGCAATATAATTTTCAATATCCGCGGATGTGACTGTTTTGTGATAGAACTCAAATTGCAATCCGCGAAGGATGCTTCTCCATTTTTCATCATTTGCAATCCAGGTTCGGAGCGTGTGCAGCATATTTCCTCCTTTGGGATACATATCTCCTGATCCTTCCTGGTTGACATTGTATGGACCGATGATCGGTTTGTTATTCAATATCAACTTGCGTGTCCCGATGACATATTCGCTCGCAGCTTTTGGACCATAATGATAATCAAGGAAGAGGCTCTCTGCATAATTGGCAAACGACTCGTGTATCCACATATCTGCCATGTCTTTGTAGGTAATACTATTAGCCCACCACTCATGTGCCGATTCATGGACGATGATAAAATCCCATTTCAAACCCCATCCTGTGCCGGATAAGTCAGTACCCAGGTAACCCATTTTGTACTCATTGCCATATGTGACACTGCTCTGGTGTTCCATACCGAGATAAGGCACTTCCACTAGCTTATACCCATCCTTATAAAATGGATAAGGGCCAAACCAATACTCAAATGCTTTCAACGTCCGCTGCGCATCTTTAAAGTGTTCCCTGGCTTTATCATAATTATCCTGCAAGACATAAAAATCAAGATCCAGGATTCCTTTTTCGCCATGAATTGTATCTGCCCAATGTGTATATCTTCCTACGTTAGCATTGACACCATAATTGTTGATAGGGTTAGACACAAACCAATGATAAGTCTTACGTCCATCAGCCAAGTATTCAATGCGACGAAGACGACCATTAGAAACTTCCATGAGCGAGGAGGGTACAGTTGCCCTGATGAGCATGCTATCTGGTTCATCATACATGTGATCCTTACAAGGCCACCATACGCTTGACCCTAAGCCTTGGCATGACGTAGCTACAAAAGGATTGCCCTTTGTATCCTGTGACCAGGTCAAGCCTCCATCCCATGGTGGGCGAACTGCTTCTACCGGAATACCCTCATAAGAAATAGTAATCTTATCCCTGTCGCCTGAAACCAGCGGGTATGGAAAGCGTATCAGGTACACATTTCCATTGCGCGTGAAATTTAGTTTTTGTCCTTTGTAATCCACTTCCTTAATCGCCATCGGTTCTTGCAAATCAATCTGCATGACTTGCTGCGGAATGGTGACGAAAAAGTAAATGGTATTAGTCCCCTTGATGGACTTTTTGGCAATATCAAATTCAAAGGCTAGGTCATAATAACTGAGATCCCACCATGCTCTTTCAGGGGTGACGCTTCCACGTAGCGTGTCTTGGTGGGTGAAAGGTTGGGCGGAAGAATTGTTGTTAGTCAGAATAATCGACAACAGGATTAAGAAGAGTAACCTGGTTTTCATGAATATGCTTTTTTACTTTCTTTTTTTGAATGGAGATCTCTTATTCACTCGTTCCTAAATATACTTAACAAGGAAGATGTGTTATAATTTCAGACTTTGAATTAGATCAATGAAGCTGGATTTCCGATGTAAGTGCCTTTCGCCTGAATATCTTTCGTCACTACCGCTCCCATACCTATGGTAATATCATCTGCGATGGTAATGGCATTTCTTGTACAGGCATTTGTTCCCATAAAAACACGATGGCCAATCTTGCAATTGCCGCTGATGTTCACTCCCGGAGATGCCATGAAAAAATCTCCTATACTGGAATCATGACTAATGGTAGTGCCCGGGTTGATCAGTGCAAATTTTCCGATCTCTACATCACAACTGAGTAGTACCTGTCCAAGGATAACAGATCCTTCTCCAATTTTTGTATAAGGTGTTAAATGCACTGATGGATGAATCACCGTTGCATATTTTGTATTTGAAGGAAGCATGGTGGTAATCCGTATCCTTGCTTCAAGGTCACCAATAGCAAGGACGAGATAATCATAATCTAGTTTTGAAACAGACAAAGGATCTACCCTGGTGTCTAAAACAACTGTCTTGTCGAAATACTTCTCTTCTACCAGGAAACTCACTTTGTCTTTAATGAATTTCCATCCCATGATTTCTCCTAAAGTGCAAAGCACTTCCTTTCCCAGGCCACCGGCACCGATTATTGCAATTCGATTGTCTGGATTGAAAGGTAACATCGTCCGTTTATTTTTTTCTGTTGTTTCGTATTTCGACTTCAAGGGTATGAAGAGTATCCATATTCCTATTGTGATCGAGGAGTTTGACGATACCTTCTCTATTGTGTGTTATAGTATTCTCATCTAAAACCAGGTTATGGGTGGTATAATCCGATTCAAAATGATCCTCAAAAATATAAACCTTTATTTGATTTCTGGTTAGCCATTGATAGACTACGTTCTGACGGGATAGATAAACTTTTGTACCCGTATAAAGCATAAACAGGATATTGCCTAGCGCTTGTTGCCGATAATGCAGAAAAATAGCCGTAGGATGTTGCTGCAGAAAATTATAATACTCCTGAAGCTTCATATGTTCTTCAAGGAAGTATACGCGGTCACCCAAGCTTTTGCGAAAGCTTGATTTAATTTTCTCCTTATACCTGGGAAATAGTCCATAAGTGAGAGGAAGGGAAATGGTGTATTGATGATTAGATGTTCTTTTAAGCACCTCTAAAACATCAGCATGATTGTTTTCGACCGTTGCTGAATTCCCAATTAGTATTCTTTTGCTTTCCCTACTCGTGCCCTGGGTTCCTGCAGGTATAATATCTGCGAAGCTAAAAAATTGAAAAAACTGCCATGTAGGCAATTTAATACTTGTGTTTATTTTTTCCATTTCTTCTTCGACATACCAGAGGATTCGATGAATACGTGGAATAGCTCTCAATAAGGAAGTTAAAGGAGGTTTCTTAAGACGCCGAAATAGATAATAATATTTCCGGAGGTCATACCTGAATTTAATTTCAGGTAAAGCCCACAACATTTTCCTGGTGACAGGTCCGTAAATTTTATTCCGGAATAAATTCGTCTGTTGATAAATCTCTGCCCCATAAAAACACCAGCAATGTAAAATCGAAGGATCCGATTGATGGATAAGGTCAGCCTTTACATTGTCCAGGAAATAATGAAATGCTATTTCTGAAGCATTGAGTTTTGCAAGGATGATTTCCTGGCCATAGGTATCCGTGGATACTTCTATAGTGTCGTCATCAATAATCGAAACGGAGGCTTTGCCTTTTGGATTGAGAATTATATAACTACACTGCCATCCTGTAGCGCTAAACGTTTGTCTTACCCAGGGTAAAAATTTTTTATCTGAAAAAAGATGGATTGCCCTTATCGGATCATGCTCAGGCATGGCGCATTACATTGATCAAAGATTCGATTATAAAATCTTGTTGTGATCGTGTCAAGCTATGATAAATCGGAAGACATAAAATTCTTCTGGAAATACTTTCAGCTACCGGTGTCTCTCCGGTGTAGGCGGATGTAAAAGAAAGCGAATTGAGGGATGGATAAAAATACCTTCTTGGAAATATTTCTTTTTGTTGAAGTCCGGAAAAAACCTGGAGGAGTATTTCTTCCGACTGAAAGACAACCGGGAAATAGGAATAGTTGTGCGTCACTTCATCAGGTATATGTTGATATCCTAAATCCAAACCAACCTGCTTTAAGTTGTGTACATAATATTGATATTGCTCTTTTCGCGAAGCTAATATTTCATCAATGTATTTCAGGTTGACAAGTCCCATGGCCGCATGCATCTCAGAATTTTTACCATTTATTCCCACCTCACTAAATTGGTCCGGTCCGTCATGTCCAAAATTTCTCCGTAATAAAATTTCTCTATCCAACACCTGGGATGATGTCACCACTGCACCTCCTTCTATGGTATGAAATAACTTAGTAGCATGAAAACTCAAAGAAGATGCGTTTCCAAAGTTTAATACACTTTCATTCCCAACTTTCACCCCAAACGCATGTGCTGCATCATAGATAAGCGGAAGGTTATGTTTTTTAGAAATTACATCCCATCCCTTTACATCGCACGGTACACCAAAACAATGCGTAATCAAAATACCCACCGTCTCTTCATCAATGTATTGTTCAGCCAGTTTGGGATCAGCATTAAAGGTCAGGGGATCGATATCGACAAATACAGGTGTAAATCCTTCCCAAAGAATAGCCGAACATGTGGCGATAAAAGAAAATGGTGTTGTCAGTATCTTTCCTTTCCGAGGAATGGTTTTCAGCAGAGCTTGAAGTGTAATAGTCCCATTGGTCATCATCATCAGGTGATCAACCCTGAGATAAGCCTTCAATTGTTCTTCTAATTCGACCAGGAATGGTCCATTGTTGGTGAGCCAGTTATTGTCCCAGATTTTTGCGATATAGGCTTCGTATTCTCCTCTGGGAGGTAAGAAAGGTCTGGTCACTTGGATCATCTGAACCGTATAAAGATTGAACGTCAAATATATCCTTTTTCAGACGTTCTATTTTGATAGGTTAGCTCGCAGCAGGCATCCGGGATAGATTATCGTATCAGGGTAATACTTCCGCTTTCCATAACCTCCTTTTGATTGCATCGATATTTGTATATGTATACAAAAACACCTGGGTTGTAATATTTCCCATTATTGTCTTTTCCATTCCACACGATTTCTCCTTCTTTTACTTCATAAGCCATATCTCCAAACCGGTCAAAAATCGCAAAATAGATCACCTCCTTCGTGGGGAATGGATATGATATAATGGTAAAGACATCATTCTGGCCATCCCCATTTGGAGAAAAAACATTAGGGATATATTCTATAGAGCCATACAGCGTTAAGGTCCTGATACTATCGCAACCATTGACCGATGTCAAGGTATCTGTGTATGTTCCAGGAAGCTCATGTCCATCAAAACGTTCATCACAAACCTCTGCTTCTATTGAAACAAATGAAGGCTCTTCAATCGACAAATGCACAGTCCGTATACTATCACATCCAGCAGGCGTAGTAAGTGTATCGGTATATGAACCTGGATTATCATAACCATCATACAATTCACCCTCGCAAATAGTTGTTTCAAATGTCGCATGTATAGGTTCCAGAAAATGAATCGTCAGATTTCGGATGGTATCACATGTTTCGGCAACTCCTTGCAGTGTATCAGTATACATTGTATCAGTAGTGATACCATTAAAATCAGCACCTGCACACAAGTCCAACTCTTCATTTATGGTTGGTGATGCCACTTCGAGCATAAGCACTCTAATGCTGTCGCACCCAAAGGTGGATAAAAAAGTATCCTGGTAGATTCCAGCCTCTGTATATCCTTCAAGTTCCTGTCCCGGGCAAATTTCATCCTCGATCGTAACCGTAAGCACACTTAGTACTTCAAGATTTAAAATTCTAATGCTATCACAACCGGCTACGGACTGGAAAGTATCTGTATACATTCCTGTTTGAGTATATCCTTCAAACATATCCCCAACACATATACTTTGTGTAACGGACGTACTCGTTATGCCATTAGCGGTTAGACAGGCTGGATGGTTTTCAATGTTCGTAGTTATTCCAGCATTTAAAGACAGCGAGTTCCTTTGTGGAACAAAATTTTCTACATCAGGTAGCTTGTCATAAAATACTGGATTACTAACAAGAGAAACTTGTGGAAAAACGGAAGTATTTCCAAAACAAGTATCACTAATTAATCCATCCAACCCTGTTTTAACGAGGATCATGTCTGCCGCTCCAGTTTCCTGTGCATAAGCTGTAAAGAATAGATTGCTTCCTGTTTCGATCAATTGGGATTGAACTGAACTAATTGGGGTAGCATTATCATTGGCATAAAAATCATAGGCATATGACCAGATAACATTTCCTTCAGTATCTGTTTTAAACATATACATATCACTTGGCGCCACTCTGTTTCTACCTAAGATCACTAGTCCTCCATCACTAAATACCATTTCATCGCCCCAGTCATTTGCACCAGGGAAATCATATTGCTTGATCCATAACAGGTTACCACTCAAATCTGCTTTTTGCAAAAAAATCTTTGTGTTATCAATACTTGATCCGTTATCATCCCCTGAATAAACGGAATAAATAAAATTATTGAGTATCACGATATCAAATCCATAGAGGCGCGCAGCCACAGTTCCACTTCGATGGCCTAGTTTCATCCAATCGATACTTCCATCAGTGGGATCAATTCTTGCCAAAGTATTCCTCATCTCTGCGACAGACCCACCGTCTGAAAAACGGCCCGTGGCATAAAGCATTCCGTTATTCCAGGTAAAATCATAAAAGGCTTCTGAAGTACCCATTTCGTAATGTTTACTAAAGGCAGTGACAACAGCTCCGTTAGTCTTATCCAGTTCTACCAATTCGGCCACATTGGGATCCGAAGGATTGTTGCTTAGGAGATAGTTGCCACCGGATGGCTTTTCGATCATGCCCAGGCAAAAATTTATGCTGGTACTTATATATTCGTTAGCCCAGAGAATTGTGTTGGTTTCAGGGTTGTACCTCATGACAAATACTGTTCCACCACCCGTTTGAGACCCTGCAGTCCCGGCCACTCCGAGCATACCCTCCGCATCCACAAATAATTTATGAATATGATCCTGTCTTCCATGTACAATGTCAAATGTCCTCGACCATTCCAAATGGCCATCCATACTCAATTTCAGAATAAGCGCGCTGTCCTTTTTTATCCCCCCTACATATACAAACTGTCCATCCGGTGAGGCTGTCAGGCTATAACCTTTTTCATCCTCAATAATGGACCCTAAGAGATAAGCATATTGATTCTCGCATTGAGATTGGCCGGTGAAAGGCAACCAAATGCAAATTATCGGGAAAAATATTCTGGTAAAGGAGAAAAGCATAAACGCATTATCAATTTAAAATATTCGTTTCAGAGTTTGATTTATTCCGGGCAACTGATTTTGGTTTTAATTTTCTTAAAGCATACCTTTAGGCCCAGTTCATTATTAATAGTGATATTCATGCCGCGTCAATAATACATCATTAAAAATTAAATCATTGCGGTATGAAATGTAACAACTGTTTTGCCATTTAAAAAGTACGCCAAATTATGTCTTTAAGTAATAAAATAGTTACACTATCCAACAGGCTGACCAGCCGTTTCAGGGAAAACGTATTTAAAGACTATCCGCATATATCCTTTGATACGATTCACGTCCAAAACCTTGTTTCTGTCAAGGACCGGACTCATTTATTGAAATATATGCCTCAAAATGCCATCGTGGCAGAAATCGGTGTAAATGAGGGTGATTTTTCTGAACAAATCCTTAGCATCTGCTCACCAGGAAAACTGTACTTGATAGATGTCTGGGCATCGAAGCGATATCATAGCGGATTGTTTGAAAAAGTAAAAAACCGCTTTGCCAGCCAGCTTGAAAAAGGACAAATAGAAATCATCAGGGACTTATCATTCGGCGCGATTGCATCCTGTCCGGACAACTCCTTTGACTGGGTGTACCTTGATACGGATCACACCTATGCCACGACACAACGTGAACTTGAGTTGCTACGTCCAAAAATGAAAAATGCAGGAATCATTGCAGGCCATGATTATATCATCGGCAACTGGAATGCGGGACATCGTTATGGCGTGATTGAAGCTGTCAGAGAATTCTGCATCAGGTATAACTGGGAAATGATCTACTTGACACATGAGTTGGATATTCCACCAAGTTTTGCCATCCGCGAAATTCAATAAAACCTTTTCTCATTGATCCGACTGTCGATCGGAGGATCACCTTCAAAGATTAACGCTCCACATCTTGTCTTGTTTTCGGTATTGGAGGACCGAGTACAACCGGTCCATCGTTCGATACCAGGACGTTGTCCTCAATGCGGATCCCGGTAAAATTCCTGTAAGGTTCAAGCTTGTCATAACAAATGAAATCCTTGTGCTTTCCTTCACCTTGCCACATGTCAATTAACTCGGGAATAAAATAAATACCTGGCTCAACAGTTATAACAAATCCTGGTTCAAGAACACGTGCAAGGCGTAAATAAGCAGTTCCGAATTGAGTGCTTCTCTGGACCGTATCATCATATCCTACATTATTTTCACCAAGTCCTTCCAGGTCATGCACATCAAGACCAATCATGTGTCCGAGGCCGTGCGGAAAAAATAATGCGTGCGCACCTGCAGCAACAGCTTCATCTGTATTGCCTTTCATTAGGCCGATTTGCTTAAGCCCATCTGCTATGATCTTAGCAGCACCAAGATGCACATCGAGATACCTGAGACCAGGTTTGACTGCATTGATAGATAATGTCTCTGCTTTAAGAACAAGGTCATAAATCTCTGCTTGCTGAGTAGTAAACTTCGGGCTTACCGGATAACTCCTGGTGATGTCTCCTGCATATCCCATGATACTCTCTGCACCAATGTCGCAAAGCAACATATCTCCTTCTTTAAGCAAACGATGATATTCATTGTTGTGCAACGTCTGACCTTGTATCGTACAAATCGCCTGGTATGCTAATCTGGATTGATTGGCTATTGCAACACCTTCTGATATACCTCTGATCTGTGCTTCAAACTTTCCGGGAGCAATAGATTTTCTGATTTGCGTATGGATCGCAGCTGTAATGTACAAGGCCTGCTCCATCTGTTCGATTTCTTCAGGAGCTTTGTAAGTCCTTTGATGAATCACAGCAAGAACCAAAGTCATCGAATGACCTTTACGTATTTCATCCGTTGATTTACCTAAAATTTCGGCGAGATAAAAAACCCTGTCAGCATGATGTTGCGGTAAGTATTGGACATCCCTTCCATTAAGCCAGTTTTGCAAATCAGCTTTGCGTATGTGTTGGTCTGCCCCGATTTGTTGTATCCGCTCATCCATCGTGGGTTGAGGACCCATCCAGACAACATCCTCTATATCTGCATCATTTCCTACGAGAAAAGATTTCCCTGTTTCAGCATCCATAATTCCGGATAGACCGGGTTGTGCGAAACCGAAATAATACAGAAAGCTACTATCCTGTCGAAATGGATATGTGTTGCTTCTATAATTGTAAGGTTGTTCGGTGGCACCCGGAAATAATAAAATTCCGCTACCCATTTTCTTTAGGAGTGCATTTCGGCGGGCTTTATAAATAGATGGATCAAAGAGTTTCATAGCGTGAAAGATAAGGATTTAGGGATTGCCGAAAGAGGTCCGTATGATTTAGATTTTTAATTATTCAATATATAATAAACAGCCTATAGTCTGTTTTAAAAAAAATCCTTAGTCTTATGCGAAATTGGCTTTTTATTTCAAGCCATTTATAGTAATTAATTCTTCACAAAAAGCAAAGAAAAACTGGTTTTTCTTACAACTCATTCTTATCAACTCGTGAAACACATGAAAATGAAAAACGTATTCTTTTTGATTGTAGTACTAATCTCTTCGATTTCCGGTATTGCCCAGGCACAGCCACCACAGGCATTCAATTACCAGGGCATCGCCCGGGATGCTTCAGGTTCTCCTTTAACGAATAGAAATATCTCTCTCCGGCTTACCATTCTGCAAGGAGCAGTTGGATCAATTGTTTACCAGGAAACCCATCATGTCACGACGAGTAAACTTGGTGTGTTCGGCGTTGAAGTTGGTAATGGCTCTTCGTCTTTGGGTCAGCTTGCAGATATTGAATGGGGTATCGACGAATATTATGTTCAAACTGAAGTAGATCCTGATGGAGGAACCAATTATACGCTTCTGGGCACATCGCAATTGCTTTCTGTTCCTTATGCTTTGTATGCAGGTCATGTGGATGACGGAGATACCTGGCAAGTAAATGGAGAAGGGATTCATTTTAATGATGGCAATGTTGGGATTGGAACAACTAGCCCGGATAATAAACTGGTGATTGAAGGGGACGATGGTACAGGGGATGAAAGAATCTATCTAGATCTCCACAATCAATCAACATCTAACCGCTCCATTGTTATTCTGAATCTGCGTTCCGGAGCAGGCGATGCGTCAACCGCTCTTCAACATATTTCTGATACATATGATTTTGAGGGAGACACGTATACCAATTTCGGGGTACTCTCCTCAACCAGTCGGGGGTTGATCCTGCGGGCAGATGATTCCGATGGCGTTATAAAATTTATGACAAGAGGGGCGGCAACGAACCCTGTAGAGCGTATGCGAATGTCCCCACTTGGAAACCTTGGTATTGGAACAGAAGATCCTGCTTCCCGCCTACAGATTACGGATGGTGATGTATTTATAGAGGATATTAATAAAGGAGTCATCATGAAATCTCCAAACGGAAATTGCTGGCGGATGACCATCAATAATGACGGGTCGATTAATACAACAACGATTTCTTGCCCAAATTGATAATCATTACATAAGCTATTTCAAAAATCTTTTCTTGATTCCGACATCAGAATTCAATATCTTGTTTTATGATTAATCGTCTACCTAATATGAAAATTAAACTCCTCTTCCTGGTTTTCGTCAGTATCTTTTCTTTGACATATGGTCAGGATAAAGATCTCCAGGTCATTTCCGCTGCAGGTAAATCCTTTGAGACCGGCAACCTTTCCCTTGACTGGACTTTGGGAGAAGTCATCATAGATTTTCTTGATGAACCTGCTTCAGGATTGTCCCAGGGATTCCATCAACCCGTTTATCAGCTTGTTTCTGTCAAATCTATTCCTGCGGAAGTGGGTATGATCGCTGCATTTCCTAATCCATTTTCAGACGAACTCATGGTTAAAATGACCTTTGCTAATGTTGAAAAGGGTGACCTGGAATTATTGGATTTAAAAGGAAGATCGATTTGGAAAAAACCATTTGAAGGAAATGAAGTCGTTGAGACTTACTCCGCCTCTGCTTTACCTTCAGGTGCTTATTTATTTGTAGTTACTCTTGGCCGGGATGCCTCAGTACAATCTTATCAACTTTTGAAAACACAGTAAAATGAAAAGTATATTCCTAAGTTTTGTGATGCTCCTCTGCACATTATCTGTCGCAGCTCAACCTCCCCAGGCATTTAATTATCAGGGTGTAGCCCGTGATGGTTCAGGTTCTCCCTTGGCTGAACGAAATATTTCTCTTCGGCTTTCGATTCTCCAGGGTGCTTTTCCAGGATCCGTGGTGTACCAGGAAACCCACTATGTTTTAACCAATAAATCTGGTGTGTTCAGCACTGAAGTGGGTCATGGTGACGAGCAGTTCGGTGTGCTTGAAGATGTTGACTGGGGTGTTGACAATCATTATATCCAGATAGAAATGGATCCAGACGGGGGAGCAAACTTTACGCTTTTAGGAAAGGCTCAATTGTTATCCGTGCCTTATGCTTTGTATGCAGGAAAAAGTACAGGAGGGGAAAGTCTCTGGCAGAAAAATGTATCCGGAATTCACTACGTTGATGGGTATGTTGGAATAGGGACCGATCGTCCTTTGCAAAAATTATCTATTGAAGGTAACGATGCAACTGGTGAAGACCGTTTCTATTTAAACCTCAATAATCATTCTACGTCGAACCGGTCTCTTGTTTCATTAAACCTGGCTGCCGGAGAATCAAGTGCTTTGACAACATTGCAACACATTGCTAAGTCATATGATTATGAAGGCTACAAATTCACCGATTTTGGTCAGCTTGAATCTTCAGGCCGGGGGTTAATCCTTCGTGCAAGTAATGAGGACGGGATTATCAAATTCCTGGCAGGTGGAAATCCTTTATCTCCTGCAGAACGAATGCGGATTTCCAATACAGGAAATGTTGGTATAGGAACAGAGAACCCAAGAAATAAACTCTCCATTCTGGGTAATGATCCTGTGGGTGATGCACGCAACTACCTGGACATCAACAATCAGTCTTTAAGCAACCGTTCTATTGCCTGGCTGCAACTATCAGCTGGACTGCCAAATTCTGCCACCACTCTTCAACATTGTTCTGAAACCTATGATTTTGATGGTGCTAAATACACTGACTTCGGACAGGTTGCATCCTCCGGACGAGGCTTAATAGTTCGAGCGATGGGAGAGAATGGAATAATCAAATTTCTTCTTGGACAAAATGAAATTAATTCTTCTGTAGAGCGTATGCGTTTGACCACAGAAGGAAACCTTGGCCTTGGCACCGAGACACCTTCATCTAGACTTCAAGTCGCAGATGGTGATGTATACATCCAGGATATCAACAACGGAGTCATCATGAAATCACCTGATGGATCCTGCTGGCGTATGACAATTAATAATGACGGTTCAGTAAAGACAACCTCTATTTCTTGTCCTGACTGATCCAGGTCATTGCGTTTTCCTAATTAGGGACGCTGGCGCATATATCTCTTCCAGATTTCAACAAAGCTCTTCGCCATGGCTTTGGCTGTTTCGCTTTTGAAGACAATCACTTCATTGCTATCGTCCGAAGCAGGAGCAGCGCAGGCAATACAATCTGTGGATGCATTGTAGATCGCAATTTCCATGAGGAACGGATTGAATTCAGAAGCAGGGAGAATTAAAAAATTATTAAAAATCTCCCGCTCAGTAACGTTGTACTTCTTCTTATAGAGTTGGAGGTTCTTCTCTACCTGGGGTGTGGCTGGCACGATGTATTTATACTTGGTGCTCTCCCCGAGGTTTACGCTGACCAATTCAGAAAAATCCTTGTTTTCAACATCATAATGAAGCGTGGGACTGATGACCCATACTTCAGTGGCTTTGTTCTCCAGTTTGATCAGTTGCTTTAAGGTCATGACTTTTTTTTGTAAAAATAGTCAATCCCACACATACGGGATGATGGACTATTTTAGATTAAATACCCGGGAAATATTAAACCCAAAATGGATGGTAAATGGATCTCCCATCTTGGTAGAGCCTTCTTTATTCCCTGCTCCCCAGTGACCAAGCGTTTCAGCTATAAACCCCTTTTCAATCATAGAAGTACTATTGCTGAAATGTAACTGGAATACGTGGCCGCCGGTTTCAATATCAATACCAAGACTGAATGAATTATAGTATTGTTCAGCTAATTGGTTTGGCAGCACATAGATATACTCTGTATTAAGGGAAAGACGTTTGCTCAGTTTGATTCTACCGGCTATTCCACAAGCCAGTACATCATTAGCTTCCGCTGTTGTCGCGACGAGGTTTCGATGTACAAGAGAAGGTGAAAGTTGAAGTGTAAATGACTCCGAAAACTTCCTTCCAAGGATTACCTGGAAAGTATAATAAAGATTGCTGCTGAAATAGTTCTCTCGGGTCGGGTCAGCAGGCTTTAGGGTTTTGATGGCCATTGAGGTAAATAGCGCCATGGTCACCGGCATATTTTTTGCACCGGTACTTTGGCGAAGCAATTTGTATTTGATAAAGCCATCGAAAGTTTTCTCATAACTGCTTCTTCCGACACCAATCATCAATTGATCCGTAATTCCATAATCTGCACCTAGACGTATGGTTGCTTCGTCAAGTCCATATAATTCATAAATCCCTCCACTGATAAAACCAAATCGGTGATGAATGCGAATATCAAGTTCACCTGCCGCCATATTCTCCAGCGAATGCAGGTTGATGACCCTGGTGGCTTTAAAACTGGCCGACGTATAATTGGTGGGCTCCACTGAATCATTCTCAATCAAGGATAATAAATCCTCTTCCTGCCCTACGACACTTAGCGTCATGCTCATAAACAGCAATAGCGCAAGCATTCTTAATTCGTTCATATCGTTTTGTTGCTTTGGTATGGTCTAAAATTAAAAAAAGGATGGGCTTTAGGCCCACCCCTGTATTAGGTTGCGGTATTCATTATTTTGTATTCCGCCATAATGTCGAGTTTCACTTTGGTGGCTATATTATCTTCCACCACTTTTGGAATATCGATATTATAATCTTGCAACAAGATATCGAATTCAGCTTTAGCGCTTACTACACCGCCCTTCACCGTAAAGGTTGCCGGAACACTCACTGTTTTCGTCACCCCATGCATCTCTAACTGACCAGTAATGTTTACATTGTAGGTACCGTCCTTTGAAAAAACAACTGCTGATGGGTTGTCAATCTTTCCTTTAAATTTCGCTTTAGGATAGATGGTGCTCTCCATGTAGTTCTCATTGAAATGGTCTTTCATGAGTGCTTTTTCAAATTGAAATCCTTGTATCAATACAGCCCATTCAAGGGAACCTGTACTGGCATCAAGTACTGTGCTTGCGGATGTATTGGTCGCTTGTATTTTTTCACCCGCGGCATCTGAGTAAAAAGTGATTTTCCCGGTTTTGGAAAAATACTTTTGTGCTGTGATGACCTGTGCTAAGCACATCAAAGCAATAATCACCAAATTTTTCATGTTCATTTCTGTTGTTTATTTGTAATAAAATATAAGCCTTGTATTTGGTGTGGCTTCTTTCTAGTTCACGATAGTCGCTTGTACGAGGATGACATCACTCAGGTATCCTGAACACATTCCTTTAACCACAATGTCATCACCTGCTTTGACGGATCCATGTTCTGCCCCTGGCTCCAATTCGCAAATGATCACTGCGATTGGATTAGGTGTTTCGATCTGTATTTTTGTTTTCCCTTCCGCTGTAGTTATGTCTATCACCTTACCACTGACCTGGACGACTTTGCCCAGGTATTTTTCGTCTGCAGCTTTTTCATCTGACTCATAATCCGCAATCAACTGTGCAGCCGTAGCCACAACATCTGCTTTCTTATTTTCCAGGCTGGCTACCGGTTTATTGTACATATAATACCCGACTCCGGCGCCAATCACACCGAGAGCTAATAAGAGGATAAGTACTTTTTTCATGATCCTGATGTTTAATGATTCCAGGTCTGTCCTGTTTCTGTTGATTGACTTGTCTTAATTGTCCAAAGCACCTGCATCGATCCAGCTTTCAATTTTGGAAATATTACAGCTGCTCAGTTTCGGCGCATTCTGTGGCATCGGATAATCGGATTCATGACGAATAGCACCCACCAACTGTCCGTTATTGACATATTTTATCAGTTCATCATAACCTTCAAGGATCACATTTCGATTGGCTGGTGCCGTAGCTATGCTGTGACATGAATAACAATTATTCTGGAGTATGGGCACTATGTTAGTTTGCAAACTCATATTTTCTGTTATGCACATGGTCGATGGATAAAGCTCCTCCTCATTATCATAATATCATGATGAAATAAGCACCATTCCAAAAAACAATCCTTTAATTATTGAGCGCTCCATCATTGATCCAGGCCTTTACTTTGTTGATTTTACAATCTGATAATTTTGTGGTCGATCCTTGCGGCATCTTGTTATATCCGGTTGCCCAGGTGATAGCTCCAAGGAGCCTTCCATCCAGCGCTACCGTTTTTACACCGGCATGTGTATTGAGGAGGATACCATCTGAAGGAAATGCTCCTGAATGACAACCCACACAATATGCTGTTAAAAGCGGGGCAATGTACCCTGAATAGGTTACACCTGTTGTATCACATTGTCCAGCGTTTTCATTACAGCTCAGGTCTTTTGCCCCTTGCGAAATCCATTTAGCGATTAATGCAATCTGTTCAGAAGTAAGTTTCTGATTAGGTGGTTGAGGCATGATCTTATCTGAATCCGTCTCTGTGATCACCTCATATAGGTCTGAGCCATTGAGATTAAAAGGTTTCACGATATCGCTATTCATCATATTCGTATAACTATCAAGGATGATATCGTCCTCATGTGACGCTACATCATGACATCCACTCTTTGCACAATTCGATCTCAGCAAGGGTAAAATGTCCTTGTTGAAATAAACACTATCCGGACTACAAGGAATACCCGTCACTTCTTCATCCAGGGTATCTATGACCATCGTGTCCAAAGGATTTTCCGTAGTATCCCCCGGCGAAGGGTCAATTGGATTCACAGGATCATGCTCGCAAGAAAAAAGGAAGAGAAAACAAAAACCCGCTGCCATCACAAGGCCCGGACTAATCAATCCCCTTAATCTCAAAAATGCCCCGAACCAACGCTGTTTTCTCACTTGTGTTTTCATAAAACGTCTTCCGCGATTCAAAATTTGACTTTATTAACTGAAAATCAATCCTTACTTTCCTGAAACAACCGGATTGAAATCTGAACAGGAATAACTCATGGTTAAACCTAAGCCCCTTTGCTAATACAAAAGAACAGGGCTTGAATATCAATGCCAAAAGCACAGGTATGAACCTGCCAAAAAGGGTGACGAACGGGGCAGGTATTGAAACAACAGTTTATTGCTGTGTTGGAATATCTAATTGCCTGGGGGTATCTATAGGCAACCATTCATCCTGGAACTTACCTGAATTTAATAGGGCATTAAATCCACTGGCAATCCTAGCTACAATATCCTTATGCTCCCCATAGTGTGTTGATGTTTCAGGTTGGAGGACCAGCTCATTGACATACTCCCCATAAGTCATCATGTAGACAATGTCTTTGTATTTGAAATATTCCCTGTTGAGATAATCACCATCAATCTTGTAGAATTGAGATGTATCTATTTTTAATTCCTCCCGGATATAGGATGATAAATTTGCTCTCATGGACTCACGAACCGGATCAAGAGCATAGGAATATCCTCTATTACGTTCGTACATAAAATCTCCCTTCCTGTAAATAGTGGAGTCGGCTTGCTTTTGAGTAAGCAATAATTGCCCATCACTTTGTTTTGTCCATTCAAAATAATCGGCAAGCCAAATAGCGCTCATCCTGGCTTCATTCTGCAGATGACATTCGGTTTTTTTAAATGGAACGGCATAGGTTTTTCCTGTTCTGAAATTGTAAGAAAGTAGCGCCCATTGATCGTACGTATTTGTTGTGTCACTTACTTTCGCGCCACGGTAGATCAATTGTGTGCTGTCTGGTGAAAAGGCGACTACATTTGAACCAGCCTTGGTAAACCCTTCTATATCCTGATTATTTGTATTGTAAGGAAAGATTTCCAGCGTTTTGGTGTCTAAGACAACCGCGTGTGAAATGGCCATGTATCGTCCACCAGATAAGTCGGTATCAATATCAAAATCATCTGAACTGAAGATCTCCCTGTATTCTCCTGGTTGTCCAGATTCACTATCGAGCCATTGTACTGAAGCAAAATCATATCCCTGCTGAAATACCGGTTTAATAACCGGCTTTTCATTTTCCAAGGTCACCAGGTAAAGACTTTGACTGCCGAGTAAAAGTGTAGGCTGTGGTGTGTTGTGAAGTGTAAAGATTCTCCAGATCCCGGGCAATCCTGTATTGTTCTCCAGGCCACCCTCGAAAGCGATTGGTTCACCCTTGAATTTGACATCATAGGATACGTTGGAATAACCAACTCTCCCATAATTGATATTGTATGTTTTGCCTGTTTTAGTAATGGTCTCGATCGTAAATGGACCGAGTTCACTGGAAGTTATTGTAGTCGACGGGGCTTTACTGCAGCCAAAAAGGGACAATATAAATTGAAGCATAAGGAAGGGATAGATTTTCATTATACAGGATGTTGCGATACGATTTATGATCCGGGAAACGTAAACGTTTTAGAATCACAAATCTGTGAATATTACCGCAATAAAGTAACATCCCCTGAAAACACTTTCCGACTTCCATCAGGCACTTCGATCTCACACATCCAAACATAAACGCCTGCGGGCGCTTCCTCGCCTCGGGAATAACCATCCCAACCAAGAGTTCCATCAGCAACAAAATCAATACCCTGCCATAAAGCTCCACCCCATCGGTCATAGATCACCAGGGTCTTTACCAAAATCAGATCTTGTTTGCCGCTGACAGTAAACTTATCATTTACCCCATCACCATTGGGTGAAAAAACATTTGGAAAGTAAATAAGCACATCATTATTGACTGCAATGCGAACAGTTGCTGATATAACACATCCCTCCGGTGTCCACAGGGTGAGTTGGTAATCTGTTGTTTCCAAAGGCCTTGCCCATGGTTGCAGACAGTCCGTACAACTCAATCCTTCTGCTGGCGTCCACGCAATAGAATCTGGCTGGAAATCAAGTTGAGGAATCAATTGTACACTATCTCCCAAAAACAAAGTATGAATGGATGGCAGATTTAATAATGGAGTAGTTTCAATATCAACAAAAAATGTCAATAAGAGACTATCGCAACCACTTAGTGCAGATTGCCAGGTATGCGTATAGCTGGAATTAATTTGTGGGGTCACGATTTCACCCCATGGTAATACAATTGCATTTCCTAAGCAAATAAGCGTATCGTTTGTCAATGTTTGTAATGTCTCATCTATCACCTGGATCAATACACCTTCCCGATCACTAACACAACCTGCAATCGTAGTGTGGAATGCTTCTACAAATACAATTGTATCCCTTAAAACATTACTGACCAACAATGATGGTCCTTGTCCAAGCAAGTTGCCTCCTGTTGCAGCGTCAAACCATCTGTAATCATAGAGTGAACCACTGGCTATCAATATCACATCCTCACCCGGACAAATAGGTGCCGGAGCAGATACAACAGGTGACGCCAACATTCCAAATGTTACATTGAATGTCTCTATGCTGATGATACAACCAGCCGCATCGCTTACACTAACTTCGAAGAATCCTGGGCTGTTGATTGAAAGCGAATCATTTGGAGATCCTGTATTCCAAATAAAATTTGAACCGGTAACAGCAGGTTGAAGCGTTACGAATTCTCCAAGGCATCCGCTGATATCGTAATCGTGAGCTTCTTGAGGTGTGACCGCCAATGTAAGCATCACTATACTATCACAACCTGTTGCAGCACTTAACGTATCCGTATAATTACCTGAGACTGTCAATTGTTGTGTACCAAAATTATACGTGTCTCCATCGCATATGGCATCTGCAATCTGACTTCCAGAGGGTGCATAAAAAGTTAGGTTCACAGTCAATATACTGTCACAGCCACTTGGATGAGCATTGGGTATGCGGACTTCTCCTGAAGGATTAACTTTATCAAACCATTGTCCGCCAACATTTATCCTTTCCTCAGGACAAAGTTTATCGATGATGTTTCTTCGCGCCTGCACGGAATTAACCATAAACGTATCCACGATTTCACATCCGTCTTTTGTGATGGCTATCCAATATGTTCCATCTGCATTTATAGACCGAACAGGGTTGACTGAATTATTTTCCCATTGATAGGCAATGACACCTGGTCCTGGAATAGTCGCATCAATCGTTAAAGGTCCTTCGCCATTACAAATGGTCGTATCTGATAACGCGATATAATTCGTGAAAGCATTATTAACAGAAACATCGAATGTTACTGAAGTGGATGTATTGAGTAAGTTATTGGTTACAGTGAGTGTAACAGGAAAGGTTCCAAAACTTGCCGGGGGTATCCATGTAGGATTAGGATCTGTGCTTGTCCCATCCGGAAACTCCCAGAGGTAAGTGATGTCTGAACCTGCTGTGGAGAAATTGTTGAAAGAGATTGTTTCGCAATCAGAGGTATATGTAAAATCAGCTAATGGCAGCGTCACATCTACAGGAACACAATCCGGGTCTGTATTAGGTGCAGCAGTGATGGTTAAATCTATTGTACCTACTACGGATGCATTTCCGTTCTTTTCTGGCATCGCCACTTGAACATAATAATCTCCTGGCGCCAGGCATCTTTGCGTAATGATGTTACTACCTATGGAGCTGCAAGCAATCGGAGTGAGCGCACCACATGATCCTACGAAAACACGATAGGATAATTGATCCATGACGGCATTGTCCAGAAATTCATCCAACTGAAAAGTAATGTCCGTTTCAGGACCTGCAGTAACGGCTACTTTAAACCAGGATGTCTTTTGTGGCACAGGTTCATATAAGCATCCCATAGTGATAATAGAAAATTCACCATAGTCAGTACCAATCGTATGACAATCCGGAATCACCGTGGCTGTAGTCGGCATAAAATCCGGCACACTCAAAGGAATCGCATTTGAACAAAAATCACCGGGTGAATCAGTAAGTTTCATCACCACTCTGTAAGCTTGGATAGTATCTAACGAAGTATTGCAATGCCGCACAAGCAAATAATAGATTCCGGGTTCAATACATCCTCTGAGCCAGGAATGTTGATCTGCAGGTACAAATTGAGACGTTAGTTGTACTTGTTGAGTTAGCGGTGAGCCGGGAGAATTTTCCCGCCAAACAGAAATATCACTGGCATCTGCATGCCAGCCATTTAAACCACTTCTTCTTTCCAACGCTGTAAAATATTGTCCCTCAGTGGTGACCTCAAACTTAAACCAGGCTGATTTTCTGCTTTCCGTGCAAAGCATTGTAGGCACAGGATCAGTAACATTTCTTGTATAACACAGCAGAGAGAAATCTGTACTGACAAAAGTATTGCCAAGCGTAAGAGGTTGGTTAGTATATGGTGGTACTGTTTCTATTAGTCCATTGATAACATTGGCGGTCGTTCTTTCATCATAGGACGCGACAAATGTTGGCCTTGGATCATATTTTATGGAAAGAGAGATGGCCTGATTCGGTAAATTGGGACCATCGTCTGCATCAAAACTGACAACAATATAATAGCGCACACTATCGCGGATACATCCACTTTTTGTAAAACCAATGTTGCCCGCTTCTATATCACACATGAATTCATTTACATTTTCGCTGAGAAGTTTTAACCCGGGAACAACGGTGTTGAGTGGATCTACCAAATCGGATTGAAGACTTGTCCAGGGAATACTTGCATTCGCATCGCTCTCGTAAACGGCCATAAAGGGTTGAAAATTGGAGCCGCTTAATACATGCGATTCAATGGTACATATCCCTGAACCTGAAAGTTCGAAGGTATACCACAAATTACGCCAGGGTTGTAAAACTGGAACAGGAGGTTGTCCAGGCAAAAAGAGTGGTTTTGGTACGCCTGGAGGTTGAGCATAGATCAATGTGTTTAACTGAGTAGCACATTGTGTTTCATTGGGATCTATAATGGTTGCTCCAGTGGTACAATAGAATTTGTCTCGACTCGGAGCTTGATTAGGAATCGGAGGAACATCATTTAATTTTCCATTGACAAACATGTTGGTCCGCGGTATTTGATCAAAATCATATGCATTCCAGATATGATCAAACCTGGATTGTTCAGCCTCATCTACATAAATAGAAGGACCAATGGAGCTTCCTTCATGAGTATCATTCGCAAAAATGGCGATCGTATAAATACCCGGTGGGAGATCACAAATCTGCCGATGAGACGCGTAGGCACTCAGGCATTGATAGACTGGAGGAACCGTCAATAAGAATCCAGGTTGAGCTTCTACATCAAAAGGGAATACTTCCGTATAATAGGATTGGTCTATGTTTCGGATTTGTACAAATGAAGGTTTTGTGATTTCAAAAACATAAAACGAAACTCGATTATAGCCAGGCGCACAAGGAAGAAGTTCCTCTGGAATGAATGGTGTATCCGGTAAGCAAAAAGTATCTCTGGGAAATTGATACACCCGCGATGTGTTGATGTTTGGATTGGCAGGAGATGGTGTTGTCCAATCTGTAATCCCGGCTTGATAAGCTATATGTGGACGATTATAGTTAGGGATGATAGGAGGCTCGAGCGTGATGATGATTCTTGATGTTCTACCTACATCTCTTGGATCGCCTTGGTAATCCGTTAATGAATTAGCAGTAGTATTCCATACCCTGGTATTTGTATAGTTTGGTCCTTCGCCATAGGAGACGATCGTATACCATCCAGTGGGTAATGGATTGCATGGATCATAAATTTGTATAAATAGGGGAGCACAACCTCCGATCAAGGTGAGATTGGAGTCAAGTTCCGATGCTTGTCCGCTAAACAAGCTTAATACGCATGCGCTGTTGCCTACATCGGTTATGGTGACTAGTGCAGAATCCTGTAAGTAAAACTCACGGAAGATTAATTTCCTTTTCCGGCCGCAAGCTGGCATAGTTCCCAGGTTATCCGCACACGAGAATTCATCCAAATCACTTGCATACGTTCCAGGCACTGCTCCTACATTGATCAATTCTGCATTGGCTCGACTATCATGAATGGTCTTATAAACATTAAATCGAAATCCTGGATTATCTCCTAACGCAACATGATCTCCATTTCCAAGAGTGGCGAGTGTGTAAGTTCCTGGTATGACACAAACACATAAACTGTCAATGCCTTTTGGATTTAAAGTGTTGTCATCTTGATTAATGCAAAATCCAGGATAATCATTCATGCCAGGTATTTCCTCTCCTTCGGAATGTGTATTTGCAGCCGTGGCTAATTGATTGGCGTCCCCTTCCAAAAAAGAATAAACCAACTGTACTCCGTTTATAGAGTCTGTCCGTGCATGACTTATGGTGAGCAATCCTGAGTCATCTGAACCATCACCATTTGCATCCCCAATATTAACCTCACGGTAGATCGCTTTCTCCATATTGGGACACGATACATCATCAGGTATCACTGTATTTGCGCAAACTAAAACAGCTGGTACAGAAGGATAACGAATATCATTTTGTAGAGCCATCAAATTATTGATCAGGTTGGCATTGTCCGGAGCATCAAGTCTGAATAAACCAATTGATGGAAGTGCGAATACTTTAAACCTCATGGTAAAGTCTGTTCCAAGGGTTCCATATGACCATGCTTCATCAAAAACTCCGTTTATGGAATTCGGGTCACCTGAACTGGACAATACCTGGATCGAATAATCACCTGGAGGCATGCACCTGATTTCCGTGGCTCGTCCAGAGAATTCATAAAATAATTCTGATCCTGTATTCGGTGATGGACATGCAGCGTTAAGTGTTCTGTTAAAAATGCGGGTATGAAATTCACCCCATAAAATATTTGAAGTGAGCACTAACTCTACATGAGCATCTTCAGCTAATGTAAACGTGGCCCATGTAGAGAGATCAAACGTCTTCGCATTATTTCCTGTACCCACAACTAAATTTCCTGAATTTGGATTTGCTGGTGCACAAATGTTATTTGCAATAAACGAAGAGCAATCAAAACGATCCATCCATACAGTGGTGGTACCAGGAACACTTTCAGGTAATGTGCCAAGTTGGTTTGATGCTATAGCAGGAGGCAATACAGGTTTTGGCCATCCGGTTGCAGACACGCCACGCTGTTGAGCGCTTAGATTTATTACTCCATCAAAATCTTTATGGAAAACAAGCGACAGACTATACGTTGTATTCGGTTTCAACATGCAAGGAAACTCGATATGTCGCGTATGATTATCATTGATGGTGGCTCCACATTCAATCAAGGGTAAAGTGTTTGGAGCCGAGTTGCGCACATTACCTTCAAAGAGACGGTAACCTGCTCTATCGGAAGTGGAACCAATACCAAAATAAAAAATCAAGAGATCAACCGTACTACCTGTTGTAAACACATACCAGGTACTTTTACGATAGTTGGTTTTATTTGGAATGGGCAAACAATCGTTTTCAAGAATTTCATCAAGGCTTTGACATTCTATATCATGATTACCGGAAGACACCTGGAATTGGGAAAGTGGATTTCCAGCATTGAAGACATAAGCATCCACAGGACAGTCATAAAGAGCCGTTGCAGCGCTAGGGCATGACAAGGTTAAAATAATGTGGACAGTAGCATTGCTATTAGCCGGTCCGGTAACCTGTACCCGATACACACCAATTTTTGAGCATGAGTTGGAAATGTCCCCACCCCCATTGGCTAAAAGAGTCCCCGTGAGAAAGGCCGCCTGGGGGAGGCAAGTAGTAGGTTCGAACACAGTAACCGCAACATTATCCAGGTTACTCCCCCCCATGGTGATGCTCATATTTCGGGAGGTAGGAAGCGTAAATTCATACCAGACAGACTTTGTATGCCCGGATTCAGCAAAAAACTCACCTGTCTGGTTGGTAGCCATACTCAGGTCCGAGGTTAATGATGTAAAAGTGGCATAATCATACCCCGAACCACTGATCACGATGGGAGTGGCATTAGCACAATTGTCATTTGCCGGAGGTGGCGGAATAAGGGCAGTTCCAAAAAGAGAAAGATTCCAGATGATACAAATTAGTAACATCAGAAATCTGTAAAAAACAACACTGGGGTTGGCCATAACGGTCAATTTTAAATACTAGACACGGAGTGTGATGTCTACGCTTCTCTAAAGTTATAAAATGCTACCAGTAGTCATAGCTACCGTGCTTTGTCAATGCAGAAAAAGTAACCTAATTGTCATTCTAAAATGCTTCAATATTGCCTTCACAGCAGTCCTATATCCTACAGATTAAACTATTCTATCAATTATACTTCCTTGTTAGCTTTCCCCTTTCCTATTTAGACTCCGCTCAGTACAAGTTTTTCATTCTTCTTTTTTCATTTTTCATTTAGCCTGGTTGGTGAGCGTAGCCGAACCATCATTTTTCATTCTTCCTTTTTCATTTAGAGTGGTTGGTGAGCGTAGCCGAACCATCGCTCTTCATTTTTCACTACTTTTAAGCCCCATTTTGGTCCCGTAGTACAATGGATAGTATGTAGGTTTCCGGAACCTAAGATACAGGTTCGATCCCTGTCGGGACTACAAGGAAAGGCTGCCATCATTGGCAGCCTTTCTTTTTATCTTGTACGATATTTCTATATATGATGAAAATAAGCTCCAATTTCGACAGCGGTAATATTCAGGTCGTCAACATTGACGAAAAGAAAAATGCAATTAAACTGAAAATCCAGAAGGATACGAATTCCGATTTTTTTCAATGGTTTCATTTCAGGCTTACGGGCGCCATGGGTAAGCCATGTAAACTTTCTATCCTCAATGCTGGGCAATCATCTTACCCTGGTGGTTGGAAAGATTACAAAGCCTGCGCATCTTATGATAGACGCGAATGGTTTCGTGTACCGACTACGTTTCGCAATGGTGTACTGACAATCGATTTTAAACCGGAACAGAACTCTGTCTTCTTTGCCTACTTCGCACCCTATTCGTATGAACAACATCTGAATCTCATCCATGAAGCACAGCTTTCACCGGATGTGCATATGGAAGTCATTGGGAAAACTTTTGAAGGAAGAGATATCGAAATGCTGACAGTCGGTAAACCTGCTCGACATAAAAAAGTCATCTGGGTTATTGCACGTCAGCATCCCGGAGAAAGTATGACAGAGTGGTTTATGGAAGGATTTCTCCAAAGGTTATTAGATCAACATGATCCTGTATCAAGAACTCTCCTTAAGGAGGCAGTCTTTTATGTTGTTCCCAATATGAATATAGATGGCGCTATCGCTGGTAATCTCCGCTCAAGCGCTTCGGGTGCCAATCTCAATCGTGAATGGCAACGACCAACTATTAAAAGAAGCCCTGAAGTGTATTACGTACGCAACAAAATGGATGAAACAGGAATGAACCTCATCCTCGATGTACATGGCGATGAAGAACTGCCTTACAATTTTATTGCTGCATCTGAAGGCATTCCTGGTTATGATGAATACCTCGAAGAGATGGAACGCCTGTTTATCGATAACTGGATGGAAATATCACCAGACTTCCAGGATAAACACAAATATCCATTAGATAAATTTGGCGAAGCGAACATGACCCTTTGTAGCAATGCGATGGCTGATCGTTTTAATTGTCTTGCCTTTACGATTGAAATGCCCTTCAAAGACAATGCTGATCTACCGGACAAAGTATACGGCTGGTCAGACACTCGTTCGAAACGATTTGGTGCTTCAGTATTGAATCCAATACTATATGTGTTAGATGACCTCCGGTAAATATGAATCAAAAAAAATAGGGGTTCAATTATTTGAACCCCTATTTTTTTTTATCCACACAATTCCTTCGCCTCAGCCTCAGCCTTTGCCTTATTTCTCTGTAGACAACACCATCTTCAAATTAAGCTTCGCGGCAATCGACATGACATCGACCAGGTCTTGTACGGTAAGCGATTTTGCTATCCGCAAGACTACGGTTGGATCTTCATTTCGTTTTACAGCATCAGCCAATGCGCCTTCTAATTGGGCAGCAGCGATTTCATTTGAATTGACATAGTAACGCAGATCCTCTGTCACTGTGAGTGTCAGTGGTTGCTTGGCCATCTGGCTGGTCGTATCTGATTTAGGCAACAAGATCTTGATGATGTTAGCATTTGACATCGTTGCAATAATCAGGAAGAACAACAGCAGGAAGAACATGATGTCGTTCATCGCCGACATCGCGTCTTCGTCGTGGAAGGGCCTCCTTTTTCGGATCTCCATCATATTATCTTACCGGTTTTTGAAGTCCCTTGATAAATTCTAACACTTCTTTCTGCAGGTGCAAGGAAAAATTGTCAATCTTGGTCAACAAATAATTGTAGCCCATAAACGCAACTACCCCGACAACCAATCCTGTCGCTGAAGAAATCATTTTCTGATAAAGACCTGCAGAAATAGTCCCGATGGAAATGTCCGCTGTCTGGGAGATGTTATAGAAAATAAGAATAACCCCGAGGATCGTCCCGATAAATCCAAGACGTGGCGCAATACCGGAAACCATACTGATGTATCCCATCTTGCTTTCCATCTCACTCATTTCAATGTTGGATTGAACGGTCAGTGCTTTCTCAATGTATTCGATTGGTTTACCAATCTGTGAAACACCGGCTTTGATCACATTGCCAAGTGAACTACTCGCCTGGTCACACAACAGATTGGCAGAATCAATCTGACCCAGGGATACTTTGTCCAGTACGCTGTTGACCAGGTTATGATCAATCTTGGAGCGCTCACGGATAAACAGGTATTTGCTGATGATAAACGCGATCGATATCAGGGAAAGGATGATCAGCGGGATCATTACTACCCCTCCTTTGAACAAGATATCTATCAACCTGATGCTCTCTTCAGCAGGTACGGCATTGGGATCAACGGCGGCTGTCGCCTGTAAAAAAAATCCTATCATGTTTTGTTATTTGATGCTTTACGTGGTTAGTGAACAAGTCACTACAAAGGAAAGAAAATTTATATGAAAAATACAAATTATGTTTAAAATGTTGATTTTAAGGCAAATATCTTGGTTTTTTGGCCTTTTCAACGCTTTCCTGCGGATCTATGCTATCCATAACGCTCACAGATTGTTGGTTCGTATGTTACCAACCTTTAGCCCCTATGGGGCATTAATTTTCAATTCAAGGCCTAAAACAATTAGCAAATGGAGGCATTGAGGTAGGTGAATTAAACTAAACATTTAAACAGTAGTGTCGCAAGACACCATACGCTAAACAGATGGCCCGCAGGGCAACATCGCTAAACGCTGTTTCTTAATGGAGCAAACTGTTCACTTAATAACCTGCATCCCTATCGCACAATGCAAACACCTCCTCTTATCGCAATACTCTTTCTTCAGATGTAACAATCCTTGCGTCTTAGCTGCATCAGATACTATCCATCCTACATTGTTCCATCCGGAAATCATTCCGTTTTTTTCAGCAGGCAATGCTTCAAGAAGGGCAATCGCTTTCTCTTTTAATTGTGATTTGCCTTGATGCTTTCCATACACAAACATGACGGGAGCAACTACATTGATGACAAGCGATATCGCAGTACTTCTTCCTAGACGCTTTACCAACCCAGGGGTAGTCGAAGTAAAGTGGTAATGATCATTCCAGAACTCATGGTTCGGAGAAACCGAAAAAAGTTTGATCCAATCTGTTGCCTCAAAAGGATGTTCAAACAAGGAAACAAACTGGTCTGTCACCATAATCAAGGCGGCAAGCTGCGCAATCCGGAGCGTTGGAAAATGTGCGGGCCGCATTCGCATAAACTTCCATTGCAAAGCAGGCATCGGGCGTAATTGATATTTCTTTCGCAGGAAGTCAAACTCATGATACAAATGCAGACAATAAGGATCATGAATTTCTTTACCTAGCATTCCTGCTGCTCCAAATAAAATGGCTTCCACCTGGTCAGAACGATCCTTATGTTTTCTCAACAAGCTTATCGGTATACGCGTACCTAATTCTTCCATCGCCTCGCTATTAGCCGGAGCGCCAAGTTGTCTCGATAGCAATGCATAAAAAGCCT
>Ga0157380_10000106_pt1 | contig 45671 bp, 29 predicted proteins | sample S35metaG_FD_119757 | JGI IMG/M metagenome (GOLD analysis project Ga0157380, IMG submission 119757) | Switchgrass rhizosphere microbial communities from Kellogg Biological Station, Michigan, USA - S3-5 metaG | ecosystem: Host-associated > Plants > Roots > Rhizosphere > Soil | place: USA...
ATTGACAGATCCCAATATCAAAGCTGAAGATTATGCAAGGCCAGGACATATTTTTCCTTTGAAAGCTAAAACAGGAGGAGTGCTTCGACGCAGTGGGCATACAGAAGCAGCAATTGACCTGGCGCGACTTGCAGGCTATTATCCTGCAGGTGTATTGGTAGAAATTCTCAACCAGGACGGCACCATGGCCCGGCTTCCACAATTGATTGAAATAGCCAAGAAACATGATCTGAAAATTATTTCGATACAGGACTTAATTGCTTACCGGATGGAACGTGAGCGCATCGTTGAACGAATGCATGCTTACACGATTCCATCAAAGTATGGTGAGTGGCAGGTGATTCCTTTCAGACAAATGATTACAGATGATATTCATCTTGCACTTGTCAAAGGCGATCCGTCTCAGCAACCATCCTCCCTGGTGCGCGTACATAGTATGTCCAGAACAGGCGACTTGTTGCGTTTGATCTTTGGAGATACGGGAGCAGAAGTGGACCACGCTTTATCACGCATAGACCAAGAAGGAAACGGAGTATTCTTGCTGATGCGTCATCATGAATTATCTGAAAATGTTTTGGACATCCTCCGATCATTTGAAATTGGAACAGACCCAAATACAGGATCACAACAACGTGATATCGGAGTAGGTGCCCAGATCCTTCGCGAATTAGGTATCACCCGCATGAAGCTCATGTCCAATCATGATGTGCAACGAATAGGACTGATTGGGTTTGGATTGGAGATTGTGGAGAATGTAAGGCTGTAAGCTGAGAGCTTTCAGCACTCAGAGTTGTGAGCAGTGAGCAGTGAGCAGTGAGCAGTGAGTTGTGAGTTGTGAGTTGTGAGTGGAAAATCGTCAGTCGTCAGTCGTGAATCGAAGGTTGCTTTTTCTGGTAGCGCGACAATGGTGAGTTGTGAGTTGTGAGTGGGGAATCGTCAGTATTCAGCCGTGAGTATTTGCCCACACTCTAACACACTCTTCTCACGTTTCTCACGTTCTCACGTTTCTCACGTTCTAGAACGTGGGGCACATCGAACTCTCATTCTCATACAATCCTGTGAAGCTGATGGATAATTCGAAAGCTCCTCTGCCGGGAGATTGTGCACCAAGACTGGTGGTAGTAAAATCATGACTGAGCCCGATCAGTAATCCTTCCAATTCATAAGCAGTCATTAGGTAGAAGGCTGAAGTTTTGAAAGCACTATCAGTAGTTTGATTGAAGCGCACGCCTCCTCCAAAGTGGAGTGCCTGGTTGTCGTAATTGGTTAGATCAAATTTGACTAGTGCTGCAGCTGTAAGCATGTTGTGCGGACCTTCATTCTGCCAATATATCCGAGGTAATACAGCAAGATATTCGGATGATCCCAGCTCCATAGAAACAAATGCAGTGAATTTGCGATAAATCTCTGCATCAGGATATTCTACATCCTGGTAAATGGAATGATTATAAAAAGAAATGGAACTTCCTTGAAGGTGATCAACAGAAACACCTAAAGACATGTTAGAATATTCAGCAATTTTGGATGTATAAGCTACACCAAGTCCGAGGTCAAGGAATGCAAAATTGTTGGAAGGCAGAATCTCAGCGGTACCCAGGGAATACATATCAAGGCCATTAAACTGGTCATTGAAATAAATCTCCTCGTAATTCACATTGCGTTGAGCAATCCCCATGCTTAGTCCTGCAGAGAGATATTTATCTTTTGATTTGTTTAAGGATTTGTGGTAACTACCATATAGTGAGAGTATGTTCTGGTTGACATTGTATATAGCCGTATGATCTGCAATCAACGAAAAGGCAGCACCGAAGTAATCATCACTGTGTTCCTGCGGCATAATCTTGATGTCACCATATATACCCACTGTGGTGTATTGGCTTTCGATAAAACTGCGCCATTGATCACGGTAAGCGATGGTTGCGCGGTATTTACCATCGATGGCACCGCTTAAAGCAGGATTTAAATCAACCGGATGTGCAAATGCCTGTGTGAAGAGTTTATCCTGACTAACGGCCAAACAAACAGAAAATGCGATTACCAGTATAGTGAGTAAAGAACGAGAGATTCCCTTCATAAATCAGATCATTTGCAGGATATCATACTTGGTGAGTATGTGGATGTTCCCCGCTTTATCTTTCGCCATGACTGCAGGAATTTTCTTGGTGATATACTTATTCAGTTTGCTAACTGGCAGATCTTCGTCCACCAAGGGGAATGGATCATCCATGATTTCAGACACAGGCTTTTCCGCATGTCGCAGGGGATTTTCCAGGATATAAGTGAGGACGGCGTTTTCAGATAAGGAACCCACGATTTCATTTTCTTTCATAACGGGCATTTGGGAAATATCGTATTCCTTCATCAATTCAAGAGCTTTCCTGACAAGGTCACTAGCATCCACAGTAATGAGTTCTTGGTTGGCATGGGATTTAAGAAGGTCTCTGACCATCAGTTCCTTATCAAGGAATCCACGTTCCCGCATCCAATCGTCATTGTATATTTTGCCCACATAGCGGCTACCATGGTCATGGAAAATAATAACGACCAAATCCTTTTCTGTCAGTTTGTCTTTAAGTTGCAACAAACCAGCCAGAGCGCTACCCGCGGAATATCCTAGCAACAATCCTTCTTCTCGAGCCAATCGACGTGCCGCAAGGGCACCATCCGCATCAGATACTTTTTCAAAAAGATCAATTAAGGAGAAATCAACATTTTTGGGAAGTATATCTTCTCCAATCCCTTCGGTGATATAGGGATAGATTTCTTTCTCATCAAAGATGCCGGTCTCGTGATATTTCTTAAAAACGCTCCCGAATGTATCTATGCCCCAAACTTTAATATCAGGATTCTTTTCCTTGAGAAATTTTGCGGTTCCTGAGACGGTACCTCCAGTGCCTACACCAACCACAAGGTGAGTGATTTTACCTTCAGTCTGTTCCCATATCTCAGGACCCGTTGTGAGGTAGTGCGCTTTTGTATTGGAGAGGTTGTCGTATTGATTAGCCCAGTAAGAATCTGGGATTTGTTTGCTCAGGCGTTCTGCAACTGAATAATATGACCGTGGATCTTTTGGTTCGACATTGGTAGGGCAAACAATTACTTCTGCACCAAGTGCTTTGAGCATATCCATTTTTTCTTTGCTCTGCTTGTCGCTAGTGGTAAATATGCATTTGTATCCACGAACTGCAGCAACCAGTGCAATGCCCATCCCGGTGTTTCCGGAAGTGCATTCGATAATCGTTCCACCTGGTTTGAGAAGGCCGTTGGCTTCAGCATCATCAATCATCTGGACTGCCATCCTGTCTTTGATCGAGTGGCCGGGGTTGAAGGTCTCTACTTTGGCAAATACCTGAGCCTTAACACCTTTGACCACCTTGTTCAGCCTGATCATCGGGGTTTCCCCAATGGTTTCCAGGACATTATTACACACTTTCATTGACGGCAAAGATGCGAAATTTAGGCTTTACTCAACGAAACGCCACCTGGCGAAGAATTGTTGATCCAGTACCCCTAATGCCCTTGCTACGGAAGGGGAAACCACCAATCCAACCTGGGTCTGGTATATCCCCGGAGGAATATTTCCAGCGACTTTTGCAGTTAGGGTTCGATGCAGCATTGGGTTCGTGATTTCCATATAAGAACCCACTTTCGCGGTTGGATGGAGTACATAATAATTGGATTGCACATTCCCAGGTTTCCAAACCGCAAGTCCTTTTTGTTCCTTGATGACTTTTCCTTCCGTTTTGTATTCTTTGGTATAGTCTGTCACAGGGTAAAGGGAAGCTGTATCTTCTTCGGATGAACCTGTAGTGGCAGGATGATCTGTATTTTTTCGAGGATTATACCAGCCAAGGTGAAGCACCTGGCCAATGGATAAGCCATCTTTTACTCGTGGATTGAGAGCGATAATCGTTTCAGGCGAAGTGCCAAGGTATACTTTTGATATTCTATATAAAGTTTCTTTGGGTTCAACTCTGTAAAACACTGGTATGCTGTCATCACCTGCCTGGGGAGGACCGAAGGAAATAGCTTCAGAAAAAATCGGGATATGCACCGGATAGCCTAATGGAACCGCTCCGGGATTAAGATCCGGGTTGGTGGAAAGTATGGCTTCTATACTGACGTTGTACTCCCTCGAAAGGCTGTATAGGGTAGTGCCCTGTTCCATTTTTTCAATAATGACCAAGCCAAAAGGATCTATGTAATGCATGAATTTCTGGCTGGCTTCACCAGGGGATATTACCTGGGAAAAGGCTGAAACCTGGATGCATAGGAGGAACAACAATATGATTCGTGACGTTGGCATGTTGGAGGTATTTGTAAGACAAATGTATTACATATTAAATAAATTTGTAATATTTAATTAAAAAACAGACTTTTGCAGGACATCAAGACGAAACATATGAGTGCATATTGTACAATGGCTATTATTCCTGCCCGGTATGGGTCCCAGCGATTGCCAGGCAAGCCGTTGATCATGATCAAGGGAAAAAGCCTGATTCAGAGGGTTTGCGAGCGGGTACAGCAGGCGAAATTCATTGACCATTTTTGTGTGGCCACAGATGACATCCTGATCTATAATCATGTAAAGAAACTAGGGTATGATGTGGTGATGACGCGATACGAGCAACCTTCAGGGACTTTTCGTTGCGCTGAGGTTTTGAGCCAGTTCCCCATGGTTACGCATGTCGTAAATGTCCAAGGGGATGAGCCCCTCATTGATCCGTTGATGATCGATCATCTAGCCACCAATATTATCGGACAAACAGGATTGAATATTGCCACCCTGATCCGAAAGATTGAATCTGTAGAAGATCTCGTCAATCCAAATATTGTAAAAGTGGTGATCAACAGGGCAAATGAAGCCATGTATTTTAGCCGTCAGCCAATTCCGTTTATTCGGGATGTGGAGACTGATCAATGGTTGGATTATGGCGCGTTTTACCAACATGTTGGCATGTATGCTTACACGGCACAGGCTCTTCTCGCCATTGAAAAACTGAGTATACATCCGTATGAGTCATTGGAAAAATTAGAACAACTCACCTGGCTGGCAAACGGATTGACCATTCAATGTCATGAAACGGAAATGGAATCGAGAGGAATAGATACAGAGGAAGATCTCAAGATGGTTACCTCAATGATTGTTGAGCAGGAAGTTTGAAATGCCCAGGGGCCAGTTGGATTGTTTCGAAAATAGAGTTTAGAAGCCCAGAAAAGATCCGTCAAATGCAAAAGGTAAAATGTCTGGCACATCATGGATCTCATAGACATCCCCTCCATTTGCAAGTGTAAGCAAAAGTCTCATAGGAGTTTCCTGGAACTTTCGGTACTCGCATAGTATCTGTCGACAAGAACCACATGGGCTTGCAGGATATTTCTGATGGATATTATCCACGACTATAGCCATCGTTTCGATAGGCTGTCTACCCACCGTGTGAATCATATTGTACAAAGCCACCCGTTCAGCGCATTGTCCAATGGGGAATGCTCCGTTTTCCTGGTTTGACCCTACAATGATTTGTTTATCACCTGTCCGTATAGCTGCACCTACTTTAAAATTTGAATAAGGAGCATATGCCTTGCTACAAGCCTTTATAGCATCATCAATCAGCTGCTGATCATCCGGTGACAGTTCAGATAGATTGTGAAATACAGTATACTGAAAATGGATTGCGTGATTTTCCATATGTGTTCAAGATACTAACTTCTGTGTGTTTGCTTCTGGGATTACTTACTACATGATTCATTGGGGTTTACCGAGATAAATATTTTATCCTTATTTCTCTAAGCTTTTGATCATCTTTCGCTGGATATATGGAGTGGTGGAAAGAAATCAGGAACAACATCAATGACCCGGTCAAGTTGGCCCAATGGTTTATGTTGTGTCGACATACGGGAATACTGTTGTCATCTGTGGTTATCGCCAGGTCATTATCACTTCAAGAGGTTGGTGTTTTCGAGATGCTTATACTATCTGGCTACCTGGTAACTTTTTTCTGGTCGGACGCTTTACTAAAAGGGTATCTCTCCAAAGCCGATATAAAACTTGATAAATCATTGTCTTCCGGGTTTATTTGGTTGTACATGATTGTTGGGGTCTTATCGATGAGTGTGCTTGTTTTGGGGGCAAAATTTTTGATCCCCTTACTTACCGGAAGAAATTCACTTGAAGGGCTTGGATTGTTTGCCATCTACCAGTCAATGATTGTTGTGGTTTGGATTGCACCCTTTATCGGAGTGTTTAATCTTCGACGCAAGCAGCTACTATCTGTTTTTGTTTTACTAGGTCCGCCAATAGCGTGTTGGATCGGAGTAAGCGTTCATCCTGATTTAAATGGAATTTTATATGGATTAATCGGGTATGCTGCTGTAGGGCTTATGTTCACTCTAAAGGATATCAGTTTCTTCAAAGTAGAAAGGGTTAAGCAACTTTTAATAATGATCTGGTCTGCGACTTGGCCGTTGATCATGTACGCCATATCAACAGGGCTCGCACGAAGTTTTGATTCATGGTTGGTGTCCAGGTATTTTGATGAAACACAGTTTGCCATCTTTCGTTACGGAGCCAGGGAGTTCCCGCTTGTGGTTGCTTTTGCAGGAGGATTAAGCACGATCATGATCCCAAGGTTATTAATGAACGAAGCCCTTCCTGAGTTGCGGAAAAGATCGACGAGGCTCATGCATATTTGTTACCCAGTGGTCTTCATCATCATGCTTTGCAGCCCGCTGTTATTTGGTTTCTTTTTTGGTGATTCATTTATACCTGCTGCTTATCTTTTTAACATCTATTTGTTGATCACCTTGACGCAATTGATTTTTCCACAAACCATCCTTACCGCGAGAGGAGATACCCGCTTGCTGTGGTATGTTTCTCTTGCTGAATTATTGGTAAATGTAGTAGCCAGTTTGGTTTTACTTTCGTATTTTGGTCTGGCGGGTATTGCCTTTGGTACTTTAATTGCCTTTGCCTTTGAAAAAGTGATTCTCCTCATCATTGTAGTCAAGCGTTTTGGACTTACCCCTGGAAAGATTTTCAACCCTTATGTATGGATTGGGTACACACTATTGCTAGTGATAGCTTTTAATGCTGCAAAATGGATAGCTGGAGTATAACCAGGATAGCTGATCAACTTGAAGAACTAAATATTGCCCTGGACCGTGAGGCCATGAGTATGGCTCGATGGATCTGGATGGAAATTCTCATGCTTCCGAAAGACAAGGAGGCTGAACTCACCGAAGCAAATAAACAGCGACTGGCTCAAACGATCACACGCCTTGTACATGGAGAACCCGTACAGTACATAGCAGGTCATGCATGGTTTTACGGGCTTAAATTCCACGTCAATCCGGATGTGCTTATTCCAAGGCCAGAAACAGAGGAGATTGTAGAATGGATTCTTTCCGATTTGAAAAATACGCCATCCAAAGGAGTCAGGATTCTGGATATAGGTACCGGGAGCGGATGCATAGCCATCACATTAAAGAAGCACCTTGGCCGGGAGGCTGAGGTAATGGCAATTGACGTTTCTGAAGGTGCGCTGAATGTTTCCCGAAGGAATAGTGAGCAAATTGGCGTGGAAGTCGATTTTAGAAACATGGATATTCTCTCCGATACACTGGACAACCTTGGTTTGTTTGATATTATCGTAAGCAATCCACCTTATGTTTCAAAGGAAATTGTCGGAGACGATATCATACACCGGCTCAAGTATGAACCTGAACTGGCTTTATATCCTGCCGGAGCTGACCCGGATATTTTTTATAAGAAATTCAGCACCCTTGGCAAACGAAATTTAAAGGATGGGGGAAACTGTTATTTTGAGCTTAATGAATTCAGAGCGAAGGAAATAGAAGCTTATTTTAACATGAAAGGGTGGAGTGGTACAGAAGTCAGGATCGACCTTCAGGGCATGCCCAGAATGCTCAAGACGACAAGAATATGACATATCTGCAGGCAGCGATTTATTTACCTATTGTATCCTGTTACCAGAATTAAGAAAACTTTAAGAAAGGGAAAAATGAACATCCTTTCTAATCACTTTTTGAGTTTTGCATAACTCACTGGAATAAAAGCAGTATTCCTTGAATTTTTTAGAGAGTTGGTCTGTTTGAGAGGAAAAGGCAACGTAAATACATTAGAAAAAAGTATATCCGTTGTGCAAGATTTGGACTGAAGGAAATCGGATTGAAAAGATGGGGTTTATAAGGACGTTTTGTAGGTGGATGAATGTAAATAGTTGATTTACATTTGATTAGTATGAAATTTAAAATGCCAAAACGTTTATCAAAAGTTATAATCTCCTGTCTATTCGCAATTTAACAATACATAATTCGTATATTGTGGCACGCTTTGAAAAACCATTTGGGCATAACATCTAATTATTTGGGCAAGTATTTATACTAATAAACAATGCGAACAAGATTGCTTTTGCTATGCGTATGTGTAGTGTCTTACCTATACAGCGTAGCTCAACCTGCCAATGATAACTGCTCCAATGCAGTAATCATAACTTCTCTTGATGGCACCTGCGTTACTGGAAATGATAATACACTTTCCACTGAAGACATTGGACCAAGTTCATGTACCGCTGGTACGAATGAAAACGTCTGGTTCAGATTTGTCGCGCAAGGAGTCAGTGCCGAAATTGAAGTAACTACCGGAATAGGTACACCTGAAATTACGGTGATAGAATTTCCCAACACCCCATGTAGTGGGGCTGATGCACAAGAGATCGAATGTAATGCCGGAGCATCCGTGATTGTGGACGGTGAACTGGTGGTAGGCAACACTTATTATATAATGGTGGCCTTTACCAATAATGCAGATGGCCTCTTCGATATCTGCGTGGACAATCCTGTACCAGCCTCTAATGATGCTTGCATCACTGCTACACCGCTGTCAAACCTGGACAATGCATGTATTACTTCCAACAATGATTTTCCTGCTACTGACGTCCTGATCCCAGGATGTTTTACTGGATCCACTTATAACGTATGGTTTTCCTTTGTAGCTCAAGGGGTCAGCTTGGATGTAAATATTCCAGCTGGTGGACCTGGCGTAGGTCAGGTTGCAGTTATTGACTTCGCTACCAATTGTACACTTGCAGGTGCTACCGTCCTTGGTTGTGCAACAGGTACAAACCATATTGTGTTAGACAACGCGCTAACTATAGGTGATGTATATTTTATCGTTGTTGGTTTCCAGAACACAGATTTTGATGGCAACGGTATTGGTGATTTTGAACTTTGTGTAGATAATCCGGAACCAGCACCAAACGATGAATGTGATGACGCTATCGTTATACCACCATCCGTATTGAATGATCCTACCACCTGCTTCACCACGATCGGTGGTAATGCGTTAAATAATGACTTTCCGTCTACAGATATTGGTTTATTTAACTGTTGGAATGCAAACGAGAGTTACAATATTTGGTATTCTTTTGTAGCACAGGGACCAGATGTACAAATCACGGTAGATCCGATTTTCCCTCAGGATGCACAGATTGCTCTTGTCCACTTTACAGCAGGACCTTGTCAATTAGCTGGCGCCCAACAATTGGATTGCGCTAATGGTACCGTGCTTGATTATAACGATCAACTGGTGGCCGGTGAAACATATTATATCGCCGTTGGTTTTGAGAGTAACGCCATCGGAGATTTCTGTATGAATGTATTTAATCCTGAACCTCCACCGAATGATGATCCATGTGATGCTATTGTATTACCTACATCACAAGATTGTACTGATGGAACCACCGTTTATGCAAATCCTGAAGGCTATTTTGTTCCTGGCAATTGCGCGAATGCAGTTGATAACACAGTGTGGTATACCATGACCCTGGAAGATCCGGAAAATGTAGGTTTTGAAATTGATTTTGAACTTTTTGACATTGGCCCACAAACCCAAGTATCCCTTATTTTATGGGAAATTGACGATTGTAACCAGCCTGGAAATATTGCCTTTTTTGAATGCGGCCCTCCTCCAACTGAAACTATTGAATGGGGTCCAGTAGATGAAAATACGACCTACTATCTCTCTGTAGCTACTTCAGAACCTAATGAATCAGATTTTCAAATCTGTGTAGACGAAGTGCCACCTTGTTTCATGAATGATATGTGTACGCAAGCTGAGGTGATCCCTAACGTGATGTCAGACGAAGCTTTCGTTTGCGTTCCTGGATGTAACCTTTTTGCTGATCCAGAATTGTTTAACAATGCTTGTAATATCGGTGACTTTTCAACTGTATGGTACCAGGTATTTACGGATGGTAACGCAACCTTGATGAATATACAGGTGCAGAGCGATATTTTTGATGCACCTACCATTACTTTATTCCAGCAACTTACAGATTGTAATGACCTTGTTCAGATTCCACAGACGACAAGTAACCTTCCTTGCGTAGTTGGATCTAATGGAGAAGCAGAATCCTTCGGTACTGATGTTGGTGCCAGCACTATATATTATATCGCTGTAAGTTCCTTAAATAACATTGGGGGTGAATTTGAATTGTGCGTGAACACGATTTCATCTGCTTCCAACTGCGTTACAGCACGGGATATTGAAATCACCGGTAGATCATCAAATGGTCCTCTAGAAGGTCCGTTTTTCCCAGGTGAGACAGTAAGTATATGTATGAATGTAGATGCCTATACGGCTGCAAATAATGGTTGCCAATGGTTCCAGGGTTTGATACCTGTTTTCGGAAATGGTTGGGATCCATCATCTTTTGATGCTGGAACGGGTCAGCCATTGAATGCTACAGTCAATGGTAATCCAATGGCCGTTTTTGGTAATGGAAATTATGGTGTAGCTACCTGGGATTGGTTTCAAGACGTAGATTATCACCACGACCACCCTTTCTATCAGTTAGGTGACTTTGATGGAAACGGGACAACAGATATGTGTAATATTCTTTACGACCCAGACTGTCCAAACATTGGAGGATTAATGGGTGGATGTTGTAACCCTTGTTGGGGTACACCTCTAGGTACAATCCTACCGGGTGGATGGTATGCATATGGCATTAATGGAAGTTGCAACACTCCTGGTCCACCTATTCGGGTAGACTGGGGAGATGGAAACTCATGCGGTGGTCCGATGGGTCCATGGGCATTCTGTTTCGACCTTGTCGTACGGGATTATCCTGATTGCCTTGAAGATCCTTCTACAATGAATCTTGCACTTGGATTTTTCACCACAGCTGATGGAGAAACAGGTGCATGGACTGGTAGTGCCAGTGTATGCGCACTTGACCAACCTGCTTTTGTGACTTTACCTATGTGTTGTTCTGAATTGGCAGAAGGCATGGAAATGCTCGATCCAATATGTAGTGGTCAACAATTTGTGTATTCCATTGATGAACCCGATGTGGATTATTGGGAATGGACGGTTGATCCTTCAGGAGTGACTGGTGCTACACCAGGCTCTGGTGGACCCGGTACAGTTATTATCAACACCCTGACTAATGGAGGTGATGATTCTGAGATTGTAACTTATACCTTCCTTGGTTTCGCCGGAGGAGCTTGCCCAGTATTTGAGAAAGAGGTGACGATCGAAGTTTTCCCTGAAATCGTGGCAACCCTTGATCCTGTAGTACTTTGTGCAACTCCAACCAATCCATATGTAATCACACCAAACGTCACTGGGGGGAATGGCTCTTATGAATATCTATGGGCTCCAGGCGGAGAAATAACACCAAGTATTACCATACCTAATCCGGTCAACGGTACCACATATACTGTGAGTGTAACGGACAATGTTGGTTGCTTTGGAACTGCTACGTTAACCATTTCTGTGTATTCTACTTTCCCAGTAGATATCTTAGCTCCTGTTATTGAACAATGTATCCAAGACGGTCCTTTGAGTATTGAAGCCACTGCAACCGGTGGAATGGATCCATATGGTTTTGAGTGGATGTTCCCTGATGGATCCGGATCAACTAATCCTGATATCATGTCTGATCAAACAGGTCAGCACATTGTAACTGTTACTGACGATGAGGGTTGTGTTGGGAAAGATTCTGTCATCCTTACCTTTAATGAAACACCTGAAGTTTACGTAGACGCGGTTGATGGAGCACTTGCCATTTGCGAAGGTGAATCCACTGAACTCGCCGCTGTTGGCTCACTTGGTGAAACCCCATACATCTATGAATGGGATACACCTGATGGACCAATGTCCGGAAAGAATATAGATGCGGAATACCCTGGGACATATGTAGTCACTGTAGAGGACGCAAATGGTTGTACCAACACAGCAGAAATTGAAATTCTCGCACAACCAGAACCGGTTCCAGATATGACCCCGGATATTTTACTTTGCAACTTTGATGATCCAGTCGAAATATGTGTATTGAATGACTTCGAAGACTACATGTGGTCAGTCGGAAGTGGCGCAGATGGGTTGCAATGTATTGAAACATACAACGCTGGTACCTATACCGTAACTGTAACCAATGAATTTGGTTGTACAGGAGAAGCTTCTTTCGAAGCTGGTCTTATGCCTCAACCTGTATTCAACATGCCAGATACTTTTGAAATGTGTCCTGGATCTTCTGTGACGATTAATGCGGATGATTATGGAGGCCCTTGGGATAATTTCATTTGGGATAATTGTAGTCCATGTATTGATGAGTACACAGCGACAGGACCAATCCAATCTGGTGTTACGGTTTTTGATGAGAACGGATGTACTGCATACCAGGAATTTGAAGTAGTTGAAAATTTATCGATCAGTGCTGGATTGCAAGGAGATAATATTATCTGTACCGGTGAAACTATTACCCTGACTGCTGCAACTGGATTTGCATCTTATGCATGGTCAGCGAATGCGGGTGGTGGAAGTTCAAGCTCTGCAAATGTTACAGCACCTGGAACATATAGTGTCACAGTGGTTGATGTTGAAGGTTGCATTGGTTCTGAGAGTTTAACGATTACCTCTGGTGATATCGTTGCTGCCATTGCAGGCCCTACACAGATATGTGCTAATGTTCTGGCTACGATTACGGCTTCTCCAGCATCATCAACTTACCTGTGGTCTACTACTGAGACTTCACAAGTGGTCATGGTGGATGAAGGAACTCATTCTGTAACTGTTACTAGCAGTAATGGATGTAGCTCTGTAGCCACTATTAATATTATAGAGACTCCATTTATTCCACAGATTACCGGGGATAATATGATATGCCAGACCAACGAATCCACTGTATTGGATGCAGGTGGTCCTTATGCCAGTTATGCATGGTCAGCAAATGCTGGTTCAGCTACCACACAAACAATAACTACATCACTTCCTGGTCTCTATACGGTGACCGTAGTAGATGCATCAGGTTGTGTGGGTAATGCCGCTTTTACGGTGGATAACCATCCGGTACCTTTTGTCGCGGTGACAGGAAATCCTGATTTCTGTGTTGGAGGTAATACGCAAATGGATGCCACTGCTGGTTATGTAAATTACGTTTGGAATACAGCCGCTGTTGCTCCTTCCATTACAGTGAGTACAGCTGGACCAGTTACTGTAACGATTACAGATGCTAACGGTTGTACAAACGCTGCTACGGCAACAGTAAATACGCCTTACCAGGAAACAACAGATATCTCTGGTTCATTTGTATTCTGTCCAGGTGACCAGGCTACACTTGCAGTTGATGCAAGCTATGCTTCTATTCTTTGGTCAACTGGTCAAACAATTCCTCAGATTAACGTGTCTACCGAAGGTGAAATAAGTGTGATTGTGGTTGATACAGATGGTTGCATCGCTTATGATACGGTCATCACTGATGCAAATTCAGTGTTGAGTCCTGAGATCACCGGTGATGCAAAAATTTGCGATATCGGTACTGCTGTCCTCAACGCAGGTCCTGGTTTTGATAACTATATGTGGAGTAATGGATTGGGAACAGGTCAGACTGCGATTGTAAACGTAGCCGGTACTTATACAGTTACGGTTAGCAGTAATTCAGGATGTGTAGGACAAGATGATTTCACTGTTGTAGGTTATATATCGCCTTACGCGAATGTAACGGCTACTGCAACAGCATGCGATACACAGGAACCAGGTGGGCCATCGACTTCAGTCAACTTTAACAGCTTGGTCACAGGAGGAGATACAGGAGGTTCATGGGTTCAATCATCAGGACCTTCAACTGTAAGTCTGTCGAACCTTACCAACGTTAATTTTAACGGATTAAATGCCGGTGTATATACATTTACATATACTACTGCATCAGCAACTCCGCCTTGTGTTGATCAACCATATACGTTGACTATTACTGTTTCTGATTGTTCATGTCCTCCTGTAGTATTAGTTGCTGCTCCTGATCTATGTAATGATAATGAAACTGTAGACTTAGGTGCATTAGTCGCTGCACAAACTCCTCCAGGAGGTATATGGAGCGTTCTGTCTGCACCTTCAGGATCTAATCCAGGTGTTATTATTCCAGTTGACATCTTTGATGCTTCAGGCGCTGATCCGGGTACATATACTCTACAATATCTTGTTCCTGGCCTTTCGTCCTATTGTGATGATACTGAAACAGTAACCATCAATATACTAAGGACCCCAGTAGCAGGTATTGCAAGTGCTCCTGTCAGCTATTGCGCAGGTGAAAGCCAGGTGATAACACTCGCATCTCTCATTACAGGTGAAGATAACGGAGGTCTATGGAATGAATCTTCCCAGTACCCAAGTACTGGTGGTGTATTCAATCCAACGGCTGGAACCATTTCTATAAATACATTAGCTCCTGGTACATATACCTTCGATTACATTATCATGGGAGCAGGTTCATGTCCTGATGACATGACTACCGTCGAAGTAGTAATTGAAGCAAATCCTGTAGCTGATGCCGGTAATGTCGCAACATTAAGTTGTGTTAAACCAACAACTACTTTAGGTGGAAGCGGTACAAGTATTGGGAGTGACTTTATTTATACCTGGACTAGTCCTGATGGTGGCATTTTCACTGACGGTGACCTTCCAAACGCAGTTGCATCTGCTGCTGGTACTTATGTGCTTACAGTGATGAATACATTGACAGGTTGTACTGCAACAGACCAGGTGGTGATCGGCCAGATTGGTACATTCCCTTCTGATGTAGTCATGCAAGTTCAATCACCAGATTGCGAAGGAGATCCTCCAGGTTCTTTACAGGTATCTTCAGTAGTGGGAGGTACTGCACCGTATACGTATACACTTAATGGTCAAACACCGGTATCGTCAGGAGTATTCAATAATCTTGCACCTGGTGATTATACCCTTGAGATAACAGATGCCACGGGCTGTAAACTAACAAAGACATTTACGATCCATGATTTAGTAGTAGTAGATGTGTCTATTGTGAATTACGTGAATGATGTTTTCGTGTTTGATCTTGGAGATACAATCAGTCTTTCTTATCTCTTCCAGGGATCAACGTTTGACCCGGATTCATCTGTATGGAAATTAGGCGATAGCGTACTATGCATCAATTGCACCAAGCTTGACCTGATCGCATATCTAGGAGGCCAGATAACTCTTGAAGCTTATGATGAGCGTGGTTGTTTCCAGGAGTATTCTATTTCCTTCCAGGTTGTGCGTGAACGGGATGTTTATGTTCCTAATGTGTTTAGTCCGAATGGAGATGGCTTGAATGATTACTTGACACTCTTCACAGATGCTGATGTAACAGAAATTACTTTAATGGAAGTATATACACGTTGGGGTGATCTTGTTTTCCACAAGGAACATATTGATCCAAATATACCTACTGAAGGTTGGGATGGTAAGTTTAGAGGCGAAACCCTCAATCCTGGTGTATATGTTTACCGAATGAATATTTTATATGGTGATGGCCTGGAAGATCATCTTGCCGGGGATGTCACGATCATACGATAAAAAACTTTTAGAACGATCCTGCTGAATGGGAGGATCGTTTGAAGAGTTTACTTGCCCATTTCTCTTGTTTTCAGAGCCCTCCCCACAAATTGGAGGGCTCTTTTTATAAGATAAGCCAGTTATGTAAAATCCATCTAAGTGATTTATCGTTAATCATTTACTGGTGAAGAGAATCAATATACCTTTGAGACTTAACCAAAGAAGACACTTGAGAAAAGAACGAATGGTATCCCGGATCTGGCTGGCAACGCTTTCATGTTGCTTGCTTTATTTAGGTGGGCTACATAGTCAATGTACTATCACAGGCCCTCTTGCCATTCCGGATGACGGAGTGCTAACCGTTGAGATTTCAACTTCAGGATTAATCAACAGCAACCTGGCCAGTCCTACTCAAGGAATTTGCGGTGTTGAAATAAATTTCGTTCATGAATACCTGGGAGACCTTACGGTATCCCTTATTTCCCCGTCAGGTACTATGGTCCAATTGATCGGGCCAACCACCACTACAACAGGCTCAACTAATTTAGCTAATTGGCATATTGATTTTAATCCATGTGGAAGTCCTGCTTCTCCTGATGCTGGCTTTGCAGATGTCTGGTCTAACCAGCAACCATGGCAAACACTTTCATTTTATTCAGGAACGTATCATCCTAATTCCGGATGTCTTGAAGATTTCAATACAGGTCCTGCCAATGGAATCTGGCAAGTGATTTTTGAAGATCATGACCAGTTTCAAATCGGGTCAGTGGAAAGTATCACATTGATATTTTGTGATACTGCCGGATTAAATTGCACGCCGTGTAATCCGAATGCCGGTACACTTTCGCCAACATCATTTTCTATTTGTTCCGGACAAAACATACAATCAGGGGATATCAGTATTGATTATGGCGGCAATACGCCATCTCCCCAACTTTATTCATACGAATATTTGTTCGTTTCGGGCAACACGATCATCCAAAGTGGAGCTGCATTTTCGATTTCACCACCTGTCGGATCTTATAACTTATGTGGGTTAAGTTATCTCACAGCTGATACAACTACCATAAATGCACTCATTGATGATGGGGACTATGCATTGTTGCTACAGGCCATAGATAATGATATCGTTTGTGCAGACACCGGGAACTGTATAGCGCTGGAAGTGGTGGACAAACCAGACACTGTGACAGTGACAATGGATCTTTGCAATGGTGAAATATTTACGTATGGTGGCCAGAGTTATACTACTGACGGTGTATTTTATCAACTGCATGATGGACCCGGATTATGTGATACTATTCATGAAATCAGAATTGTTGCGAGGACACTTGATGTCACAATAAATCCTACCGATACATTGACGTGTGGGAATGGATCTGTTGATATCCAGGCTATGGCGACAGGAGCGTTTGGACCATTTACATTTCTCTGGACAACAGTCAATGGGAATATTATTACATCACCGGATAATGCATTTATTCAAGTTGACCAGGCTGGACAGTACTTTGTTGAAGTAACAGATGGTGTTTGTGATGGTAGCGGAAGTGTTCAGGTCTTAGCTGACCAGGGATTCCCCCAGGTTTTTTTCGAAGGAGGAACTTTGAGTTGTAACAATCCAGCTATTGATATCGAACCCATTTTTATTCCATCTGATGGTACAATTCTTTGGACAGGACCTTCAGGATTTAACACAACACAACCTAACATCACTATTACTTCACCAGGAACGTATCAATTGCGAGTGACCAATGCAGCAGGATGTACTACAACAAGATCAGTTGATATTGGCATTGACACAACAACAAATCCAATTAACGTTATTGTTCTGGGGAAGGATTGTATCAATGGTACGATTACATTGGGAGATGAGAATCCACATTGGTTAAACGGATGGAATTGGACCGGGCCAAATATGTTTACTACTGACAATTGGCGACCTGTTGTTTCTACACCAGGTTTGTATACTCTTACGGGCAGATTTGCTAATGGATGTACACGCTCAGCATCTTATTTATTTGATGGTGATTTTACGATACCTGATATTGCCATATCACCAACAGACACACTCAATTGTAATGAAGTTATTCCATTGACCATTACATCCAATACGCCGGGTGTGACATTTGCATGGACAGGTCCTCAGGGTTTTAGTAGCCAATTGCCATTGATTATGGTGAGCCAAAGTGGTGTTTACACCGGAACAGTAACCGCTTTAAATGGATGCATCCAAACCGGAAATGTAAATATTGAGTTAGGGGATGATGTGTTTGATTACGAAGTCATCACAGATACAATTACTTGTGCACAAAGTCTTATTACTATCGGGGTTGTAGCTCCTGGTGTTGATTTTTATGACTGGCTCAATTATTCAGGGCCGGGAGATGACAGCCCATTTATTGAAGTTGGGGCAGGAGGAATTTATCAAGTGTTGATGAGAGATAATGAAACGAATTGTGAGGTCCTGGCTCAGGTGCCCGTTTATACAAATCTCGTAGCTCCTTACTTTATTTATTCTACTGATACTATTTCCTGCAATCATCCGATTGCAGAGTTGAATTTTATTCCAGTCCAGGGATTTACTTATGCTTCCGTGTATTGGGAACTACCTGACCTCACAATTGTCCAGGGGCAAACGGTAATGTCTGGATTGGCAGGTAATTATTTTTTGTATGCGGTTGGATCTAATGGATGCGTTCAATCCAGGCAAATCCAAATCCCTTTTGATACCCTTCGTCCTTTTGTAATTCTGGAGACAGATACCTTGCTGTGTTTGGATACCGTTCAGATCATTTCTCAATCGCTTGATTCAATTGCTAGTTATCAATGGAGTGGTCCTGGCATCATCAATTCATTCAGTAATGGGATCGATGTGAATGAGCCGGGATTGTATCATTTGTCAGCTGTCGGTTTGAACGGATGTCCTGCAGAACACGATATCATAGTGGATAGTAATTTTATCAAACCATCATTTGCGTTGACAGCGGATTCCCTTCAGTGTAATGTGGCGGCAGACCTGGTCGTTACTCCCGTTGACCCTGTATTGAACTATAGTTGGTTTGATGCAAACGAGTTATTGATATCAAATGATTCGATTGCATCTGTTATTCTACCTGGAAGATATAGGGTGGAAGTGCAGGGATTAAATCAGTGTATCTCGTATGATACTGTCATCCTTAATACCATTCGATATCCGGTTATTTCACTTGAAGCTGATACGATTACTTGTTTGTCACCTTCAGCGAATGTAATGGTGGATATAGATATTCCTCAATACACATTAGCGTGGGTCGATCTCAACAATGATACCATCAGTACGGCTGGAAGTTTGGTTGTAACAAATGCAGGACCCTTCATTGCTTCTGTTAGCGGTACGAATACCTGTGAATCCCGTGATACCATTCTGGTTACTGTTGATACCATTCCTCCGGTTGCTTTGATCAGTTTGACTGGAGAAGTTAAATGCAAAAACAGGGATGCTATACTGGATGGTACTGCTTCGGCTCCTGTCCCATTATCTTATTCCTGGACCACGCTTGGTGGAAATATTCTCAGCGATCCTACGCTTGTTCAAATAAATGTCAGGGATACCGGGTACTATTATTTATCCGTGCAAAGTCTTGATAATGGATGTATGGATTCCATCTCGTTTCATCTAATAGAGGATCCTGATGCCATTACACAAGCTCATTTGGATATCGTTCCACCTGCTTGTCATGGCGATGAAGTTGCCTCTATCACGGTGGCAAGCTTAGATGGAGGTGTAGCACCATTCCAATATCAGCTAGATGGGTCTGCTTTTCAGTCCAGCCCGGCTTTTACAGATCTTGATGCTGGTACTTTCCTAATCACCATTACAGATGCTGACCAATGCGAATTTGATACCACTGTCGTTATAGAGCCGACTCCTGAATTTTCGGTGGATGCCGGACCTGACCAGGAAATATATTTAGGTGAAACAGCCCAACTTACAGGCATCACCATTCCATCTCAAGACAATTTGATTACAGATAGCTGGACTACTGCGGGTAGTCTTTTGTGTTCGGATTGCCCTCAATTTGACATTATTCCCAATGAAACAACAACCTATACCTACCAGGTCACAACTGGAACTGGGTGTGTGCGTGAGGATGAAATGATCGTCTACGTGATTGAAAAAGGGAAGTATTACCTCCCGAACGTATTTTCTCCTAACGGTGATGGCATTAATGATGAAATCCGGATTATCCCATCCCCTGGGGTCCAATTGGTGCTTCAATGGGTGGTGTTTGACCGATGGGGAAATGCAGTTTATGGCAAGACTGATTTTCAACCTACCGATCCTTCCGTGTTCTGGGATGGTAGGACTTCAACCGGTGAAGAAGTTAACCCAGGAGTATTCGCATATATCCTTGAAATTCAGCTCATTAATGGAAAAGTTGAAGTCCATCACGGAGATATTACAGTTATCCGGTAAGCGTAATCGGATGATTCTGTATCTATAGAATTGTGCTCCTTTTTGTAGCGTTTGTTGCTCCTTAAACCATGATATATTTTGCTATATTTAGCCCTCGCAAGAGTAAATGAATTGTAAAACAAGTAAAGCATGATTTCACCCAAGTCGCACCTCTTTAGGTGGATATTCCTTTGTCTAGTATGGTTTTGTTTTTCGCCATTTTTGGCTGCACAATGCAATCCGCCAGATCAGGAACCTTCTACTGATTGTAATATTGCTCCATTGGTTTGTCTTACCGGTGCTTGTTATCAGACACTAAACAATCCTGTCAGTTGCTGCACTGGATGGTGTGGACCTCAGACCGCAGTTCACAACCCAGAATATTTTCAATTTATTCCTACTTGCCCAGATGTGGTAATTGATATTCATGTTGACGATTGTGATTCTGGAAATGGATTGCAAGCTGCACTGTTAGCTGAATGTCCTTGGGACAATAGCGATGTGCTAACATGTGATCCAGGTACGCCTCCTGGAGGAACAATGCATCTTGAGGTATCAGGATTGATTATCGGTCAAACATATTGGCTTATTATAGACGGTAGTGCTGGAGCTCTTTGTGATTATACCATTTCTTTTACACAATGCATTTTTGAACCCGGTTTGGAAGGTGAAATTACGGATGGAGAAGCCAATCCTACATCAGTCTGCCAGGGTTATAACTCGCTGCAATTAGAAGTTTCACCTCCGGTTGGAAATGCGCATGGTTATTATTGGGTCGTAGAATGGCTCGATGACACCATCACCTCCACTTTACCTACCAATAGCATTGAAGTTCCAGCTGATCTTGCACCAGGTACATATGAAATATGTGCACGTGCATTTAGCGGTTGTGATACATCTGACATGGAAGTTTGTTTTGAGGTTGATGTATATGAGATCCCGGATGAAATCAAACCTCCGGCTTCGTTTTGTCCAGAAGAGTTTCCTTTTAATTGGGGAAGTGTTTACATAGATGAAGCTGATGAATATTTTCAAACATTCTATGATGCTGATGGATGTTCCTATGATAGTAGTTGGGTTGTAGAAGAATATCCGGAAGTTCCTGAAGGTTTGCTGGATACCCTGCATTGTGAAGAATCCCTGTTTTATGAAGGCATGTTTTATGATGATGCCGGAACATATCCACTTGATTATCCCGGCATGGGTCTGAATGGATGTGACTCCACAGCTATGCTTGAAGTAACGCTTGCATACCTGGATGCATTTATAGAAGCGCGTTGCGAGAATGGAGAATTTGTTCTTGAAGTTTTGGTCCAGGCTGTAATTCCATCTAATGCTGATCTTGAGTTTGAATGGTATGAGGGCAATTTTGCCACGATCGTTTCAACGGATGATGAATATGCAACTTTGGATGGTGGGCAATATTCGGTTATAGTTGAGGTGATTACACCTGCCGGATCATGTTTTTTCCCCTTAGAGCCGTATACCTTCTCTGCAGAATCATTACGACCTGATGAACCAGATATGGGTTTTTTAGATACGCTGATTTGTGCACAGTCCGGGGTCATTTTCGAAGTGATTGTAGATCCTTTTGAAGATCCTTTAGAATATACATGGAGTGGACCGGCTAATGTGCCTATTTTCCAGGATGGCTCTAATGTTGCAGAATTTGATTTCTCTGCTGCCGGACCATCTGAAATCTGCGTATACGCCACCAACGAATGTGGGGACGGACCTCCTACTTGTTTTAATGTGGATATACTCCCTGCCCCAGTTGCAAGTTTCACTTATGAAAGCCAGGTTTGTGCGGATTCTACAACTGTTATCACTTTTACAGGAGCTGCCAGTGTTAATGCAGAAGTCATATGGGATTTCAATAATCCAACGACTTTAGTTGGAACAGGCACAGGTCCATATACTTTGAGTTGGGCCATCCCTGGTGATAAAACAGTTACGCTTACCGTGATTGAACCAGGTTGTGATACTGCGTTTTTCTCTGCGGTCATTACAGTGGGTTCGTTTGTAGCACCTGTTGTCAATTGTTCATCAACTATTTCCTCAGTGCATTTTGATTGGGATGATGTAGTTGGTGCATCAGGATATCTTGTATCCATCAATGGAGGTACAGCGACACCGGCACCATTGAGTGAATGGGATGTGACGGGTCTTGCACCAGGAACTGTGATTACACTGACACTTACAGTTGTTAGTGGAGGTCCTTGCGATGATATCATTGTCACCGCTATGTGTACAGCGGAGAATTGTCCCCCACCTACCATAGTTATTACAGGACAGGATAGTGCATGCCTTAACAATCCGACCATCATAGACCTGGAAGCAACTGTAAATGGAAACCCAGGTACAGGAACTTTTGCAGGACCAGGCATCATCGATGCTGCTTTGGGATTGTTTGATCCTCGAGTTGCAGGAGCGGGTGTACATCAAATAATATATACTGCTGTTGAAAATGGATGTCCATTTAATGAACCATATTCTATTACAGTATTCGATTCGCTTACGGCTGATTTCACTTTAGATCCGCTGATTTGCCAGACGGATGCAGCAGGTGTCACTTATACTGGTAATGCATCTGGTAGTGCAATGTATGATTGGGATTTTGGAACAGCCATTGTAGTTGCTGGATCTGGAGCCGGTCCTTATCAATTAATGTGGCCTTCAGCAGGAAATCACACAGTGCGTCTTCAAGTAAGCGAGAACGGATGTTCATCCGATTTCATCTCTCATACAATCGACGTCATTGCCACACTTAATCCACCGATCATCAATTGCAGTCCAAACACAAGTGGAATCATCTTCTCATGGTCTGTTGATCCTGCAGCTGCAAATCATGTTGTAAATACACTGGTTGGTCCGGTAGGAAATCCTATTGGTACCGATAGTCTTGAATTTACAGGACTTGTTCCTGGCGATGCTGTTCAGATAGAAATCATCACTATTTCTGCAGGACCTTGTCCTGACAGAAGAGATACGTTGCAGTGTATTGCCAGGCTATGTCCATCTCCTGTGATTACGATTACACCTGTAGTTGATATTTGCTTATATCCCGGAACAGGTACGATTGATCTTGAGGTGACGATTACCAATACTGCAGGAGGTACCGGTGAATGGGCAGGGCCAGGTATTATTGACGTAAATAATGGAATATTTGATCCCGTCGTTGCTGGACCTGGCGCACACCAGATTACCTATAGTTATAATGAAGACGGTTGTGATTTCATAGAAAGCATAACTATCAATGTATATGCTGTACCCGATGCATTCATCAGTAATACTGACCTGATGATCACTTGTGCTACAGGCTCAATTATTCTCGATGGTTCTTCATCTTCAGGTGGTCCTTTGAATTATGTATGGTCAACCGGCAATGGAGTAATCGACAACGGTGCCTTGACTGCAATGGCAGAAGTTACGGCAAAAGGTGTCTATCAACTTTTGGTTTCCAATGCAGCTTCTGGTTGCTTAGATTCTACCTCAGTTACCGTAACAGTAGATGCTAACATTCCTATAGCTGATGCTGGTCCGGATCAAACACTTACATGCAATGATCTTGTCTTCACGATGGGAGGTAATTCTACCACAGGTGTAAATGTTACATACAATTGGACGTCACCTGATGGCCGTATTATCGGACCTATCAACGGTCTAACCATCCAGGCAGATGCGGTAGGTGAGTATAATATTGTAGTAAGAGATACCAGTAATGGATGCTCGGCAACTGACAGAGCTTTAATTGATATTGATACAGCAGTAGCTACAATTACACTTACGCCTGGAGATACCATAGATTGTAATACGCCTGTTTCGTCTGTGACTTCAACCATTACTGGTACAGCTTCAGATTATTCGTATACGTGGAGTACAATTGATGGTACTATCGAAGGTGCTGTAAATGGACAGAGTATACAGGTATCACAAGGAGGTACTTATACACTGAGTATTGTTCAGAATAACAATGGATGTGAATATGCCGATGATGCTTTTGTCCCTGAGAGTGATGAAATCATTGACGCAGTGGATGTGAGTGTGACTCATGTGGTCTGTCATGGCGACAATAACGGTACCATTACGGTCAATGGAGTCACCGGAGGTGTCCAGCCATACGATTATGACTGGTCCGGAACTTCACAGACAGGAGCAGCATTGACTAATTTAGGTCCTGGATTTTATACTTTGACTGTATCTGATCAAAACGGATGTTCATTCGTTGAATCATTTGAAGTTATCGAACCTGAACTGGTTACCGTAAATGTAGGGCCAGATATGACGGTTAGAATAACAGATTCAGTTTTCATTTCGCTTATCACCAGTCTTTCCCAGGGTGCGATAGGAGGCATTGATTGGAATAGTTCAAACACAACATTGGTTTGCCCAGACTGTCCATCTATTGAATTTATCGCTACGAACAGCACAACGATTACAGCCATGATCATAGATACTTCTGGTTGTGATGCAAGTGATTCAATGAGGCTTACTGTTGTAGTACCGAAGATTTATTTTATCCCTAATGTCTTCTCACCAAATGGTGATGGTAATAATGATTACTTCACTATCTGGGGCAGATTCAATTTGGTCAACATCGCTTATTTGCGGATTTATGACCGCTGGGGTAACCAGGTATTTGAGACCTTAGATAAACTACCTAATGTCGAAACCAATGGTTGGGACGGTAGGTTTAAAGGTGAGTTAATGCAACCTGGTGTTTACGTATATACTGCGCAACTTGATTTCGAAGATGGGAACAGTGAAAATGTCAGTGGCGACATTACGATAATCAGGTAGTGATCTTCTAATAATGAGGAAAAGAAAAAAGGCAACATCGGAGATGTTGCCTTTTTTCTTTTCCTATTTCAGGATCGCTGCAACACCAGGTAAGGTTTTGCCTTCAAGGAGTTCGAGCATGGCTCCACCTCCTGTGCTAATGAAACTTACTTCATCTGCGAGACCAGATTGTTCGATGGCAGCTGCTGAGTCACCACCACCAATTAAGGAGAATGCACCTTCCTTAGTGGCTTCTGCAACAGCTAGTGCAACGGCTTTTGTTCCATGAGCGAATGCTTCCATTTCAAATACACCCATTGGTCCGTTCCACAAGATTGTTTGTGCGCCTTTGAGATGTTCACAATATTCAAAACGAGCTGTTAGCCCGATATCCAGGGCCATCCAACCAGAAGGAATCTCATGTGAAGGCACATTTTTATAAAGTGCATCCGGTGCGAATTTATCTGCAGCGATACTATCAGGTGGTAGCACAATTAACTTACCAAGCTTCCTTGCTTTAGCTAATAATTCAAGAGCGAGGTCAAGTTTATCTTCCTCAACTAGTGAATTGCCGATGTTACCTCCCTGGGCTTTGATAAAGGTGTAGGCCATTCCTCCACCAATAATAATCTTGTCTGCTTTGTCGAGCAGTGCTTCGATCAGTAATATTTTGTCTGAAACTTTCGCACCACCCATGATCGCAATGTATGGATGCTGGGGATCTGCCAGAACACGTTTTGCATTGTCCAGTTCTTTCTGCATCAGGAATCCAAATGCTTTGTGAGCATTGTCAAAATGATTTGCGATCGTAGTGGTCGAAGCATGTGCACGATGCGCAGCTCCAAAAGCATCATTGACATAGTATTCACCTAAGGAAGCCATGTCCGAGGCAAATTGAGCATCCCCTTTTTCTTCGCCAGGATAAAATCGTGTATTCTCCAGGAGTAATACATCACCTGACTGAAGGGAATCAACTTTTTGTTTTACGCCATCACCAATCACATCCGGAAAGAAATCAACTTTCTTTCCAAGCAATTCACTTAAATCGGAGACAACATTTTGAAGTGTATTTTTTTGCCTGTCGATCTGCCCATCCGGTAATAGCTTGGCTAATGGGCGTCCAAAATGAGATACAAGGATCACTTTCGCTTGTTGATCGATTAAGTATTGTATCGTTGGAACAGCTCCTCTTAGCCGGGTATCATCTGTTACTTTAAATTCTTTTGAAAGGGGGACATTAAAATCTACCCTGACGATCACTTTTTTGTTGCGGACATCTAAGTCCCTCAGGTCTCCTTTCATATCGTAAAAGATTTGGTGGGCTATGGGGTTACTTTGAAAGCAAGTTCTGCGAGCCTTGAAGAATAACCAGCTTCGTTGTCATACCAACCTACTACTCTCACCATCTCACCTTCCACTTCAGTCAACAAAGAATCGAAGATGCAGGAATAAGGGCTTCTGATAATGTCAGAAGACACAATAGGATCCGTGCAATAATTCAATATTCCCTTCATGCGGTTTTCTGATGCGTGAAGGAAGGCTGCATTGATTTCTTCAGCAGTTGCAGGTTTATTTAGGATGACACTGAGATCAACTACAGAACCAGTGATCACAGGTACACGATAAGACATTGCAGCAAGTTTCCCGGCTATCGAAGGAATCACTTGTTTGAGTGCAGATGCTGCTCCTGTGCTTGTAGGCACAATATTGATTCCTGCAGACCTAGCCCTTCTCAAATCTGAATGGGGTGCGTCCTGGAGGTTTTGATCTGCTGTATAGGCATGTATCGTGGTCATGTTTCCTGTCCTGATACCAAATTGATCAGTTAAAACTTTAACCAGTGGAGCCAGGCAGTTTGTGGTGCAGGAAGCATTGGAGAAGATGGTTTCATTTGGATCGATTTGATCATCATTGATACCTAGAACAATTGTAGGTACATCACTTCCTTTAGCAGGTGCGCTTATGATCACTCGTTTTGCGCCGTCAGGGCGTATGTGTCCTACAGCTTTATCGCGTGTAGTAAAACGACCAGTGCATTCCAGTACTGTATCTACGTTTAATCCCTTCCATAATTCTTCAGGAGACTTGAGCGCAGAGATCTGGATTCGTTCATCATCTACCAACAGCATATTTCCTTCTACGCGGATATTATTGCGGAACATTCCCTGGGAAGAGTCATATTTCAGCAAATGGGCTAATGTCGCGGGATCCGTTAAGTCATTGATGCCTACGATTTCTACGCCGGGCATGTTGTATAATTTTCGAAATGTAAGACGGCCGATCCTGCCGAAGCCATTAATTGCTATTCTTTTAGCCATCCTGGGTAAAATTGAGTTAAGTGTTTAAAAATGAGGGGTAAAAATAAACGCTTATCCTTAGAATAAGTTGAATGCGTCCTTTTTTTTGCTGGCGGGCAAAGGAAGGCTGAATCTAACGTCGTCTGTACTACCCTGATAGCCAGCTATAAAGGATGATAAAGGCATGCTTGAATGCCGATGGATGTAATTTTTTTACGTCTGGTTTTCAAATTATTCTATTTTTGCCCTGCTTTTGAAGAAAGCATCCGAACAGACGGCCCCTTCGTCTATCGGTTAGGACGGCAGATTTTCATTCTGTAAAGAGGGGTTCGATTCCCCTAGGGGCTGCCACGAAAGCTCATGACTAAAGCGAATTGCCGGACGTTGTGAGCTTTTTTTATGTCTTTTGGCCAGTATCCGGATGTTCCAAAGTTGAATAATATGTGAATGTGTTCGGCCAGGGATCAATTGTCCCTCAATTCCATACATTTGCATTGTCATTCAATCCGTTACGGATGCAAAAATGATTTTACCTGTTATTTGCTGCCCATGAAATTACATGTACTGCATTGCCTCTCAACCTTGAAAGCAGCCGGGATGACTTTGGTGATCCTCCTTGCCTTCTTTTTGGCAGGCCAAGTAAATGGACAGAAATACCTTTTTCAAATCAATGATTTTAAAGCCTCAGATGCTAGCATCAACCTTAAAGGAGGATGTTCGATAGCAGAAGGCAAACTTCGTCTTGTTTTTTACCTCACCAACCAGGCAGGGGCTTGTTGGTATAAAGCAAGAAAGATTGATTTTACGGATGGATTTGAAACCGAATTTACCTTCCTGATTTCAAAAGATGCAGCGGGAGCTCTCCCAGGAGACGGATTTGCATTTGTGATCCAGGCACAATCACCTGAATTATCTGGTGGAACTGGTGATGCCATCGGCTACAAGAAAATTCCATATGCAGTAGCTCTTGAATTTGATATCAAAGATGATAATGAAGGCAGTCGCAATCACATCAATCTTTCATTTTATAATCCCGAAACCAAAAGTTACAGGCAATATGCCACTGTACACGAGATCCCTGAGATCACTGATGGCAAACCGCACTTTACAAGAATCATATATAGAGAAGGAAGACTGCAGATATTTCTCGATTCATATCTCTTCCCAGTCTTATCTGTCAAGCTTGATGTCGCTGCAAAGATCAATAGTCCGGATCATACTGGGTGGTTAGGTTTTACGGCTTCCACTTCTGATCTGCATGCAAACCATGATCTTATCTCCTGGTCGATCAAAGAATTTTCTCCGCAACCTGAAGACATCGCTGTTGATTCTGTTGTGGTGATTGAAAAAGGAACCTTGCAGGTTAAGAAAAGGAAACTCACCATTAGTGTTTGGGATCATAATACGGTCGATGGTGATGTCATCTCTCTCAAACTTGGAGATGAATGGATTCTCACCCAATATGAATTGACGTCCAAGAAAAATACATTTGATGCCACACTCCTTGGTTTCAGCCAGGATCTTGTGTTGTATGCGCATAATGTTGGGATGGTTCCACCCAATACGGTTACGATCAGTGTATTTGACGGGTTGACTACGCAACGGGTCAGTCTCGAGTCAAACATGGAAACCAGTGAGGCTATTAAAATCGCTTTTACCGGAGAGGAAGAAAGTGAATAAGCTTGAAAAGCGCTCCTTCAGATTCTGAATTTTTTGACTGGCAAGGTATCATCATCCACCAGGATGAGTTGGTCCACAAAGTAGGGACAGATGCAGTCTTGCTTGGATCGTGGATTCCACAAATTCTTCCAGAAGCTAAAGCAATATTAGATGTTGGAACAGGGTCGGGGATATTAGCCTTGATGATGGCAAGATGTTACCCTGAAGCTTCGGTGAAAGCAATTGATGTTGACTATAATTCAATTCAATTAACCTTGGTCAATATTAAACAAGCTAAGATGGAAAGCAGGGTAGAAGTGTCTCAAGAAGACATTTTGCAAAAACCAACAGGTCAACATTACTTTGATCTAGTGATTTGCAATCCTCCTTATCATCTCGAACAAATCTTTCCTAACGATTTACATAGACAACGTGCAAAACATATCCCTACTACCATTGTGGATTGGCTAACGGGTTTGAGTACACGAACCTTGAAGGATGGTCACCTCATGCTTGTTATTCCTTCTACTAATGCTTATGCCTGGGTGGAGGTGGCTAACGAATTGGGTTATCATAGTCATCATCGTTTGGATGTTTATTCCTATGATGAAGATGATGCACCCAAAAGGACTTTACTACATCTTGGAGATGGATTGACTAAACCCGATTTAAATCGGTTAGTGATTTACAACAAGGACAAAACATACACCTCCGAATACCTTCAGTTTACGGGTATCCGGCCAATGCCTAAACACAAAAATTAAAAAAGGTGATACTGTTTACAGTATCACCTTTTTTTTAATTCTGAGCCATCGCATCATGTGTAGACTCTTCGATTATCCTCCTCGCTACCTTGAGGATGGTATCATCTTCAAGCATTACGATTCCGCCATCAGGCCCGGGTTGAATATGTTGTGATACGATCTGGCCATTCTCAAATTTTTTTGCTCCAAAATAATTCCTGACGGTTTGTTCTTCCAGTTGAAGCTCGTCAGCAATTCTCTTTACACTACCTGTTGGTAAGGCGTGTTTGATCCTTCTCAATTCTTCGAAAGTGATATTCATACTTAGGTTGTGATTGAAAGATGAAATAAAATATTGCCGTTTGAAAGTTAGGGCTTAATCACCAATCTGAAAAGCTTTTTTTACAAAAAAGTAACACTTTTTACATATCAAGGGCATCGAAAATGACCATTCAATCGATAAGGGCGGAAAGGAGTTATAGGCCCCAGGAATTGTGGTAAGAGGTAAAGCTTCAATGAAAACTTAACCTGTTGCTTTGCAACAAGGTATGTACCAATGATGTCGGAAAATGCAGTATTTCTTTTTCTCGCGCAACGACGCAACGCTATTTACGTACCGCTAGCATTAGATGATATTATCAACAGGTACCAAAGGCAGGTTGAAAGCATCCGCAACTCCTTTGTATACTACCTTTCCATTGACCACATTCAGCCCTTTTTTGAGGGATTCATCTTGCCTGCAGGCATCTTGCCAGCCTTTATCGGCTAGTTTCAAAGCATAAGGTAGGGTAGCATTAGTCAGCGCTATAGTAGACGTATAAGGTACAGCTCCAGGCATGTTGGCTACACAGTAATGAACAACTCCATCAATGACGAAGATTGGGTCTTCATGCGTAGTAGGTCTGCAGGTTTCAATACATCCACCTTGGTCTACCGCAACGTCAACTAACACTGTTCCAGGCTTCATTTCTTTAAGCATGTCGCGTGTGATCAACATCGGGGCTTTCGCACCCGGGATCAAGACAGCACCAATAATTAGGTCATGGCTTCCGATCAGTTCGCGGATGTTTACTTCATTAGAATATAGTGTGGTCACATTTGGAGGCATGACATCAGAGAGGTAGCGCAGCCTGTTGAGATTTACGTCCAACAGGGTTACATGGGCACCAAGGCCTGCAGCCATCTTAGCAGCTTGTGTACCTACTACACCACCTCCAAGCACGAGAACATTGGCTGGTGCTACACCAGGGACTCCACCAAGCAGTACACCACGGCCACCCTCAGGTTTTTCAAGAAACTTTGCTCCTTCCTGAACAGCCATACGGCCTGCTACTTCAGACATAGGTATCAGCAGTGGCAGGGAACGGTCAGGTAATTCCACAGTTTCATAAGCAAGGCAAACTGCCTCACTTTTGATCATAGCTTTTGTTAATGGTTCGTAGGAGGCAAAGTGGAAATAGGTAAATAAAAGCTGGTCTTTACGGATCAATGCGTATTCGCTTTCGATCGGTTCTTTAACCTTAATGATCATTTCAGCGATGTTGTAGACTTCTTCGATCGTCTGAAGAATCGTAGCACCACGTTGTTCGTATGCTGCATCGGTAAATCCACTGTTGTCACCGGCGTTATGCTGAACATATACTTTATGTCCACGCTTAGTTAATTCTAATGCACCTGCTGGGGTGAGGGCGACGCGGTTTTCACTGGTCTTGATTTCTTTTGGAACACCTATGATCATATAAAAGGGTTGTTTTTTTAGCGTGCCAAAGGTATGTAATTCGCTTTGATGGGCAAAGAGTAAGGCGAAGGCGAAGGCTGAGGCGAAGGCTGAGGCGAAGGAAAGCTTAGGGCATAGGGCATAGAGCAGAGAGCAGAGGGCAAGGCTGGAAGGGCATAGGGGCAAGTGCTTAGGAGCCGGGTGGAAAACTTCGCAATTCCTTGTTCCTTATTGTACTTCAGAATTCGATATTCGCTATTCAATTTTCCTTATTCTTTTTGCCTTTTACCCATCAGGTAAAAGCAAAAAAAAAGCCCCCTCCTTCGAGCGGGCTTAAGGTTAACTAAAACTAAGATCACACTTCTTATCTGGAGGGCAGACTTTGTGAGCTGCCCGGGGAGATGCTTAAAGCGGGGCTCGTGACGTTTCACGAGCCACTGCGATTATCCATTAAAAAACCAAAACTTATGAAGCAAATATAAAACATATTATGAATAATCGTAATGTGTAATCAACAATTATTCAGGAAAAAAGATAGAATTAATTTTTATAATATGTTTTTTGTTGAAAATGTGAGCGGTATGAATATGGCTTGGGCAGCCTACAGGGCTATTTTTTTTAACATTTCCACCGCTTTTTGCCCTTTTTCCCCTAAATCAAGCGAAAAGTCATTTACATATAGGTCAATATGGCTTTTCATGACGGTTTCATCCATTTCCTGTGAGTATTGCCTGACATAGGTCATCACTTTTTCCTCATTGTTCCTGGCAAATAGGATGCTCTCTTTGATCAGGGGTTCAACTAAAGAGGCCATTTCAGCTGGCAATCTGGTTGAAGCAAAGATTCCACCTAACGGGATCGGGAAGCCAGTTTTGGTTTCCCAGTCATCTCCCAGGTCAGTGATTTTGGTTAAACCCTTGGCCTGATAAGTAAAGCGGTTTTCATGGATGATTACTCCTGCCAATACTTGCCCTGACAAAACAGCTTCTTCGATCTGATGAAAGGGCATGAAGACTTTGTTGTTGGCCCGGGGGAAGAAGATTGAAAAGAGTAGATGAGCCGTTGTCCATTGTCCAGGCAGGGCTATTTTCCCATTCTCAACTTCTGTTTTTTCAAGAGGTTGTTTTGCTACTACCAACGGACCACATTTGTTTCCTAATGCAGCTCCTGAGTTAAGCAAGGTGTATTGATCGCTGAGGGAAAGTGCTCGATTGAAACTGATTTTGGAGATATCCAACTTTCCCTGGCCTGCCCATGTATTCAGGGTTTCGACATCTTCCATAGAAACTTCAAATTCCAAATCATGGGTGTCAATCCATTTATTTACCAGGGCGGCAAACATATAAGTATCATTGGGGCATGGTGAAAAGCCTAAGGTAATTTTCATGGGCTGTGCAGAAAATAGTAATTTGTTCCGGCGATGACTGACCTGGAAATCCTTTATGAAGATAACCACCTGATTGCCATAAACAAGCCAAATGGCATTCTCGTTCATGCGGATGAAACAGGTGACACCAGCCTGGAGCAAATGCTAAAGGAATACGTCAAAGAGAAATACCAAAAACCCGGAAATGTCTTTCTTCATTCCTGTCATCGCCTTGACAGGCCAGTCAGTGGTGTTTTGATTTTTGCTAAAACGTCAAAAGGGAAGGACAGGATGCGGCAACTTTTTACGGAAAGGAAGGTGGATAAAACTTACCTCGCCTTGGTTAACAAATGCCCGGATCCTTATGAAGCTGATCTTGAAAACTGGATGCTTAAGGACAGGAATAAAAATACAGTCGAAATCGTAAAGGGAGAAAAATCAGGAGCAGTAAAAGCCAGGACTAAATTCAGGACTTTGGGAAAAGTGGGAAAATATTTCCTTGTCAGACTGCACCCGATCACTGGAAAATCCCATCAATTACGTGTCCACATGCGATTTATTGGCAGCCCGATCATCGGGGATGTCAAATATGGAGGGCCATCTATCCATGATCCAAATACCCTTTTACTGCATAGCAGCAGGGTAGAATTCATACACCCCATCCAGAAAGTACCTATTGTCCTGATCGCCGGATTGCCCGATCACCCGATCTGGAATGTCCACAGAAAGGAGATATCCGCCCTGGAAGAATCCGATTAAAAATTATTGATATACATTTGCGGTGAGTGAGAGTCATACGACCAGCTCCTTTCAACTCCCCCAGGGCAGAAATGCAGCAAGGGTAGAAAGTTGAGCGGTGCGATATGATTTCTCACTCATTTTCTTTGATTTTAACCTCCCTGATATGAAATTTTTCATTGATACAGCCAATATTGATCAGATCAAAGAGGCTGCAGAACTTGGCATCTTGGATGGTGTGACCACCAATCCTTCCCTCATGGCCAAAGAGGGTATTACCGGAACTGACAAAATATACGCTCATTATAAGGCCATCTGCGCCATTGTTGATGGGGATGTCAGTGCAGAAGTCATTTCTACTGATTTCAAGCAAATGATTGAGGAAGGGAAGAAATTAGCTGACCTTGCTCCAAACATCGTTGTTAAAATCCCTATGATCAAAGATGGCATCAAGGCTATCAACTGGTTATCAGATCATCACATACGAACAAATTGCACCCTGGTCTTTTCAGCCGGACAAGCTATCCTCGCCGCAAAAGCAGGTGCTACCTATTTATCACCGTTTATCGGCAGGGTAGATGATATCAACTGGGACGGCATGGCCCTCATACGCGATATCGCAGAGATTTATACCATACAAGGTTATGATACTGCCATCCTCGCAGCTTCTATCCGTAACTCAAGACAAATCGTAGATGCCGCAAAATCAGGTGCTGATGTTGTGACTTGTCCATTATCGGCTATACTTGGTTTATTGAAGCATCCCCTGACGGATATCGGGCTAGCCCAGTTTCTGGCGGACCATCAGAAAGCAGAGGAAGGGAAGAGTTAGCAGTGATCGGTGATCGGTGATCGGTGATCAGTAAGCGGTATTCAGTAATCAGTAAGCGGTATTCAGTAATCGGTAATCGGTTATCAGATATAGCTTTCGACTCACAACTCACAACTCACAACTCACAATTCACAATTCACTGCTCACAACTCATTTTTCTCTTACAAAAATGGGAGTAATCCTGCTGTTAAAGGCTTCTTGCTGAACACCTGCTTGCAGGGTGATAGCGAATTTATATTTCCTGGTACAGAGATCTGGAACTTCGAAAGTCACGTTGATTTTTCGTCTATCACCTGGTGCTAGTGCATCGATAGGAGGGGAGGCAAAGGCTGGTGAGACGGTCATATCATTTCCACTCTTTACAAACATCACATTAAAGGTCACGGGGAAGTAGGGGACATGAAAATCAATTTCATATGGATACGGATTGTAAATCTCGGCATCAAGCGTGACGGTATCGCCAGCTTGCATCACAGTTGATGGATCCAACGAATAATCAATTTCAATTTTTTGAACAGCGAAAAAGTGAGATGAACGGTTGAGGTATATTTTTTTTCCTAGAGGGAAGATATATTCAGTGGAAAGTGGGTCATTGACATTGGTGACCAGGATAACTTCTTTTCCAAAAAGTTCTTCTTCAAATGGCCAGATATCATATTGAGTCTTATGATAGTAAATGCCATTTATAGTTGTTGCAGGATTACCGGTATAAAACGTATAGACGGATGGTCTTTGATATGAATTGCGGAATACCACTGGCGTATCACCTACAATAGATGCCATGTGTGTATACCATTCTTTCTTCCCATGGAATTTTTTCATCTTCCATGGCAGGTAATCAAACATGAGGCCTGATCTAAGGAAAAGTAAGATTAATATAGTTGGTACTAACACCCTGTGAATGTATTTCAAGTAACGTGGTTGATCAATACATTTTCTATACACGATGATGATCATCGGGATGGAAGCCGCGATCGTCCAATGTGGTTCAACATGTCCACGTATGGAAGAAATGAAAAAGAAAGAAAGTAAGCCTCCGATGATAAAATAAAGCCCACGTTCAAAAATATCTTTGGGCTTGAATTTATAAAAAACAACTGCGACCAATCCCAGGAAGAATGGGTTGAAACTAAACAGCTGGTTTGGAATATACATGAGGATATGCTTGATATTGATTGGTCTTGAACGTGCGAACAGGTGATAGCGAAGTGAAGGATAATCGTTTTCTATTTGCCATAAGACGTGTGGTATAAAAGCCAGTAGTGCGAGGATTCCTGCCATCCAAAACCAACCTGAACGTAATAGGCGAAGATTGGAAGCAATTATGAGGAGTATCACCAAAGCTCCGTGATATTTGCTGTAGATCATGGCTGCCATGGATAAGCTTAGCAAAAGAACTGTGCTTAGATTTTCTTTTTGGAGGAATTGGCGATAAGCCCATAAAAACAAAGACGTAGAAAACAATAACGGAGAATCAGGGGTGGCCATAAAGCCATATACCTGGAACATCACAATAGATGCAGCTATTCCAAAGAAAGTCAGGATTTTATTTCTCGATGGTTCCTTGTCATCAATCAATCTCCAAAGAATGCAGAGTGAGACCAACTGAGCAATGATCGTCACAAAGCGAACACCTATCTCACCGTTAAAAAGGGAACTTCCTGCTTTGACAAACAAGGCAATCATCGGCGGATGATCGAAATAGCCCCAATCAAGAAAACGGGAATACATCCAGTAATAAGCCTCATCATTTTCGATCTCCGTCAATAGGGCTTGTACAATATTCAGGCAGCCCCAAGCTGAGAGAATGAGTATGAACAGCAATGGAAATGTAGCGAAGACACGGCTATTGGGCTGGGGACTGATGTTGGTCATCCGAATGCTGAAGGTTTAATCCGAAAGGTACAAATCTGGGATTTAATAGTGGATAGGATTAATTCCTTCAAAAGATAAGTAGATAACCCTCAAATGCTTTCTGAAAGAAAGAGTTTGCATTTCTTTTCTGCGGATAAAAAAGACTGTACAAGCCGAAGTTTGCTTTGGGCCCCAATTTAATAGATGAAGCGCCCGATACATTTTCAGTAATCCTCAGTCCCGCTTAGGAATCTGACGTTTGTGAAAAACGGCAGAAATGAGGCCCGCCCTAGTCATGTATCAAAAACAGTCCCCAATGTTTGTCATGTTGAGCCAAAACAGCGGAGGGCTTGTAACAGTCTATCTTTTTTGATTCATCAATCTATATGCTAAAAGTAGGTTATTGACACCACAAAAACAAATGAAGTGATAATTATTTTTTATGAATAAGGGAAGTCGAATATGTCCTACAATTGCGCGAGCAAATCACGGTTGATTGCAATGGAGGCATTCAGTTCATAACCAATAAGAATAATGAATGAATTGATCTGCAACCATACGAGGATCAAGATCAGTGCGCCGATAGAACCATAGATTTCGTTGTATCGAAAAAAGTTTTCGACATAAAGTGAAAACACCACAGAGCTGATTACAGAAAGCACTGTTGCCAATGTTGCACCTGGTGTAAAGAGTTTGAGTCTGGTCTTGAATGCAGGTCCAATACGATAGATGATACTAATAACGAAATAGTAGAAAATGAAAATGATTCCCCATCTCAAATAAGTGTAGCCAAAGCCTGAGCTTTTAATGCCTATACTGGAAAGCCAATTGACAAGGATTGGTTTACCTACAACAATAGCGATCAATGAGGAAAGAAAAAGCATGCCCAGGAGTATCGTCAGATAAATAGCTCTCCATTCACGCTGGAAGATATTTTGTTTTTTGTAGGTCATCTCATAAGACTTATGAAATCCCTTGATCATCGAGCCAACACCATTGGAAGCAAAAATGATCGCCAGCAGTAAACTGAAACTTAACAACCCTTCTTTTGGGGTTTCGGTCATTTCAATAATAATGCTGTTGATATAGGTCGCCATTTCATTTGGGAGCAGATCAACATAATTACGTTGAAAAGCAGCTACCATGTTGTCAATGGGCAAATAGGGGAGCAAAGATAAAATCACCAGAAGGCCAGGAAAGATGGACAGAAAGAAACTGAAGGCCATGGAGTTGGATCTCACCATGATATCATCCCTGAGAATTTCCTTCCATACATATTTAAGGATGATGGCTATCGGAATTCCGTTAAACCCTGGTAGGGTCTGACGATGCATAGCGGCCCTGAGTTGCCTCCACTTCCGGTTCCAGTATGCTCTATTCATTAAAAGAATTTACTTAACGGGGTCTTGATAAATTCAGGAGCTGTGATCCTTTCTTGTGTTCTGCTATCGAGGAAGCATAATTGAACAAGTGCACCATTTAACAATGTTCCCGACTCATTCCTGATCTCATATCTGAAGCGAATGTCCTTGTCAGGCAAAGTAGGAATGGTGGTTTGTATCGTTAGTAAGTCATCATACTTTGCCGGCCTCAGGTATCTTGCGTGCATATTCATCACAGGCATCCAGATATGGTGCTCTTGTTCTAGCTGAGCATAAATAATGCCAAGCGCTCGAATAGCTTCCACTCTTGCCACTTCATAATACTGGGCATAGACGCCATAATACACGAAGCCCATTTGATCGGTTTCGCCATATCTTACCCTAACCTGACAGGAATGGGTATAACTCATGATCTGAGTATAGGACAAGTCATACAATGTGAGCCTCCTCTTGCCCTTGAAAGTTCGTTGCTCGGGAGTGTAATGATTGTTTTTTGAAGTGTAGAAGCAAAAGTTGGATCTGCATCAGCCTTTAGAAGAAAATCCTCCGCTTTTAAAATGCTAAACCCTGAAGCTTTGAAGGCCTCTTCGGTTTTTGGATTTCTGTCATAAGTCAATGCTATACCGGGTCGGATAGCCACAAGATTACATCCATCCGTCCATTGTTCCCTTTCCTGGAAAGGAGAGACCCCATTTCCACTGAGGATGAATTCCATCTTGCTGTTGATTTCCTGCTTGATAAACTCACTGATCGATGAATATTCTCTTACGCAACCATCTTTATCATATACTTCCACATAACTACTCATACCGTCAACCACAATTGGTTTATAGGCTACAATGTGATCCGTGTCAATATGTGTGAAGATGGTGTCAATATGCATATATGAACGTTCCCGTGGGATTTCAACCATCGCAACGTGATCAATGACATTTCGCTCGAATAAAATATTCTTCAGCGATTCGAAGGCATGAGGAGTGGATCGCTCGCTGCAGCCGATAAGGAGATACTTATTATTCAGTACCATCATGTCTCCTCCTTCAATGGAAATCCTTTCTCCAGTACGTGAGGGGGGGAACATGTCCACGTCATTCAGGTTGATCAGCCTCTTTTCTTCTTTGAGATGTTGGAAAGTGGGGTGATACCAGAAGATAAACCGGGACAATAGATTTTCGCGATAGCGGGCTTCCTTGGCAGCTTTGGTGATGACAATATGATCATTGACGACAACTGCGATGTCCCGGGTGAAGATCAAGTTAGGAACCGGTTCGAAATAGATGTAATTGGATACCGGGTCCTTGCCAGTAATGAGCACCTGGGTGAGGAGTTCATCGTCCATGGCATTTAGTTCCTCCACATATTTCAGGGGTAATTCTTCGAAACTGGCGATATATCCCATAAAATGCTCCCGGGCTTTAGGGTCGGCCCTTAAGGATTCAAGCACGAGGTCCTGGACTTCCAGGACATTTTCGCGGCCAATGAAATGGGCCAGGATGGCAGTGAAAATGTCATGTTCTTCCTGCATCCTGGGCAGGTGGACGATGTCATCAAAAAGCAATTCTCCAGCGTGTCTCGGTGAAATCCGGGCGATACCGGCATCTGGTCGGTGGACGATCACCCGTTGAAGGGCTCCAATTTCAGATGGTACAAAAACATGATCGATCATCGGGCAAAGGTAAGGTTAAGTCCCTTTGGAGGCAGCCGGGTCCCGGCAAATGATTTTTAAATGTTTATGCCCTGTCTAACTTGAACCTAATCTGTATTTTTACATTTTATAGACCATAAAAGAAAATCCACCGCACTCACATGTTAAAAAAGTTCAAGTCCCTCTTTATCATTGAAGAAGCGGAGTCCAACCAGGAAAGCAAACCTGTGGAGGATAAGGCCAAAAGCACCCAAAAGGAAGAATCCACTCCATCCAAGAGCTTCCAGGTGCAAACCGGAAGCACTACTACGGGTCCAGGCAAAGTGCAAGACAAGTTTCTGACGGTCCTATTTGATGCCCTTGCCGCCAGCAACCAACAAGGGTTTGATTACATGGAATTCAAAGATTTCCTCCGTTCCCTGGCCAATGTGCCTATGGATGATGGAACCCGGTATAAATCTGCATTTGCTACAGCCCAGACGATGGGAGCTACCAAGGAAAATATTATTTCAAGTGCCAAACAATACCTGAGCATACTATCCAAAGAGCAAACTAAGTTTCAGGATGCCCTCCAAGGGCAAAGAGATCGAAACTTGACCGGCAAGCAGGATGAGATCAAAAACCTTGAGCAAACGATCCATAACAAAGAAGCAGAAATAGAAAAGCTGAAAGCGGATATTGAAGCGCATCGTAAATCCATTGGCAACCTTGAAAAGGAAATCAATTCCGCCAGTGAGAAGCTTGGGCAGACGGCAAATGATTTTGAAGCAACCTATCAGACGTTGCTAAGCCAGATACAAGAGGACATAAGGCAAATCGAATCACACCTTTAGTTTTGAGAGAAATAGATATGGAAGGATATAAGCCAAAGACATTTTGGGAAAGGCCTGAGGGCGTTACGGGAGGTATCTTCCTGGCCGCTTTAATCGCGGCTATTGGATTTATTACTGTTAAATCGGCTGCCTTTATCGTGGGCGCTTTGACTTCGACGATTGGCTTGGTGGCAACGCTTGCGATTTTGGGAGCTATTATTTTTATGGCCATAGATTCCAAATCACGCAACCTCATTTGGTACATGTACAAAAGCGTGATGCGCGCCATCACAGGGATTTTTGTCAAAATGGATCCAATCGGAATCCTTAAAGGTTATGTCAGCGACTTGAAAGAAAATCTGCGCAAGATGAACAGGCAGATTGGGATGCTTCGTGGTCAGATGCACAAGTTGCAGGAATTGATCCTGAACAACCGTAAAGAAATACAGAGCAACCTTACGTTGGCCAGCCAGGCGAAAGAAACGGATAAGCAAGCAGTGATGATCCTTAAGAGCCGTAAAGCCGGCCGCCTGAAAGAATCCAATATCAAACTTGAAGATCTCTACAAGAAGATGGAGATTCTCTATCGTGTGTTGGGAAAGATGTATGAGAACAGTGAAGTGATGCTGGAGGATATCCAGGACCAGGTAGAGCTGAAAGACCAAGAGCGAAAAGCTATGCATGCCAGCCATAGCGCAATGAAATCAGCTATGAATATCATTGCAGGAGATAAGGATAAGCGAATGGTGTTTGATATGGCTCTCGAGGCGATCGCAGATGATGTAGCCAATAAAGTCGGGGAAATGGAGCGTTTCATGGATGTGTCTGAAAACTTTATGAAATCAGTCGATCTCCAAAATGGTATCTTCGAAGAAGAAGGCTTGCGGATGTTGGAGAAATGGGAGAAAGAAGGAGTGTCAACGATTCTTGGAGGACAGAAAGAAACTTTGCTTAAAGCTGCAGAAGATGAATCGAATGTACTGGACATCAATGCGCCTTTGAAGAGACCGGAAGCAGTGGAGGTGAGAAAGAATCAATATGATTCATTCTTTGAGTGAGCAGTGAGCAGTGAGCGGTGAGCAGTGAGTTGTGAGCATTTTCTGGAAGCTGGAAGCCAAAGGTTAAATCGTGAGGCGTCAGTCGTGAGACGATCAAATGAAGAATGAAGAATGAAAAATGATGGTTCGACTACGCTCACCAACCGGGGGTTTCCGGAACACAGAGGAATTACTCCGTGTGCTCTGTGAGCTCCGTGCGATGAAATGAAGAATGAAAAAAGAAAAATGAAAAATGAAAAAAGAAAATGTGAAAAATTTCGATCACTGATCACCGATCACTATATCACCGATCACCACATCACTGATCACCACATCACTGATCACCACATCACCAAATACCAATAACATAAACTAAAACAAACATGGCAACTCGATTGACTGCATTTTCCAAATTTGTCATTACGCTCGTTATCCTCGGAGTAATCGGGGGTGGGGTATGGTATATCTTTAATAAAACGGAATGGGGACAAAACCAGCGGAAGAAAGCTGAGGAATTGAAAACAGAGGATGCTACGAAGGAAGGTCCTAAAACCGTTTACAAGGATGACGATAATACGCTCGTCGTGCAATTAGTGACCTGGGGTGGTTATGGTCCCGGTCTTTATTTTAATGAAGGTGCAGAACCAAATGAACAATCACGCTTCTACAAAGAGTATGGATTTAAAGTACGTTTTGTCATAGAGAATGATCTGATCAATGCCATGAATGCATGGATAGCAGATGAATACGATGTGGCTGTACAGACTGCAGATGCATTTCCATTATATACAGGTCCAACAGACCTTAAAGAATTTAAACCAAGGGCGTTTATGCAAGTGGACTGGTCCCGCGGTGGTGATGCGATCATCGTCAAAAGAGGAATCAACAGCGTCAATGACCTGAAAGGCAAGAAAATTGCAGTTGCTGTACCTTCTCCTGCTCAGACCTTATTGATGACTGCTCTTGAGGCAGCTAATTTGAAATATTCTGATGTTGAAGTAATTAAAACTACTGACAACCTTAAGGCTGCTCAACTTTTCAGAAGCGCTGAAGTAGATGCTGCAGTTGTGTGGAGCCCGGATGATATGCTTGCGACAAATGATGTACCTGGATCTAAAATATTATTGACCACCAAAGATCAATCGCACGTTATAGCGGATATCTTTTTTGCTAAAGAGTCCTACTTGACCAGCCATCGCAAAATGATTGATGGTTTCTATGAAGGATGGATGAAAGCTCAGGCTGAATTGAAGGCCAATCCATCTAACCGTCAGAAAGCAGCTAAATACCTTGCAGAGATAAACCAACTTGGAGAGAATGATGCGATGGGTATGATGGATGTAGTCTATTGGACAAGTCATGGAGACAATGTAAACTTCTTTGGAATGAATCCTGATTACCGAGGTCAAACCGGTGAAGATTTATACACCAAGATGAGTAAGAACTTTGTGGTCACTGGAGATGCAACAGCAGAGGCTCCGGCATGGAGGAGTTCTATTTTTACTGGAGCGATTCAATCTGCTTCTGCTAATCTTACTGGCTCAGCGTATGCACCAGAAACAGGAAAAACTTTTACAGCACCTACAGCTGAAGCTAAAACTGCTCCTGCATTGGCCAGCAAGCCAGTGAGTATCAATTTTGCTTCCGCGAAATTTGCTTTGGATGAAAACTCAAAGACAATCATTGATCTTCAATTTGCGGATGTGGCTAAATCATTTGCAAATGCACGTGTGCGTATCGAAGGAAATACTGATAATGTAGGAAGCAAACAGTCGAATGTGGAACTTTCGAGGAAGCGTGCTCAGTCTGTAGCGGATTACCTTGCTACTCAATACAGGATTGATAGAAACCGCTTTGTCATCATTGGTAATGGTCCTGACAAACCTGTTCCTGGTTGTGAAAAGAATCAAGATGAAGCCTGTAAAGCAAAAAACAGGCGTACAGATTTTCAGCTTATTGCTGATTAATCACTTGCACAGGCAGGACAAGGGACGCACATGAAATTATTTGGAGGACATGAGGAAGGAACCGCTGGCCAAAGAGTCTTCTTTGGCTTGCTTGGGTTTGGAATTATTCTTTTGGTTTGGATATTACTCACATCAGGCAGTGACCCTATCATGAAGCCGGTGGCATTACCATCACCACTTAGAGTTTTACAAGCATTTCCAACACTGTTTTACGAAAACAACCTTATTCAAAATATTGGATTCAGTGTTGGCATCAATCTTTCCGGATACCTCGAAGCAATTCTAATCACAATTCCTATTGGGTTTATCATAGGGCTGATAAAATATACCCGTTGGGGTTTCCAGCGACAAGTAGATGCGCTTCGGTACATCCCATTAACCGCAGTAACCCTCCTGTTTATTATTTGGTTTGGGATTGATACAAATATGAAGGTGCATTTCCTGGCCTTTGGTATCATTATCTATATGTTGCCTGTGATGATTCAGCGTATTGATGAAGTGGATGATGTGTATCTCAAAACAGCTCACACCCTAGGCGCTACTGATTGGCAGATATTAAAAACAATTTATTTCCCGAGTGTTGTTTCAAGGCTGTCAGATGATATCCGTGTATTGACAGCTATTTCATGGACGTACATTATAGTTGTAGAGAGCATCAATAGTAACCAGGGAGGAATTGGGACGGCCATTTATTCCATTGGCCAGCGACAAGTGCAATCGGACAAATTGTTTGCTTTACTATTCACGATAATGATTATCGGGGTGGTCCAGGATAAAGTATTTGTCTGGTTGGACAAACAATTATTTCCTTTCAAATACCAGGCGAAGGAAGCTATCAAATCTTCAAAGCTAGAACGTAAAGGATTAGTTTCAATGATCCTGGATTATATATTCGTTGCCCTTGGATGGATTTGTCTTGGTATTTATTTCATTTTGTTGATACAAGAATTCTTTCCTTTCATGGGTGATTTCAAGCCATTGAGTTTTGTCTTTGGAGATAGTGTCAAAGTCGTGCATGTCATATTCGCGATGATCATTGCTTTTAAAGCATGGCGGTGGTACCAGGAAAGATCTGATTTGTTAGCGATGCCATCTGTTAATGTAAAACCAGCTGGCCAATGAGTGTAAATTTTACAGATACAGCAGCAAGAGAAAACATCATTGAGCTTAAGAATATTGGCCAATCCTATGATGGTGGCAATACCTGGATTATCAAAGATCTGAATTTACTCATTGAGGATAAGCCTGACCAGGGCCAGTTTATCGTATTGTTAGGAATGTCAGGTAGTGGTAAGTCTACATTACTCAGATATATTGCAGGTCTGCAAGAACCTACCGAAGGGGAAGTATTGATCAAAGGAAAACCCGTGACTGATAAGCAGCGTGTGAGTATGGTTTTTCAACAGTACTCTTCCATGCCTTGGTTGACTGTGCTTGATAATGTTGCTCTTGCTTTGGATTATAAAGGCATCAGCAAGAAGGAGCGTTATGCCCAGGCTATGGAGTTGATCGAATTGGTTGGACTCGCAGGCCACGAAAAAAAGTATGCACAATATCCTGCATTGTCAGGAGGACAATTACAACGAGTAGCTATAGCCCGCAGTATCATCGCCAATCCTGAAATCATATTGATGGATGAACCCTTTGGTGCTTTGGATATCAAGACCAGGATCCAAATGCAGGAACTCCTCATCAACTTATGGCATAGATTTAATTCCACGATCATTTTTGTGACACACGATATCAATGAAGCGGTTTACCTCGCCGATGATATTTACATCATGAAATCTCCTCCATCATTGATCATTGAACATATTGACATTGATTTGCCTTTACGAAGAGATCACAGTACTAAACGGGAAGCACATTTTACAGAGTTGGTGCACCAGGTGGAGGACACGATGATACGGATTGCCGAAGGCAAATCTTAAGTGAGGAGTGAGCAATGATCGGTGATCGGTGATCGGTGATCGGTGATCGGTGATCGGTGATCGGTGATCGGTGATCGGTGATCGGTGATCGGTCAATTAGGAGAAACAAATTCGTGAAAATTCGCGTGAATTCGCGGCAACAATATGAGGTTATCCAAAATGATTGTCACGATCCACCTTCACTGGCTCCTCTAAAAACGTTTTAACAAAAGCAGATTACTTTTGTTATCAGGCAGGTAATGCAGACCACAATAACCACAAATACACATTACGAGAGGACCACCTTCACACTCGAAGGGAAGCCCTATACGGCTATACTCTTCCCGACTTGTGAGGATCCTCATTTTTCTGAGATAGGGTGTACTAGTCTTTTTCAGCATCGGGCTTATCATGCTGCGCTGGAATCTGCTCCTCCTGAACGAATGTCTTTTTGGTATGTAAGGCTTGAGTCTAATGGTGAACTTGCCGGGATGTTAAGTTTCCAGGTAAAGGATTTCAACCCTGGAGAAAGTCTGAAAAACCAGGTTAACGGCAGCCTGGTCAAAGGCATACGATATAAGGCTGCTTCTATGATCAACTTTAGTGTTCTCTGCCTGGGGAATACGTTGGTGACAGGGG
>Ga0157380_10000107_pt1 | contig 45379 bp, 51 predicted proteins | sample S35metaG_FD_119757 | JGI IMG/M metagenome (GOLD analysis project Ga0157380, IMG submission 119757) | Switchgrass rhizosphere microbial communities from Kellogg Biological Station, Michigan, USA - S3-5 metaG | ecosystem: Host-associated > Plants > Roots > Rhizosphere > Soil | place: USA...
CGAAGCCCGCAACCGAGAGCACGAGGAAGCCCATGACCACGACCCAGCCCAACGCGCCGGCCGCCGGCGGCCTGTTCACCCTCGGCGACCTCAAGCCGCTCCTGCCGAGCAAGGCCGGCATCTGGCGGCAGCAGGCCTTCGGCGTGAAGAACACCGAAGACGACGGTGTCGCTGGCACCTGGGTCTCGGGCGACTACAGCGCCGGGCCGAAGAAGGCGAAGCTGACCATCACCGACCTCGGCGACGTCGCCAAGACGGCGACGCCCTGGACCGGCCCGCCGGTGGAAAGCAACGAGTCCAAGACCTATGGCGAAGGCGGCCGAACGGTGCGCGAGGAAACGAAGCGCAGCGGCAAGCGCGAGTTGACGATCGTGCTCGGCAACGGCCTGACGATCGGCGCCTCCGGCACCAACGTCGACATGGCCGAGCTGAAGCAGTTGGCGACGGGTGTCGAGCTGGCGAAGGCAGAGGCGCTGGTTCGGCCGGCGAAGAAGTAGCTCGCGCGGACAGCGGCTCGACCCGGGTCGTCGGCGCTTCGTTCGTTGCCCGAGTCTTCACCAGGAATCCGCATGGCAACGAGCGCTCCCTATTCCCCGGAGCTCCTCGCCGGACGGACCGCCTTGGTCACCGGTGCGTTCGGCGGCCTGGGCCTGCATTTCGCGCGCGTGCTGGCGGCGCACGGCGCGAGGCTCGCCCTGGCCGGACGGCGGATCGATCTCGGGCGAACGGTGGCGGCCGAGCTCGGTGCCGCCGTCGGCCGACCGAACGACGTGCGCGCCTTCGCTCTCGACGTCACCGACCCGGCGAGCGTGGCCGACGCCATCGCCCGGATCGGCGTGGAGCTCGGCGTGCCGGCGATCGTCGTCAACAACGCCGGCACGGTCGCCCGTGCGCCCAGCCTCGAGCTCGGCGAGGGCGACTGGCGCGGCGTGATCGACGTCAACCTCTCGGGCGTGTTCCGCGTCGCCCAGGCGAGCGCCCGGGAGATGGTGCGCAGCGGCACGCGCGGCACCATCATCAACATCGCCTCGATCCTGGGCCTGCGCGTGCGTGCCCAGGTCGCGGCCTACGCGGCGAGCAAGGCCGCCGTGGTGCAGCTCACGCAGGCGCTGGCGCTCGAGTGGGCCGAGCACGGCATCCGCGTCAATGCCATCGCCCCCGGCTACTTCGAGACCGACATCAATCGTGAGCTGCTGCGCTCGGCCGCGGGCCAGGCGATCGTCGCCCGCATCCCGCAGCAGCGCGTCGGCCAGCCCGCCGAGCTCGACGGGCCGCTGCTGCTGCTCGCTTCCGATGCGTCGTCCTACATGACAGGCTCGGTGATCGCCGCCGATGGCGGACATCTGGTCAGCTCGCTCTAAGGGAGAAGGATAGCATGAGCGAAAGAGCACAGGCGATCGCCGCGCGCGTCGAGGCGTTCGTCCGCGAGACGGTCTTCCCTTATGAGAAAGATCCCCGCGCCACGCGCCATGGCCCGACCGAGGAGTTGCTGGTGGAGATGCGGGCGAAGGCGCGGGCGGCGGGGGTGATGACGCCCCACATTCTGTCCGATGGATCGCATCTCAACCAGCGCGAGACGGCGATCGTGCTGAAGAAATCGGGACTGTCGCCGCTCGGCCCGGTGGCGGTCAACACGATGGCGCCCGACGAGGGCAACATGTATCTGATCGCCAAGATCGGTTCGCCCGCGATCAAGCGGCGGTTCCTCGATCAGCTTGTCGCGGGAGAGGCGCGTTCGGCCTTCTTGATGACCGAGCCCGCCGCCGAGGGCGGCGCCGGCTCCGATCCTTCGATGATGAAGACGGTCTGCCATCGCGACGGCGATCATTGGGTGATCAACGGGCGCAAGGCCTTCATCACCGGTGCGCAGGGCGCCAAGGTCGCCATCATCATGGCCAAGTCGGAAGATGGTGCCTGCATGTTCGTGGCCGATCTGCCTAATCCCGCGATCCGCATCGAGCGATTGCTCGATACCATCGACAGCTCGATGCCGGGTGGCCATGCGGTGCTCATGATTGACAATCTGCGCGTCCCCGCCGAGCAGATGCTCGGCGCCAGCGGCGAAGGTTTCCAACATGCGCAGGTGCGGCTTTCGCCCGCGCGACTGTCGCATTGCATGCGGTGGCATGGATCGGTCACACGCGCGCAGGAGATCGCCACCGACTATGCCTGCCGCCGCGAGGCGTTTGGGAAGAAGCTGGTCGATCATGAAGGCGTGGGCTTCATGCTCGCCGAGAATCTGATCGATCTCAAACAAGCCGAGCTGATGATCGACTGGTGCGCCGACGTGCTCGACAGCGGCTCGCTCGGCACGGTGGAAAGTTCGATGGCGAAGGTGGCGGTGTCGGAAGCGCTTTACCGGGTAGCGGACCGCTGCATCCAGGTGATGGGCGGCACCGGCGTGTCGACCGACACCGTCGTTGAACAGGTGTTCCGCGAGATTCGAGCCTTCCGCATCTACGACGGCCCGACCGAGGTCCACAAATGGTCGCTCGCCAAGAAGATCAAGCGCGATCATGCACGGGCGCAGGCCGGATGAGCGGGCCGGAGAAAGACGACAATGGCACGACCGCTGTCCGTGACGGATTTCGCTTCGACGAGGCCGCGCTCGCACGCTGGATGGACGCCAATGTCGCGGATTTCCGGGGCCCGCTTGCGGTCGAGCAGTTCAAGGGGGGGCAGTCCAACCCGACCTATAAGCTGATCACGCCGGGCAAGGCCTATGTTTTGCGGCGCAAGCCGCCCGGCCAGCTGCTGAAAGGCGCGCACGCGGTCGAGCGCGAGGCGCGGGTGCTGAGGGCGCTGGGCAAGACCGGCTTCCCGGTTCCTCGCGTCCATGGGCTGTGCACCGACGACGAGGTGCTCGGCACATGGTTCTACGTGATGGACATGGTCGAGGGCCGCTTGTTCTGGGACGCGACGATCCCGCAGGTCGCGCAGGGCGAACGGCCGGCCTATTTCGACGCGATGAACGCGACGATCGCGGCGCTGCACGGCATCGATTACCGCGCAGCGGGGCTCGAGGATTTCGGCCGACCGGGTAATTTTTTCGAGCGGCAGATCGCGCGCTGGACCAAGCAATATCTCGAAGACGCCGAAGCCGGCCGGGACGCGGCGATGGACCGATTGATCGCGTGGCTGCCCGCCAATATCCCGGCGGACGACGAGACGACGGTGGTCCACGGCGATTTTCGCATCGACAATATGATCTTCCATCCCACCGAGCCGCGCGTAATCGCGGTGCTCGACTGGGAGTTGTCGACGCTCGGCCATCCGCTGGCCGACTTCGCCTTCCACGCGATGATGTACCATATGCCGCCCCACATCGTCGCCGGCCTCCACGGCGCCGACCTGGCCGCGCTCAACATCCCATCGGAAGCGGACTATGTCGCCGCCTATTGCGCGCGGACCGGGCGCCGTTCGATCCCCGGCTATCCGTTCTACATGGCGTTCGTCTTCTTCCGGCTTGCCGCGATCTTCCACGGGATCAAGGGGCGCGTGATCCGCGGAACCGCCGCCTCGGCCAAGGCCGCGGAGCGCGCTGCGCTATTTCCGGAACTGGCGCAAATCGCCTGGCGGCAGGCGCAGGGATAGTCCGCCACATCGGTCAACGCCGCTGGGCAAGCCATCCTCCCGCTTCTAAGGAAAGGGGGTGATGAATCATGCTAACCGCGCTTTGGCCTCGGGCGTCGCCGGGCTGACCGTCCAATGACCGGCGAGGGAGCCGCGCGCGCGCAGTCCTTTCGCCGCCTTTCCGTCACTGGCGGATCCGACACGGTGCACCGGCAGGTCGCCAGCGAGACGCCGGTGGCAATAGAATATAACGGGCTCGGTTATGCGGTGCTCATGGCCAGCGCGGCTGACCTGGAGGATCTCGCTTACGGCTTCAGCCTCGCCGAGCGGCTGATCGATCAACGCGAGCAGATAGTGGATGTCGAGACCCATCGCATCGAGCAGGGCGTCGTGTTGCGGATCACCCTTTGCGCGGATCGGATCGCGCTGGCGGCGGAACGGGTCCGTCATCGCGTTTCCGAATCCTCCTGCGGCTTGTGCGGCATCGAAAATCTCGAGCAGGCGCTGCGCCCGTTGTCGCGCGTCGACGCCGCTCACGCGCCGGACGGACCGGCAATTTTCGCCGCGCTCGCGACCATGGGGGACCATCAGCCGCTCAATGCGGCAACCGGGGCGGTACATGCCGCAGCCCGCTGCGATCGCGACGGGACGATAAGCCTGGTGCGCGAGGATGTCGGTCGCCACAATGCGTTCGACAAACTGATCGGCGCGATGATGCGCGGCCGGATCGGCTGGGACGGCGGCTTCGCGCTGCTATCGTCGCGCTGCTCCTATGAGCTGGTCGAGAAGGCGGCGCTGTCCGGCTGTCCTACGCTGGTCACGCTTTCAGCGCCGACGACCCTCGCGGTCGACCGGGCTCGCGAGGCCGGGTTGCGGCTGATCGTGCTTGCCCGGCCGGACGCGATGCTGATCGCGTCATGACGCGGCTATTGGGCGCCATTCTCGCAGGCGGCGAATCGCGCCGCTTCGGATCGGACAAGGCGGAGGCCATGTTCGATGGCAGGCCGCTTATCGAGCATGTCATTGCCGCGCTGCGGCCGGCCGTGGACGAGCTGATCATCTGCGGCCGCACCCGTGGCGATATTCGCGGGGTAGCCGATCGCCCTGCGCCGGGCATGGGCCCGCTGGGCGGGCTCAACGGAGCGCTGCACGACGGATCGGCGCGCGGATTCGACGCGGTGCTCGCGGTGGGGTGCGATACGCCGCTGCTCCCCCCTGGTCTGCTTGGACGGCTGCAGGCGTCGGCCGGGCCAGCCTATGTAGCCCGCCTGCCGGTGATCGGTTACTGGCCGACCGCGCTTGCGTTTCGCCTCGACGCGTTTTTGGCCGAGGATCGCAAACACGCCATCCGCGGCTGGGCCGAAGCGGTGGGCGCCGAAGCGATCCAGTGGCCGTCGCTCGCCAATGTCAACGAGCCCGCCGATCTCGTCGCGCTGTCGCGGAAGAGCCCCGGCTGAGTCCCGCGCGCCGATGTACTTCCGCGTTGCCGATAGGCGACGCCATCGGCACGCAGAAATGATATATTGTATCTTCGGCGCATTCGTGCAATGGGCGTTGCGAGAGGATCGATGAGCGTGAATCGTTTCGCCCCTGCACGTGACCTGTTCGATCGATTGGCCATCGGCCTGTCGGCGCTGTGCCTCGTCCATTGCGCGGCGAGCGTGATTCTGGTCGCCCTGCTGGCGACGGCCGGCGGCGTTCTGTTGCATCCGGCGATCCACGAGATCGGGCTGGTCATGGCAATTGCGCTTGCGCTGTTCGGCCTGGGCCGCGGTTTTCTTCGGCACAGGCGGCCGCTTCCTGTGCTTCTCGGTGGCTGCGGAATCGCGTTGATGGCGACGGCGCTGGTCGTTCCGCACGGCGTGATCGAAGCGGGCTATACGATGATTGGTGTCGCCTGCGTCGCGGTGGCGCATCAGCTCAATCGGCGCGCGCACGCCTGGTGAGGCTTGTCGCCCGGGGCGCTTGCTCCTAGATTTACCGGATGGCCAGCGCGCACGATCATCGTATCCATCATGGCGAGTCGCTTGCCGACGCGGCCCAGCGCGCGTTCGAGCGCGCGGGCGAACAATGGACGCCGATGCGCGCCGAGATATTCGCGGCATTGAGCGCGGCGGAGAAGCCCGCCTCTGCCTACGATCTGGCGGACAGCGTCTCGCGTTCGACCGGACGGCGGGTCGCAGCCAACAGCGTCTACCGGATCTTGGATGTCTTCGTGGCGGCGAACCTCGCCCGCCGGGTCGAAAGCGCCAATGCCTATATCGTCAACGCGCATCCCGATTGCGAGCATGACTGCATCTTCCTGGTCTGCGACGTGTGCGGGCGGGTGAATCATGTCGACGACGATCAGCTTTCGGATGCGGTCCGGCGCTCGGCCGAGAAAGTGGGTTTCTCCAAGCTGCGCCCGGTGATCGAGGTGCGTGGCTGCTGCGCCGAATGCGCAGAGGGCGACGCTGCCTGACGCATCGACGCTGGCCACCTCCAAGCAATGAGTCTAAGGCGAACAGGATGACCGACCGCCCCGTAACGCCTTTGCTGGATTGCGTCAGCGCGCCGGCCGACCTTCGGCAGCTCCGGCCCGGCCAGCTCGCCCAGCTTGCCAATGAGCTCCGCCAGGAAATGATTTCGGCGGTTTCGGTTACCGGTGGGCATCTCGGCGCCGGCCTGGGTGTCGTCGAGTTGACCGTCGCGCTGCATTATGTGTTCGAAACGCCGCGCGACAAATTGATCTGGGATGTCGGCCACCAGGCCTATCCCCACAAGATCCTCACCGGTCGGCGTGATCGGATCCGGACGCTGCGCCAGGGCGCGGGACTGTCGGGGTTCACCAAGCGCAGCGAAAGCGAATATGATCCTTTCGGGGCGGCGCACAGCTCGACCTCGATCTCCGCGGCGCTCGGCTTCGCGATGGCCAACAAGCTGTCCGACGCGCCGGGCCGGGCAATCGCAGTGATCGGCGACGGTGCGATGTCGGCGGGCATGGCCTATGAGGCGATGAACAACGCGCGGCAGGCGGGCAACCGGCTGATTGTGATCCTCAACGATAACGACATGTCGATCGCGCCGCCGGTGGGCGCGCTGTCGGCCTATCTCGCAAAGATCGTGTCCTCGCGACCCTTCCTGTCGATGCGGGGCTTCGCCAAGCGCGTCGCGCGCAAGCTACCGCGCCCGATCCACGATTTTGCCAAGCGATCCGAGGAATATGCGCGCGGCATGGCGACCGGCGGCACGCTGTTCGAGGAACTGGGCTTCTATTATGTCGGCCCGGTCGACGGCCATAATCTCGATCATCTGCTGCCGGTGCTGGAGAATGTCCGCGATAGCGATCACGGGCCGATCCTGGTCCATGTCGTCACCAACAAAGGCAAGGGCTATGCGCCCGCCGAAGCGGCGGCCGACAAATATCACGGGGTGCAGAAGTTCGACATCGTTTCCGGCGAGCAGGCGAAGGCCCCGCCCGGACCGCCAAGCTACACCCAGGTCTTTGCCGAGGCGCTGATCCGCGAGGGGGCTCGCGACGAGAAGATCTGCGCGATCACCGCGGCGATGCCCTCGGGCACCGGGCTCGACAAGTTCGGGGCCGCCTATCCCGAGCGGAGTTTCGACGTAGGCATCGCCGAGCAGCATGCGGTTACGTTCGCGGCCGGTCTCGCGGCGCAGGGTTACCGCCCCTTCTGCGCGATCTACTCGACCTTTCTCCAGCGCGCCTATGATCAGGTCGTCCACGACGTGGCGATCCAGAACCTGCCGGTGCGGTTCGCGATCGACCGTGCGGGCCTGGTGGGCGCCGACGGATCGACCCACGCGGGAAGCTTCGACGTCACCTATCTGGCAACGCTGCCCAACATGGTTGTGATGGCGGCCGCCGACGAGGCCGAGCTCTGCCATATGGTGCATACCGCGGCGCTGCACGACAGCGGTCCGATCGCGCTGCGCTATCCGCGCGGCAACGGCGTCGGCGTCGAGCTTCCCGCGGTTCCCGAGCGGCTCGAAATCGGCAAGGGGCGGATCGTTCGCGAGGGCAAGACGGTTGCGTTATTGTCGCTCGGCACCCGGCTTGAGGAGGCGCGGCGCGCAGCGGATCAGCTTGAGGCGCTCGGCCTGTCGACCACGATCGCCGATCTGCGTTTCGCCAAGCCGCTCGACGAATCATTGATCCAACGGTTGCTGACCACCCATGAGGTGGCGGTGACGATAGAGGAGGGCGCGATCGGCGGAATGGGCGCGCATGTGCTGACGCTGGCTTCGGACCTCGGTCTGATCGACAATGGCCTGAAACTCAGGACGCTGCGCCTGCCCGATATCTTCCAGGAGCATGACAAGCCCGAACGGCAATATGCCGAAGCCGGCCTCGACGCCGAATCGATCGTCGCGACGGTGCTGGCGGCGTTGCATCGGAACAGCACGAATCTCGAAGCGCGCGCGTAGGCTGCCTCTTTTCACTTTCCAGTCGGGTCGCGCGGAACAGGCCGCGCGATCAAGGGATTCATGAAATCCAACAGCCCAGGCTGTCAGTTGTCCTCGTCCGGCAGTACGAAGGCGCCATCCGCGGGCGCCTCGGCGAGTTTTTCGATCCGGCCACGTGAGACGGCCACCAGGATATGCCGATTGGCGAATTCGACGACCGCCAGTCGACCGGTCGTGCCCATCGGGATCGCGTCGACGATCCGGAGCGCCCTTTGCCTGTTGCCGATCGCGATGCCGGGCTGGAGCCGTTTCCACAGCCAGAGCGAACCGAACGCCAATCCGCCGACCAGAGGGACCAGCAGAAGCAGCTTCAACAGGTAATCAAGCATCATTGGCGGCGTTCTATCCCCGACAGTCGTGCATCGGCAGCGACCACGTCGACCACCCTTATCCCGAACTTTCCGTTGACTGTCACTACCTCGCCCTTGGCGACGAGCGTGCCGTTGACCATGATGTCGAGCATCTCGTTCGCCTGGCGATCGAGCTCGACGATGCTTCCCGAGGCAAGATCCATCAGCTCGGCGAGCCGAACCGAGGTGCTGCCCACTTCCACCGATAGCCGCAGCGGAATATCGGCGAGCAGACGGTAATTGGCGCGGCTCGCCAATCCGCCCGGCACCGCCGGGACATCGGACATATCGCTCATTTCGACGGACCCTTATGGAGATTTTCGATCATCATGGCGGCGCGGCCTTCCTGCTCTCCGATCGTCCCTTCGGCGAAGCGGTGATCGGCCACCAGCAGCGGAACGGTTTGCGACAGCGTTATCGGAATGACATCGCCCGGTTTGAGCGCGAGCAATTGCGCCACGGTCAGTTCGGGACGCGCCAGCACCGAACGCACCGGCAGCGAGATATTATCCAGCGCTCCCAGCAACCTGTTTTTCCAGTCGATGTCCTCGCCATCGGCTCCGGGCTGGGCGCGCGCGGCGATTTCGCTTTCGATCGGCTGTAGCAAGGCGAGCGGATAGAGGATCTCGATCCTGCTCGACCGCGAGAGGCCCGGCTTGACGGTGAAGCTCTGGACCACCACAGCCTCATCGGGGCGCACCATGTTCGCGAAATCGGCATTGGTCTCATGTGCCGCGAACTCGAAGGCCAGCGGATAGGCTTCGGCCCAGCTCTTGGTCAACAGCTCGGCGATCGCACTCGCGAGCCGCTTCTGCAGGCGCTGCTCGGACGGCGTGAACTCGCCGCTCTTCGGAGCGAGGCCGTTGCCCGAGCCGCCATAGAAGGCGTCGACCATGTTGGTGACGAAAGCCGGCTCCATCGAGATCATCATCACGCCCTTGGCCGGACGGACACGGAAGAGGCTGAGGCTCATATATTCGGGCTGGTTGCGCTGCCATTCGTCGAAGCGGCGCGTTTCCAGCGGGCTGGCGTCGACCTTGGCGCGGGTCTGGGCGATGGGCTCGACCACGTCGCGCAGCCGCCGCGCAATGCGCTCGTTCATCCGGCCGAGATGGGCGAGCTTGGCGACCGGGCGATCGCCACGCAGGCCGAATGTGAAGGGCTCGACGAGCCGCGCCGAGGGGGCAGCAGGCTCATGCGCACCGGCAGCCTCGTCGAACGAGATGTCGCTGAGTTCATCCATCAGCGCGGCGACTTCATCGCCCGATAGACTGGATGCTGCGCGCGTCATGGAGTCAGCGAATGTCCCAAACCCGTTACACCGGTGATGCCGGCGGACTCGCTATGCCATGGAGTTGGTTAATGAAATGTGGTTGGAGAATGTTTTGTTCGGCCGCCAGCCGGGCGCAGGGGGCCACGCCGGCCGAAGCGCCAAACTACGCCGCGCCTTTCTTGCGAACCAGCTGATAGGCGTGCTGATACCATTTGCTGCCGGGATAATTGGCGCCCAGCACGGAGGCGGCGCGTTCGGCCTCGACCGGGACGCCCAGCTCGAGATAGCTTTCGGTCAGCCGCATCAGCGCCTCCGGGGCGTGGCTGGTCGTATCATATTGATCGACCACGGTGCGGAAACGGATCACCGAGGCGAGCCAATCGCCGCGGCGCTGATAGAATCGCCCGATTTCCATTTCCTTGCCCGCGAGATGGTCCTTGATCAGATCGACCTTCACCCGGGCGTCAGCGGCATAGCGCGTATCGGGATAGCGGCGAATCAGCTCGTTCATCGCATCCAGCGCCTGCTGCGTCAGCTTTTGGTCGCGCGTGACATCCTGGATCTGCTCATAATAATCGATCGCGATCAGATAGAGCGCATAGGGTGCGTCGCGGTTGCCCGGATGGATCGACACGAAGCGCTGCGCCGAGGCGATCGATTCGGTGTACTGGCGCGCCAGATAATAGGAGAAGGCGCTCATCAACTGCGCGCGGCGCGCCCAGACCGAATAGGGATGCTGGCGCTCCACCTCGTCGAACAGCGCGGCGGCGAGCTTGTATTGACGGCGGTCGAGCCGCTCCTTGGCCGCGTTGTAGAGCGTATCGACGTCTCGGGCGACATATTTGGTGTCACCCTTGTTCTTGCTGGTGGCGCAGCCTGCCAGTGGAACGAAGAGGGCGGCGGCGATCATCAGCGCGATCGGACGGGTGGCTTTACGCAGCATAGAGCCGCTTCTTACGGGGCAAATGCCACCGCCGCAATGGCCCGCAAGGCCGAACGGCGGATCGATCGAACCGACCGCCGCCGCGGCGCTCCTACAGCGGCATCAGCGCGGCGACGATCCAGCGATCCTCGCCACGCAGCACGTTCCAGGCACGCGCGCCCGCGCGGCTGTCCATCACCTCCACCCCGAAGCCGTACGCTTCGATCCCGTCGACAAAGGCGGGGGAGGGGCGGCGCATTGTGGAGCCTGTGCCCAGCAATAGGAACTCAGGGGGCGGATCGAGCGCCAGCAGATCTGCAAGGTCGGCGGCGCCGAGGGAATCGAGCGCGGGCGCATGCCAGTCGCGGGCCGCGACAGGGGTCAGCCAGAGCCCGCCCGCTACGACACGGTCTTCGATGCGGAACGCCGTCCCGGCGAAGCCGCGCACGACCGGCCCGCCGGGAGGGGCTTCCCGATCGAAGGAGACCATGGCCGTCAGCCCTTGGGGCCGACCCGCTCGGCGTCCGGACGGGCCTGCTTCGGCTTGGCGTCGAAGCGCTGGGGTTCGAGCCCCAGGGTGATCAGCAGCGAGGAGGAGACATAGACCGACGAATAGGTGCCGACGATGATGCCGAGCAGCATCGCCGCCGCGAAGCCCCGCAGCACATGGCCGCCGAAAAGCAACAGCGCGCCGAGCGCGAGCATCACCGTCAGCGAGGTCATCACGGTGCGCGGCAGCGTTTCGTTGACCGAGAGATCGATCAGCGCCTTCATATCCATCTGCCGATATTTGCGCATATTCTCGCGGATGCGATCGTCGATCACCATCTTGTCGTTGATCGAATAGCCGATGATCGTCAGCACCGCTGCGACGATGTTGAGATCGAACTCCATCCGTGTGACCGCGAAGAAACCGAGCGTCATCAGCACGTCGTGGACGATCGCGACGAAGGTGGAGATGCCGAACTGCCATTCGTAACGCAGCCAGGAGAAGATCGCGATGCCGACGACCGCGAGCACAACCGCGAGCAGCCCGTTGCGGATCAGTTCGCCGGAAACCTTGCCCGAAACGGTGTCGTAGCGCGGGAAGGTCACACCCGGAAACTGTGCGCTCAGCGAGGCGGAGACCTTGTTGACCACCGCGTTGGTCGCGCCCTCGTCGCTGCTCGCCGGGGTGGGCAGGCGGATCGAGACGCTCTTGGGATCGCCGAACTGCTGGAGCGAGCCCTGGCCGACGCCGAGCCGGTCGACATTGGTGCGGACCTTGTCGAGCGAGGGGGGCGAGGGGAATTTGGCTTCGATCATCAGCCCGCCGACAAAGTCGACGCCGAGATTCAGTCCACGCGTCGCCACCGCCGCGACCGCCGCGACCGTAAGCAGAGCCGTGATGATGAAGGCAATGAAGCGGACCCGGACGAAGCCGATATTGGTGTTGTCGGGGACGAGTTTCAACAGGCGCATCTCAGTGCTCCGTCGTCCCGGCGGAGGCCGGGGTCGTTTGAGATGCCGGGACCAGCAAGCCGCAGGAGCCGGTGGCGACCCCGGCCTCCGCCGGGGTGAAGAGGAGCGACCTCGTCTTCATATGTGCAGCGCGTGCGGCCGCGCGCGGCGGAGCCACAGGGCGACGAGCATGCGGGTGAAGACGACCGCTGTGAACACCGAGGTGGCGATGCCGATCAGCAGCACGACCGCGAAGCCCTTCACCTGGCCCGAGCCCAGCACGAACATGATCAGCCCGGCGATGGCGTGGGTGACGTTGGCCTCGAAGATCGTGCGGCTCGCTTCCTTATAGCCGAACTCAACGGCCTGGGTCGGCGCTCGCCCGCGCCGCAGCTCCTCGCGAATGCGTTCGTTGATCAGCACGTTGGCGTCGACCGCGGTGCCGATCGTCAGCACGAAGCCGGCGATGCCGGGCAGTGTCAGCGTCGCATTGAGCAGCGCCATCACCCCGAGGATGATGAAGATGTTAATCACCACCGCGAGATCGGCATAGAAACCGAAGCGGCCATAGCTGATCAGCATGAACACCACCACCGCGGCAGCGGCGATGACGCTGGCGAGCGTGCCTGCGCGGATCGAATCGGCGCCGAGATCGGGGCCGACGGTGCGCTCCTCGACCACTTTGAGCGCGACCGGCAGCTTGCCCGAGCGCAGCGCGATCGCAAGCTGGTTGGCGCTGTCGGTGGTGAAGCGGCCCGAGATCTGCGCTTGGCCGCCCAGGATCGGCTCGTTGATGTTGGGAGCCGACAACACCTTGCCGTCGAGAATCATCGCGAAGGGCTTGCCGACATTCTCCTGCGTCACACGGGCGAACTTGCGTCCGCCTTCGCTGTTGAAGGTGATCGACACGACGGGTTCGTTGGTCTGGCTGTTATAGCTCAGCTTGGCGTCGATCAGCTCGTCGCCGGTGAGTATTGCGCGCCGTTTGACCGCGATGAACGGCACCCCGCCGGGATTGTCGGCATAGGGCAGCGCCTCGCTGCCGACCGGCGCACGGCCCTGCGCCACCTCGGCCGGGTCGGCGGTGAGATCGACGAGCTTGAACTCCAGCTTGGCGGTCTTGCCGATCAGCGCCTTGAGCGCCGCCGGATCCTGAAGACCGGGCACCTGTACCACGATCCGGTCACTGCCCTGCCGGATGATGGTCGGCTCCTTGGTGCCCATCTCGTCGATGCGCTTGCGGACCACTTCGGTCGCGACCTGCATCGCGCTGTCGGTCGCCTGGGTCAGGCCAGCGTCGGTGGGCGTCATCACGATCCGGGTCGAATCGACCACCTGGACGTTCCAGTCGCGCTGCCCGGTCATGCCCGAGGGCTGGGTCAGGGTGCGCAGGCGTTCGACCGCCGGATCGACCTGCGCCCCGTCGCGGACGAAGAAGGACAGGCGGCCCCCGGTGGTGGAAATGTCGCCGATCGCAATAGGCGGATCAGCGCGCCGCATCTCGGTGCGGACCTGCTCTTCCATCTTGGCGATATTCTGCTTGGCAAGGTCCGCGGTGTCCGCTTCGAGCATCAGATGGCTGCCACCCGAGAGATCGAGCCCCAGATTGATACGCGGCAGATTGGCGAGACCCCAGCGCTCCGCGCTGGCCTCGGGAATGAAGCTCGGCAGCGACAGCAACACGCCGATCGCCATCGAGAGGACGATCGACCAGACTTTCCAGCGCGGGAAATCGAGCATCGCGAGCTCAGTCGTTGGCGGGCTTGCCCGAGGCCGCGGGGCGGACCTCGGCGATCGTGCCCTTGATCAGCTTGATGCGGACATTGGGGGCGATTTCGGCCTCGACCTCGTTCGCGTCAACCTTGGTCACCTTGGCGACGATGCCGCCCGCGGTGACGATCTGATCGTTCTTCTGGACCGCGTCGACCGCCTGGCGATGCTCCTTCATCTTCTTCTGCTGGGGGCGGATCATCAGGAAATAGAAGATCACGAAGATGAAAATCAGCGGCGCGAACTGCATCAGCATCGCGGCACCGCCGCCGGCGGGCGCCGCGCCAGCGGCCTGGGCGTAAGCGGGAGAAGCGAACATCGGTCTAGGCATCCCGAAAAGAGGACGGGCCTTGTCCGGCCCGAAGTGGCGCGCGCCTATCACGTTCCGCATGGAAGGCGCAACCGGGCGCTTGCCAAGCGCCGAAGACCTGCCTAAAGCGCGCAGCCTTGGTCGGGGCGTAGCGCAGCCTGGTAGCGCATCAGACTGGGGGTCTGGGGGTCGCAGGTTCGAATCCTGTCGCCCCGACCAGCATGAAGACCGAACCCGTCCCCCAGCGGGTCCAGCCGATCGGTCGTCGTCGGCAGTGACCCGCGCCGCTTCGCCTGCGTCAGGGCGGAACGATCCTCGCCATGGTTAACATTTTGGTGATCTGGGCGCGTGCATATATGCGCCATGTCGTTTTCACTGCCGATCGCCGGATATTCGCGGGCGGGCGTCGCCCATGTCCGGCTGTTCATCGCGAAACAGCCGCCTGCGTTGCTGCCCTTCATCGGGTTGGTCCTTGTCGCGGCGTTGACCTCCGCGGCGCTGATCGTTTCGCTGATGATCGCAATGAACGCCAACGCCGCCGACGAAAAGCTGCGGATGGTGCGCAGCGCGCTCGCGCATGAGCAGGTGGCACTGGCCGCATCGACCATGGACTATGCCCGCTGGGACGACGCCGTAACGCACATCTACGGTGGCCTGGACCGAGCGTGGCTCGCGACCAATTTCCAGGGGACCATACCGCTTTATATCATCGATGGGCGCGGCAATACCCTCTATGCGGTGCGTCCCGACGGGCATTTTGCGGCCACGCTGGCGCAGGAGGCACCAGAGTTGCTCGCCAGCCTGGTCGGCAAGCTGCCGCGGCGGGCGGTCGAGGGAGCGGTGACGCTGCTCGGGCAACGGCACGGCGAGCTCGCGGTTTTTTCGGCTTCGGCGATCCTGCCGTTCACCAAGCAAGTCGCCATGCCGCGCGGAGATCTACGCTACGTCGTGCTGATCAAGCCGGTCGACCGGACCTTGCTGGCCGATTGGAGCCGGACCTTCCAGCTCCCGGCAATGCGCTGGTCGGCTGCGCAGGCGACCGCGCTTGGGGATGCCGAGGATAGGCTCGCGCTTCGTGACGGGACCAGGGAACTCGGGCATCTGGCTTGGCGGCATGTTTCGCCCGGCAAACGCGTCATGCACGATTGGCTGTGGCTGATCGTGCTTGCCGGGCTCGCTTTCTTCGCGCTTTCGGCAAAGATGATCCGCTCGGTGGTCGCGACCCAGCGCGCGCTGGAGGGCAAATCGCGCGATGCCGAGGAAAGCCTTGCGGGGCGGGAAGCGGCCCTCGCGGAGGCCCGCGCCGCCCGGGCGGCGGCCGAAGACGCGCTGGCGCAGGCCGAGGACGCCAACCGCCGCCTTCAGCTGGTGGCGCAGAAGGAAGCTGAAGAACAGGCGCAGCAGCGCCGGCAGCTCAGCGCAATCTCGCATGGTGTCGCCGACCGGCTGAACGCGTCGATCGGCACGCTGATCGAGCAACTCGCCACGAGCGCCGATGAGCTCGACCGCAGCGCGGCCGTCACGCTGTCGTCGGTCGAGACCCAGCAACGCGCGTCGGAACTCGCGCAGGCGCGCAGCGCGGCTTCGGCATCGGTCCTGCAGATGATCAAGGGCAATATCGAGGAACTCGAAAGCGCGACGCGTCACATCCACGAACAGTCGGAGCAAATGGCGCGCGCGATGCGCCTTGCCGATACCGAATCGGGCGCGGCAACCGACGCCAATGGCGACTTGCTCGATCAGATCGATTCGATCGCCGCGGCGGCGCGCCTGATCGAGGACATAGCAGCGCAATCCAACCTGCTGGCGCTCAACGCGACAATCGAGGCCGCGCGCGCCGGCGAGGCCGGCCGAGGCTTCGCGGTGGTCGCGAACGAGGTGAAGGGCCTGGCCTCGCAGACGCATCGGACCACCGCCGATATCCACGCTCGCGTGGCGGGGGTCGGATCCGCGGCGCGCGCCACCACCTCGCTGGTCGAATCGGTGCATGGGCTGCTGCAGAACCTAAACGTGACGATCACCAACACGGCGGGCGCGGTGGTTCAGCAGCAATCGACCGCGGCGGCGATTCTCAAGGCGAGCCAGCTCGTCGGCGAGCATGCGGGCGACACCCACGCATCGGTGGAAACGATCACCCGCTCGCTGGCCGCGGTGCGCGAGAGCGCCGATGGCACGCGTTCGATCAGCGCGCGGGTCCGCGACCATGCCGCGCGCCTCAACAGCGAACTCGACCGGATCGTCCAGCAGCTCCGCGTGGCCTGACGCCGCGCAGCGCGATAGCGCTCAGCGCTTCTTCCTGCCGAGGCGGCGGGCGTTTGCGGTCACCCCTGCGTGCAGGGGTGACCACCACGCCGTCGAGATTGCGATGGAACGTTCGACCAGGTCCAGCATCGCCAGCCCATCGTCGGCGAAAGCAAGGCCCAGCTTCTGAACGGGCGCTGCTCCGGTGCGTTTGGGAGCTGCCGCCAGCGCTTGCGCCGCCCCGGCGTGCGCCTGGCCGAAAGCCGCGGTCTTCTCGGGCAGGAAGCGGCTCATCTCGGCGAGCGGCATTTCCCCGTTTCCCGTCATGCCTGCCCCGATCATCATCATTCGCGTGCCGATCACGGCTTGCGAGGCCACCAGGGTTTCGGTCATTTGCCAGCCGAGCCGCCACGCATCCAAATTGGCCTGCAGCATACGGCTGCCGGCGGTCATCATGGGGTTCATGCTCATCTCCGGTCTCGCAGCGAACAACGCTCGCTCCACTCACATGTTACGGCGCAACGTGGCCATTGTTGAAAAGATGAGCAAGCCCTCGAACTGGTCATCCGCCGACAGCAGTCGGGAGCTGGGGAAGCGGCCGCGTCGGTGTATCGAAGCGCCCGTTCTCCCGCGGCTCAGACGATGCCGGCGCCGAGGCCGACCGGCTTTCGTTCCTGTGCCTTGCGCTCGCGCCAGCGGCTTGCGCGGTAGGCGGCGAGCACGTCGATTGCGCCGCCCGCCTCGACCCGCGCCTTGGCGAGGATCGGCGCAACGTCGATATTATAGGCGCGGCGCAGCGCCTGGAAGGCCATCATCGTGTCGTTGGCGGCCTGTGCCTCGTGCAGCGCCTCGCGCTCGACGAGCCACGCCCTCGCGAAGCTTCCCGTGATCGCCTCGGCCGAGGACAGCATCGACTCGATCGGATCGGTCACATTGTGCGACTGGTCGATCATGTAGCTCGGGCGAAACTCGTCGCGGGGGTTGAGTTCGGCCTCGACCAGTTCGTTGAAGACGAGGAACAGTTGGTGCGGGTTGATCGACCCCGAATCGAGATCATCGTCGCCATATTTGCTGTCGTTGAAATGAAACCCTCCGAGCTTGCCGAAGCGGTGGAGCCGCGCGACGATCTGCTCGATATTGGTGTTGGGCGCATGGTGGCCGAGGTCGACGAGGCACTTCGCCTTGGGGCCGAGCTCCTGCGCGGCGAGAATCGAGCTGCCCCAGTCCGAGATGACCGAGGAATAGAAGGCGGGCTCGAACATCTTGTGTTCGATCAGCATGCGCCAATCATCGGGCAGGGCGGCGTAGATCTCCGCAGCCGCCTCGATATAGCGGTCGAGGCTGCGAGCGAGATCCTGCTGGCCGGGGAAATTGGTGCCGTCGCCCACCCAAACCGTTAGATCGTTCGAGCCGAGCTGGCGCCCGATATCGATGCATTCGATGTTGTGAGCGACGGCCTGCGCGCGTACGGCTGCGTCGGTCGCCGAGAGCGAGCCGGTGGAATAGCTGAGCGGCTGGCCGGGTTGATCCTGAAAAGTGTTGGAGTTCACCGCGTCGAAGCCCAGGCCGAGGCTTTCGGCCTCCTCGCGGAGTCCCGAATAGTCGGACACTTTGTCCCACGGGAAATGCAGCGATACGCGCGGGGTGATCCGGCAGAGCTGGTTGACGACCGCGCAATCCTCGAGCTTCTCGTGAATGTTGGTGGGCTCGCCCGGGATCGGGAATTTGGCGAAGCGCGTGCCGCCCCGTCCCGCACCCCACGATGGCACCGCGACGGAGAAATCGGCGACACGATCGCGGATCGCGTCGATCGCGATCCCGCGCCGCCCGAGCTGCCGGCCGAGGGCGGCATAATCCTCCTCGAGCGCCTCCATGTCGCGCGCGTTGGTCTCCGCGATGAACGCTTCGGAGAGCGGTAGGCTGGTCATCTTTTCTCTCCCGAACGGTTCAGCGCGTAAACGCCTGTGCGTTGCCGGCGTCGACGTTGATCATGTTGCCGGTCGATTTCGCCGACATGTCGCTCGCGAGGAAATAGGCAGCCTCGGCGATGTCGGCGGGCAACACGTCGCGTTTCAGCATCGAGCGGTTGCGGTAATGCGCTTCGAGCTCGGCGCCGGAGTCGATACCATAAGCGCCGGCGCGTTCCTTCCGCCAGTCACCATCCCAGATTCGCGAGCCCTTGATCACCGCGTCGGGGTTCACCGTGTTGACGCGGATGCCGTCGGGTGCGCCCTCGAGCGCGAGACAGCGGGCGAGATGGTTGGCCGCGGCCTTGGCCGAGGCATAGGCGCTGGCGTTGGTCGCCGCGGCGACCGCATTCTTCGAGCCGATGAACACGATGCTCGAGCCGCCCTGATCCTTCATGCGCTTGAGCAGCGGCCAGGCGGCGCGGCAGGTAAGAAAATAGCCTTCTGCAAGCACGTCGTAGTTTTTCCGCCACAGCGCGATCGTGGTCTCCTCGATCGGCGCCGAAGAAGCGATGCCGGCGTTCGCGACGAGGATGTCGAGCCCGCCGAACGCGCGCGCGCAGGCGTCGAACGCGGCGAGCACCTGCGCCTCATCCGTGACGTCGCAGACGGCGGCGCGCACAACGTCCTGGCCGAACTGCCGGGCGAAGCCTTCACGAACCTCTTCGACCGCTGCCGCGTCGCGATCGGCGAGCATGACGCACGCGCCATCCGCCATGAGCCTCGCCGCCGTGGCCGCGCCGATTCCGCCCGCGCCGCCGGTGACGAGCGCGATGCGGCCGACGAGAGGCTTGGGCGCAGGCATCCGCTGGAGCTTCGCTTCCTCGAGCAGCCAATATTCGATGTCGAAGGCTTCCTGTTCGTCGAGACCGATATAGCCGCCGATCGCCTCGGCGCCCCGCATCACGTTGATGGCGTTGCCATAGAATTCCCCCGCGAGACGCGCGGTGGTCTTGTCGGTCGCGAAGGTGATCCGCCCGACCCCGGGAACGAGCACGACGACCGGATTGGGATCGCGCATCGCCGGCGAGTTGGCGCGCCGGCAGCGCTCATAATAGGCGGTGTACATCTGCCTGTAGGCGTCGAGCTTCGCGGCCAGATAGGAATCGTCCTGCAGCTGCGCCGGATCAAGCGTAAGCGGCGCTATCTTGGTGCGCAGAAAATGATCGGGGCACGAGGTGCCGATTGCGGCAAGCCGTTCGAAATCGACCGAGCCGACGAACTCCAGCGCTTCCACGTCGTCCGACCAGTGGCCGAGCTTGCGGCGCGCGCCGGTCATAAGCCCGCGCAGCCGCGGCATGAGGTCGGCGGCGATGGCGGCGCGATCAGGGCGAGGCTCGATCCGCTGTCCGCCAAATGCGGGCTTCTCGGCGAGCTTGCCGTTCAAATAGTCGGCGGCGGCTGCAATCAGGCCGATTGTGTGCTCGTAGCAGGCCTTTGCGCTGTCGGCCCAGCAGATGATCCCGTGGCCGGCAAGCATCACGCCTTCGAGGCCGGGATTGGCGCGCACATAGTCGCGTAGCTGGACGCCGAGCGTATAGCCCGGCCGCTTCCACGGCAGCCAGCCGATCCGCCCGCCCCAGATGGCGCGGGTAGCGGCTTCCCCGCCCGAGGAGGCGGCGAGCGCTATGATCGCGTCCGGGTGGACATGATCGACATGCGCGAACGGCAGCAGCGAATGCAGCGGCGTGTCGATCGAAGCCGCGCGGCCGTTGAGGTTGAAGGTGCAGTGCGGCAGGTAGCCGACCATCTTGTCGTCGTCTTGCGGCCCCCCATAATGCTTTTCGAGCCCGAGCAGCTTGTCCTGGTAGAGCGTCGCGAAGCCGTCGAGCTTCATAGAGCCGATATCGCCGCCCGATCCCTTCACCCACAGCACTTCGACCTGCTCACCGGTCAGCGGATCGAGCTCGATCAGCTTTGCCGACGTGTTACCGCCACCGAAATTGGTGACGGTGAGGTCCGACCCGAGAAGGTTCGATCGGTACAGCAGCAGATCGGCCGGCGTTTTGGTGGCGGCGACGGCGTCGTCCCAACGGCTGATTGGGACGGCGAACGGAGTCGCGGCGGATATCGGGCTTTGCAGGTTCATGAGTGGCGCTTTACCGATTCTGCTTCCCCTAATCAATCGTCTTCTCTAATGAACGATCATATATGGTCATTATTGCGCATAGGAGAGAATGCTGACCGAAGGGCGTTTCATTGTCGTCGATATCGGCAAGACCCTCAGCAAGGTCACCTTGTGGTCGCGCGACGGCCGCATGCTGGACCGGAAGGTTCGTCGGAACGCATCGGTCACCGCCGAGGGGCTTCGCCGGCTGGACAGCGAGGGAATCGCTGCCTGGCTGATCGAGGCGCTGGCGAGTCACCGGGACCAGCCCGTCGAAGCGATCGTCCCGGTCGGCCACGGCGCCGGCGTAGTCGCTTTGAAGGGCGACCGCGTCGCCCTGCCTTCGCTCGATTACGAACAGGCCCTCCCGTCCGAACTGCTCCGCGCATATCGGACCGAGCGCGATGGCTTTGCGGTGACGGGCTCGCCCGCACTTCCCGACGGGCTCAACATCGGCAGCCAGCTCTACTGTCTCGACCGGCTCTATCCCGATGCCATGCGTGAAGCGGTATTGCTGCCATGGGCGCAATATTGGGCTTGGTTCCTGTCCGGGCAAGCGGCAAGCGAAATAACCAGCCTGGGCTGCCACAGTGATCTCTGGGCGCCGGGCCAAGCGCGCTTTTCGCCTCTTGCCGAGCGTATGGGTTGGGCTGCCCGTTTCGCGCCGTTGCGCGCCGCCGGAGACGTTATCGGCACGCTGCGGCCCGAGCTGGCCGCCGCGACCGGGTTGTCCACAAGCACCCGCGTTCTGGTCGGCCTCCACGATTCGAATGCGGCGTTGCTCGCGGCCCGCGGCTTTGCCGCGATTGCTGAGCATGAGGCGACGGTGCTCTCGACCGGCACCTGGTTCATCGCGATGCGCCTGCCGGCCGAAGGCGCCGATCTGCCTGTCCTTCCCGAGGATCGCGATTGCCTGGTCAATATCGATGTCCGCGGCCATATGGTGCCTTCGGCGCGATTCATGGGGGGGCGTGAGATAGAAGCGGTAATCGGGATCGACACCCGCCGAGTCGATATCAAGCCCGACCAGCCGAAATTGCTGGCCGCAGTGTCGGACGTCGTGGACGCGCAGGCCATGCTGCTGCCGACGCTTGCTCCGGGCTGCGGGCCGTTTCCGAAGCAGCAGGCTCGTTGGCTCGCGCGGCCCGATAGCGAATATGGCCTGCGGGCGAGCATATGCCTTTATGCCGCGCTGGTCGCCGACGCAGCGCTCGACCTCGTCGGTTCGCGCGCGCGCCTGCTCGTCGAAGGGCGCTTCGCCGAAGCCGCTGTGTTCGTGCGTGCGCTGGCCGCGCTGCGGCCAGACAGCCATGTCTATATCGCTAATGCGCACAACGACGTCTCCTTCGGTGCGCTGCGACTACTCGATCCGGCGCTTGCGCCCCAAGGCGAGCTGCAGCGCGTGGAGCCCATCGGGGTAAGCCTCGACGGCTACCGCGACCGGTGGCGGACAGAAGTGGGGAAACTGAGATGATCGTCGCCTCGACGCTCGATTTTCGCGAAGCGGCGCGACGCCGGCTGCCGCGCTTTCTTTTCGAATATATCGATGGCGGTTCCTATGCAGAGCTCACGCTGCGCAGGAATGTCGAGGACCTTGGCGATATTGCACTCCGCCAGCGCGTGCTGCGCGATGTGTCGGCGCTCGACCTGACGACCGAGCTGTTCGGGCAAAAGCTCGCGCTGCCGGTGGCGCTCGCCCCGATCGGCCTCGCGGGGCTCAACGCGCGGCGCGGCGAGTGTCAGGCGGTGCGCGCCGCCGAGGCCGCGGGCGTGCCGTTCACGCTTTCGACGGTTTCCGCCTGCTCGCTCCGCGAGGTAACCAGCGCCGCGAGCCGGCCCTTTTGGTTCCAGCTCTACATGATCCGCGACCGCGGGTTCATGCGCGAACTGCTCGCGCAGGCTCGCGAGGCGAACTGTTCGGCGCTGGTGTTCACGGTCGACATGCCCGTGCCCGGCAGCCGCTATCGCGACTATAAGACCGGGCTGGCGGGCGCCAGTGGGCTGAAGGGCGCGGCCGGGCGTCTGAGTCAGGCGATGGCGCGGCCGCGCTGGGCCTGGGATGTCGGGCTGCGCGGCCGGCCGCACAGCCTCGGCAACGTCGCGCCGGTGCTCCAGGGCCGCTCCGGAATCGAGGATTTCTTCGCCTGGATGCGGGACAATTTCGATCCCTCTATCGGCTGGCGCGACCTCGATTTCATTCGCTCCGAGTGGCGTGGACCGCTGATCATCAAGGGCCTGCTCGATCCTGAAGACGCCAGGGAAGCCGCCAAGCTGGGCGCCGACGGCATCGTCGTCTCCAATCACGGCGGACGGCAGCTCGATGGTGTGCCGTCGACCGCCAAGGCGCTTCCCGCGATCGTCGAGGCGGTGGGCGGCAGTCTGACCGTCCTGGTGGATGGCGGCGTTCGGTCGGGGCTGGATGTTGTGCGGATGCTGGCGCTCGGCGCGCGCGGCGTGCTGCTCGGGCGCGCCTGGGCCTATGCACTGGCGGCGCAGGGGCAGGCCGGCGTCACCAAGCTGCTCGCGCTGATCGAAGCCGAGATGCGCGTCGCCATGTCGCTCACCGGTGTGCGCACCATTTCCGACATCAACGACAATATTCTTGTGAGGACCTGAATCCGATGGCCGCAGCCGCCCCCCATTCCGACAATATGAGCAGCAAGGAACATTGGCGCAACACGATCCTCGCCGGGCTCGCCAACTATATCGATGCGGGATCGATCGTATCGGGATCGGTGGCGCTCGCACTGTGGAAGGAAGCCTATGGTCTGTCGGACAGCTTCATCGGCATGCTCGGTGCGTTTTCGGCCAATGCGATCTCGGCCGGCATAGGCGCGCTGGTCGGCGGCCGGCTGTGCGATATGTTCGGGCGCAAGAAAATCTACCAGTATGACATGCTGTTCTACGCGTTCGGCATGCTCTTCCTGATCTTCGCGGCTGCGCCATGGATGATCATTACCGGATTCGTGCTGGTCGGACTCGCGGTGGGCGCCGATATCCCCGCGAGCTGGTCGCTGATTGCCGAGCAGGCGCCCGACAAGCAGCGCGGCGCGCACTCGGGCGTCGCACAGATCCTCTGGTATCTCGGCCCGGTCGCGGTCCTGCTCGCGGCCTATTTTCTCCAGCCTTTTGGAATCGATGGCGTGCGCTGGTTGTTCATCCATCTGGCGGTGCTCGCGCTCGCGCTGACCTTCCTCCGTTCGCGGATGCGCGAGTCCGAGCGCTGGGAGGAAGCCGCAGCGGCGGGAGCGAAGCTGCCCAGCTGGTCGACGGTGCTTACGCCGCGCCATCTCGCCGCCATTCTCTATCTGGTCACCATGTATGGCATGTGGAACCTGTGGGCGGGATATAACGGCTTCTTCACACCCTATTTGATCGAGCAGAACCATCTGCCACAATGGGCTGCGACGGTGGTTCCGGCGAGCTACTTCTTCGTAGGAATGCTTTCGATCTATTTTATTTTCATGCGCCTGGCCGACAAGGTGAACCAGCGGCTGCTGTTCGGCGTCTCGGCGCTGATGCACGTATTCGGTATGGCGTTGCTCGCGGTCTTCGGGTTCAAGCTGGAGATCGTCGTCATCCACATCCTGATCATGGGAATTGCCGGAGGATTCGGCGCGCAGAGCTTCTTCCAGCTGTGGAGCGCCGAGCTGTTTCCGACCGCGATCCGATCGACCGCGCAGGGCTTCGCCTTCGCAATCGTGCGGATTGGTCTTGGCGTCTGGAGCCTCGCGGTGCCTGCGCTCGCGGCGAATAATTTCACCGCGCTCGCCTGGATATTGACCGGTTTTCTCGCCATAAGCGGTATCGTCGGGGCGCTCTGGGCACCGCGAAACGAAGGCAAGACGCTCGAACAGCTCGACGCCGAGCGTCAAGGCGCCGGCGTCGCGGAAAGGGAATATGCACGCGACCGAACGTGAGCAGCTGATCATCGCGGCGATCGAGCCGACCGGCTTCATCAGCTACCGCGACCTCGAGGCGCAGCTCGATGCCTCGCCCGCCACGATCCGGCGCGACCTTTCACGCCTCGAGGAGCAAGGGCGTATCATCCGCGTGCATGGTGGCGCCAAGCTCGTCAGCGTGTCGGGCGCGCATAACAATCAACCCTTCCGCCTGTCGGGTACACCCTTCGCCCAGGCGATTACGCAGAATCTCGCGCGCAAGCAGGCGATCGGCCGCGCCGCCGCGGCGCTGTGCGAACGGGGCGAGGGCATCATGATCGACGGCGGCACGACGACGCTGCAGATGTGCCCGCATCTCGAGGGTCTCGATCTTCAGGTGCTGACCAATTCGCTGCACATCGTCAATGCGTTGCTTCCCCAGGCGGGAACGCGCATCCTGCTGCCTTCGGGCTCGTTGTTTCGCGAGCAGAATATCATCCTTGCGCCGGCGGGCGAGGACTCAATGCCTCGATTCCACGCCCCCAAGCTGTTCATGGGCGCCGCCGCGGTCGGACCCCAGGGCGTCATGCAGCAGGATGTGATCCTGGTCGCAGCCGAACGCCGCCTGATCGACCGCGCCGAGCGGCTGATCCTTCTTCTCGACAGTTCCAAATTCCTGGTGTCTTCGGGGGCGATCGTCTGCGGGCTCGACGAACTTGATGTCGTGATCACCGATGATGGCATCAGCCAGCCCATGGCGGCCGCTTTGACCGCTGCAGGCGTCGATCTGATCATCGCCAGGTAGCGGGTCCCCCCGGAGCAGGGGCACCCGGTGAGGCAGAATCCTCCCCAAGTCGCAGGCGCCAGCTGCCGCCGTCTGTCGGCAGACGCCTGACCCGTCGAGGATACGCATCATGATCCCGACGCAGCGGCCCCCAGCTTGTCGAGCAGCCATATCAGCCCGGCGTCAGCCATGGCGGAACGCGGCACGAAGGCGGTCAGTCGGAATTCACCGAGCGGCAACGGCGGCTCCGCAATGGCCATTCCCGGGCCTCGTGCGAATCGTTCGGCGAAACCTCTCGGCACGGCGCAGATCAGCTCGGTCTCGCCAACGAAGGCGGAGGCGAACATGAAGTTCGGCACCGTCAGCGCCACGCGCCTTGCCAGGCCGTGGCGCGCGAGAAGGGTGTCGACGAAGCCATGCGGATCGCCACTGTGCGACACGACAAGATGACTGCTTTCGCAATAGGCCTCGATAGTCGGACGGGCGAGGAAGGGATGCTCCTCCCGCAGGACCAGTACGAAATCATCCTGGTAGAGCACACGGCGTTCGAAACGCAGCGGCCCCTCGTCGGAAGGTATGATTGCGATGTCGAGGGCGCGGGTCTCGAGTTCGCGGAACGCATCGCGCCAGGCCCTCCCAGCTTCCTCGTCGGCGAGCGGCAACAATTGGCGGATGCCGAGGTCGAGCCCAGGCGCATCGCCCGCGATGTCAGCCAACAAACGGTGCAGGAAGACCGCGGAAACCCCATCGGGCGCGCCGATCACCATACGTCGCCGCGTTGTCGCGGGATCGAAGGGCTCGGCGCGGGCAATGACCAAACGAACCTGGCGCAGTGCTTCGTCGACGCAGGGCGCAAGCGCTTCGGCGCGCTCGGTCGGCACGACGCCCCTGGGTGTCTTCAGGAACAGCGGGTCGTTCAGCAAGCGACGCAGCCGCGCCAGCCCATGGCTGACCGCTGACGTGGACAGGTTCAGCCGCGCCGCCGCACGACCCACATGGCGCTCGGCGAAGACTGCTTCGAACAGCACCAGCAAGTTGAGGTCGGCCCGAGACAGATCAATTTCATGCAGCATATTGGTGAAATCATATCATTTCATTCATGATCATGACAGTGGCATTACCCTTTGCCGAGGCGATCGCGCCCACCACTTTCAAGCATTAGGACTCTGACATGATATCCCCCATTGGCCTGAGCCTGCTGGCGGCGATCGCACCTCCGCCCGTCGCCGGAAATGCTTCCGTTTCCGCCAGGGGCGAAGCGCGAGAGATCGAGGCGGTCGCCGCTCAGGCTGCCGAAGCCCATGCGCATCTGATGCGCGGCGACATCGCCGCCTATCGCCAGACGGTCCAAACCGCTCCGGACTTCATTCTCATGGACCCCTTCGGCGGCGCTCCCACCGGTAATCCCAAGTCCGACGAACATTGGGAGCGGATCGGTCGCTATTTTCGGGAAGGGCGCGACGCCCGCTTCGACCTGATCGCCTCTTACCAATCGAATGACATCATCGTTCTCGTGGCGAATGAATATGCGCATGTCGCGGTAGGCTCGCTGCCCGCGCAAGATTGGGCGCTACGCGTAACGCTCGTCTTCCGGCGCGACGAGAACCGCTGGCTTCTGGCGCATCGCCATGCCGATCCGCTGGGGCCGGGCATCAGCTTGGGGGAAGCTGCTTGGATCACGCTTGGCGGCGGAGCGGCAAAACCGGTTCCGGGAGGCGGTCAGTGACGGGGGTCCAGGCTTTGGCGGTTGCCTCCTTCGCGGTCGCCATCTGGTCAATGGCGCAGCTCTGGTTCGCGCAACTCGTTATCTATCCGCTGTTCGCGGCGGTCGGGGCCGGCGACTATATCGCCTATCATCGATCCTATTCGCGCCGGATACCGTTGCCGGTCATCCTGCCGGGCTTTGCGAGCTTCCTAGTGCCGCTGCTGCTGGCAGGGCTGGGCCCGCCAGCGCCGTACTTGGTCACGGCCGTCAACATCGCCTGCGGGCTGGTCGGACTGGTGGTCACCGTGGCGTTCGAGATTCCACGGCATGCCCGACTGGAGAAGCATGGGCGCGACGACACCGTGATCGCCGAACTCGTCCGGTTCAACTGGCCTCGCACGCTCGCTATGACGGGTGCGGCAGGATGTTGCCTGGTCATACTCGTCAAAGCCTGGGGATGAACGTCATGAAATGTCTGTCGCTGATCCCGGTCAGCGGCGTCAGTCAGCGCCTCTGTCATGATATGGAGGCTATTAAACAGCGGAATAAGTTTACGCGATTTGGCTGCCGGGCGGCACCATGTCTTTCGCCATGAGGGCCAGACGTTGGAGGAAACGCAGAGCCGCCGCCGCGCATATCGCAGACGAGCACCGACATCGTTCAAAACGCCCCCCGCGCACGGTTCATAGCGCCACCTCGAGGGCTATTGGCACCCTCAATCGATCGGGCTAGCGTTGGTCCCGCGTCATCGCTCTGCATCTCATCGCCGAACGATGGTCCGCAGTTTGGTATCCGGGAGCCGGAGATGTACGAGATCCACGTAGACATGGGCCAGAGACTTATCCACGATAAGCTGGCTGGGTTCTGGGACTTGGCCACCGCCGAACGGTTTTCGAGGGACTTCAACGCCGCAATTGAAAAGGTGGCGGCCGCTGGTCCCGGTTGGAAGATATTGGCCGATTATCGAAAGATGGAAGTTCAGTCGCCTGAAGTTATTGCGCTCCTTTCCAAGGTTGCCGCTCATGCGGAAGCGAACGGCCTCGCCAAGGCAGCGATCTTTATGCCCGGCGCTCTGAACAGCATGCAAATCAAGCGCATGGGGCCAGCCGATAAGTTTCGGACATTCGCTTCGGAAGCTGAAGCCCGCGCCTGGCTGAGGGAATGAAGCGGGTATTGTCCAACGCGCAGTGGTCGCACCAAGAGCCCATCGCTCTATGATCGCCTTCTGACCCACCCACAACTCACCGGCCCGACACGCTGGCAGAGAACTTCCTCGCCATGGTGCAACGCGCTTCGATCAGGCCGTGACTTCGCGCCAATGAGTCTACGGCTCCTTAGGAAGCTCGCCGCCCCGCGTCACTGCGCGGCGACCGCGCAGTGTTGCGACCGTCCTACGGAGCTGGCAACGGCCCCCTCGGGCGGCCTTCGCCACCCCTGTAACCGATGGTTTTGTTGGGAGAATTGGCGCGCCCGGAACGATTCGAACGTCCGACCCTCAGATTCGTAGTTTTAAGCTGTACGAAATGAGAACGGCAGAAAGCCATACCGAGGCGAAGCAATTGCGGCATGTCTGCCTCCCGGTGTTTCCTTCATGTTCCCGCACATTCCCGCTTCCGTGATTGCTGGGTGATTGCTAGAGTGGCGATATGCCGACCGCAGCAATCACGAAAAGGAGCATCGACGCGCTCGTAAGGGGCGAGAAGGATGTCTTCCTATGGGACGATCGCGAGAAGGGCTTCGGCGCGAAGATCACGCCGGCCGGTAAGATCAGTTATATCTATCAGTACCGCATGGGCGGCCGGGGCACCGCGACCAAGCGCTGGACCATTGGTCCGCATGGTGGTGCCTGGACGGCAGCGACGGCTCGGACGGAAGCCGAGCGGCTTGCGATATTGGTAGGGCAGGGGATCGATCCGGTCGACGACAAGAAGCGGCGGGAGCGCGAGGCGGCAACACTTGGCTTCACGGCTTACGTCGACACGTTCACGGACGGGTATTTAAAGACCGATTGGGGAGTCAGCTGGCCACAGGCGAAGCGGCAGCTAGAAATGCATGTAGCGCCTATCCTTGGCGGCAAGCCGCTTCCGTCGATCACCGTCGCCGATCTCAACCCGGTTTTCGATTCGTTGCGCGATCGGCCGGCGCTCCAGAAGAATGTCTATGCCGTTGTGCGCAAGCTGCTCGTGTGGGCGGAGAAGCGCGATGACATCCCGGTATCGCCCATGGCGAAGATGGACGCGCCCCGCGGCGTTCGCAGCCGCAAGCGCATATTGAGTCCCGAGGAGCTGGTCGCGATCTGGCGCGCTAGCTTCAAACTCGATGATCCTCGCGGGCATTTCGTCCGGCTGCTGATGCTGTCGCTACAGCGCCGATCAGAGGTCGCTGAGCTGCCTTGGGCTGAGCTGAGCAAGGCGGATGCCTCGTGGTTGCTGCCGGGGGCGCGGGCGAAGAACGGACAGGATCATATCGTGCCTCTCAACGCCTTGTCTCTCGGCATCCTCGCGGATCGAGGATGGAAGGCGCGAGGCCTGGTATTTCCGTCATCGACCGGCAGCACCCCAATCTCGAATTTCTCGGACATCAAAGCCGCGCTCGATCGCGAGATGCTGAGCGAGTTGCAGGACATGGCGGACAAGCGGGCTGACGCTGCGGGTGATGATCGGCATCCGGTCGAGGTGGCGCCGTGGCGCGTGCACGATCTGCGCAGGACCGGGGCAACGGTTATGCAGTCTCTCGGCATTCCGATCGAGACGACCGAGCGCGTCCTGAATCACCATGAGGGTGGTGAGGCTGCTGGAATTCGCGGTGTTTATAATTTGCACCAGTATTCGGTCGAAAAGCGCCGGGCGATGGATGCCTGGGGCGCCTGGCTCAACGAAAAGATCAACGGCGCTCCGGCGTCGTGCAACGTCGTTCAGATCGCGGCGGCACGTTCGTGACCGAGCGCTTATTGAAGACCGGATTCTATCGTTATGGCAGCTTGCGTAACGATCTTTTAGCTGCCGATGTTGAGTTGAGGGCCGCGGAGGCCGCCGGTGATATGCTCGCTCAGCAACGGGCGTGCATATTTGCCCTCGCTGCGGTTCAACGATCTTTTCCTTTTGGTGAGGAGTACAAATCACTGGCGCGCGTCATGTACGGCTTGCAACGCGTGACTGATGGTGTCTCGGATGAAATTTTCCGGCCTGTTAGCCCCGGAAACTACCGCCCGACGCCGGAACGGTATCTTGAGGGGGTCGCGGTCGCATTCGTCCGCATGTTTGGAATGGCTGGAATGAAACGAGGCGACTCTTTTGTACTCGTGTCTAAGCTTTTTAGTGAAGCAGGAATGACATCACATGGCGGCGGTGGACAAGCGGATTCTGACCATTCAGGGATCAGTCGCCAGGTCACTCCAAATACGATCAAGGCGCTCTGGAGCCATTCCCGTCCCGGTAAACGCTTGATGCACGTTGGAGAATACGGGGACAAAACTATTGAGCTGCTCCGAGCACGCGGGGCGCCGATGGAAACTGTTGAAGATGTGAAACGACTGTTCAAAGAGGTTAAGGGAGATTTGGTCGATTTACTCACTACCCCCCGTAGGAGTGATACAAGCTTACCTTGATCGTCCCTCCAGAAACCGGGCAAGCCCGCCCGGTCATGGAGGAAGAGAAATGGCACGCGATCTCGCCGCCCTTATTCCTGATGATGAAGCCGACCCTTATATCGGCGTGGAAAAGAAAACCCGCGCCAATTGGCGCGTGAAGGGCGTTGGCCCAAAATTCGTCCGTATTTCCAATCGAATTTTCTATCACCCGGACGACATCGCGGAGTGGGTCAATGCCCGCCGCGTTCAGTCAACTTCTGAACGCGTGGCTGCGTGATCGGCCATGTTCCAGAAGCGAAACGCCCCCGGCCGTGAGGCCGAAGGCGTCGAATGTCAGCTTGCCGGCGACACCGACGCATATATCACCGAAGCCCACCGGCTTCTAGTCCTCCACTCCCGCTACGGCCTATCGCGGCCGCTTGCGTCTACGGTGAGCGTTCTGCTCTGGGAGGCGCGGCATGGGTAAGCCCTTCAAGGACCATCGCCCCGCCGCTATGGCGCTGCTTACGTCCGGGGCCGATCTCCGTCCCCGCGAAGGTCAGTTCCTCGGCGGCGTTGCCTTCGACGCCAATCCGCTCACCGAAAAGCAGGCGAGCTGGTTGGCTATTTTACTGCAAAAGCATGGGCTTCCTCCTCTGGTCGAGGGAGGCCAACCATGAAGCACGATCCCATATATCCGAATGAGCCGGGCCACCGCTGGATTGACACAAGCATGGAGGCTGCCGCCGCCGTCGCCCCAAAATGTGGACGGCTTCAACGGCTCGCCCTGGCAGCGATCAAGGATGCCGGTCCCGCTGGCATGACAACCGACGAGCTTGCCGATCATCTCGAAGTCGACCGTGGCAGCGTCCAGCCCCGCACCAGCGAACTGCGCCTGCTGGGCCTGATCCGCGACAGCGGCCAGCGCCGGAAGAACCGCTCGGGGATCAGGGCGATCGTCTGGACAGCGACGGGAGGTGCGCAATGACCGCGGAAACGATGATCTCCGATGTCATGACGCTTCTTGCCAACGACGCGCTGGAGGCAACCGAATATCAGCCGCCATTGGCAGCCATGCTTCTAATCGATGCGGCGGTGGCGATCCTCGTCAGTCGCATCAGGGGCGATGGTGCCCGCGAGATGGCGGGCATGCTGGTCGAGTACCTTGCAGGGCAGGCAGATGCGACACTGCGGGCGGCAGGGGGTGCAGAATGAACCCGTTCCCGATCACCTCCGCACCAACCCCCTTGGGCAAGGGCTATTCGGTCGCCTTCTCGTTCGATGGCTCTCGCATCGACTGCGAGTGGCTTCCCAAGATGCCGTACGGCCGTCGCGGTCGATCGCTGCTTCCGGCTTACAGGGAGGCTCGCAACGCCTTCCTGGGCAAGGTGGCGATCTTCACGGGCAAGAATGTGATGGTTGTCGATCTGCCTGAAGGGGGGCTGTCCGATGGGTGAGATACTGTCCTTCCCAGGCAGCTACAAGCCCCCTCGGGCTATAGCGAGCGTCGAGGATTTGCCTCACGACGCAAAGGCAATCGTCATTGTTCGTGATGGCGACGGTTACGCCGCGACAATGCGACCTGCGCTGAACGACCGCGAGTTGGCCGTGCGCGAGCACTTCGGCAGCAAGGCGGAGGCCATGGCATTCGCGCAGCGCAAGGCGTGGAATTATCCTCGGCTGTACCGGCTCGTCCTTGACGAAACAGGCGAGCCGGGCGGCGGGAGGGCTTCATGATGGCCACGGCGACATCCGACCCGTTCGCCGCGTATGGGCAATCGACGGAGCGCCAGTCTGTTCCGGTCGATTGGGCAGCGCTCGCGCCTCAGATCGCCCGGTCGCTGCTCGGCGAGCCCAACAAGCGGCTGTCGACAGCCAATTCGTGGAGATACGGGACCAACGGCTCGCTATCCGTGAACATCGACGACGGGCAGTTCTACGACCATGAAAACAAGGCAGGCGGCGGCATGCTAGACCTGATCCAGCGCGTTCGCGGCGAGGATGTTTCCGCCGCCATATCGTGGTTGGAAGATGAGGGTCTGAAAGAGCGATCACATGCGCCGGCATTTGAGCGGCCCGCTCAGATGTTTTCGATCTTCTACGAGTATCGCGATGAGACCGGGGTCATCTTGAGCAAGGTCAAGCGGACGCCGGATAAACGTTTCATCCAATACGGTCCTGATGGTCGGGGTGGCTTCCATGCCGCGAAGGGCTGCATGGATGGGGTACGTCGTGTTCCCTACCGCCTTCCGGAACTGCTCGCTTCGGCCCCTTCGCGCACCGTCTTTGTAGTCGAGGGCGAAAAGGATGCTGATCGGCTCGCGTCGCTGGGGTTCGTAGCAACCTCCGGTGCCGAGGGCGCGGGGAAGTTTCGACCGGAGCTTGCCGAGTATTTCCGAGGCCGGCGCGTCGTCGTTATCGCCGATAACGATCCGCCCGGGCAGGATCATGCCGCCGATGTCGCCGCCAAGCTCAAGGATGTCGCCGAGGCCGTGTCGGTGATGACCATGCCGGGCGTAAAGCCCAAGGGCGACGTGTCCGACTGGCTCGATGGCGGCGGGACGATCGATGGTCTGAAGGATCTCGCCAGGGCGGCGCTGGAAAACCCCGCTGGCATCGCCCAGGCGGCAAACGATCCAGCTCCTGCCTCGCTGGTGGTAGCCACGCCCTACCTGTGGCGCGATCCCGCGACCATCAAACCCCGTGAGTGGGTCTATGGCCGCTCGATTCAGCGCGGGCACGTCCGGGCAATCGTCGCCCAGGGCGGGGCCGGAAAGACCATTCTCAGCGTAGGTGAGGCATTGGCGATGGTCACGGGGCGCGATCTGCTCGGACAAGCCGTCCCTGGCGGCCCCAAGCGGGTCTGGCTGTGGAATCTAGAAGACGACATGGACGAACTGGCCCGCATCATTCAGGCCGCGTGCAAGCACTGGAATATCGTCCCCGCCGATCTCGAAAGGCGCCTGTTCGTCGATAGCGCTCTGGATGGCGCTATCCTGAAGCTGGCGCATTCCGGCACGGCCAACGGGCTGACCATCAATCGCCCCCTTGTGGATGCATTGACAGAGGAGATGATCGGTCGCGGGATCGATTATCTGCATGTCGATCCTTTCGTATCGTCGCACGCAGTCGATGAATCGAACAACATGGAGATCGACGCCGTCGCCAAGGAATGGGCGCTGGTTGCGAAGAAGGCGAATGCCGGCATCGGCCTGGCCCACCACGTCAGCAAGGCCGGCGCTGTAGAGGCGACCGCTTTGTCAGCGCGCGGTGCTGTCGCGCTCATCAACGCCTGTCGCTCGGTGCTGGTCCTCAACCGCATGTCAGAGCAGGAAGCGAGCAGGTACGGCATCGAGGACGAGAAGCGCCGCCGCTATTTCCGAGTGTACGACGACAAGAACAACCGGGCGCCACCCTCCGACAAATCCGACTGGTATCGGATGCTTTCTGTCAGCCTCGATAATGACGAGTTCGGCGGGGACAATATGGGCGTGGTCGTTCCCTGGTCGCCGCCTGATGCGTTCGAGGGCGTCACTGTCGATCATCTCCGCCGCGTACAAGCCGCCGTCGAGGCCGGCGAGTATAAGGCGCACCACTCGGCTGCCGATTGGGTCGGCATCGCCGTGGCCGGCATCTTCGGCCTCGACGCGGACGACAAAGCGCATCGTGCCCGCATCCTGAGCATGCTCTCGCAATGGGAAGCGAATGGCATGCTGAAGGTCGAGGAGCGCAAGGACAAAAACCGCCAATGGAAGAAGTTCATGGTGGTCGGAACGGCCGTCGACGACCTGTCTGCTACACCTAGAGAAGGTGTAGCGTCGCAAGGTGTAGCAGTGGAGCAAACGAGTGCTACGCTACACCTCCCTCCCTATAGGGGAGGGGGTGTAGCAGCCGTAGCGGGTGGCGGGTCTTCAGGTGTAGCAAACAGACCCGCGTCAGACCGCTTCGTCATGGACAATCCGGCGCTTGGTGCCATCGAAGACGACCCAGCTGTCAGCGACTTCCTCGCGGGCCGACAAACGAGATTTTAAGGAGCCGCCATGTTCGATCCGTATTTCGGCAAAACCGGCTTCGCGCGCCGTCTCTTCGTGCTGCGATTCCGGCAGCTCGACCGCTGGCCGCAAAGCCTGTTCACCGAGCGCTACGGGTTCAGCTTGGGCGCCTATCGCGATCTGGCACAGGGGAGGTCAAAGCCGACCATGGCGCTCCGGGTGCTGATCGCCGCGATCGAGGCCGATCCTGAGTGGATGGCACAGATAGCCAAGGAGGAAATGGCGAGGCCGGCGGACTGGTCGCCTGAGTGAGTACGGGAAGGCAGGCATATTTTAAGGGTCAAATACTGGGGCCGCAGCTGCGGCAGCCGCTTGATTTTAATCAAAGGCTTTCAAGGAGCACGGGATGTCCGCAATTTTTACAGTCCATAAAAGGGGCGCCGTGTGGATGCTGATACCCTAAAATAGGGAGCATTTGCGGCGCGCTCGGCAGCATCGGCGGACCAAAGACACACGGCAGGTCCGGGATTGGCCTTGAAGCCCGGGACGCCCCATTTGACGAAGCTCTTGCGGGTTTCCTCCAGTCGGAATGCGTCCCCCCGTTCGATGTCAGGAAGGCAGGCTTGCGGCCGAGTAAGGCCCCCCCCAGGCTCGTTGCGGCGCGAAGCTGGCATCGCTGATGTCGCCCGCGAAAAATCCAGTGCGCATGTCAATTTCTCCGAAATGGATGATTAACCAAGTTCAGGCTTTCCTCTCATACTTTGAGCATGTTAGGCCCCTGTTTCGCGCTGCATGGGGATGCAGCGCAACCGAGGGTGCGTTGTGAGACAAATTGTGATTTCGACGGCTTTGGCTGTCGGCGAACAACTGCTTGGAGCAGGCCGGTGGGGCTTAGCCAAGTTCGATCGGTTCCTGCTGTTTACCACCCGACGGGCGATCGCTCACTGGAAGGATCCGATGCCGACCGAATGCGCGGCTTGCCTTTGTAGGAGGCGAGAAGAGCAGGACTCTCTCGCGCTTTGCGATGACTGCTGGGGAACTTACCAGTGGTGATGGTCGCCATGGGCTAGGCGGCGTGGATTAATTTGAACCAGTATCGAGCGACGGCGGCGCTACGGCCGACTCCGCCGTGCTTGTGGCGGGCGGCTCGGCATCCGCCCTGACGGGGCAAGACTTTATCTAGCTTTGCAGCGCTCGGCGATGTCCACGAGCAAACAAAAACCCCGGCACTATGGCCTGGGCAGTTGTTGGGATTGCGGCGCATCCCCTGAAACACGTGCGTGAAAGTGTTGATCGACATCATGACGCGGATGGTCTCGGCCTAAGCGAGCTGCGGCGCTCGGTGACGCGATTGATGCGTGCCATAGCCAGCACTCAAGATTGATCGGCAACTGCAGGCGCGCGGCTTGCATGATCTTATCATCGCGAACTCGGTCAGCCGGCCGACTTTCCCAAATTGATCCATCCATTTCGGAGACAAGCGCCGCGAATCGTTTGATCTGGGCGCATTGGACCGGTCTATTGTGCGGCGGATCACATGGGGGGTTAGGATGGTTAAGTTCACGACGGGAAGTAACGCGTTTGTCGACTTCGACGGGTTGGACATTTCGGTTTTGCTGGACGGCGACATCACGTCCCATTCGTCAACCAAGCTCGTTCTGGATCTTGGCTTCAATGACATCGTGACCTTCTTCGGCACGAGCTTCCATTATGACAAGGACGGTGACCCCGACGGGGGAACGATCACGGGCATCACTGAGACCGATACCGGGCAGACCTTGTACGAGATCACGGGCATGAATACCCCGGTCGCTCAGTTCGTGGACTGGGTGGTTCGCAACGCCAGCGATGAAGCGCTTCGAGGCATCCTCTCGGGCAATGACGATTTGACCGGCGGCCCTGCGGGTGACGGTCTCTTTGGCTACGCCGGCCATGACAATATCGCGGGCGGGAACGGGTCCGACACCCTGCGCGGCGGCTCGGGCAATGATCATATTTACGGCCAGTCGGCGAACGGTGGCGCCGACGGCGGCGATCAGCTCTACGGCGATGAAGGTTCGGACTACATCCAGGGCAACGCCGGCAACGATTCTCTCGATGGCGGGGATGGCTCTGACCGCATCCAGGGCGGTAAGGACGACGACAGCATCCGGGGCGGGAATGATAACGACACCGTGAACGGAAACCTCGGGAACGACTCGATCGATGGTCAGCAGGGGAATGACTCGCTTCGTGGCGGCCAGGGGAACGACAGCATCAACGGCGGGATCGGCAATGACGTTCTGTCTGGTGATCTCGGCACCGATACGCTGACTGGCGGTGCCGACGCCGACATCTTCTCCTTTCTCGGCCAGGGCTCGACGATAGCCGGCGGGCCTGACCGCATCACCGACTTCGCTGATGGCACCGATCACATTTCTGTCGGATATTCGCCAGCGGCCGTGTTGGAAGGTGCCAGCCAAGCGAGTTTGAGCGCTGCCAGCACCGCGGCGCAACAGTTGTTTGACGGACACGCCGGCAACGGTGAGATCGCCGTGCTCGCGGTCGGAAGCGACGCCTATGTGTTCTATTCCAGCGACGGCGGTGCGGTAGTCGATTCAGCTGTGCTTATATCTGGCGTCACACCGTCCGCCTTCACAGTGCAGGACTTTGTCTGAACCGAAAACCCCGGCGGTGAGGCCTGGGCACAGCCGGCTCTGAGCAGCGCAAGCAGCCTGAAGGTAGGGCTGGCCTCCCTATTGTCGGCTCGCAAGCTCCGCCGCTGCCTTCTTTCGGACCGCCTCTCGCATCGCTTTATGCGGCGATTATGTAGTTTACAAACCCGGCCTTAATTGGGGCTTTCGTTGCCAACAAATCCCATGTTTGGGGATGCGCCGCGTTGGATAGATAGCTCTCTGAGGCGTTCGAGGATGCAATCAACCTTCTCGTAGTCTGCATTCCGAGGAGGCTTGAGGCGAACGGATTTGTCTCTCAGCATAACCAGCCAGCCCTTGGGAGCGTGACAGGCCTCATTGATGGCGCGCACGTCGGTGGCAGTGAAGGCCGATACGGCCAGCGCAATAGCGAGCATGATCACTTCGGCTTCTCCACCGGCTTATGATTCATCACGAGACATGCATCATGACCGCGATTGCGAGCACGAACATGCCGATCACAGCACCGTGAGAACGCGCTTTGGAATGAAGTGGTAGACCCCCACTTGCTCACTCGCCCTTCTCCGGCACCGGCTTTTGCTTCACCAGCTTCTTAACCCTCTCGTCAAAGTGCCTCTCGTCGTCGTTTTCCCGAATTAACAAAGAATTACAGGGGCTGAGCGTTTCCGCCGGACTTAATCTGTGCAAAATACGCCATCGGATGGCTAGCCATCTGGCTCCGCCTGTCGAATACGGCCCTTGTAACTTTAACAACTATTCCACCCAGCTCCACCGCCACAGCAGCGAGCCCCCACGGTTGCCCCGCTGCGGCTAGGATACCTCCAGCGACCCCCAGGAGACCCTTAGTTTCCGAAGCCGCGCCTAGTACCGCGTCAGTCAACACAAGACCCTGCTTCATCGCCTCTGTCTGGTAATCATAAAGTCTGACATGCAAGTCGTCTGAGATCGCCTCAAGCGGGCGCTCATCATATGTCTCACGGAAGAACGACCGGAGTCGGCGTAGTCTGACCATCGCGTCCTTATCGGCGCGTATTTCCCGAATGTGATCCCAAGGAATTTCAGCGGGATCTATCACTTTAAGGTTTGCCAAGGTCACGATCGCATCCGAGCCAGACGCCGCTGGCGGAAAAGCTTCGTCCCAAATTGTGCCGCTGGTTCGGATAAGCGGATAGCGGCCAACCATCAGGCGTTCGGTTTGAATTTCAATCACCCTAGCCGCCATTCGGTCTATCCGATCACTCATATCCTCAATCGGGCCTGGTGATCGCTGGATCATCATGGCGAGGTGGAGGGCGAGTTGTGTGGCAAGCAGGTTGCGATATTGATCTTGGGCGTTGGGTGGCACGAGCGCCATCACATCATCATAACTCACAGACGGATCACTTAGGCGGATAACCTCTTCACAGATCACTCGTTGCACATCACTTCCCTCGGGGAACTGCCCTGTTAGCAGTGCCTCCGCGCGCGAGACTGAAGCGCTATCATTTTCGAGCATGATACGATTGAAGGCGGGAATAACCCCATCGAAGTATAGCGCAGCCGATTTTAGGTTGTCGAAGTCCGCGACCGCTACGTTGTCCATCCCGGTTTCCCTTCGCTATTGAGGTTACATACCACAGGACTCACGCTCGTGTCCCCACACCCCCGCTTTCAATAGGCGGTATACCGAAGCGCGCGAGATGTTGAGCTGCCGCGCTATGGCGGTGGCGCCCACCCCCAGCTCAGAAAGGTGGCTGATACGCTGGACATCGATCGATGCCGGGCGACCGCAGTACACACCGCGCTCTTTCGCCTTCTCGATCCCGTCCCTCTGTCGCTCCCGGCGAATGTCGTTCTCAAACTCGGCAACGGCTCCCAGAATCGCAAGCATCAACTTGCCGGTGCTGCTGGTGGTATCGGCGCCGCCTTGCTGCAGACATCGGAACCCGGCACCCGCAGCGCTGATCTGCTCGACGATCGCGTGAAGATCTCCCATCGAACGAGCCAAGCGATCGAGCCTCGTCACAATGAGCTGGTCGTGAGGCCGTAGCTGATCCAGTGCACGCGCTAACTCGGGGCGGTCCTTGGCCGTTCGTCCACTGCGCTTCTCGGCATAGATCTTTTCGCAGCCGGCAGCGGTCAGCGCTTCAATCTGGAGGTCGAGCGATTGGCCGACCGAACTGACGCGGGCATATCCTATGAGCATCGGTGTACCTGTGTTTTTTGAGTGTACCCAAGCGAGACGTTGCAAGCCCTGCTCGAAACTGTCGCATATGGGTGGCTGCAGCATTTCCGAGACGCATTGCGGCTCGGGTCTAGATCCAAATGAGACGCGGCGGGGCTCCAAGAGGGACGCCCCGGCGGTAAGACCGGGGCGCAGGCTGGTCTAACCTTCGTGCGAAGTTCTCAGGCCCTCGGCCTGCGAGGCATACCCCTCTTGCGGGTGAATAGCTGCTGGCGGGTGGGTCGCCGCACGTCCTTGAGCAGTTCGTGGTTGATCAACTCGCGCCCTGTGATCTTGCCGGTTCGCCAGTCTCTAAGGTAGCGGAAGTTCCGAAAGCATCGGTCGCGCCGGATACGCTTCAGCTGGTGGTAATAGGCGGCGCGGTCGCAAAACTCGTCTGCGTACTCCTCCGGTTCGCGGTCGCCATTTACATCGTCGCATCCCCTGTCATCGACTGCCATGTCAGGATCGCTGATGAGGCACCCGGGGCCGGTTCCCTGATGCGCGCAGAACTCGTCTTCCGCCGGATTGCCGTCCAGCTCGTCGCCATTGCCTTCGGGCGGGTCCCCGTCCTCAAGGTCCGGGTCGCCGTCCATGATGTCGAGCTGATCGATCATGACCTCGGTCAGCCGGGCGAGCATCGGCCTCGGAAGGCTTGGGATCGCCGCTAGGAGGGGTGCCAGGGCGTCGAATGGCACGACGCGGGCCTTGCCCCGCAGATCTTTGCGCAGATCCATTGTCAGGCCCTCCCTGCGGGGAGAAGGCGCCGTGCGTCCGCCATGAGGACATCGGTTGCGTTCCCGGTTGGAAGGCGTGGACCGTCGTCGGTGCCGTAAAGCCGCTCAATCTTCCAAAGCAGGGCGGCATGATCCGGAGCGGGGGTTTTCAAGGCTTCCCATTCGGCGTCGGAGACATCGCCAGCGAGGCGTTCCAGTTCATCCTCCATCGGGGCTATACCGAGTTCCGAGGCGACCGCTTCACGATGCAGCCACCGCGTCTTGACGGCCATGGCCGCTTCGCGGAATTGCGGGGACACATGGTCATCCCATTCGTCCGGGTTCGTTGGATTGAACCGGAACGTAGGCGAATAGCCAGTTGCGGCGGGGACCTTGAAAGTGAGGGGTTCCCATGGCGCGCGGCGGTCCATCTCCGCCGCGACAGGATCGTAAACCGCTTTGTACTCATCATAGAGCCGATCCGCCCGGTTATAGGCGGCGATGGCACGATCCCAAGCCAAGCGATCAATGGCAGCGGCCTCGACGGGTTCACTGCACTGCATGGCCGCCAGCGCGGGCAGCATGGCAATCGGGCCGGTGGCGAGGATGCCAAGGGCGGAACGGCGGGTTGTGCTGCTGTCCATGGTTCAGCCCTCCACGATCGGGGTGACGGAACGGGACACTTCGACACCCTGGGTGCGGCACGTCCGCACGTCGGCGACGAAGGCCTGCTCATCGCTGGTCAGCGTCTCGCGGACGACGGCGCAGCGCGGCGCGTCGAGCGGATTGGCCTGGGCGAAAGCCGCGATGGTCACGGGGACACCCGCCACGGCAGTGACGGCGGCGAAGAAGGTGATGACCGGGCGCGCGCCCGGCGGTAGGGTGGATACAGCCATATCGAACCTCATGCGTTCGGTTTCGGTTAGAGCCGGCGCGAGGGGCCTAATCCTTGCGCTGGCTCGTCTTTTGTGCCATCACGAAAGTGCAATGTCAATTAGTGATGTCACAAAAAAGCGAGGCCGGCCGATAACTACCGGCAAGGGCTTTCCGATTACCGTTCGCCTCCAGCCCGACCAGCTCGCCGCGCTCGATGCGTGGATAGAGGATCAACCCGAGAAGTCGACGCGACCAGAAGCAGTTCGCCGCATACTCGCCAAGCATCTGGGTCAATGAACAAGTACGAATTGCTGGCCCGACCTAAGCGGGCCTTGATGGATGGAGTGGGCGAAAGGCGATCCTAATGTGCGAGTTTGATTGGGGTACCTTCTGGAACGCGGTTGGTGCATTGGCGACATTCTTCGCGGCCGTTGTCGCACTCATCTTGCCGCAGCGGATGGAGAAGCGCGCGCAGGCTCGCCTGGACGCGGAGCGGGACCGGAACCGCATCTCAGCGATCATCGAGATACTGAGCGCTGTTGAACAAGCGCTCGATCAATATTTTCGGCTCAGGAGTCTTATCGAGCAGGACGACCCCAACCCGCACCACGCCCGGGCAATCAGCATTGCTGCAACAAACACGAAGTTAGTCTTAGGCGTTATTTGTCGAAGGCCAGAGCTCACGGACGGAGCGGTCACGGCAGGCGTCGCCGCCGAACGTCTCGCCAGCAACGTTGAGGTAATCGGCCAACAAGCTTCCGGAGCGGTGAGTGCAATGGCTGTCGCCGCCTCCGAGCTTGGGCGGGTGCATGGCATCGCATTGTCTGCGTATGAGCAAGGAAAGGCGGTCGCGGAATTTCATCATATCAACGATCGGGCGAAAGGCTTCGCGGGTTTCGATAAGCGCTTCGAAGATCTGAGGCATCTTCCATAGCAGTTTGCCCGGTGGCTTTGCCCTGTGATCGGTGGCGAGGGGTCCAGCGCTTTAGGAACATCGGACCGCTCTACTGTTTGCGAGGGAAGGAGTTGCTCGATGGCTAGTGATCGTGCGGGCGCACTTACGAGATGGCACGCTGGGGTCATATCCTATCGACTGCGCCATATCTCTACGTCGAAGATCAGGCTTGCGTGACCCTCAGTCCTCGGGTGAGTGGCTCGTCTTCAAGGGGGGGTGCTTTATGGCAGCGGCGTTATTTACGGAACTGCTCAACGTCTTCCGCGACCTATTTGTCGCTGGCGTGGTGGCCCTAAGCTTCAGTCAGGCCCGCAAATCTGGCGAAGTGAACGGGAGACTGCACGCGCTTAAAGTTGGTGCGATCTCCTGCACCATGATCGCTGGTTTTGCTGCGCCTACGATGGGCAACCCAAGCTGTTCTTCTGGTGAGGATGATCCCGTTCGGGGCGGGTGCGCTCACTATGAGGATGATGGATTCGATTCAGCACTTGGCCAGCGCACGGGCAGGTTCTTGCACGTTGGCCTGTTGCTAGGTGTGCCGGCCTTTGCCGGGCTGATGAGCAGCCGCCGATCACATCCCCAGCCGTGGCGCAGGCCCAAGGCTTCAGGCTGAACACCAACACAGTGCGACCAATACGCGCACATGTGCGAGGCATAGCAAATGGTGGAGTTGACGCGATCGGCTTCGAATATGCTATCGTCCGCTTATTATGAGCCGCAGCCGCAAGAAGACTCCAATCATCGGAATGACCACTGCCGCCAGTGACAAGCGGTTCAAGGTGGCCGAGCATAGCCGTGAACGCTCGGCCGTGCGTGTGGCTTTGGCGAAAGAGGTGGACACGCCTTCGCCAAAGGCTTTCGGCGACCCATGGAAGGCGGAGAAGGACGGCAAGCAATACGTGCCGCATCTACCCAATCTGCTGCGGAAATAGGCGATTTGCCGCCAACGCTGAAGCCGCTCGTCGGCGCATGCGCGATGATCGCCGCCTTGACCGCTGGCATCATCGCTTGCGCCGAGACGACCATCCTGCCGCGCGCCGAACTCGGCTATCAAAAACCGGCCGGTCTCTTCCCCTGCCTTACGCCTTATCACCACGACGGCGACGCCATCCGCTGCGGCCATCACGGCCGATCGATGCGCCTCTACGCCATAGACGCCCCTGAAATGCCCGGCGCGTGCCGTCAGGGGCGTCAATGCACTCCGGGCGACCCTTTCGCCTCCCGCGACCATCTGCGCGCCCTGACGGCCGGAAATGCTGTGCAGTGTCGCCAGCTCGATACCGACCATTATGGACGCAAAATTGTCCAATGCGTTTCCGCCGGAGTTGACCTTTCTTGTCGAATGGTGCGGGATGGTTACGCCATCGAAAGATACGGGTCGCTGACCTGTTGAGCCAAGTGGCTAAATTAATGCCGGTTGGCAGCATATTGGCCGAGTTCCGGGGAGCTGGCGAATGATACCTATCTGGTTTCAGTGGATAATGTCTGCGGTCGCCGCATTGGTAACGCTGTTCGGACTGCTGCGATGGGGCAGCGATCCAGAAAAGCATTTTCGATGGTTGGCCGTACTTTGGGTCTTTTGGGTATTGGTGCCACCGATCTGGTTTCTAATCGAGTGGGCGGCCTTTGACTGCGATCCGGCTACAAAGGGGTGCCTCGACCACATGCGCAGCTTCGAGGATTTGCAGTACAGCCAAGAGCTAGCTAGCAAAGTCTGGATAGCCGGCTCGCTGGTTCTGGGGGCGTTGCTGAAAAAAGAGGTTGATGCTGGACGCAAATGGTCCGGCTAACCCGCCGCCACCGCCAACTTGATAGCTACAGGCACCCGTAGTGCAGCGCGTCGCTGGTGGCGTGGATCTGTCCTGCGCCATGGTGCGGGATGGGTTTGCGGTCGAGCGATATGGGCTTGGCATGCTAATCCAGTGCGGCAGCTGCGTACCTCAACGCCTACCCGAACGAGGCCTCACGGCGCGAAGATAACCGCCGCGTGGCGAACGGTATTCAGGCGGCTATCGTTGGCTCGCTGGCATTAGCGTCGAGCCAGTCCCACCGGTTCGCTGGGTTCTGGCAGGGGGCGGCTTGACCTAAATAGTCGGCCACAGCGCCGCGATATTTTGACAAGCCGACTCCACGTCCTTGAGCCTCGCAGCCGTTGCCCTCACCCCGGGGAATACCTTCTTCGCCCCCACGTCTATAACGCAGCACATATCGCCCTGGGCCAGCCCGTCGTCAGGCAAGCATGCCTTACACCACTCTTGAAGAACGGCCGAAACGATCCCAGCCGACTGATCCTGCAACGAATACTGCCGAGGGAAGTGAAGCTTCAATGCCCCAACAACCGGCCCTTTCTTCCCTTCGCCTTTAAGGAGGACTTGAGGACGAACGCTTATGGACACGCCGTAGAACGTCAATTTTTGCGGCGCATGGGTTCCATGGGAAGGATTGGAGCCCTTCAAGTCAATATCGTCAACCATGCCCATGAATCGTTCGAGGGCGTCGATATTGGATGTTATACGCCTTTGCGTGCCTAATTTCTCTGGGCTCATCTGCTCCAAGATAGCTATTTGATTCGTAATCTTGCTCAAATCCTCGAGATTACTTGCAATAGCGGCAGAAATAGATTCATCCGCTTCCTTATAATACATGCCCTTAAAATCTGTAGGGTACTTGCAGTCTTTGAGAATTTGTCGTTGACGACTGGTCCCTGCAAACATAAACTCCGCGAGCTTATTTATGCTTATGCTTGGTGGCTTTGCCATCAACGACTCCAAGGGGATATTTATGGGAGCCCATTTTGCCTCAATGCCCCTCACCAACGCAACACATGTTTGTGTCGGGACAATAACGGATAAAGAAGCGGCAGCGCTTAGAGCCGATGGGATAGAGACGGACGGCACAGGTTATTACCTGTTTTTGGCCAATGAGAATGACCTTGAGACGCCAATCGAAATACTTGGCCACCTATACGATTCATCCAAAGCGGATCAATTACTTCGGATGATGGTCGCTCACGGTTAGCGGATCACCTCCCACAACTGATACAGCCCCGCACCTGCCACGGTCCGCGCTAACCTACGATCGCGCTTTTCTCGCAGCGCCGATCTCACGCGCTTCGTCATCAACCGCGACTGCTGCAGGGGGATTGAACCCAGCCATTCGCCGGTGGGCGGCTGCTGTCTTTAGATCCAAATTGGATCACATTTTCCTTCAAAACGCCGTTGCCTCTTCGTCTGGCGCAATTAGACGGGTTTCATGGCCATCGTGGCCATGGGGGCATACATGATCCGGAAAACTTTGATTGCGCCAGCAATGCTGCTGGCATTCGCTGCACCTGTCTGTGCGCAGGTTGCCAGCGTGCAAAACGCCGTTGCCGTCGTTCCGACTGCTCCATTGGAGCAGCCGAGCGTCTGGACGCTTCCTGCCAATACCGAGCTGACGGTTACGCCGAACAGCGAGGTCTCTTCCAAATCCATGAGGGAGGGCGACGTTTTCACAATCAGCACGGTCTATGACGTGATGATGAATGGCTACATCGTCATTCCCAAAGGCACCCGCGGGCAAGGCAAGATCGCGTGGCGCACTGGCAAGGGTGCCTTCGGCAAATCCGCCAAGATGGATCTTGCGC
>Ga0157380_10000109_pt1 | contig 44796 bp, 34 predicted proteins | sample S35metaG_FD_119757 | JGI IMG/M metagenome (GOLD analysis project Ga0157380, IMG submission 119757) | Switchgrass rhizosphere microbial communities from Kellogg Biological Station, Michigan, USA - S3-5 metaG | ecosystem: Host-associated > Plants > Roots > Rhizosphere > Soil | place: USA...
GAGTTACTGAGATCCCGGATATTGAATCCTGGACCAATAACTGTAACCTCCCGATCTTCATGACCGCTACCTGTGAATTCAGCCGTTTTGATGACCCTGACCGTACCAGTGCAGGCGAGCTTGTGCTTTTGAATGAAAAAGGAGGAGGAATCGCCTTATTCACTACCGTGCGTCTCTCCTATTCCAATTCAAATTATTATATCAATTTTGATATGTTCAGCCACCTCCTTGACACCATCAACGGTGAGCTTCCAAGAATCGGTGATATTTTTAAGCTGAGTAAAAGGGAAAATGCAAGTGTTGAAAATACCCGTAACTATTCCCTGCTTGGCGATCCCGCTGTAAGGCTGGCTTATCCCAAATACAAGATTGAAACAACTTCACTGAATGGAAAACCCATATCAGCTGTAGCCGATACCATTATGGCCCTCAGCAAGGTGACCATCACCGGTTTTGTAAAAGACAACAACGGGAATAAGATCTCCACCTATAACGGCATTGTTTATCCTACCATATACGACAAAGCAACGCTCATCCGCACGCTCGGCAATGACGCCTCCAGCACCCTGCGGAACTTCAACCTTCAGAAAAATGTACTATACCGGGGCAAGGTAAGTGTGGTTAACGGGGAATTCTCCTTTACTTTTATCGTTCCAAAAGACATTGCTTATCAGTTTGGCAAAGGACGGATCAGCTATTATACGCAGGACGGAAAGCATGATGGAAGCGGCCAGTTTGAGAATTTTTATATTGGCGGATCCTCTCCTGACGGCTTGAATGACAGCCAGGGTCCAAGGCTGAAGCTTTACATGAATGATGAGAAGTTTGTTGCAGGCGGTATAACCAATGAAACTCCGAAAGTCTATGCAATTATTGAAGACTCAAGCGGGGTCAATACGGTTGGCAATGGCATTGGACATGATATTACCGTCCAGCTCGATAATAAGCCTGATCAGCTTTTTGTACTGAATGATTACTATGAAGCCGAGCTGAACAGCTATCAGAAAGGGAAGATCATTTATTCTCTTGACAAGCTGAGCGAAGGACATCATACCATAAAGCTGAAAGTATGGGACATCAACAACAATTCATCCGAAGCTACCACTGATTTTGTCGTGGCATCATCATCCGAGCTTGCCCTTGCCCATGTATTGAATTATCCGAACCCGTTTACTACCAACACCACCTTCTATTTCGAGCATAACAAGCCATGTAACGACATGCAGGTGCAGGTACAGATATTCACTATTTCCGGTAAGCTTGTGAAGACCATTAATGAATCGGTACAATGTGAAGGATTTCTTTCAAACAATATTAAATGGGATGGCAGGGATGATTTTGGTGATAAGATCGGCAGAGGTGTTTATATTTACAACCTGAAAGTTCGCGCAGGAGACGGAACTTCTGCGCATAAGATTGAAAAATTGGTTGTATTGCAGTAAGGTAACTAATTTTTATATAATTCGTTATATTTGCAACCCATTTTGAATAAGAATGCCTGAAAATGAGTATGGTATGATTTCGTTTCAAGAAAACATAACCCGCTAAAGTAAAAATTAAAAAAAAAAATGAATACAATGAAGAAAGCGAGTATGCTGTCCTTGGTCCTGGTTTGGTGCCTGCAGATTAGCCATGCGCAGGACGTGAACCCGTTAGGGCAAATCAATACCATTACCACAGCGGTTCCCTTTTTAATTATCTCCCCTGAAGGCAGGGCCGGCGGCATGGGTGATGCAGGAGTAGCTTCAAGTCCTGATGCCAACTCCATGCACTGGAACCCGGCCAAATACGCTTTCATCAATAAGAAAACCGGGTTTTCAATTTCGTATACACCATGGCTTCGTCAGCTTGTACCGGACATCAACCTGTATTATCTGGCCGGTTATCATAAGCTGAAAAACGATCAGGCCATTGCAGCTTCACTGCGCTATTTTTCTCTTGGAAATATTACGTTCACAGATATCAACGGAACGGTTACGGGCGACTATAATCCCAATGAATATGCCATTGATGCCTGTTACTCACGCAAGCTGGGTGAAGAATTTTCAGCCGGTATAGCACTTCGGTATATCCATTCAAACCTGACCGGCGGAGTTGATCTTACCGGAGGTATCGGAACAAAACCGGGTAATTCAGTGGCTGCAGATATTTCCGGATTTTTTATGCGTGAAACAAAAGTATTAAAACAGGATGCTGTTTTTTCATTCGGACTGAACATATCCAACATCGGAACCAAAATATCCTATACGGAAACCGGTACCAAAGATTTTATCCCGATCAACCTGCGCCTCGGACCTTCCTTGAAATTCATTCTTAATGAATTCAATACCATTACCTTCCTGGCCGATTTCAACAAACTGCTGGTGCCTACCCCGCCTATCTATGATGATTCAGCAAGCAGCAGCGGGAACATCGTGATTCAGTATGGGAAAGATCCGAATAAAAGTGTCGCTGCCGGTATGTTTGGCTCATTCAGTGATGCACCCAATGGCTTTAAGGAGGAAATGCAGGAAATTATTTACTGTGGAGGACTTGAGTACTGGTATGACAACCTGTTTGCCTTCCGTGCCGGATACTTCCATGAGAGTGCTGTGAAGGGTAACCGTAAATATTTCACACTTGGAGCAGGTCTCCGCTACAATGTATTTGGTATTGATTTTTCATACCTCATCCCTACCGAGCAACGCAACCCGCTTGAAAATACCCTCCGTTTCTCACTGTTGTTCAACTTTGAAGGAGCCAAGGGTTCTAAAAAAGATTCAGGGGAATAAATCTCCGTATCAAAACAAATTTGCAAATTGCAGCCACCAACCATGGCTGCATTTTTTTTTGATACCTGTCTGATAAATGAATAAAATCAAAGTAGGTTTTGGGTTCGATGTGCACCCGCTTGAGGAAGGACGTGACTTGTGGCTGGGGGGCATCAAAATACCACACCATGCCGGAGCAGCCGGACATTCAGACGCCGACGTACTGATCCATGCCATTTGCGATGCATTGCTTGGCGCGGCCAATCTGCGCGATATCGGCTTTCACTTCCCCAATACAGATCCTGCCTATAAGAATATCGACAGTAAAAAGCTGCTTCATCAGGTTGTTTTACTTCTTAAATCAAAGGAATATCTTATTGGCAATGTGGATGTCACCCTGGTGCTGGAAAGGCCAAAAATCAATCCGCATATCCCTGCTATGCAGCAGGTTTTAAGCGATGTTATGCAGATCCCAGGGGATGATATATCCATCAAGGCCACAACCAATGAGAAACTGGGCTATGTGGGGAATGAACAGGGTGTAAATGCGTATGCTGTTGCCCTGATTTATAAAGCGTAGTAAATCCCCCCACCCTGCTCCCTGGAATTTGGGTCTAAGCTGTTTTTTATTATCTTTGATTTTTGTAAAGATATACCTGGAAGCTTTTTAAATCTTCATACTGCCCCTTCCTGCATTAAAGTAAAAAAACAGACCGGATGCTTGTATTTTAAATACAGCCTGCTGCAAAAGGATCTTATTAAAAAATTTGCCCGAAAAAACCTCATGAAATTAAACCCCGGAAAATCCAAACTCCTGATTATTTTATTTTTTACTGTGATCCAGGCACAGGCCCAGGTTGATAAATACTGGTATTTTGGAAACGGTACCGACGGCCTCATCTTTAACAGCAGCGGACCTGTAAAGGTAAGTAACAAGTATTCCGGTGTAGGCTATGAAGGAGTTACGGTTATCTGTGACCCAAATACAGGTGATATGCTTTTCTATTCTGATGGTATTTTGGTGATTAATAAAAACCATGCAGTTATGATTAATGGGACAGGACTGACCGGCCACTGGTCAGGTGCGCAATGTGTACAGAGTTGTCCGGTGCCGGGCTCCTGTCTGAAGCAGTTTTATCTTTTCACCAATTCTGCTTATGATAATACATCCGGAGCCATTTCATATTCCATGGTTGACTTTACCTCGAATCCCAATGGCACAATAATCAGTAAAAACACCTCATTCTGGGCCGGCCCTTCTGATCAGGGAATGTGTCTGATCAGGAAACCATACACGAATGATTACTGGCTAATAGCTAATTCATTTCTGACAGCAACCTATAATGTTTGGGCCATCACTGCTGCAGGATTCAGCCCGCCCGTCAGCTATACATTTTCAAATACAGGTAGCAGTTATCAGATCTGTTACAGCGAAACAGCACAGAAAATTGTTGTTACAGGATTGAATAGCAAGCGTGTCACTGCCATTGACTTCAATCCAGTTTCAGGGATGTTGTCCAATGAGGTGCAGCTGGCGCCTTTATCCTTTGGAAACTGTTTCGGGGCAAGATTTTCACTGGATGCAACCAAGCTTTATGTTTCCAACTCCCAGTCTACATTTCAACAATATGACTTCAATACAGGTAATTGGACCAATCTCAACACGTGCTGTTATGCCCATGATGCCAGAATGGGACCGGATGGAAAAATGTATATGATACATACTTACAATTCAAATCAGCCAATCGGTGTTGTCGATTTCCCTGATTCCACTGCAATCGGAAATGCCTGCAATTATCATACGCTTTCTTTCGTACCATCCTTTAACGGAGCTGTGAGACGGTTTCCCGAATTCCTGATTTATCCTGAAATGCCTGTTGGCGTACCTGATACCATTTCAGTAAATGCAGGTGCAGGTTCCATCCTGAATGTCCTGTCAAATGATTATGATCCGCAGGGAGATTCATTGTTTGTTGATTCCATCCTGTATGGACCTTTTTTCGGTACGGCCTCTGTTGTGAACGGACTGATCAGCTATACGGCCGATACCACCCATTGCGGGGATACTGATACAATTATGTATTTGCTGAGCGACATCAATTGCTACAAAGTTATCTGTACGGTTTATATACCTATTACCTGCAATTTATTCCCTACTGCTTTAATGACTTCAAGCGATACACTTTTCTGTGAAAAAGCGTGCATCGATTTTTATGATTTCTCAACCAACAGTCCAACCTCCTGGCAATGGTATTTTCCCGGAGGTGTTCCCGCCACCAGCAACTTGCAACATCCTACAGGCATCTGCTATAACAGTTTTGGCAGCTTTGATGTAACGCTGGTTGTTTGCAACAGCTTTGGATGTGATTCACTGGTGTTGCCCGGCTTCATCAATGAAGTCACACCTCCACCGGCTCCTGTGATCACGGCCAATTATGATACGCTGTTCAGCACACCTGCTTTTTCCTATCAATGGTATAACGCTTCCGGAATCATTCCCGGAGCAACGGGAAGCTATTATATATACCAGCAACCCGGCAGTTATTATGTGATCATTACTGATACCAATGGCTGCGCTTCGTCATCCACAATTATTTCAACAGGTATTGATGACCCGGCAGGAAACCTGCTCCAGTTGCAGATTATTCCCAATCCGAATAACGGTTATTTCGAAATCCTGAGCCCTGAGCTGCAGGGAGAAAAGCAGCTTATGATCTGTGACATGACAGGCAGATCAGTATACAGCGAAATGCTGATGCCCCCTTCCAGCCGTTGCCGCGTTAATTTAAACAAATTCGCTGATGGTGTTTATTTTGTAAGCATCATTTCCGGAACCAGGTCATGGCACAGGAAAATGATGATACAAAGGAAATAGCGGATATTCTTCCGGAAAAAAAATTTAATAAATGATCACTTTTCCTTTAGTCTGCTGATTGCTTGCAGGATCATTCACTTCATAAAAATAAATTCCATTGGTTAAACCGCTTCTGTCAATGCTGTATTCAGAAGCTCCTTTCAGGGTTAATGCTTTTGCCAGCCGGCCATTCAGGTCATACAATCTTATTATCAAAGGATGACTATTTGAAGTTTCGTTGCTCCTGATCTTTATCTCATGTTGCTGGTGATTGTAAAAAACCAAGAAAGGATCATCCAGCGCTGTTCCTGTTATCCTGGGCTTTATTGCATCTAAATCCACACCGCAAAATGGGGCACAGTCAACTTGTGGGCTTTTGAGCTGGCTTCGCTGCGCCGCCATTGAAAACTCATCAAAATACATATGCTGAATGGTACAGTTTTTTTCCCCTCTGTACAATCCGATCTGAATTTTATGAAGCACTGTTTGGGTTGTGTCCAGTTCGTCCTTGTACAAATTGGGACCATATCCATCTATTGTCCTGATCAGCTTATTATTCGCGTATACTTCCAGCGTAAAAGTTTTTTTCGTCTTGTCAGGATCGGATGACCATTTGACGTTGAGGATCACGTCATACCACACATTAAGGTTTATCGGGAAAGCACCAATTTTCGGAGTAGTCCCTGCACAGGCGCAACCGTAATTTACATTGATGTAGCGGGAATTGATCGCCTTGTCGCATTTATAATTAAAAATAATAACAGGTACCTGATCCGCACAATTGTAAGCATTTCCATTGTAAGGATGCACCTGGAGCATAAAGTAATGATTGAATTTATATCCCGGACACATCACGGAATCATCGTCAATCCAGTCGGAAGGAAATCGAAAGCTCCATGAATAATACCGGCGGGTGCCTTCAAATGTTTCAGGCATGATGCAGGCTTCCGAACGGCAATTGTCAGGGCTTGTCAGCTTGTGATCACCGGGGTAGGAAAAAATTTCCATGCACTTGTCGCTGCCTCCAAGCCTCCCCTTTTTTGAGACCTTCATCCTCGGATAAGAAGCCCAGCTGTATGGCGAGGAAGTATCATTGCTGCAGTTGCTGTTCCAGTTGAAGTTGGGATTATCACAGCAATTGCTTTGCAGCATGGAAAATTTCCAGGGCTGGCAATTATTGGTAATGGGTTTGTTAAAAAAATCGCCGCTGTCGGTAAAGCTGGTGTAATAAGGATAGCCCACCTGGTATTCGCCGCAAAGTCCGTTAAACTGGGCTTTACCCCAGCAATTGAACGTGCTGTTCCATTTACAGTTTGGTGAAATATTGTTGGGACAATTCGTTTGAGCAACCAATAAAGAATTGCAAAAAAAAGAACATAAAAATAGCAGGGTCTGAAAGTTTTTAATCATTATCGGGGGTTGTTAGGGTCAATAAAAAACGTGCTTCGTTACCGGGCAAAAACGCAAACTCATTAATTAAGTATCTCGCTTTGCTTAAGCCTGACAGCCACCTCTTCCATCAGCCACATGGGTGTGGAGGTAGCCCCGCAAATACCCACTGAATCATCAGGTTTAAACCAGTCCATGTTAATTTCAGACGGGCTTGAAATAAAATATGACCTTGGATTGACCAGCTGACAAACACCATAGAGGGCTTTGCCGTTGGAGCTTTTTTGTCCGCTCACAAAAACAATCACATCATGTTGTGCTGAAAATGATTTAAGCTGGGGCTCCCTGTTCGAAACCTGCCTGCAAATGGTATCGTTGGCTGAAAAATAGCGCGGATCAAGCGATCCGTATTTTTCAACCACCCTGTCTTCAATGGTTTTTTTCATTTTCGAATAGCCTGCCGTGCTCTTGGTCGTCTGGGAAAAGAAATGGATGGGCTGTGAGAAATCAATCCTTTCTATGTCAGATTCACTTCTTACAATAATTGCCTTTCCTGAAGTTTGTCCAACCAGGCCGTTAACTTCCGCATGACCTTCTTCACCGTAAATAACAATTTGCCTGTTGTCCTGCTCATGTGCTTCGAAGCTTGTCCTGACACGATTCTGTAATTTCAGCACCACCGGGCAGGATGCATCAATCAGCTCAATATTATTTTTTATTGCAGTCTGGTAGGTTTCAGGTGGTTCACCGTGTGCCCTGATGAGCACCGTACAATCGTGCAGATCCTTCAGCTGGTTATGGTTGATGATCTTAAGGCCTTTTGCTGTCAGCCTTTCGATTTCCATGTTGTTGTGAACAATATCACCAAGGCAATAGAGCGTGCCGGTTTTGTCCAGCTCATCTTCAGCCATCTGGATGGCAAACACTACCCCAAAGCAAAATCCTGAATCGGTATCTATGGTTACTTTCATTATCTGTAATTAAACATTCATCCTACAATACGAACCTGCTGCCTTAATTTGCTGATCTCATCCAGTACAAATTCAACCTGCTGTTCAAAGTTGAGCCTGGTGTTATCAAGCAAAATGGCATCTTCAGCCATGCGCAAAGGACTCTCATCCCTGTGTGTATCTTCATGATCCCGGCTGCTGATATTTTTCCTGACTTCGTCAAGCGATACTGCCATGCCGGCATTTTTTAGCTCATTGTACCTTCTCATTGCCCTTACTTCAGGATCTGCAGTCATGAAGATCTTAAGATCGGCCGATGGAAAAACGGTAGTACCGATATCTCTTCCATCCATGACCACTCCCCCGCTGTCACCAAGCTTTTGCTGGATGCTCACCATGTTTTTCCTTACTACGGGAATGGCACTGACATGGCTGACGTTATCAGAAACTTTCATGGAACGGATCTCCCTTTCTACGTTTTCTCCATTGAGAAAAATCTCAGAAAGACCTGTGGCAGGGTTTATCTTAAAGGATATATGAATGGCATCGAGAATTTTCCTGTAATCATAGGTCAGGTGATTAAGATCATCATGCAGCGGCACAGGAATTCCCTGGCGAATAAAATAAAGGGTTACGCACCGGTACATGGCCCCTGAATCAATATACCTGAGACTCAGTCTTTTAGCCAGTGCCTTGGCGACAGTACTCTTACCGCATGAGGAATAGCCGTCGATGGCAATAATGATTTTTTCCTGTTGCATGGTAAAACACCTTTTGGTTCCTGCAAAGATACAAACTCAAAGGCATCTTTCAAAGTATCTGCTGCCATGGAACCATGTAAGATGTACAGCGTTAATACCCGGATTTTCATATCATTGATGAATTTAAAACTTTATTCACAGTTCCTTGTACTTATTACTTTATGATATCTGGAAGGGAGTTTATAGTTACCTTTGCGGATTATTAATTTTCTGGGAGAATCGGGAATGCCAGCCAATCTGAACGAAGACAACGAATACATCGAAATATATGGCGCAAGGGAGCACAATCTTAAAAACATTGATTGCGTCATACCAAGGAACAAACTGGTAGTTATTACCGGACTTAGCGGAAGCGGGAAATCATCACTGGCTTTTGACACCATCTATGCAGAGGGTCAGCGGCGATATATGGAGAGCTTCTCAGCGTATGCAAGGAATTTTCTTGGCAATATGGAACGGCCCGATGTGGACAAAATCACCGGCCTGAGCCCCGTCATTTCAATCGAACAAAAAACCACCAACACCAATCCGCGGTCAACGGTTGGCACGGTGACGGAAATCTATGATTTCATGCGACTGCTTTTTGCACGGGCAGGAGAAGCCTTTTCGTATGTAACGGGCGAAAAAATGATCAGGCTTTCCGATGAGCAGATCATTAAAATTATTCTGAATGATTTTGAAGGGATGAATATAACCCTGTTGTCGCCTGTTGTGAAAGGGAGAAAAGGACATTACAGGGAATTATTTGAGCAGATCCAGCAATGGGGATTTTTGAAAGTCAGAATTGATGGTGAAGTCAGGGAAATAAAAAAGGGACTTCAGGCTGACCGTTACAAGACGCACGATATAGAAATTGTGATTGACCAGATTCCTGTGAATGAAGCATCCCGCAGGCGTCTTACCGATTCCGTAACAGTTGCACTGAAGCATGGAAAAGGCTCCCTGATGGTGTTTGAAAAAAACATGAAGCAGGCCAGGCATTTCAGCCAGCACCTGATGTGTCCCACTTCAGGCATCTCCTATGATGAACCGGCACCGAATAATTTCTCATTCAATTCGCCTTATGGTGCCTGCAGGAAATGTAACGGGTTGGGGGTAATTCCGGAGATTGACCTGAACAGCGTAATTCCCGACAGGAAACTATCCATCAGGCAGGGAGGAATTATTCCGCTGGGTCCTTATAAAGACAACTGGATATTCAACCAGCTCCAGGCCATAGGTAAAAAGCTTGGATTCAACCTGAACACACCCATTGATGAAATTGCAGATGATGCAATCAATGTTATCCTGTACGGATCCGATGAAATGATCACGGTGAACAGGGAATATGAACCCGGAAGCGTACAATCCTATTCACTGAGCTTTGAAGGCATCGTGAATTTTATTTCCGGACAGCTCACTGAAAATTCTTCACCATCCATTAAAAAATGGGCTGAAAGCTTTATGCAGCCTGTTAACTGTCCGGAATGTAACGGCACCAGGCTGAGGAAAGAATCGCTTTACTTCATGATTGACGGCAAAAACATAGCAACCCTTGCCGGCATGGATATACAGGATTTAAAAGACTGGTTTGATAAATTAAGCAGCCGCCTGAACAGCCGCGACAGGCAGATCGCACAGGAAGTGATCAAGGAAATAAAAAAACGCATTGGATTTCTGCTGGATGTTGGACTGGATTACCTGACGCTGAACAGGAGCTCGAAAAGCCTGTCGGGTGGCGAATCACAGCGTATACGGCTGGCTTCGCAAATCGGTTCGCAGCTCGTAGGTGTGCTTTATATTCTTGACGAACCCAGCATTGGCCTTCACCAGCGCGACAATGTGAGGCTCATCAATTCATTGAAGGAGCTTAAAAAAAGCGGCAATTCAGTAATCGTGGTGGAGCATGACAGGGAAACTATTATGGCTGCCGACCATATTATCGACCTCGGACCTGGTGCCGGTATTCATGGCGGACGAATCACGGCAAGCGGGACGCCGCAGGAGCTGATGCTGCAGGATTCGCTTACCACGCGTTACCTAAATGGGACCATGCAGATCAGGCCTCCGGCAAAGCGAAAAGGCAATGGCAAACACCTGGTGCTTAAAGGTGCCAAAGGCAACAACTTAAAAAATGTAAGTGTGCAGTTCCCGCTTGGCAAGTTCATCTGTGTAACAGGAGTTTCGGGAAGCGGGAAATCAACGCTGATCAATGAAACCCTTTATCCCATCCTGAATCAGCATTTCTACCGTTCGGCAACCAGGCCGCTCCCCTACCAGTCAGTGAAAGGACTGGACCTTGTTGATAAAGTCATCGAAATCGACCAGTCGCCCATCGGGCGTACGCCGCGCTCCAACCCGGCAACGTATACGGGTGTGTTCAGCGACATCAGAAATCTCTTTGCACAGCTTACCGAATCAAAAATAAGGGGCTATCCTCCCGGATGGTTTTCATTCAATGTAAAAGGTGGTCGTTGTGAAACCTGCCAGGGTGCCGGCATGAGGGTTATCGAGATGAATTTCCTGCCTGATGTTTATGTGCACTGTGAAACGTGTAATGGTAAACGTTATAACAGGGAAATACTGGACATCCGTTACCGTGGTAAATCAATCAACGATGTGCTTGACATGAGCATTGAACAGGCCGTACATTTTTTTGAAAATATACCTTCCATTCTTCATAAGATTAAAACACTGGAAGAAGTCGGGCTGGGTTATATTACCCTGGGGCAGCAAAGCACCACTTTATCGGGCGGTGAAGCCCAGCGTGTGAAGCTGGCCACAGAATTGTCGAAAAGAGATACGGGTAATACGTTTTATATCCTGGATGAACCAACAACCGGCCTGCATTTTGAGGATGTGCGTATCCTGCTTGAGGTGCTTCACCGGCTGGCCGACAAGGGAAATACCGTGCTGGTGATCGAACATAACATGGACGTAATCAAATGTGCCGATCATATCATTGACCTGGGACCTGAAGGAGGTGATCGCGGTGGCCAGATCATTTGTGAGGGAACGCCTGAAGAAATAATCAGGGACAAAAAGAGCATTACAGCTGCATTCCTGAAAAAGGAATATGAGGAAGCCATTGTATAACATTTCATATTATTCTGCGTAAAAGCAACACTCAACCATTTTTTAATCCAATCATGAATTCAGACGAAGCAAAAATCCGCAAAGCCTTTTCAGATAAAGACTGGCAGGAAATAAAAACAGACGACACCTGGCAGATATTCAAAATCATGGCGGAATTTGTGGAAGGGTTTGAAAAGCTCAGCCGCATTGGGCCCTGCGTTTCCATTTTCGGATCTGCAAGGACCAAACCGGGAACAAAATACTATGAGCTTGCTCAGGAAATAGCTTTCAAGCTCACCAAGGATGGCTATGGCATCATCACGGGAGGCGGCCCAGGTATTATGGAAGCCGGCAACAAAGGCGCCCAGCTTGCGGGAGGCAAATCCGTAGGTCTGAATATTGAGCTCCCGCATGAGCAGTATTCAAATCCCTATATTGACCAGGACAAGCTGATCTCGTTTGATTACTTTTTTGTTCGTAAGCTGATGTTCATCAAATATGCCCAGGGATTTGTTGTGCTTCCCGGCGGGTTTGGCACGTTGGATGAATTGTTCGAAGCCATGACGCTGATCCAGACCAGGAAAATAGGCAAATTCCCCATCATCCTTGCCGGAAAAAAATACTGGTCAGGAATTTATGAATGGATCCAGACCACCATGATGGAAGAAAAAAACATCAGCCAGGAAGACCTTAAACTTTTTACCATCGTAGATACAGCCGATGAGGCCCTTGAGCACATCAACAGCTTTTATACCAAGTACCTGCTCAAGCCGAATTTCTGATCTGATCGTCATTTTCATTTACTGAACTGTTATTCATCCGGATCACAGGACTGATCTGCAGCCCCTTATTTCCACTCCATTTTTGATGAAGTAACCTTAACCGGTTAATCGATGCTGTTGCTTTAATTAAATTGTATTTATTTGATTTTAAGAGTGTTACGATTAGCCAGGCGAATCGCATCACCGCTTAATCAGGCGTGGTTTTGATTTTTTTGATGCTGCCGTTAATTAGCATTAAACAAATTAAACCTGACATTAAAAAATAAAAACAAATGAAAAAGCACCACTTACTTTATTTTGCCATGGCTGTTGTTGCCGGATTCACTTCCTGTAAAAAAGAGCAGGATATTAAAGACGACAACAACAATACCAACGGAGGCAGTAATTCATCAGTAGTAACAGGCTGGAACGGGAATGACGATCCGGGAACTGTTCCCAGCGCTGTCCATTACGGTTCAGGAGGAAATGTTCCTGCAGCGTACGACCTTGTTTCCAAATTTCCGCCAATTGGTGATCAGGGGCAATACGGCACCTGTGTAGCCTGGGCATCGGGTTACAATATGAAATCGGCGCTGGAAGGAATGGATCGCGGATTAAATACCAGTCAACTTGCTTCAGCAAACAACCAGATCAGTCCGCGCGATTTGTTCACAGCCATCCCAGATGCATCCAAAGGATCGAATTGCAACGGCACCAACTTTACCGATGCACTCGACTTACTCCTGCAGCGCGGTGCTGCAACCATGCAAACCGTACCCTACAACAACCTCAACGGATGTTCAAGCAATAACACGCAAAGCAACTGGACACAGGAAGCGGCGGGTCACCGTATCAAAAGCTACAGGAAAATTGACCTGAAAGTGGAAACCATTAAAGAGAACATTGCAAACAACATCCCAGTATTATGCGGCGCAAAGCTGTCGGATAATTTTGTAAGCTGGAACAGCGACAATGTCCTCAGCTCCAACACCACTTACGACCAGGTAGGCATCCATGCCTATCATGCACTCATCATCGCCGGCTATGACGACAGCAAAGGTGCGAATGGTGCATTCCGAATCATCAACTCATGGAGCCAGCAATGGGGAGATGCGGGATATGTGTGGGTTGACTACAACTTTTTTGTCAATGAATTCTGTTATGGTGGCAACGTTTATATTGCCATCAACGACAATGGCAACAACCCTCCGGCACCGGACCCGACTGTAACAGGCAATGTAGATTTGGCAGCCTGGGCATTTGCTGATTTTTCGACGGCTGCAAACACAGGCTTCTCCAATTCACGGCAGATTGAGTACAACATATACAACATCGGCGATCAGCCGGCCTCATCAGCGCAGCAATGGAATGTTTATTATGTTTACTATAATGCATTTGATGCAAATGACTACGGTTTCCTTTTCTATAATGAATTCACGAACACCATACCGCAGGGTACCTACCAGTGGATGAATGATCATTATGCGCTCAACTATGATATCCAGGGGGGCGACAACATGGGCAATGCCATTTTTCAGTCCCAGTCAATCACACAGGAATATTATGTTCCGAATATCACAGGGTTGTATTACCTGGTTATGATTGCAGATGGCGGAGATGTTTTTGCCGAAAATGATGAGCAGAACAACCTGTTCTACACCACCGATCAGTACCCGGTTTATTTCGAGAACGGTTATGCTGCAAGAGGAAATGTGAATGCGAATTCACTGGAGAACCATCATTTCATCAACAGGCTGTCGCCAAGCAAAACCAACTTAAAGAACAGTCCATATAAAACAGCGGTTAACAAATCAAATCCCAATGCTTACAGGTTTGATGAAATCAGCGCAATGATCACCCATCAGAAGCATACCGCCAAATGGCAACAAAAACTGCATGCTTTTAAGAGCAGTTCAAAAATGGGGCGTAAATAAAAAATGTTAAAAAACAATTAAAATAAGGCAGGCATTCCAGACAGGAAGCCTGCCTTATTTGCCTGAACTGACCCGCAGTTGCATCATATTGATCTAAATAATTAAATTGCAGGCAGGAACATTCCTTTTTTCAAAAACGAATTTTATCTTTGATAAACCCAAACAAAAACTCCTACTATTAAAATTTAACAAAATGAAAAAAAACCTCCTATTGATTTTACTTTTTACAGCCTGGATAACATCCTGCAAAAAAAAGGATGACCCGGAATTTGATCCTCCTGATAATTTAGGGTGGTATGGAACGGATGACCTGACCACGGTACCTTCGAATGTGAATTTCGGAACAGGCGGCAATGTTCCTTCGTCTTATGATATTGTTCCTAAATTTCCTCCCATTGGCGACCAGGGCCAATATGGAACCTGTGTTGCCTGGGCAGCGGGCTATAATATGAAGACTGCGCTGGAAGGAATGGACCGCGGTCTCAATTCGGGTCAGCTTGCTTCATCAGCAAACCAGATCAGTCCGCGTGATTTATTTACCGCTATCCCTGATGCATCGAAAGGTCAGAACTGCAACGGTACCAATTTCACCGATGCGCTGGACATCTTGCTACAGCGCGGTGCAGCTACGCTGCAGACAGTACCTTACAATAATCTTGGGAGCTGTGCCAGTGCAGGTGTACAGTCAAACTGGACGCAGGAAGCCTCAGGTCACCGGATTAAAAGCTACAGGAAAATTAACCTGGATATTAATACCATCAAGGAGAATGTAGCCAACAATGTTCCTGTTGTTTGCGGCGCCAAGCTCTCCGACAATTTCATGACCTGGAACAATGACAATGTCCTGAGTTCAAATACAACATACAATAACACCGGACAGCATGCCTACCATGCCATGATCATAGCGGGTTATGATGATGGTAAAGGGGCAAATGGCGCTTTCAGGATCATCAATTCATGGAGCACGCAATGGGGTGATGCAGGTTACATCTGGGTTGACTACCAGTTTTTTGTGAGCCAGTTCTGCTTTGGCGGAAACGTATATATAGCCGTTAACGACAATGGAAATAATCCACCGCCAACTGTTGACACTACATCAAGCGGCAATGTTGACCTTGCCACATGGGCATTTTCTGATGTTGACCTTGGATTTGACTGGTCGTTGGGATTCTATAAAAGAGAAATTACCTATAACCTTTACAACATCGGTGATCAGCCTGCAACCACCAATCAGCCATGGTACTTTTATTACCTCTACTATAATGCATACAATGCTAATGAATATGGTTTTTTGTTTGTTGATGAGCTGACCAATGCAGTAACAGCCGGTGATCCTCCCGTATGGATCACTGATCACTGGGCGATGAACTTTGATATTCCCGGTGGATCAGATTTCGGAACAGCTGTATTCGGATCCTCTACTGTTTACCAGGATTACTATGTTCCTCAGATCACCGGTTTCTATTACCTTGTTCTTGTAGCTGACGGCGATGATATTTTTAATGAGAACGATGAGCAGAATAACATTTTCTATACCACGGGACAATATCCGGCTACATTCATTGACGGGGAGGTACAGCGTTCGGCATCAAAATCAAAACCTGTAACCAATCTGCACGGATACAATTTTAAAAATTACCTGCAGCCTGAAAAATCAAATCTGAAAAAGAATCCCTACATGACAGCCATCAACAGCACCTACCCCAATGCATACAGCACCGATGAGCTGAGGGCAGTGATACGCCAGCAAAAAAAATCCGGTGAATGGCAAAGGAAAGTGCAGGCATTCAAAGCATCCACCAAAAAGAACACTTTTGCTGCACGCAAATAAAACGTATTTCATTAATACCGATTTTTTAATCATCTTTCAGGCAGGTTTTCCGGATAAGGAAAACCTGTCTTGTTTCAAAACCGATATACGATGCTGAAAAAAAAACACTTCCTGCTGTTGCTTGCCTTTTCCTTTTCAGGGATGCAGGCCTGTTCGTCACGTGAAACTGAAAAAAAGAATCCGAAAATAACAGATGCCGGTGAAATACTTGCTGACCTTAAAGCTGGTAAAAATATCTTCATCGAGAATAAAACCGTAAGCGGCGATCTTGATTTTACTGGCTTGGACAACACCGTGCGGGAAGGGAAAATGGTGACCAGGTGTTATATCGCACCTGCAATCACTTTTATCAATTGTGTTTTTACAGGCAAAATTTCCACATATAAGAACATCGATGAAAACATTACACTTTGTGATTTTGCGAAGAGCATTACTTTTTCAGAATGTCAATTCAAGGAAGAAGTGACCATGCGTGAAAGCATTATTCATGGCAATGCATCTTTCCTAAAAAGTTTTTTCATCAAAAAATCCACTTTCGAAGGAAGCCGTTTCATGGGCGAATGCATTTTCAGCGGAGCCAACTTCGCTGAGGAGCTGCGGGCGCAGAATATTCAGGTAGATAATAAGTGCAATTTCATGGACGCCATTTTCGGGAAAGCCGCCTATTTCCAGTCCGGCATTTTCACCGGCGACCTTCAGATGAGCACCACCAAATGGGAGGGCTATGCCGATCTTTCCGTATGCACCTTCAGGGCAGGCTGCTTTTTCAATTATGCGGTGTTCAACGACAGGAGTGTTTTCAGCAACAGTCATTTTGCAGGCCGTGCAGAGTTTTTTAAAACCACGTTTACCGGTAACAGTGAATTCAGGAACTGCTATTATGCGGGTCCTGTAAAAATGCAACAGGCAACCGTGAGCAGCACACTTAACTGGCAGGGATCAGTTTTCCTGGTCAGCTTTCCAGATACGGGCAGCTTTGTTCAATCATCAAATTCCAAATTGCTGATGGAACAGGTGAAAACCGGGATCATCAAATAGTTGTGCTTGTATGATAAAAAGGCTTACTCTCTTCCGCTGATAAAGCCGCCCAGCATACCGCCCAGACCGCGGCTTTCCTCCCTGCGACCAAATCCGCCTGATGCAGCCATGATCCTGTCGGCCAGACGCGAAAAAGGAACACTCTGCAGGTAGATCAGCCCGGGACCGCGAAGGTAAGCCATGAACAGGCCTTCACCGCCAAACAGGGCATTTTTAAAACCACCCACAAAACGGATGTCATAATCAACTGTTGGCTGGAATGCAACCAGGCAGCCGGTGTCGACCCGGAGCGTTTCTCCATCCCTGAGCTCCCGTTTTAAAATGGTTCCGCCTGCATGTACAAAGGCATTGCCGTTACCACTGAGCTCCTGCAAAATAAATCCTTCACCACCGAAAAGTCCTGCACCCATCCGTTTGGTAAACGCTATATTGATGTCGATGCCCTCGGCAGCACATAAAAATCCGTCCTTCTGCACCATGAACGATCCGCCAAAGGAAGCCGGGTTAATGTTAATGATCTTGCCGGGATACGGAGCGGCAAACCCCACCTTTCGTTTACCCTGACCGTTATTTAGGAAGGTGGTGATAAAAAAGCTTTCACCCGTCAGCATCCGTTTAAATCCCTTGAAGAGTCCTCCACCTGTGCCTGTCTGCATTTCAATACCCTCTTCCATAAAAAGCATGGACCCTACTTCGGCCCGGACTCCTTCGCCGGGATCAAGCTCCACTTCCACTACCTGAATATCGTCACCCTTAATTTCATAATCAATGTCATGTGCCATCTTTCAATAATTTAAGTTCTTATTTATTTGCCATCAAAGGTATGCAAAACCCACAGCATGATCTGCAGCGGAATGCGGTGGCACTAAATTTTTAGCCGGATGTACATTGTACTGTAAAATTGATTATTATTGTAACGTAATCCCCTGTTATGTCTGCAACGACTTTTCAGTTCAAGCAGTTTTTTGTTCATCACGACCAGTGCGCGATGAAGGTTGGAACAGATGGTGTATTGCTGGGCTCTTGGGTTGATATCACCAAAGAAAGAAACATCCTGGACATTGGGACAGGAACCGGCCTTATTGCCCTTATGCTGGCACAAAAATCCTCATCCATGATAGATGCCATTGATATTGATGTGGATGCATTTCAGCAGGCAAAGATCAATGCAGGACATTCGCCATGGAATGACAGGATCAATGTTTACCTGTGCTCGCTGCAGTATTATGCTATCAATCCCAGGTTCAGGTATGACCTCATCGTAAGCAATCCACCTTATTTTATTGATGCTGCCAAATCGGTCACGCTGGCCAGGAATGTTGCACGTCATACCGATGAAACGCTTTCCTTCGACGACCTGATTGCCGGAGTGATCAGGCTGATGAACCCTGCAGGGCGTTTCTGCCTGATCCTGCCATGCAAGGAGGGTACAATTTTTTTCCAGAAAGCTTTTGATAAAGGATTGTTCTGCAACAGGATCACCAGGGTAAAAACAAAAAAAGAAAAAACGGAGAAACGGTGGCTGATGGAATTTTCATTTCAGAAAAAGTCGCTTGAAGATGAAACCCTGATTATCCAGGAAGACGATATTCATTTTACGCCTGAGTACATTGAGCTCACCAAGGATTATTACCTGGCGCTGGATAAAGGGAGGCACAGGAAAGAGGGATAAACACCCAATTTCAACCTAACCAAATAGCATTTCGAAATTTTGCTGTTTTTATCAGGTTAAATCATGAAATCAAAATTATTTTATTACCTGTTGTTATTTTTCCTGTTAATCCGGGAGATAAATATTGCACAGGTACCAGGATGGCAATGGGCAAATACAATTGGTGCGGGATCAGTATATGAGACTTGCTATGATGTAGCAATTGATGCTTCAGGCAATATTTACATAGCAGGTAGCTTTTATTTATTACCGGTCGACTTTGATCCCGGTCCCGGAACATTCAATCTGACACCTGTCTGGAATGATGATGCATTCATTGCCAAGTATGACGGGGCAGGTAATTTTATATGGGCAAAACAATTTGGGGGAGTAAATTATGAATATGTGAATTCGATAAAGGTTAGTCCTGCAGGCGATTTGTATGCAACAGGCATTTTCACAGGGACTATTGACTTTGACCCGGGGCCTTCAGTTTTCAACCTGACTCCAACTCCGGCCGGAACCCAAAATATCTTCATTTTGAAGCTGGACAATGCTGGTAATTTTGTTTGGGCAATAACAATGGATGCATATCAGAGTGTGGCAATAGCCTTTGATGATTCAGGAAATGTATATACCACCGGGTATTTTTCGAATACAACAGATTTTGACCCTGGACCAGGTACATTCAATCTGACTTCAGCGGGTAATTTTGATGTTTTTATATCTAAATTAGATAGCCTGGGTAATTTTGTATGGGCAAAATCCATAGGAGGATCCGGACAAGATAAAAGTGGAAGTATTGCCCTGGATGGTTCCGGCAATGTTTACATTACAGGAAGTTTTAAATCTGCAGGAGACTTTGATCCTGGTTTAGGGACATTCATATTAACTTATGTCGGGCCAGAAGCAAACATGTTTATTTCAAAATTAAACAATTCCGGAAATTTTGTCTGGGCCAAGGGAATACATACAACTTGGGGAGTCGGCAGTAGTTCTCTGGTTATAGACGCAAACAATAATGTTTATACCGCCGGATCATTTCTGGACTTTGGTGATTTTGATCCAGGGCCGGGAATTTATAATTTACAGTCTTACAATTCCCTTCCAGGATGTTTTATCAGCAAATTTGACTCATCTGGTAATTTTACTTTCGCAAAAGCCATAGCCAATATCAATGGTGGCACTGGTATCGAAATTGCTTTGGACAGTTCACAGAATAAATACCTGATAGGAACCTTTAGCGGAACATTTAGTGTTGACTTAGATCCTGGCCCGGGATATTTTCCATTGTGGCCAGTTGGATCCGGTAATTTCGTTTCCAAATTTGACAGTACAGATAATTTTGTCTGGGCCAAAGCATATGGTGGAGGAGTTCCTGCTGTTGTTAGTGCTTCGATGGCTGTTGATGGCGCAGGAAATGTGGCAGTAGCAGGAGCCTTTATGAATGCTTCATTTAATTTCGACTCCATCCATTTAACGAACAAAGATTTAACCGGCAATTCTGCTGATATATTTTTTGTCAAACTTGGTAATGGAATTATGGGAATTGGAAATGCCAATAATAAAAATAATGGTAGAATATGGATTTATCCTAATCCTGCAACCAAAAATTTCACCATCAAATCAGATGGAATAGATAAAAAAGCAAAGGTGATAATCACCGATATTGCAGGAAAAAGAATTTTTTATGCAATATGGGACGAATCACAAAAATTAATAATAAATACCAATGATCTTTCCACAGGGATTTATTTCATCAGCATAAAGGGTGATGATTTTATACAAACACAAAAGCTCATGATTGTAAAATAAAATGGAGGAACACATTTCGAAAGTACTTGAAATTACCCCCGTTACCCATGATGTAAAAAGATTTAAAATAGAAAAGCCCGGCGGATACCGTTTTACTCCGGGCCAGGCTACCGATGTATCGCTGAACCTGCCTGAATGGAAAACTGAATTGCGTCCTTTTACCTTTACCAGCCTGAATGAATGGGATTTCCTGGAATTCACGATTAAGGTTTATACTGACCACCAAGGTGTTACCAACATGCTTGGTAAAATTGAAAAGGGATCGGAGCTGATTCTACACGAAGTATTCGGTGCCATTCATTTCCAGGGAAAAGGAATTTTCATCGCCCCCGGAGCAGGTATTACTCCTTTCATTGCCATCATTCGCCAGCTTTATCATACCAAACAACTAAAAGGCAACCGGTTGATCTATTCGAATAAAACTATTGAAGATGTAATCCTCGAAGCTGAGTTTGAAAAAATGCTGGGCCAGGATTTTATTAAAATTTTCACGCGTGAAAATAATACCGGGAAAGGAAAACGGATTGATAAAGATTATCTTAAAGAAACGATCGGAGATTTTAATCAACCCTTTTATGTATGCGGCCCGGATACATTTGTTAAGGATATAACAGAACACCTGGCTTCTTTGGGTGCTAACCCGCAACAAGTGGTGTTTGAAAAATAGCAACCGGGAATAAGTAATGAACAGGTGGCAATCCTGATTATTTTCGCTACTTTTGCGCAATTTTAAATTTTGCGTTCCATGGCAGTCTCCAGATCCAAGTTTTTGTCAGAAGGTTTCACATACGATGACGTTTTATTGCTTCCTTCTTATTCGGAAGTGCTGCCGCGCGAAGTTGACATCACCAGTTATTTTTCAAGGAACATCAGGCTCAACTCTCCGATCGTATCGGCGGCGATGGACACTGTAACGGAATCGGCCATGGCGATTGCTATGGCGCAGGAGGGTGGCATTGGCGTGCTGCACAAAAACATGAGCATTGAAAGGCAGTCGGCTGAGGTTCGGAAAGTAAAACGTTCGGAAAGCGGCATGATCCAGGATCCGATCACCCTGCATGAGCATGCCACCATTGGAGAAGCGCTAAGGCTTATGAAGGAAAACAGGATCGGCGGCATCCCCATTATCAACGGCGGAAAAAAACTGGTGGGTATCCTGACCAACCGGGACCTGCGCTTTGAAAAGCTGATGAGCAGGCCGGTGAATGAAGTGATGACACGTGACAACCTCATTACTGCTACGGGGTCCGCAAACCTGCAGAAAGCGGAAGTGATCCTGGAAAAGTATAAGATCGAAAAGCTTCCTGTGGTTGACAACAAAGGAAAGCTCATTGGTCTGATCACCTATAAAGACATTATCAAATTCAAGTCTAGGCCCAATTCGTGCAAAGATGAGCTGGGCCGCCTGCGGGTAGCTGCTGCAATAGGCGTTACAGCCGATATGCTGGAACGGACAAAGAAGCTTGTGGAAGCCGGCGTTGATGCTATTGTAATTGATACGGCTCACGGTCACAGCAAAGGCGTGCTAAATGCGCTCAAGCTGGTTAAGAAAAGCTTTTCCAACCTGGATGTGGTAGTCGGCAACGTTGGTACAGGAGAGGGAGCAAAAGCGCTCGTTAAAGCCGGAGCCGATGCAGTAAAAGTGGGAATCGGACCGGGATCGATCTGCACTACACGCATTATTGCAGGCGTAGGAGTACCGCAGCTTACCGCCGTTTACGAAGCCTCACAGGCCATCAAAAGTTCAGGTATTCCTGTTATCGCTGATGGCGGTTTACGCTTTACCGGTGACATACCAAAAGCCATTGCGGCAGGTGCCTGGTGTGTGATGGCCGGATCGCTGTTCGCAGGGGTGGATGAGTCGCCGGGCGAAACGATTATTTACGAAGGAAGAAAGTTCAAATCATACCGCGGTATGGGCTCTATCGAAGCCATGAAACAGGGTTCAGGTGACCGTTATTTCCAGGATGCCGAAGATGACATTAAAAAGCTCGTGCCCGAAGGCATTGTGGGCCGGGTACCTTACAAAGGCACGCTGGCCGAGGAAATGTACCAGCTCGTTGGCGGACTTCGTGCAAGCATGGGCTATTGCGGTGCAAAGAACATCAGCGCCCTGCAGGAAGCCCAATTTATCCGCATTACACAGAACGGCGTAAGAGAGAGCCATCCACACGGGGTTACCATTACCAAGGAAGCGCCGAACTATTCACGGTAATTTCATTAAAAAACTTTTAGCTTCGCGGCCTTTATTAATCCCATGTCTGACATGGCTTAAAGGGTAAAGATTCAGTACCTGGCCAGGCGATTTATCCATACCCTGTTCAATTTGATGAATCGAAAAATTTCAGTAGGTTTGCGTCCCGTTTTATTAACCTTAAAAAATATCAAAGCCTCAATAAAATTAATTCTATTATGAAGATAACCCTTGCCTCCGTAGTTGCCCTGCTGGCCATACCAGCTTTTCATGCAGCTGCACAAACCGATCCCGTCCTGATGACCATTGGCGGATCCAACATCAGCAAATCGGAGTTTGAAAAAGTCTACAAAAAGAATAACAAGGATGTATCGTACGATGCAAAGAGCGTTCGTGAATATCTTGAACTCTATATCAACTATAAGCTTAAAGTTAAAGAGGCTGAAGAAGAAAAGCTTGATACCAGTGAAGCATTTATCACTGAGCTGAAAGGCTACAGGAAACAGCTTGCACAACCGTATCTTACGGACAAAGAAGTTACCGACAACCTGGTAAAAGAGGCTTATGAGCGGATGAAAAAAGACATCCGCGCAAGTCATATCCTTTTCAAGCTTCCTTCCGATGCCCTGCCAAAAGATACGCTTGCTACCTACAACAAGGCCATGAAGATCAGGGATAAGATCATGAAAGGAGCTGATTTTGCAACCATGGCACGAGAGCATTCCGAAGATCAGCCTGCAGCAAAGGAAAACGGAGGTGACCTGGGTTTCTTTACAGGCATGCAGATGGTTTATCCATTCGAAACAGCAGCATATAATTTAAAAACCGGTGAAGTATCCATGCCGGTTCGTACCCGGTACGGTTATCACCTGATCAAGGTAACGGACAGTCGTCCTGCACAGGGTGAAATCCATACGGCACACATCATGGTAAAGACACAGGGTTCCAATGACAAGGATTCAGTGAACATCGCTGCAAAGCAGAAAATCGATGAATTGTATGCCAAACTCAAAGCGGGTGAAAAATTTGAAGACCTCGCCACACAGTTTTCAGATGATAAAGGATCAGCACGCAGCGGTGGCATCCTCCCCTGGTTTGGCACAGGCCGCATGGTTCCTGAATTTGAAAAAGCTGCCTTTGAGCTTAAAGCCGACGGAGACTATTCGGCGCCTGTCAGGACCAGCTATGGATGGCATATTATTAAACGAATTGAGCGCAGGGGAATTCCTTCTTTCGAAGACAAGCAAAACGAATTGAAGACCCTGGTTGCACGCGACAGCCGTGCCGAGCTGAGCAAGACCTCACTCGTAAACAGAATTAAAAAAGAATACGGATTTAAGGAAACAGCTAAGAGCAAGGATGAGTTCATCAATTCCCTTGACAGTGCGCTGGCAAAAGGAGAATATGATGCGGCCAAATCCGCTGCCTTCAACAAACCACTTTTCACTATTGGTGATAAAACCTATACGCAAACTGATTTTGCAGCATACCTTGCAAGCCATCAGACTAAAAAAGGAGGAACTGATTCAAAGAAAGTGGCGATGATGCTCTACGATCAGTTTGTTACGGAAAGCTGCCTTGCTTATGAAGAAACAAACCTGGACAAAAAATATCCTGAATTTAAAACACTAATGCAGGAATACAGGGACGGCATTCTGCTTTTTGATCTTACCGACCGGAAAGTATGGAGCAAGGCCATGAAAGATTCAGCCGGGCTGGCAAATTTTTATGAATTGCATAAGAATGATTATATGTGGGGAGACCGCGTAAATGCTGTAGTTTATACTTCCGCCAACAAACAGATCGCCGATAACGTGCGCAAGCTGATGAAGAAGAAAGGCACTACACCATCTGCCATCGCCGATGAAGTGAATAAAGATTCACAATTGAACCTGACGGTCAAGGAAGGTAAGTTTGTAAAAGGCGACAATGAGATGGTTGACTCCGTGAAGTGGGTAAAGGGAGTTTCGCCCGATATGAATAAGAACGGACAGGTGGTGTTTGTGGATATCAGGGAAGTAATTCCGCCATCACCAAAAACGCTTGATGAAGCAAAAGGTCTTGTTACCGCTGACTACCAGACCTATCTGGAGAAAGAGTGGATTGAAGTCCTCAGGAAAAAATATGTGGTTACCGTGAATGAACAGGTCCTGGCGACCGTCGGCAAATAACCGGAAGCCTGGGCTGTAACCGGTAATAAAAATCTCTAAAGTCCTTACGGATGTTTTAGAGATTTTTTAGTTTTGATCCATCACACGGAACTGATTTAACGAACCTTTCAACAGGTTGCAAATTGCATTATAAAATTGCTTAACCGGACTGCGCTATTGCTTACCATGACTCTTGTTTATGCCGGCATCTCTTCCTGCTCCTATTTCAAAAAAAGGCCGGATAAAGCGGAAGGTGCTGTTGCAAGGGCCTATGATGAGTTTCTTTACAAAGCGGATATCAGCAGGCTCATCACACCCGGCACTTCCAAAGATGACAGTGTGAATACGGTCAGAAACTTTATTAACAGCTGGATCAAGCAGCGTGTGATTTTGCACCGGGCCGAAAGCAACCTGGCTGAAGGCGATAAAGATGTGGAACAGGAGCTGCAGGAGTACCGCAATTCACTTATTACCTACATTTACCAGCAGGAGCTGATCAGGCAGCAGCTTGATACCGTGGTTACGGATGAAGAGATTGAAAAATACTACAGCAGCAACCAGCGGAATTTTCAGCTGAAAGACAATATACTCAAAGTGAACTACGTCAAGCTTAGCTTAAAAGCGCCCAAAATTGATAAGGCCCGCACCTGGTTCCGGTCTCCGAATGCCAGAGATAAAAAGTTGCTTGATGAATACTGCAACCAGTTTGCAATTGATTTTTACATGGATGATGATACCTGGGTGTTGTTTGACGACCTGCTCAAAAAAGTCCCCATCAAAACATATGACAAAGAGGAATACCTGAAAAACAACCGTTATATTGAAATTACAGATTCGGCCAACCTCTATCTTATCAACATCAAGGGATTTATGATCAAGGAAAGCCTTTCACCCCTCAGCTTTGAAAAAGACAATATACGAAACCTGATCATCAACAAAAGAAAGCTCGGACTGATCAGGGAGATGGAACAAACGACGTATGAAAATGCACTGAAGAATAATGATTTTGAAATATATAAATAAAGCCGCCGCAGTCATCACCTTTACGTTATACGTAAATATGGCTGCAGCACAAACTGACACAACCGCAGCACAGCCTGATACTGCCGCACTGCAACCCGTTACAACTGCAACGCAACCCGGTGGAACTGCAGCACAGACGGATGGAACGGTGGTTGAAAGCATCGATGCTGTGGTGGGAAACAAGATCATCCTGAAATCGGATGTGGAAAATGCTTACCAGCAGTTCCTTTCGCAGGGGAATTACGGAAATGAGCTGGTGCGTTGCCAGGTCCTCGACCAGCTGCTCCTCAACAAGTTGCTGCTGAACCAGGCAGCACTTGACAGCGTGGAAGTCACTGAAGCGCAGGTTCAGGGCGAGCTTGACAGCAGAATGGCATATTATATCCAGCAGATCGGCGGAGAAAAAAACCTGGAAGATTACTATCAGAAATCAATACCTGAAATCAAGGAAGAATTCAGGCCGCTGATCCGGGATCAGCTTCAGATCCGGGCCATGCAATCGAAAATTGCAAAAAACGCCTCAGCCTCCCCGGCCGATGTCAGGGCATTTTTTGAAAGCATTCCGCCTGACAGTCTGCCCTATATGAATGCAGAAATAGAATATGCGCAGATCATCAGGAATATACCTGTAAGTGAAGAAGAAAAAGAATCCGTCAGGCAGCGGCTTGAAGGTTATCGCAGCCGGATCATGAACGGAGAGGAGTTTTCAACGCTTGCCATCCTGTACTCACAGGACGGATCGGCCAAAAAAGGTGGGGAGCTTGGATTTACAAACCGTGGTGAGCTGGTACCTGAATTTGAAGCGGTTGCTTTCAAGCTCAAAGCAGGTGAAGTTTCCCAGGTGGTTGAAACAAAGTTCGGATTTCACCTGATACAGATGATTGAGCGGCGCGGGGATCAGATCAATGTGCGTCATATCCTTATCAAACCCACTGTATCTGAAGCAGACATCAGGCGTACAGCGACATTGATGGACAGCATTTCAGATTTGCTCAAAAACGGCGTGATGACTTTCGGTGATGCTGCAGGTAAATTTTCAGATGATGCGGAAACAAGGTATAACGGCGGGAATGTGATTAATCCGCAAACGGGCAATACACGTTTTGAGCCTGAGCAGGTTGATCCAACCGTATTTTTCATTCTTGACAAGCTGGTGGTTGAAACCTATTCCAGTCCTTCCCTATCGCAGACCCCTGAAGGCGGGCAAATTTACCGCATGCTTTACCTCAAAGCACGCAGCAGTCCTCACCGGGCAAACCTTGTTGACGACTATCAGCGTCTGCAGGAGCAGGCGCTGATGTCAAAACAGAACAAAATCATGGAAGATTGGGTACAAAAGAAAAAGAAAAGCACTTATATTAAAATTTCAGACGAATATAAATTCTGTGACAATCTGAAATACTGGATGAATTAAACAAACAATCGCCCGGCAATACTATTAATAACATGAACAAAACTTATCAATCAGATGTAGAGGCTGCTGACGACCTGAAGATCAGCTATGAGCGGCTGCGAAAAGAAATCGGCAAAGTGATCATCGGACAGGATGAAGTGGTGAAGGACGTTCTCATCTCCATTTTCAGCCAGGGGCATTGCCTGCTGGTTGGAGTTCCCGGACTGGCAAAAACGCTTCTTGTCAATACCATTGCACGGGTGCTTGGATTGAATTACAACAGGATCCAGTTTACGCCCGACCTGATGCCATCTGATATTATCGGCACAGAGATCCTGGATGAAACCAGGCAGTTTAAATTCATCAAGGGACCGTTGTTCGCCAATATTATTCTTGCCGATGAGATCAACCGGACACCTCCGAAAACACAGGCTGCATTGCTGGAAGCCATGCAGGAACGCGCTGTAACGGCTGCCGGTAAACGATATGACCTCGGCAATCCGTTTTTTGTACTTGCCACGCAAAACCCCATTGAGCAGGAAGGAACCTACCCGCTTCCCGAAGCACAGCTGGACCGTTTTATGTTTAATGTGCTCCTAACCTATCCTTCATACCAGGAAGAAATAATGGTTGTAAAAAACACGACCTCTGAATACAATCCACAGCTTGAGAAAGTGCTTACGGGAGATGAGATCGCAGCTTTTCAGCAGCTGATCAAACGCATACCAGTTCCCGAGAATGTGCTGAATTATGCCGTTATGCTGGCCACCCGGACCAGGCCCGGAACCAAAGAGGCACATGAGATGGTAAATAATTATTTATCCTGGGGTGCAGGACCGCGTGCATCGCAGTTCCTCATTACCGGTGCGAAATGTCATGCTGCGCTGAATGGAAAATATTCCCCTGATATGGAAGATGTGAAAGCCGTAGCACCGGCAATACTTCGTCACCGTATCGTGAAAAATTACAAAGCTGAAGCCGAAGGAATTTCCGTGGAAGACATCATCAGCACGCTTTTGAAATAGTTGCCTGCCTGCTGTACTAGCGTAACTGTTTTTGTAAACGTTTTTCCAGCTCGTCGGAACTGAGGTTTGTTTTGATGATTCCCTCCACTGCCATGGCCACTTCTCCTGTTTCTTCAGATACTACGATGGCAATGGCATCACTTTGTTCCGATATGCCCAATGCGGCACGGTGACGCATGCCCAAATGTGCAGGCAGATCAGGATTTTCAGTAACCGGCAGGACGCAGCGGGCAGCGCGGATCTTATTCCCTTCAAGAATGATGGCGCCATCGTGCAGCGGACTGTTCTTGAAAAAAATGCTTTCGATGAGCCGCTTGGAAACTTCTGCATCCATGATGTCACCGGTTGATGCATAGAACTTGAGATCGGTAACCCGGGAAATTACAATGAGTGCGCCTGTTTTATTTTTTGACATGGATGAGCAGGCTTTTACAATGGGAGTCACATTCAGCACTGCCGTCCGCTGAAACTGCCAGTTCCAGGGAAAAAAGCGTCGCGTAAACGGACTTTTGGCAATGATGCTGTTGGTGCCGAGCAGCACCAGGAACCGTCGTACCTCCTGCTGAAAAACAATGATGAGTGCAATTACTCCCACACCGATAAACTGTCCAAGCAATGCGCCGAGCAATTGCATATCGAGCACTTTCACAAACAGCCACCAGAGTAAATAAATGGAAAGGATGCCGATGAAAATGCTCATGGCTGCTCCTCCTTTGAGCAATTCATAAATTTTAAAAAGCAGGAAAGCAACGATGAGGATATCCAGGATATCCAGCAATCTTACCGATAAAAAGCCGATATGAAAAAGCTCCATGCGCTGTTATATCCGGTAAAAATAATAAAATAAGAGACGGACTGAGACCCGCTTTTTGAATCCTATTTTTTTTCTTTTTCAATCCTGATGCCTGCATCCATAATTCCGGGCAATGGATTTACACGCATAGCCTGTATGAGATCAAAGCGGTATTCGCCGGTTTGCGGAAAGCGGACATGCTCCTTGAAAAGAATACGGTTATCGTAAATGTCGCCGAGTCCATCACCAAGCCATTTGCCGTCGGGGCTTGCCAGTATGCATTCGGCAGTGTCACGCTGAATCTGGCCTTGTGGCAGCCTGGTGTTGATAAACAGGAACAGGTTGCTGAACCGGTAATAGCCTGCATTCCTTACATTGAGATAGATGGTGTGATAGGCAGCGGTGTCGGTAATATCGACCAGAAAGCTGAGTGCATTGTTCTGTTCCCAGTTGTAGGAAGGGATCTTTTCATTTTTTTCATAGATTCTCCGCGGATCACAACCGGTAAGATAGGCAGCTGTAAAAAAAAGCAACAGGAATAATACAGACCGCTGAAACTGATGCATCATTTACAATTATTCAGGTTTGAAAAAACAAAAAGGCTGTATCATAAATTATTTAGCCGGCTGTCGGGGTGGTCTCGGACCCTGAGGCCCACGCTGGCCCGACTGGTTTTTGTTTTGCTGGTTATTACCACCCTGCTGACTTCCCTGCGGCTTTTTCTTTTTCTTTTTCTTCTTCTTTTTATCCATACGGGTGAGGCTGTCCTGGCCTACCACATCAGCATAGTCAAGCTTCTTTTCGACCGGCTCGCTCCGTTCGGCAAAATCGCGGAGATCCATCGGTTTCACATTCTGCTTGTTCTGTTCGATCACTTCTTTTACGCGATCAACACTAAGCATGATCCATTTATCTGAATTATCGCCGTCATGGCCTTCACCGGGACCGCTTTCCTGATAAGCATACCACATGAGGCGTTTGAAAATATCGGTTTTCCTGTGAAATGCCCGTCCATGCTGTGTTTCAAGCTTAACTGATGATTCGGGAATATCCTGGAGAGCATCCATGTAGCTGTCGAGCTCATAGTTCAGGCAGCATTTCAGCTTGCCGCACTGTCCGGCCAGCTTCAGCGGATTGAGCGAAAGGTTCTGGTACCGGGCGGCTCCAGTTGAAACGGCTTTAAAATCAGTAAGCCACGTGGAGCAGCAAAGCTCACGGCCGCATGATCCGATTCCTCCCAGCCTGCTTGCCTCCTGCCGCATGCCAATCTGCCGCATTTCAATACGTACCCTGAATTCATCGGCGAGTTTTTTAATAAGCTCACGAAAATCAACCCTGTTCTCAGCAGTGTAAAAGAAAGTTGCTTTTTTTCCATCGCCCTGGTATTCCACATCGCTCAGCTTCATGTTGAGCTTCAGGTCGAGTGCTATTTTCCGGGCGCGATGCATGGTGGAATCTTCCAGCTTTTTACTTGCTTCCCATTTTTCCACATCCGCAGGCCTGGCAAGACGATAAAAAGTTTTTATTTCTTCACCGGATTCCGACACTCCTTTTTTCTTCAACTGAAAACGGACCAGCTCACCAGCCATCGATACAATGCCAATGTCATGGCCGGGGCTCCCTTCTACAGCAACCACGTCGCCGGCTTTAAGCGTTACAGGCTCATTGTTTTTGAAAAATTCCTTGCGGCTTCCTTTAAACCGCACTTCAACAATGTTAAACGGTTTCATCCCTGAAGGCAGATCCATGTCGGCCAGCCAGTTATATACATTCAGCTTATTGCAACCACTGGTTCCACAGGTCCCGTTATTCTGGCAACCTCCTGGAGTACTTCCGGTTTTTGTTGAACAGGTACTGCATCCCATCTTTACTTGCTCCTATAGTTTTGATGCCGTGCCCGGTTTGCCCTGATAAAATAATATTAAAGAATTATCTAAAATGAATGTATGTTATGATATGATCTTTAAAGTTTTATACCGCTTAATCTATGCAATAACTTGATGCATTTCATTAGCGTGGCACAACCACTGGCTCTGACGTCTTAATTGTTAATATACGATATATTTTGAAAGACAAATCTAAGAATAAAATCTTTGCATTGGCATTTCTTTCGGTATGAAAGTACGCTTTATTGAGCTCCTCCTGAAAGCGTTCAACGTTACCGGCATGCACAAAAGCTGAAAACTTTTTAAGCTGAGCATAGCCGTTTTCACCAAAACGCAACAGGGAAGGTACCTCCAGATTCATCAGCAGGCATTCCCGGATTGTTTCCATGGAATAGCACAGGAAGCTTTTCTGTTCCTCCCTCGACAGCCTTGCAAATCGTTCCATCTTGTCGAGCAATCCCTGGTATGAATTCATCGGGCTAAAGCAGATCCGCATCCAGTCGATAAAATCTTTTTCATTCTGCTGGTCCTGCTGTTCCTGACGGCTCAGCTTCCAGGCTGTATTGAAGTTTCCGTCTGAAAGATGCGTGATGCGACGGGCTTCCTGTGGCTCAACCTGGTACTGTGCAATAAGGGCTTCGGTAAGTTCCAGGTCGTTGATACGGCCTGTTTTTACCAATTGCGTACGTGACAGAATGGTTGGTATAATCTGATCGGGATTTTCAGTAACGAGGATAAAGAGCGTTTTATCAGGCGGTTCTTCAATGATCTTCAGCATTTTGTTCGCCGCATCAGTACGCATTTTTTCAGGAAGCCACATGATGGCTGTCTTGTATTCCGACTCGTACGACTTCAGGCTCAGCTTCCGGAGCAGGTCAGCCGATTCTTCCACTGAAATAAATCCCTGCTTGTTCTCAATCTGAAGGTACTCATACCATTCCTGAACTTCCATATAAGCATTTTCAAGCAATGCTTCGCGCCATTGCAAGGCAAAATCAGTGCTTTTGGCCTTGTTGGGACCGGCAACAGGATAGGAGAAATGAACATCAGGATGAATGAGCCTGTTCATTTTTATGCAGGACGGACAACCACCACAGCTGTCGTTTTCCTGCCGGTTCTCACAATTGATATACTGGCTATAGGCTATTGCCATCAGTAGACCGCCGGCTCCGGGAGGACCGGAGAATAACAAAGCATGGCTTACCCGGTTGTCCTTTACCGACTGTACCAGCCGTTCTTTCACGGCTGCATGTCCTACAATTTCACTGAACAGCATGGATTGCAAAGATAAGAACAGCCGCGCTTTACAGGCAGCGGTGGAAATAAATTATCAACAAATTCGCAGACTTTGCAACGAGCAAAAATTATAAATGGGTCAGATGATCTGGAAACCAGGAACCGGAACCAGAACCAGAAAACAGTAACTCAAGTTACAGGCTGATTCGATAGATTTTACCTGTGGGACTTTTTGGTCCGAAAAGTTTTTGTGTAACCAGGTAAATCTCACCATCCTCATCCATTCCCATGCTGTTGACTTTGCAGTCAATGTCATTCTTTTTTCTGGCATCAGCCAGCACGGTATAATTGATCCAGTTATTTTCTGCATCCTGCCTGAGGGCGAACAGCTTTCCGGTCCAGTCAGCATAAAAATAACAGCCATGGAGTGACGGAAACCTTTTTCCCCTGTACACATAACCACCGGTAATGCTGAGGCCGGTCTGGTGATCATATTCATAGATGGGCTTAACCAGTCCGACCTGGTCACACTGCTGCTCCGGGTTGAAACAGTGATTTCCTTCCATGATGCGCCATCCGTAATTTTTACCTTTTTCAATAATGTCAATCTCTTCATACTTGTTCTGACCCACATCACCGCAGAAAATACGGCCCGTTACCCGGTCGAAAGAAAAGCGCCATGGATTACGTAGTCCGTAAGCCCAGATTTCAGGTTTTGCATTTTTACCGATAAAGGGATTATCGGAAGGTATTTCATACGGATGTTTTCCGTTGACATCAATCCGGAGGATCTTTCCAAGCAGCGTATTCAGGTCCTGACCATTGCCAATGGTACCGTGTTCATCATTGGCTCCGCCGCCATCACCAACGCCAATGTAAAGGTATCCGTCCGGCCCGAATGCAAGCTGCCCGCCATTGTGATTGGATTCAGGCTCGGCTATCACCATCAGTATTTTTTCGGTGGGTTCGGCCAGGTCGGCATTTTGTGCTGAAACTTTATATTCCGCTATCACGCTGGTATGATCCATGTTGCCGGTTGCAACAGGTGCGCTGTAGTAAACAAAAAACCTACCGTTGCTTTTATATTCCGGATGAAAAACCAGTCCAAGCAATCCTTTTTCGCTGTAAGCCGGATTGAGCGAGCCGATTTTTTTTTGGAGGTCCAGGAACGGTTCGGGCAACAGCTTTCCGTTTTTAACAATCCTGATTTTTCCCTGTTGCTCCTGGATAAAGAGGCGTTGTGATCCGTCGGCCGGAGCTGCAAGGCCAATTGGAGAAGTAAGGCCGGCTATCACTTCAACCAGGCGGATCTGCAGCGGTGGTGTTTCAGAAGACTGCAGGTTTGAAAGCAACGGGCATAAAGTAAAAATCAGCATCAGGATTGACTTCATGGATTTGGATTTACAGGTTCATGCCATGTAAAAATAAGCTTAAATCCTTTATTATCTCCTGCTGATAAAAAATGATTAACTATCCGGTTGAAGAATTCCAAACCCTTTTTTTTTCTTTATTTTCACCAGGTAAAAAAAAAGGGTGGAGCTACGTTTTACCAAATATGATTTGCAGTTCAGGCATCCTTTCAGCATTGCTGCCGGTACAAGAAATTCAACACCTGTTGTTTACACAGCCCTCACACATGACGGTCATACCGGTTATGGTGAAGCAGCGCTTCCTCCCTACCTGCCTGAAACTCAGGATAGCGTCATAGCATTCCTGAAAAAAATCAATACAGACTGGATAAGCCATCCGTTGCGAATCAGGGAAACAGCAGAATACATTAACCAGATCAGTGAGGGAAATTTTTCAGCCAAGGCAGCAGTTGATATGGCTGTACATGATTTGTACGGAAAGATCAACAGGATTCCAACCCACCAGCTATGGGCCGGGGAGCAAATGAAGATGCCATTGAATTCATTTACCATTGGCATGGATAAGCCCGCTGTGCTGGCCGACAAACTTAAGGAGGCGAAAGACTTTGAATTGCTGAAAGTGAAGCTTGGCGGGCCTTACGACAACCTGATCATAAAAACATTGCGGTCAGGCACTAATAAGCCCATTTGTGTGGATGCAAACCAGGGATGGAAAGATGAACAGTTTGCACTGGATATGATTGGCTGGCTTGCTGAGCAGGGTGTGGTATTTGTTGAACAACCGCTGCCGAAAACAGAAAAGAAAAAAATGGCCTGGCTCAGGGATAAGAGTCCGTTGCCGCTGATCGGTGATGAATCGGTACAGGTATATGAGGATTTGGATGAAGCCGCTCATCTCTTCCATGGTATCAATGTGAAGCTGATGAAATGCGGCGGATTATCGGAAGCGTTCCGGATGATCATGAAAGCGAAAGACCTTGGTTTGAAAATACTGATTGGCTGCATGTCGGAAAGCAGCTGTGGCGTATCAGCAGCCGCACAGCTTGGACATTTTGCCGACTGGACGGATCTCGACGGACCGCTGCTGATCACCAATGATCCGTTCAGCGGTATTGGATACAAAAACGGGAGGATAGTATTGCCTGCGGGACCCGGAAACGGCGTTGAAAAGCTTCCTGATCTTTCACTGGTGTTTTAACATTTTCTGCAGCATGGCCACATCCAGGTAACGGCCAAATTTAAAGCCCACTTCTTTCAACACGCCAATGTTTTCAAAGCCAAGCACTTCATGAATATGGATGCTGTTGTTGTTGTCGGTGGTTATTCTTGATACGATCGTATGTAAACCTGCTTTTTCCCCTTCGGCAACAATAATCTCCGTGAGCTTTTTCCCAATTCCTTTTGCACGGTGCAGGTGATGCACATATACTGAGAGCTCCACCGTACCGTCGTATGCAGCGCGGTCGCTCCACCGGCTGAGTGAGGCCCAGCCCACCACCTGGTGATCGAGTTCAGCTACGATGACAGGATGCTTTTCATCGTGCTCCTTAAACCAGGCCATCCGCTGCTGAGTTGTTTTCGGTTCTGTATCAAAGGTTGCCGTAGTATTGGCTATGGCTTCGTTATAGATCGCTGTGATTGCTGAAATATCAGCTGGCAGGGCCGGACGGATGGAAATCATGTGAATTCAATTGTGAAGTAAAAATATTAAAAGATTGCATGATCCTGAAACCCCTGGCAGAACCTTTTTGAATTTGTAATCATTTTAATTTCATTTATTTAATAAACCTTTATCTTTACGCTAAAGGTATTCTCAAAAATAAACCCATGATCAGATCTCTTTTAATCACTGCAATTTTATTGCTGAACTTCCAGGTTGTTATGATTTCGCAATCATATGCAGGCGGACTGCAACCGGCCTGGACCAAGGACCTTAAAACAAATGTAATCTGGCAGAAGGTAACTTCTTTTGGTCAGCTGATCGCCTGCACGGGCAAAGGCCTTACAGGCATTAATCCGGCTACAGGCGAAGAAATATGGCTTGTTGAAGAATTAAAAAACAGTCCGGAAAATTCGTACCAGCCCATTCCACTTTCCCCTTTCATTTCCATTTCATCGGCGGAAGACCGGAAAGGAATTTATGTGCTGGATCCGCTGGCTGGAAAAATACTCTTCAGCTCCAAAGCAGCCAATCTTGAAAATGTAACTGATAAGTTTTTTCTCTATGAGAACTATAAAATCCTTGTTATCGGAAGTTCAGCAGGCGGAAAAGGAACCGAGCTGGTCATGGTTGACATGCAGACCGGGAAAAAGTTATGGTCGAAGGGCGGGGAATTTGTTTTTACCACCGGTGTGAAGGATCTTGGAAATGATGAGGTGCTGATCACCACAGCCTTTTTTGCATCGAAAATAAAAGCCTCCACGGGAGATGAAATCTGGAAAACGCCCATAGATCCCAAAACAGCAGGGATGGCGAAAATACTGGGGAAGCTGGAAGGTTTCGCTTCCAAACAGGTATCGAAAGAAGAAGTAATGGCGCAGTTAATTACCACACCCTTAAAAGCAGATATTTTCATCATTGCTGCTCAGAAAAAAAATGAAAGCACAAAAACTGATTCCAAAGGCAACAAGTCTGTAAGCGTAAGTTACAGTTCCATCTACATGGCGTTTGACATCAAAACAGGCGCCCATAAATGGCCTGCCGTTGTTGAATTGCAGCCGCCGCTGGGTGTAAGCTATGCTGCAGCTGAAGGTTTGATCGTTTGCGGAAGCAATGGCGGTGCAATCAACATGCTCAGTTATGCCGACGGAAGCCGCTTATTGGGTAAAAAGGGAAACGGGCTTTCACTCAAAGGTCCGGGAGCAGGTTTTGCGCCCCTTAACGACGGTAAAATACTTGTCATAAGCGGCAGCGAAAGCAACAGCGCCCTCACTGTGCTGGATCCCAAAGCGGGTATTTTCACATTTGACAAGGCAGCCAGAATTAAAGGCATGGTTTCATATACCGAACTGTTACCAAATGGCGTGCTGGTGGGAACAAGCGAAGCGGTAAACCTGCTGAATTTAAAAACCGGTGAATGGTATATGGAAGATGGCTTAGAGGGAGGAGCCGGGCTGATAGCAGGAAATAATGAGAAGATCTATGTATTCAATACCAAAGACGGAATGGTTAACCAGATGGATTATTCAGGCACGCAATTCAAACCACTGGGTGGGCCGGTAAAATTCCAGGGAAAAGAAAAACCAACGGCTTTGGAAATTACTGCCAATGGCCTCCTGCTAACCTCAGAACAAAACCTTGCACTGTTGGATTTAAATGGCGCACTTAAGTTCAATAAGTATTTCACCGCACCTACCCTCTCTGATTTTAAGAAGGCTTTACTGATTGCATCGGCTGTGAGAGCGGCGTATGCAACAGCGGTAATGACTACTTATTCGGCCGCTTTCGGTGCTGCTTCACAAACCATTGTCGTTAAAGATGCGCAGTCGAAAGCAGCCAAAGAGGTAACAGGTGATATTTCAAGGGTGCTTGGCGAAGCTTCCGTAACAGGTGCAAAATATACGGTCGCTTACATTCAGATGGCCCAGCAGCGTTTTAAAGCAACGACGCAGGCGCAGGATTATATGCTGGTGATGACGGCCATTTCAAAAAAAGACATCCAGCTGATCCAGGTCAGCAAATCAACCGGTGAAGTGATGAATACCATATCAATCGGAAAGGATAAGGACCCTGTATACGATGTGGACCTGATCGATGGTCGACTTTACTATATGAAGGATGCAGGTAAGATGGAATGTTATAAATTTTGATCTGAACTAATACCGGTAATCGCTCTTTAGGATCGTATGCGCTTCATCATTGGCATGTACAGATTTTATTTCAGGCTGCTGGCCCTGTTTTCAGTTAAGGCTGCCGGCCTTGCAGCCATGCGCCTGTTCTGCACGCCGCTACAGAAAAAGCAAAAGCCGATTGAAAAGAAAGTACTTGCTGATGCCGTAAAAACAAAACACCCGTTCAGGCATAAGCATCAGGAAGAGATTACCCTGTACCAATGGGGTAACGGATCGAAGCAGGCCCTGCTGGTGCACGGATGGGAAGGAAATGCAGGAAGCATGGGCGCCTTCGTAAAACCCTTAACCGAGGCCGGTTTCCGGGTTACTGCCATGGATGCACCTGCACATGGCAACAGCAGGGGAAAAAGAACCAACCTGTTCATGTTTTCGGATGCGGTAGCTGCTGCGGTAAACCAACTGGGGGGTCGTGTTGATCTGCTGATCTCGCATTCGTTCGGAAGCGCTGTTTCGCTTTACTCCATGGTCAGGCATCCTGCCATCAGTTATGATAAAATCGTGATGCTTTCTACCCCTGATAAACTCGAAGTTGCTTTTAAAGAGTTTGCAGATTTACTGAAACTGCCTGAATCCGTCCTTGCTGAAATGCATAACTGGGTGAAAAGGCAATACGGTGTGGAGGTAAGTGAAGTAAGTGTGAGCGGACTGGCCACTCACTTCAAAATCAACAAAGCGATGATCATTCACGATACGGAGGACAAGGTACTTCCATACCGGTTCTCAGAAAGTGTGGTTAAAGTACTTCCTCAGGCTGAATTGATTTCATACACAGGAATCGGCCATTATCGCATGTTATGGAATAAAGACGTAATTAATAACGTGGTTTCGTTTATCCATGCGTAAATGGCCTTCAATAAGGGCACAGGCGCATGTAAGATAAACCTGATACGAGTGAGCAGCAGGGGTATGTGCGTGAGCGGCGAGCGAATAGCAGGACAGCAGGGCAACTGAAATACAGCAGCTGGTTTCCAAATCTGAAAATTCCCTATCAAAATTATTTCAGATACAAAAATTATCCGGAACCTGAAAATTTTTAGCCTTAAAACACGTCTTTTTTCCGAACATTTTACACACATTTTTTTGTGCAAAATGTGTATAAAATTCCTTCCTTTTCAAGTTAAAAAACCGTACCTTTGACAGTATTAAAACAAGGGTATTTTCCAAACCAAAAATCCCTTGTAAACTGTTGAACAGCAATCTTTTACAAAGAAAGCGGCAGAATATCCGCCCGGCAGTTTCCCGGAAATAAATTTTAATTAAAAAAAGAAGTTCAGAAATGAGTGAAAGCATTGCAGAAAAAGTGATCAAAAATGACTATTCAGCCGACAGCATACAGGTGCTTGAGGGGTTGGAAGCGGTAAGGAAAAGGCCTGCCATGTACATTGGCGATATCGGCGTAAAAGGCCTGCACCACCTGGTTTATGAGGTGGTTGACAATTCCATTGACGAGGCGCTGGCAGGCTACTGCAAGAACATTGAAGTGTTTATCAACGAAGATAATTCCATCACTGTAAAGGATGATGGTCGCGGGATTCCGGTCGACATGCATCAGAAGGAAAAGCGTTCGGCGCTGGAAGTGGTGATGACGGTTTTGCATGCAGGAGGGAAATTCGACAAGGATTCGTACAAGGTATCGGGCGGGTTGCATGGTGTGGGCGTTTCCTGCGTGAATGCGCTGTCGTCGCACCTGACCGTGGAAGTAAACAGGGACGGCAAGGCTTACAGGCAGGAATACAGTATAGGCAAACCGTTATACCCTGTGAAAGAATCGGGTGTTACCGATAAAACAGGTACGACGGTTACATTCAAACCCGATGCGTCCATTTTTATTTCGCTGGTTTACCATTACGATACGCTGGCTTCGCGGCTTCGCGAGCTGGCATACCTGAACAAGGGCATACACCTGTACATTACTGATCTGCGGGAGCTGGATGCGGAAAACAACCCGGTTAACAAGGATCATTTTTTCAGCGAACGCGGCCTGAAGGAGTTTGTTGAGTACCTGGATGCCACCCGTGAACGGCTCATTGAAGAGCCTGTTTTCATGGAAGGCGAAAGGAACAGCATTCCTGTTGAAGTGGCCATGCAGTACAATACTTCGTTTAATGAAAATGTACATTCATACGTCAACAACATCAACACCCATGAAGGCGGGACGCATCTGGCGGGTTTCAGGCGTGCACTTACCCGTACGCTGAAGAACTATGCCGATAAATCGGGCATGCTGGAGAAACTGAAATTTGATATCAACGGCGATGACTTCAGGGAAGGATTAACGGCTGTTATTTCTGTCAAAGTGCAGGAACCGCAGTTTGAAGGGCAAACCAAAACCAAGCTTGGAAACAATGAAGTGATGGGAGCTGTGGACCAGGCTGTGAGCGAAATGCTGAGCAATTACCTGGAAGAGCATCCGCGTGAAGCAAGGACCATCGTTCAGAAAGTGATCCTGGCTGCAACGGCACGTCATGCGGCACGCAAAGCCCGCGAGCTGGTGCAGCGCAAGAATGTGCTGACCGGATCGGGATTACCCGGTAAACTGTCTGACTGCTCGGAAAGGGATCCGGAAGCCTGTGAAATATTTCTTGTTGAGGGTGATTCGGCCGGCGGTACAGCCAAACAGGGCCGTAACAGGGCTTTCCAGGCCATTCTGCCATTGCGCGGAAAAATTCTGAACGTGGAGAAAGCCATGCCGCATAAGATCTTTGACAATGAGGAGATCAAGAATATTTTTACCGCACTGGGTGTGTTCATCGGTACATCGGAGGACCAGAAGGCGCTGAACCTTGAAAAGCTGCGCTATCACAAGGTCGTGATCATGACCGATGCCGATATTGACGGAAGCCACATCACCACCCTGATCCTGACTTTCTTTTTCCGACATATGAAAGAGCTGATTGAGGGAGGCTTTGTTTACATTGCCACCCCGCCGCTTTATCTTGTTAAAAAAGGAAAAGATGAAAAATACTGCTGGACCGATGAGGACCGCATCGCTGCGATAAAAGAAATGGCCCCGGAAGGAAAAGAATCATCAGTAACCATTCAGCGATACAAGGGTCTTGGAGAAATGAATGCAGAACAATTGTGGCAGACCACCATGAATCCTGAGTTCAGGACACTGCGCCAGGTGACCATTGACAGTGCCGCTGAAGCCGACAGGATCTTTTCCATGCTCATGGGCGATGATGTTCCTCCGCGAAGGGACTTTATTGAAAAGAATGCCCGGTATGCAAAAATTGATGCCTGATAATCCATGCATAACTTATCCCAAAAGCCTGTTGATTCCAGCAGGCTTTTTTGTAATATTGCCCTGAACCTCTGAACAACACTGATACATTGAATTTTTGTTAATTTTGTATTGAGGATTTTATGGAAGACATGTACATCTTAAAGATTAAGGGCAAAGCCAAAATACCGGATTATGTGCAGTTGAGGGATGATAACTTCACCCTGCTGGCATATTTCAGGGTTGACCGCCCCGAGAAAGCGCTTTCGAAATGCGGGCTGGCACAGGATGAAGAAAAGATCATCAACATGATCAAGGACATGCCTTTCGGTAAAGTGCAGAAGCTGGTTTATTAATTCGCAGTTTTGAAGAAATGAGTGATTTACCAACCATACTTTTAGATGCCGTAAGCATTTACCAGAAAAAAAACCTGATCCTCAACAACGTTTCACTGCAGATCAGCAAGGGCGAGTTTGTGTACCTGATTGGCAAAACAGGAAGCGGCAAAAGCAGTTTGCTGCGTGTGCTATACGGCGACCTGCACATTACACAGGGAACCGGCAATATTGCAGGTTACGACCTGCTGACTTTGAAACGCAAGCAAATTCCTTTTTTAAGAAGAAAGCTGGGAATTGTTTTTCAGGACTTTCAACTCCTCAGCGACCGTACAGCCAAAGACAATCTTTTATTTGTACTGAAAGCAACCGGCTGGGAAGACAAATCAAAAATGATGGCACGGATCAATGAGGTGCTTGAGAAGGTTGGACTCACCACCAAAGGGTTCAAGATGCCGCATGAGCTTTCGGGGGGGGAACAGCAGCGGCTGGTGGTTGCACGTGCACTGCTGAATGACCCCGATATTATTCTTGCCGATGAGCCCACTGGAAACCTCGATCCACAGACTTCCAATGAAATCATGAGCCTGCTGCTGGAAATCAGCCGCAGCGGTCGTGCAGTGGTCATGGCAACCCATAATTATTCGCTGATTGAAAAATATCCTTCACGCATTATCAAATGCGAACTGGGAAAGGTGACAGAACAGTCATCCGTATACGCAGAAAATTAAATCGCTTTTTTTGGAAGCGGGCCGGTGATTCAGATTATTTTTTTGAAAACAACCACCATCGCCCTGTTTATACACCTGTCCTGCTTTTTAATCAGGTTTAATTTAGTTGCGCCTGTGTTTCATCGCAGGCTGGTTTAATGACTGTACTCCATTTCCACTCCCGCGCTGACTTTCAGAATACCTGCTCCAGCAGCTTACTGATGTTGACCTCATTGGAAAAGTCGCCGCATAAAATATCCTTCCGTTTCCTGATCTCATCTTCGGTAAAGCTTTTTTTCATCAGCTCTTTCACCTTTACTTTCATGGTTGCAGGCGTGTCGGCAATGATACATGCCGGCTGCAGCCCGGTGTTGGCCACCATGGGACTGTTTACCATGCAATAACGTCCGCCATACAATGCCGACAACAGCTTCAGCTTGATGCCTGTAGGCTGGAAAGTGGGCAACAGGTTGATCTGTGCATCAGCGATGAGACTGTGAATCTCGGCCGTGGAAATATCTGCTTCCAGCCTGATATTGGGTCGTTTCAATACTGCGGCGCGCAGCTCCCTGGAAGGCTTGTTGCCGGCGATGACGAACTGGTCGTCAATATCATCAAACACCTTGTTGATAAGATACAATGCCGCTTCATCGTTTTCGCCAATGCCGAGGTTGCCATGATAAAGCACAAAATCACCTTTTCCTTTCTTAATGGTGATTTCAGAGTTGGCATGAAAGGCAGGCAGATAAAAAGCGTTGCCGTATGCTTGCTGAAAATAACCCGTATCATTCTGCGAAATTGCAGCAATGGCCGTAGCGTGGTTCAGCACGCTTTCATACGATTCCAGCTTACCGGCTTCGTTCAGAAAATAGTATCGTTTGAAGATATCCTTTTCCACCCGTGCAAGTCCCTGGTAGTAGTCGTGCTCAATGTTGTGGCTGCGCAAAACAAGCTTCCGGCCTTTCAGCCTTTCGTCGGGGAGGAAGTAACTCGTATGAAGACCTTCAAACAAAACAGGATGGTCATCATTCATCAGCTGCAGCATCAGGTCAGGAGAAGAACGTGAAATAACAATGTAAGGCAGCTTGTTGAAAAGCCTGGCTTTAGAGACATTGCGCGCATAATAGTGTACCGTTTCGCAGATGGCATTGAGCTCTTCAGCCTGCTGACGGCCATAGGCAAAGCAATGGAGGTGAATTTTAATGCCCTGCTTTTTCAGTGCCAGCAGCTTATAGTAAACATCGATCACTCCGCCATAATCGGCAGGGAAAGGGATGTCGAAGCTCACCACGTGCAGCTGCCTGTCTTTATATATCATGGAGTAAATGAAGCAATTTTTTCTTTTCGTTTTCCCAAGTCAGCTCCTTCGCCGCTTTCCGGGCATTCTCTTTCCACCGGTTCAGCTGCGATTCGTCGCTGATCATTTCATTTATTGTGGTTGCCAGCATTTTGGGATCATGTGAAGCGGTAATGCATCCGACCTGGTATTTCTCAACAATGTTCCTCACTTCAACCAGGTTTGAAGCGAGCACTGCAATACCGGCATGAATGTAATCAAAAAGCTTATTGGGCAGGCTGAAGCGGTAATTCACATTGGTGTCCTTGTCGAGTGTAAGACCGATGTCGGCCATGGCTGTAAACTGCATCAGCTTTGAAAAAGGCATCTTATCCCGGAAAATTACTTTTCCTTCAAGGTGAGGCGCTGCACCCATCTCCTTCAGCGTATCAATCACATCACCCGACCCGATAATGAGCAGCACGGCATCATCCACATATTCCATGGCCTGCACGGCTTCCTCTCCTCCCCTGTCGATGTTGATACCAGAACCCTGCAGCAGGATGATCCTTTTATCTGCAGGCAAACCGTTCGCTTCTTTAAATACATCGCTGTCTTTTACTTCCGCTCCGGGCGGCACGTCAGGCACATTGCGCACCACGACAACCCGTTTGTGATATTCCTGCTGGTATAAATCTGCGATGGAATCATTAACTGTTATGATATACGATAAGGAGGGGAACATCATCCGCTCCAGCCGTTTCCATATTTTTTGTACCCCTGGCCGGCTTTCCAGCTCAGGTACACCGGTAAAATACTCATGGCTGTCATAAATAAGCCTTGAACCGTACATGCGTGAAATAAGCCAGTTCGGAAGCAGCGTATCGAGGTCGTTGGCATAATATACAGTCGCTTCATGCATCAGCAAATAGAAAAAAAGCCTGATGTTGTAAGTGATGTAAAACATGGGGCCTTTTTCAAACAGCAGGCTGAAACGGACCACCCTGTAGGGCCTTGGATCCATTGACATGCTTTTTTTCATTTTCCGGCCAATCACAATCACTTCATGTCCCTGGCTGTGAAAGGCATGCGCCGTCCTGTTCACGCGCTGGTCGGTAACGAGGTCGCTGATAACGGATATGATGATCTTTCCCAAAATTTTTAGCAGGCAGCAAAGGTAAAAGGATTTCGCTGAGCAGGAAGGCTGAAAGGGATGGCAGCAGAATCCATTTTAGCTGCTAACTATTGAAAATCAGCAATTTTCAAAATAACCCAAACTTTTTATTGCCGGCAAGGTTGAAATATATATCTTTGCACCTCTTCTTTTTGCCGGGTGGCAGCGGTCACCGGATACAAGAGCAAATTAAAAATATTGCGGGGTGGAGCAGTGGTAGCTCGTTGGGCTCATAACCCAAAGGTCGTAGGTTCGAGTCCTGCCCCCGCTACTAAATTGGTCAAAAAATATTTATTGTTGGGCTCATACCCTTCCGTTAGCGGAAGGGCGTAGGTTCGAGTCCTGCCCCCGCTACCAAAACGGCCATA